>Ga0209023_10006733_pt1 | contig 12023 bp, 8 predicted proteins | sample LakOneMetagenome_FD_187468 | JGI IMG/M metagenome (GOLD analysis project Ga0209023, IMG submission 187468) | Freshwater and sediment microbial communities from Lake Erie, Canada (SPAdes) (version 2) | ecosystem: Environmental > Aquatic > Freshwater > Lentic | place: Lake Erie, Canada | collected...
TGGTGGTCTCCTCGGTGACGCCCTTGATGGCGGCGGCCAGGCGGGTCCACTTGGTCGGGTCGGTGCGCAGCGAGCGCTGGAGCAGGCCGAGCACGATCGCGAACTCCGGGTTCGATGCCGACGTCGGGTCCGGCACCTCACCCGACTTCTCGAACTCGACGCCCTTGTGGACGAGGAGCGTCGCGTCGCCGCCGTCGTCGAGGATCATGTTCGGGCCGTCCTCGCCGTTCGCACCGGCGGGCCACGACATCATCTGCTCGGTGCACCACCAGTACTCCTCGAGCGTCTCGCCCTTCCAGGCGAACACGGGGATGCCCTGCGGATCCTCGGGGGTGCCGTGCGGACCGACTGCGACCGCGGCGGCGGCGTGGTCCTGCGTGGAGAAGATGTTGCAGCTGGCCCAACGCACCTCGGCGCCGAGCTCGACGAGGGTCTCGATGAGGACGGCGGTCTGGATGGTCATGTGGAGCGAGCCCGAGATGCGCGCGCCCTTGAGCGGCTTGAGCGGCCCGAACTCCTTGCGCAGTGCGCGCAGGCCGGGCATCTCGTGCTCGGCGAGGTGGATCTCCTTGCGACCGAACGGTGCGAGGGAGAGATCGGCGACGCGGAAATCGCGGCGCTCGGTGGTCGTGGACGTGGACATGGGTGTTCCTCCGAGAAACGTGGGACGGCGGGACCGTCCCGGTTCGACGGGGCCGGCGCCTGCTGGCGCTCGCTCATGCCGCGTGCACTCGCTCGCGTCCGATCAGCCCTGATGTAGCGGCCGGAAGCCTATCCACCCGGCGCGACCACCCGGCGCGACGTCAGTCCGACAGGATGACGGCGGAGGCGTCGTAGATGTAGTGGTCGTAGCCCGCGTAGTTGTAGACCCGGACCAACGGTCCGTTGGCCACCGTGGTGCTGTACTTCATGATCACCATGTTCGGGGTGATCTGGTTCTCGACCGTGTTCAGGTTCGCCGACGTCGGCCGGTCCGCGTCGGACGGGTACACCGTGAGGTAGCTGGCAACCCCTTGGTTCGCGTACTGGCGGGTCAGGCTGGCCGACGTGAGGTTGCCGATCACGCCGAGCTGCTTGCCGACGGCGACGCCGCCGATCGTCACGGACCCCGCGAAGTCGGCGAAGCTCCAGTCCTCGGCCATGCCCGGGCCGAGCGGCACACCGTTCCACTGCTGCTCGCGGGTGTCGAAGACGCGATAGGGCGCGCTGAGCGGTACGACACGCCCGGCGCGCGTGCTGGCGGGCTGGCCGTTGATGAGGTAGCCGACGACGTCGAGCACGACATGGGTGGTGGCCGCGTTGTTGTAGATCCGGATCGAGCCGTCGACCGGGTCGAGCGGCACGATCACCATGTTCGACTTCACCTGACCCTTGGCGAGGTTGAGGTTGGCGGTCGACGGCTTCGTGCCGGCGGGCAGGTCGCTCGGGATGACCGAGAGGTGCGTCGCCGCGCTCGTCGACAGGTTGTTGACGCCGGCCATGTTCAGCACGACGCCGACGATGTTCGGGTCGTCCGGGACGATGTCGGTCTTCACCGGGTCGACGGCGTCGACGCCGCGGATCTTGATCGTGGTGAACTCGCCGGCGGCGAGCGGCGCGACGACGGTGCGCCCGAGCCCCGTCCGGGTGTCCATGATGCGGCCGGGGGTGACGGGCACGAGCCGTGCGCCCGCGACGACGCTCGAGCTGGTGGAGAACCAGCCGAACACGTCGACGACCACGTTCGCGGTGCCGGTCCCCGCCGCCAGCTTGATCGTGAGCTTGCCGTCGTCGCCGGGCCGCACGATCGCGAGGTTCGGCACGGTCTGCGAGGTGACGAAGTTGATGATCGCGGCGGTGCCGGCCGGGGCGTTCTTGCCGTACGCGTTGAGGTAGCCGGTGGAGGTGGGATCGGTGACCGTGATGTTGACCACGACGCCGAGCACCTCGGAGGCCGCGACGGGAACACCCTGCAGGCCGAGCAGCTGGATGTCGAACGTCGAACCGGCCGGCGAGATCGGCTTCGCGCCCAACGGCGTGACATCGTTCTCCGAACCCGGCAGCCCGGTGCGCGAATCGAAGATGCGTCCGGGCGTGAGCGGGTGGTACTCGCCGCCCGCGCCGAGGCCGTCGGCGGCATGCACGACCGGGATGGCGCCGGGGAGGCCGGACGTGGGCAGGACCGTCACTGCGAGGACCAGCAGCGACGCGCCCGCCAACCGCCTGATGTGACGAGATGACCTCATGGAGTGAGTAGTGTAGCACGACCCACTCGTGTGGTCAGCGCGGGACGCGATCCTGCGCAGGCTCGAGACCAGCCCGCGGGTCACGTGGCAGCGGTGAACGTCGGGGCGATGCCCTCGGCAGCGACCCGGGCCATGATCTCCGCGTGCTCGTCGTCGCCGACCTCCTCCGCTTCGCCGACCAGCATCACGGGGATGCCGTCACGGACGGCGTACCGCCGATGCAGACGCGGGTTGTACAACCCGCCCGCTGCATCGTCGCCGAGGTAGAGGAGCGGACCCTTGTCCTGCGGGCAGGCGAGGATCGCCAGCAGTCGTTCGTCGAGTGCCATGTGGGTTCGTCTGCTCCTGTGCGTCGGATTCGGTCGGGGGCGGCTGCGCGTCGGATGCCGCGTGATCAGGCGTTGGTGATGAGCGCCAGCACGTCCGCCACTCGCTGGTCGCATGCGTCGCGGTCCGGGGCCTCGAGGTTCAATCGCAGCAGCGGCTCGGTGTTCGACGGCCGCAGGTTGAACCACCACGACCCGTTGTCGACGGTGAGCCCGTCGAGACGATCCTGCGCGCTGTCCGCGAACGCCGCGGCGACGTACTCGATCACCGCGTGGACATCACCGACGTGGGTGTTGATCTCGCCGCTCGACGAGTAGCGCTCGTACGGCTTGCGCACGACCGACAGGTCGCTCTGTGCCCGGCTCAGCTCGTCGAGCACGAACATCGAGGCGATGAGCCCGCTGTCGGCGCGGAAGTTGTCGAGGAAGTAGTAGTGCGCCGAGTGCTCGCCGCCGAACACCGCGCCCGTCTCCGCCATGACCTGCTTGATGAACGAGTGGCCGACCTTCGTCCGGATCGGGACGCCACCGTGCTCACGGATCACCTCGGGCACGGCCTTCGAGCAGATCAGGTTGTGCAGGATCGTGGCGCCCGGATGCGAGCGCAGGATCGTCGCGGCCAGCATCGCCGTGGTGGTCGAGCCGCTGAGGCCACGCCCCGTCTCGTCGACGACGAAGACGCGATCGGCGTCACCGTCGAACGCGAGGCCGACGTCGAACCCGCCCGACACCACGCGAGCCTGGAGATCACGCTGGTTGGCGGGCTGCAAGGGGTCCGCCGGATGGTTCGGGAACGTGCCGTCGAGCTCGCCGTACATCACCTCGAGGGTGATCTGCGGGATGCGCTGGAAGACTGCGGGGACGACGAGGCCGCCCATGCCGTTGGCCGTGTCGGCGACGACCCGCATCGGCCGCAACGCCGTGGTGTCGATGAACGACACGACGTGATCGGCGAACGCCTCGAGCAGGTTGCGCGACGTGGACGAGCCGGCGGTGGCGGCCGACAACGGACCGTGGCCGTCGAGCACGTCCTGAGCGGTGCGCTTCACGTCCTCGAGGCCGGTGTCCTGACCGACCGGACGTGCTCCCGAGAGGCAGAACTTCACGCCGTTGTACTGCGCCGGGTTGTGGGACGCCGTGAAGATCGCGCCCGGCGCGTCGAGCGTTCCGGCGGCGTAGTACACGAGGTCGGTCGAGGCGAGGCCGAGGTCGACGACATCGACGCCCTGCTCCATGACACCTCGGGCGAACGCCTCGACGAGCTCCGGACCCGATGGGCGCATGTCCCGGCCGACGAGCACGCGTGACGTACCGACGAACTTGGCGAACCCGACGCCCAGCGCGTGCGCGACCTCGGCGTTCATCTGATCGGGCACCGTCCCGCGGACGTCGTACGCCTTCACGATCCCGTCGAGCACCACCGAGAGCGGTGAACGGTGGGCGGTGGACCGGTCGTCGGCGGGGGCTGCATCGGACTGTGACATGGCGCTCACACGCTATCCGGCGTGGTCGGCCACTCCGTCCGGGGTTCGACGTCCCCGACGGGTGGCTCGTCGCCGTCGATCGCTGCGGGTGTCGCGCCGTCGTCGACCGGATCCTCACCCGACTGCATTCCGGTCGGGGTCGGATCCGCGTCCGATGTCCCTGCGTCCGGTGGCCCTGCGTCCATCGGTGGGACGGTGTCGGCCGGGAAACGTGCGGCCCAGAGATCGTCGTCGAGCGGCGTCGCGTCGACCGGCAACGAGAGCCCGGCAGGCGCACCGGCGTAGCTGAACGGACCGCGGACCCGCCAGAAGATCAGCAGGCCGATCCCGAGGAACGTGAGGACGTACGAGAGGATGTCGAGGCCCGAGCGGCCGTACGTGAGGTGCACGTGCGTCGAGTTCGGCACGACCACCATCAGGTTCGGGGCGATCCGCCACGGCCCCTCTGCGCCGCTGACCTCCCAGTTCGGGAAGTAGCTGATCTTGACGAGGACGGGCACGCCGATCTGGTCGACGTCGAAGCTCAGGTCCTGGTCACCGAGCACCACGTTCGACACCTGCACCGCGGGCAGGGCCACCGGGTTGATCGGCTCGGTCGGTTGGACGATGTCGACTCGGTCGTCCTGGCGGCGGGTGAGGTCGACGGACACGTCGATCCGCTGCCAGCTCGCCGGACCGTCGTCGGCCGGCATCGCCGCCCACTCGTCGCGGTGCTGGAACCAGCTCATCCCCAGCTCGAGGTTGCGCTCGCGCGGGTCACCGGACCGCTTGTTCACGACGACCGGCTGCGTCGTCAGCGGCACCACGAGATCACTGTCGGCCACCGCGTAGATGTTCCACGGCCCGGACTGGCGCACGAGCGTGAGCTCGGGCTGCAGGTTCGCCTGGTTCTTCGCCGCCTCGGTGAAGACCATCACGTACTTGACGCCGAGCGTCTGGAGGTATGGCACTCCGACCGCCGCGTTGTTGTTCTCGTAGCGCAACGCCCGCACGGGGTTCGAGCTGTTCTCGCTCATCGCGGCCGCGGTGATGAAGTGATACGGCGTCGTGCCGGAGGCCTCGAAGAACAATCCCTCCATGCTCGCGATGCAGCCGTCCGTCCAGTGCGGCAGCAGCATCAGCGCCATCGTCGTGCCGTACTTGCCGTTCTCCTGGTTGTTCTCCCAGAGCGCACGACCGCAGCCCTCGGACGGATCCGTGCCGAGGCCGGCCATCGTGTCGACGAGACCCTTGTACTCGCCGTACGCCTGCTTCTCCTCGTAGCCCGTGAAGTTGTACCGGGACCAGGCATCGCTGAGCGCGTCGGTCGACGTCGCCGTCAACGCGATCGGGCCCCACTGGTAGACCGACTTGCCGTTGTGGGTCTGGAAGTCCGCGCCGGGCATCACCCGGAAGAACATCAGCTCGATCACGAGGATGCTCACCCCGACGACTCCGGCGATGCCGACGCCGACGTACGTGGACCTGCGCCCGACGAGGTCGCGCTCGTTGCGCATCGCCCGGGCCACGAGGTGAACCGTCTCGACGATGCCCACCATCATCAGCAGGTACCGCAGCAGGTAGATGAACGGCAGCAGACGTGGGTTCCACAGCAGCCCGATGATCGGGAGGCTGTCGCGGGTGATGTACACGCCGGCCACGAGCGCCAGCGAGCAGATGCCGAGCCACGCGCCGTTGAGGTGTCGTTTCACGATGGACGTGACGAACCCGACGATCGCGAACGTCGTGATGAAGATGTCGAAGAACGTGGTGAGTGGGAAGAACATGTCCCAGAAGGAGTCGTCCGCACCCTGCGGGCGGAACCCGTACTTCATGTCGGTCATGTATGCGTGGTTGAACAGGAACGGCACGACCCAGAAGGCCATCAGCAACCCGGCGGTGAGCAGCGTCGTGAACCCGAACCACGCCCGCTTGCGGTCCATCCAGACGAGCCACAGCAGCACCGCACCGAGCAGCACGAAGATGAGCACGATGCCGTGGCTGAGGCACGCGAGCGCGAGCACGACCGCGGCCCACCCTCGGTACTTGCCGCTCTCGAGCCCCTTCGCGAACAGACCCAGCCCGAGGATGCCGAGCGACAGTGCGATGGAGAACGAGAACTCCCCGGCCATCGTGCTCTTCACGTTGCCGCCATAGATCGAGAAGCTCTCGTCGAACAGGAACAGCATCCCGGCAAGGGCGAACAGCTCCGGCATCGGGTAGCGGAAGCTGGCCAGGCGACCGAACGCCCAGCAGCACAACGGGAGCGTGATGATGCCGAGGACGGCGACGAGCTTGAACGCGATGCCGTACGGCAGCACGACGTTGACGAGCACGATCATCAGCGCCGGGATGACCATGTAGAACCGGTACATCGGGAAGCCCGCGTACCAGTAGTTGCTCCAGCCACTCAGCTGGAAGTGGTTGAGCAGGTGGTCGCGCAGGTACGCCGGACCCATCACGTGCGCGCCCATGTCGCCGCCGGTCGGCGTGTTGTTGCGGAAGATGAGGTCGGGGTGGACCGACTGGATGGCGGCGAACGTGGAGCCGCCGACCAGCACGACGGCGGTGAGCACGCGGATGATCCGCTCCACCGGCCACGGGGCCTCCATCCAACGCACCGGGCGGCGGACGATGCGCGCCGGCACCCGACGCCACAGCGGCGAGGGTGCCATCGTCGCCGCGTCGTCGAACGGGGCACCGGCGTCCGGCTGGGGGCGGACGTCGAGCACGATGTCGGCGCCCGCCTCGCCCTCGTCGACGTCGTCCGGGCCACCCAGCAGTTGGTCGGTCATGCCAGTGCGCCCATCATCACTCCGAAATCCTCGCATCCATCCTGGTCCAACTCACGTCGCGTCGTGCCGCCGTCCGTCGGGCTCACCGCGTGGCCACCCAGATCAACCCGGTCGCGTTGAACGCGAGGTGCGTCACCATCGACAGACCGAGCCTGCGGGTGGACAGTGCGCACGCACCGAGGACGAGCCCGAAGGCGAACAGCCCCGGGTACTCGACGGGTTGGAAGTGGATGATCGCGAACCACGCAGCGACGATCACCACCGCCACGACGTCCTGCAGCCGCCGCACGAGTGCACCCTGCAGCAGACCGCGGTAGAGCAGCTCCTCCACGAACGGTGCGCCGACCACGACCATCAGCACGAGCGCCACCAGCCAGCCGCCATGGGCGCGGTCGTACAGGTCGCGAGCGGTCTTCTCGAGCCGCGGGTTCGAGAAGGTGTCGGGCCAGATCGACTGCAGCGGCCAGTACACGATCCGCAACAGGACGAGCTGCGACAGCGCGCCGATCGGGATGCCGACCAGATCCATCGGCCGGAACCGCAGGCCGTAGTCCTCCACGATGTCGCGCACACCGAACCGCTCGCTGACCTCGCGCAGGACCACCAGCATCGGCGCCCACATGACCACCGCACCGGCGACGGTGACCCACGCGGGCGCATCGCTGCCGGTCTTGCCCGTCGCACCGACGAACACGGCGGACATCAGCCCACCACCGACCCACGCGATCAGCCAGGCGAGCGCCGCGACGCCGGCGGTGATCCGGCTTCCCTCCGCCACGCGCACCGCCGGGGTCTGCTGCGTGGACATGGTGGTCGATCGTACCGATCGACACGGCCCCGACGGTGCGCGACGGGACGCTGCGGCCGTGGACGAACGGGGTCGGCTCAGCCCGCGAGGCGGTGCTGCACGGCATGCACGAGCACGCGACGATCCCGGCGATCGTCGAGCCGCCAGCCGTTCGGGACGGACAGTCGTTCGGCATGTCGCTCGCAGAGGTCGTAGGTGTGAGGGTCGCGCTCCGCCAGGAGGTCGTCGAGCCACACGAGCGAGCGACCGTACTGATAGGCCAACGTCGCCACCGCGGGCATGGCGCATCCGGTTCGCGAGCACTGTCTGGTCACCCCGCGAACCGTACCGAGCCAGGGCGGATGAGTGGTGGATGGCACAGGAGGGCAGGGCATCTTCACGTCCGGCTGAAGGTCCACAAACCTCGCGAACCCCGTAACATGCGTCCATGAGCAACCTGCCCCCGCCGCCTCCGCCGCCCCCGCCCGGGCGACCGTCTGGTGGTCGCCCGCAGCCCGGCCCGCAGCCCCCGGAGCGCGGTGGCCGCCGCGGGTTCGGCGCCGGTTGGCCGAAGTGGACGTTGCCGGTGCTGATCGCGGTGCTCGTGGCGATGTTCGTGCTGCCCCAGCTGTTCAAGACCGACGACGGTGACAAGCTCACCTACAGCGAGTTCATCACGCAGGTCACCGACGGCCGCGTGGAGAAGGTGTCCATCAACAACACGTCCGGCAAGATCACGGGCACGTTCACCGATGCGGCGGGCGGCGGCCAGTTCGTCACCACCGGCGGCGGCGAGCGCGGCCTCAGCCAGGACGACGAGAAGCTCCTCAACGCGAAGGGCGTCGACAAGGAGTTCTACACGCCGACGACCAACTGGTTCTGGAGCTGGGCGGGCATCCTCCTGCCGTTCCTGCTCCTCATCGGCTTCTTCGTGTGGATGCAGCGACGGGCCATGGGCCAGGCCGGCAGCATCATGTCCGTCGGCAAGAGCCGTGCGAAGACCTACGACGCCGACAAGCCGTCCACCACCTTCGCCGACATCGCCGGGTACGAGGGCGTGAAGCAGGAGATCACCGAAGTGGTCGACTTCCTGCGGATGCCGGAGCGCTTCCGCGAGATCGGCGCCCGTGTCCCGAAGGGCATGCTGCTCGTCGGGCCTCCCGGCACCGGCAAGACGCTGTTCGCACGGGCGGTCGCCGGAGAGGCCGGCGTGGGCTTCCTGTCGGTCACCGGTTCGGACTTCATGGAGATGTTCGTCGGCGTCGGCGCCAGCCGCGTGCGCGACCTCTTCCAGCAGGCTCGCAAGATGGGCCGCGCCATCATCTTCATCGACGAGATCGACTCGATCGGCCGCAAGCGTGGTGCCGGCCTCGGTGGCGGGCACGACGAGCGCGAGCAGACGCTCAACCAGATGCTCGCGGAGATGGACGGCTTCGAGACCAGCGAGGGCATCGTCATCCTCGCGGCCACCAACCGCCCGGACATCCTCGATCCGGCGCTGCTGCGCCCCGGGCGCTTCGACCGCCAGATCGTGGTGCCGCTGCCCGAATCGAACGAGCGCCTCGCCATCCTGCAGGTCCACAGCAGGGACAAGCGGATGGGGCCGGACGTCGACCTCAACGTCATGGCGAAGGCCACCCCCGGCATGAGCGGCGCCGATCTCGCCAACCTCGTCAACGAGGCCGCGCTGTTCGCCGTGCGCCGCTCGAGCACGCAGGTCGAGCGGATCGATTTCGAGAACGCCCGTGACCGCGTCGTGATGGGTGCTCGCCGCGAGAGCCTCGTGCTCGCCGGCGAGGAGAAGCGTGCCACCGCGTACCACGAGGGCGGCCATGCCGTCCTCACTGCGGTGCTCCCCCACGCAGACCCGCTCCACAAGGTGACGATCCTCCCGCGCGGCATGGCCCTCGGTGTCACGTGGAGCCTGCCCGAGGAGCGGCACACCTACTCGAAGGAGTACTTCGAGGACGTCATCTGCCGCGCGATGGGCGGCCGCGTGGCGGAGAAGATCATCTTCGGCCACCTCAACTCCGGTGCCGCCAACGATCTCGAGCAGGCCACCGGCATCGCCCGGCGCATGGTCCGCGAGTGGGGCATGAGCGAGCGCGTCGGCCCCATGGCGTGGCACGGGCAGCAGCAGGTGTTCCTCGGCGAGGACCTCATGACCTCCGGCCGCGAGTACAGCGACGAGACGGCACGGATGATGGACGAGGAGATCGCCCGCATCCTGCTGGAGCAGGAACAGCGAGCCCACGAGATGCTGCTCAAGCACCGCAAGGGACTCGACCTCGTGGCGGAGGCGCTCCTCGAGAAGGAGACCATCGACGGCGCCGAGGTGAATCGTCTCGTGCAGGACGGACTCGGGGGCATGCCGCACCCGAGCGAGACCACCACCGTCAACTGACGTCGGCCGACGCCCTGCGGCAGGCCGAATCGAGCACGCGCCGTCCGCGGTGAGGAGCACGATCGATCCGCATGTGTGTCCCCGATCGGGTCGCTCCACTACGTTGGCGCCATGACCTTGGCGCGAGGACAGCAGGCGGGCGCGGACCGCGATCGGCTGATGGTGCACGCGAGGTCGGCTCAGCAAGTGCTCGAACTGCTCCGCCTGCCGGCCGATGCAGGTGGTGACATCTCCCGCACGGTGATGCTGGACCCGGCCCTCACGGCGGCCGTCGTGCGGGCTGCGAACTCGGCACATCTCGGCTACTCCCGCCGGATCGCCGGCGTTCGTCAGGCCTCGGTGATGCTCGGCGGCACGCTCGTCGCGTCGCTCGCGGCCGGCCGCGTGGCGGATCTCGTGTTCGATCCGGAGCCGCCGGACTACCCCGACTGGTTGTGGCCGCATTCGCTCGCGGTGGCCGCCGCAGCCTCGGTGATCGCGAAGCGCGTCGACGAATCCGCCGACGACGCGTTCACCGCAGGGTTGCTGCACGACGTCGGTTGGTTGCTCGCCGCGTCGAACCGTGTCGAGTTGGACGACCACGACACCGATCACGCGATCGTCGGGGCCGAGCTCCTGACGCGGTGGAACTTTCCCGAGCGTGTCGTTGCTGCCGTGCAGCTCCACCACGCCCGCCCGAGCGCCCTCATCGACAAGCTGTCGCGCGTGGTCGTCGCCGGCCATGCGTTCGCCAAGGCGCTCGGCGCCCCGAGCCCGGAGGCCTCGATCTCGCCCCTGGAGGCGTTGCAGCTCGTCGGCCTGCACGATGTCCGCCCCGCGGTCATCGTGAGCGAGATCGAACAAGAGCTGGCCAACCTCACGAGTGAGCTGCGAGGCGCGGCGTGAGCATCGTCGACTCCCTGTCCCAGATGCAGCGTGATGCTGTCGAGCAGCTCCGCGCCGGCGGCCACAGCGAGTTCCTGGTCGGCTTCCTCACCACATCGGTGATGCTCGAGCTCTCGAACCTGATGGTGAACGAGCTCGACCTCGTCGACTACGCCCAGGCCGTGGTCGACACGGTCGCCCAGCACACGCCCATCGATCGGTGCCTGCTCGGTCTCGAGCCGACCGGCCTGCCGCCGGTCTCCGCCGCGATCGGGTTCGCGCCGGAACTGGTGGAGCAGTACCCGTCGCTGCCGGCGCACCTCGACTGCGGCACCATCGGCGTCGACGGCATCGTCACCGGCGCCCTCTACGCGGACGACGTGCCGCCGCCGCTGCGCACGGCCGGCTTCCTCCAACTCGCCGCCGGCCAGATCGGTGGCGGGCTCGCGAGGATCGTCGAGGCGGAGCGGTTGCGCCGCCGCGATGCGGTGGCACGCTCGCTGAGCGTCGTCGCGCTGCTCGACAACGACTGGGGTGAGCAGGCGCTCCAGGAGATCGCCGCGTCGCTGGCATCGCTGCCGGACGTCACCGGCGGATCGGTGAGCGCGCAGGCCGCTCGCTTCGCCGGGATGATCACGGCCACGTCGGGTCGTCCGTCGAACCACACCCTGCACCGGCAGTTCTTCGTCGACGGACGGATCGAGGTGAACGTCAACGTCCACCACGTGATCGAACCCCGCGCCGAACACGTGGCCCGCCTCGACGAGATCGTCGACGCGCTCTCCACCGGCCTCGACCGCATCGAGCAGAACATCCGGCTCCTCGCCGAGGCCGAGACCGATCAGCTGACCGGCGTCGGCAACCGCCGCCGTGCGGGCAAGGCGCTCACCGCGGCGCGAGCGATGGCTGATCGCCACACTGCGCCGATGGCCGTGCTGCTGTGCGACCTCGACCGGTTCAAGGGCATCAACGACCAGTTCGGACACGAGACCGGCGACCGCGTGCTCGTGGAGTTCGCGAACCTGCTGCAGCGCTCGGTCCGTGCGTTCGACACCGTCACGCGGTGGGGCGGCGAGGAATTCCTGATCGTGTGTCCGAGCTGCGATCAGAACGACGCGATCGCCATCGCGGAGCGGTTGCTCAGCGACTGCCCGAGCGT
>Ga0209023_10006734_pt1 | contig 12022 bp, 6 predicted proteins | sample LakOneMetagenome_FD_187468 | JGI IMG/M metagenome (GOLD analysis project Ga0209023, IMG submission 187468) | Freshwater and sediment microbial communities from Lake Erie, Canada (SPAdes) (version 2) | ecosystem: Environmental > Aquatic > Freshwater > Lentic | place: Lake Erie, Canada | collected...
TTCCTTGACGCTGCTGTAATAGTCGTCGCTGATCCGGTACTTGAACATCAGAAGCCCCATGAGAAAGTGAAAGAACCCCGGGATCACCGACAGCATCAGCGCGATGCCCTGCAGCGCCAGCGCCGACTGCGCCTGGTTCGGCTGGTATTCGAAGACGTCGAGCAGCACCCCGACCAGGCCGCCGGCGATGGCCATGCCGGCCTTCTGGCACACCGAGATGCCGCCGAAGGCGAAGCCCGAGACGCGCTTGCCGGTCTTGACCTGGCCATAGTCGATGGTCTCGGCGATCGCCGACCAGAACACCGGCGCATGCAGGTCGACCACCAGCGACAGCAGGAAGTACAGCGCGAAGGCCAGCGCCATGTCGCCGGGTTGCACCAGGAAGTAGAGCATCAGGCTGAGCACCGCGACCATGATCTGCGAATTGCGGAACAGCTTGACCTTGCAATAGAACTTGGTGGTCCAGGTGGACACCACCATGGCCAGGATCGCCGCCGCCACGCCGGTCGAGAGGAAGGCCGACACGGTGGCGGTGTCGCCGTTCAAATAGTATTTGGCGTAGTAGATCGCCACCGAGCCGCGGATCACGTAGCCGATGGTGCCGGTCACGCACACGGCGCACAGGATCAGCCACTGGTCGTTCCTGAGCAGCAACCGCACCTGCTCGGTCAAAGGCTGCTTCTCGACCTTGTGCACCACGCGCTCGGTGGTGGTGAAGAAGCAGAACGCGAAGAGCAGGACGCCCACCGCCGCCATCAGCGCCATCGCGGCCTGGTAGCCGGCCGCCGAATTCGCGCCGCCCCAGGCGTCGGCCAGGATCGGCACCACGATGGTCACCATGAAGGCGCCGACCTTGGCGAAGAACAGGCGGTAGCCGTTGGCCGACAGGCGCTGCTGCGGGTCGGACGTCAGGCCGCTGATCAGCGAGATGTAGGGGATGCCCACGCCCGCCGTCATCAGGGTCATCAGGATGTAGCTGGCGTAGGCCCAGACCAGCTTGGCGTCATAGTTCCATTCCGGCGTGCTGAATACCAGGAACACCGACAGGCCGTAGGGCGCCGCGAGCAGCAGCAGCCAAGGGCGGTAGCGCCCCCAGCGCGTCAGCACCGCATCGTTGACCTGCCCCATCGCCAGGTCGGCCAGCGCCCCCACCACCTTGACCGCGACGAACAGCGCCGCCAGGTCGGCCGTGCGCAGGCCGTAGATGTCGGTATAGAAGAAGGTGATGATCAACATCATCGACGAGATCACGACGTTGAGCGCCATGTCGCCGGCGCCGAAACCGACTTTTTCGAGGGTCGAGAGCTTTTGCGTGTGCACGTTCATCGTCCTCAGTTGCGCCACCTGAGCGCCAGCCCCACCACCCGGTCATAGCGGCGCACGTCGCGCGGCAGCTGCGGCACGCTGTGGTAGTCGTGGTAGGCCTGGTCCAGCAGGTTGCTGCCGTCCAGGGTCAGGGTCAGGCTGTCGGTCAGCTTGTACGACACCGAAGCGTCCAGGGTCTTGAGCGGATCGACGACGATGTTGTACGGCAGCGCGCGGTAGTTGTACTCGGCGGTGAACTTGTCGCGCCAGCTGTAGGCCAGGCGCGCCGACCACTTGCCGTACTCGTACAAGGCGACCACGTTGGCCGACAGCTTCGACATGCCGGCGAAGGTGTTGATGGTGCCGTCCGCTTCGGCCAGGCCGCCATCCATCCAGGTGACGTTGGCCTGCATGCCGAGACCGCCCAGCCAGCCCGGGAGCTGGGTGTAGAACTGCTGGTAGGCCAGCTCGGCGCCCTTCAGCTTGCCCTCGACCGCGTTATACGGGCGGCTGACGTTATAGGTGTCGCCATCGTGCACCTCGGGACGCGCGCTGCGGCGCAGGTAGTTGTCGTAGTCGTGCTGGAACAGCGTGCCGGTGATCGAGCCGGCCGGCGCGAAATACCATTCCAGGGCCACGTCGACGTTGCGCGCCTCTTGCGGCTTGAGGTTCGGGTTGCCGGCGGTGCCGGTGGCCAGGGTGGTCGTGGTCGACGGGAACAGCGCCAGGCCCGGGTTATAGTCGGCAAATGGCGCGCGCTCGATCGCCTTGCTGGCCGACAGGCGGCCGATCAGGTCCTGGCGAAAGTGCGCCCGCAGCGACAGGCTCGGGAGCACGTCGCTGGTGGTGGACGAGACCGTGGTCGGCGACACCACGCCCTCGCGCGCCGAGAAGCCACTGATGCGCTGCTTCGTCTTCACATAGCGCAGGCCGGCGCTGCCGTCGATCGGCAGCGACCAGGCGTCGAAGCCGAAATTGGCCTTCAGGTAGACGGCGCTGGTCTGTTCGCGGTCGGCATAGAACGATTGCGGATTGTCCGGCCGCGGATCGCGGTCGCCACGGATCGCCTGGCGGATGTCGCCGGTGTGGTCCAGCAGGTAATCCATGCAGGGCGCGTAGAATTGGTTCATGCCATAGTTGCCGCCGGTCTCGGGGCTGGTGCAGTTCAGGCCCGGGAAGTCGGTCACCTTGACGGCATTCGGCGACCACAGATTGGGAGCCGGCGAGTGGCCATTGAGCTCGTGCACGAAAGTGGCGTCGCGCTCGGCGTAGCGCAGGCCGGCGCTGAGTTCCCTGAAGAAGCCGTCGCTCTCCGGGGTCCAGGCCACGTCGCCGCGCCAGTCGTTGGCGGCGCCGCGCGAGCGGTTGTGGTTGTCGAACAGGGCGAACATGGTCCAGTTGGCGGGGTCCGTCATATTGGTGCCCGGGTACGCGAGGTAGCCGCCGCCGTCGCGCACCTCGGCGTGGATGGCCTTGGAGCGGTCCATCACGGTGTCCAGGATCGGGTTCTTCATGCCGTGCTTGCTGATCGTGCGAACCAGCTCGGTGCTCACGCGTACCCCGGGCATCGCCTTCCAGATCGCGCCGACCGCCGCCTGGTGGGTCTCGGCGACCTCGCGCCGCGCCTGGGTCGAGCTCAGGGTGAAGGTATTCACGTCCGGGTGGCTGATCGAGCCCAGGTAGTTCGAGCCGGGCATGGTGGTGACCGTCGCTCCCGGGTTGTTGATCGGCAGGTCGCCAACAAAAAAGATGCTCTGCGAGTCGTGCTCGATCCTGGTCGAGAAGCTCTCGGCATAGACCTCGAGGTCTCTCGTCGGCCGCCACTGGACCGACAGGTTGCCGGCCAGGCGTTCGCGGTCGCCGCCGGTCATCACCCGCCCCATCGACGGCGCGCCGATCACGCCGCTGTCGAGGGTGCGCGGCTCGCCGACGAAGGCAGTTTCGTCGTGGTAGCGTCCGCGCTGGTAGGACAGGCCGCCCAGCACCCCGATCTCGCCGATGCCGGTCTTCCAGCGGTTCGACAGCAGGCCGGAGACGTTGGGGTCGACCTTGTCGGCCTTGTCGCGGTGTTCGCCGCGCAAGTTGAAGGCGGCCTGGGCCCCCTTGAAGTCGAACGGACGGTTGGTGCGCACGTCGATCACGCCCGAGGTGCCGCCTTCGACCATGTCGGCGCCCTGCGATTTATAGACGTCGACCCGCTGCAGCATCGCCACCGGCACGTCGGCCAGGAACAGGCTGCGGCCGGCCGCGGTGAACATCTCGCGGCCGTTGTACAGGGTGACGATGCCGCCCAGGCCACGAATGACGACGTTGCCGGCTTCGCCATTCTGGCGGATCACCTGCACGCCCGGCACCCGGCCCAGGATCTCGGCCACGTTCTTGTCGGGGAACTTGCCGATGTCGTCGGCGACGATGGAGTCGAGCAGCTGCTCGGCGTCGCGCTTGATGGCCTGGGCGCTCTGGGCAGCCTGGCGGGTGCCGGTGACGGTCACCACGGCGTCGGGCGGGACGGCTTCTTGGGCGCCCGCGGTGGCGCACGTCAGGCCGAGGCCGGCGCCGGCCAGGGCGGCGACGGTGGCGCGCAGGGCGAAGCGGCGGGAAGAAGGACGAGAAGCAGGACGAGAAGCAGGACGAGAAGCAGGACGAGAAGCAGGCCGAGAGGCAGGGGAAAGTACGGGCGTGACGAAGCCCGGTGCATACCGTTTCATATGTCTCCTTTGTCGTTATATGCCGGTATCCGGCTGTATTTATGTACTACTCGACAATGATGGTAGGCGGCCCATCGAGAACGTTCCAATCAATTTTTCTGGCGCTCCGATACCGATTTAAGTATCGAGGCTTCTGTCAAGCTCCTCGTGAAAGATGACGCTGGAACGGCAAATCGCGATGCACTACCGCGGTGCAAAAAGCGCATAAGCATAGTGCGATGACAACGATGTGAACTGCCATTTGATCTTGAGCAATAGCGTGAGCCGCTATATATGCACGCTTCGGCGGCGGCTGCCGCTTACCGCTCCGCATCGAGCCCGCACCGTTATTGCGCACTGCAACAGATGTCAAGGGCGAAAATGTGGCGTTATTGCAACGCAATAAGTTGATTATTGGCAATTATTTGAAAGTGCGCGGCGCGCCTGCGCTAGGCTCACAGAAAGCCCGCCAATACAGGGTTCTCCTATGAAAAGCGGTGTCGAACAAGGGCAATTTTCGCTTGTCAATGAGGGGTTTCGACCCTGTTCCGATTGGACCGTGCCCGATGACAAATGTCCACTTGGCATGTCATGATGGATAGGCTATTTCACAAACAAACACTGGAGAGACATCCATGAAGCACAAAATTCTTGCCATCGCCATCGTGTCGGCACTGCCGCTGGTCGCCCAAGCACAAACCAGCGTCACCATGTACGGCTTGATCGACGCTTCGATCGGCGTCGAGAACAACGATGCGCCAGGCGAAAGCAGCCGCACCGTCGTGTCGTCGGGCACCCAGTCGGCAAGCCGTCTCGGCTTCCGTGGCACCGAAGACCTGGGCAATGGCCTGAAAGCCCTGTTCAACATCGAAGCCGCGATCGCCGCCGACACCGGCGCGACCAACTCGCGCATGTTCGACCGCCGCGCCGTGGTCGGCCTGCAAGGCGCCTTCGGCACCGTGACCGTCGGCCGTGAATACGGTCCGATCGCCGCCGTCGCCAGCGCTTCGGACACCCTGGGCCAGGGCTTCTACGGCTCGAACCTGGCATCGTTCGGCACCAACCGCCTGACCCGCCGCCTGGACAACTCGGTCAACTACCAGAGCAATGCCCTGAACGGCTTCACCCTGCGCGCAGCCTACGGCGCGGGCGAGCGTAACGAGACCGACCTGCAGGATACCGGCGACATCACCGGTGTGGCGCTGGAATACGCGAACGCGGGCTTCTACGTCGGCGCCGGCTACCAGAATCGTGAAGACCTGCCGAGCGGCGACAGCAAGGAATACGGCGTCGGCCTGGGCTACAAGTTCGGCAACTTCGAACTGCGCGGCGGCTACCTGGCGGCCGATCCTGAATTCGCCAACGGCATCGACAACAAGTACGAGCAGATGAACGCCGGCGTGTCGTACGGCTTCGGCGCCAGCCGCGTCTACCTGAACTACCAGCAGCAAGAGCAGGAACTGGGCGATGCGGAAGGCAAGGCAATCACCCTGGCCTACACCTACACCCTGTCGAAGCGCACCAACGTGTACGCTTCGTACGCCAAACTGCGCAACAACGGCACCGGCGTGTTCACGCTGGCTGGCTCGGGCAACGCGATCGCCCTGCCTGCAACCGCCTTCGGCGCGGACCCACAGGTCTACAACATCGGCGTGCGTCACTCGTTCTAAGCGACTCTGCCTCAAGCCGGGTGCCCGTCACCCGGTGCGGGTTGCAAAGAAATACGCCAACAAAAACGGCAAGCCTTGCGGCTTGCCGTTTTTGTTTGGCCTGTCGATTTCTTTGTCGTTCGATTTCTTCAGAACGCCGGCGCCGCCGCAGGACCGGCAACCGCAGGGCGCCTGGACGCCGGCGCCCGGACGACGGGCCGTGGCGCTTCCACGGCCGGGCCGGCAGCGATTCGGAACACCGCCACCGCCTGCGCCAGCCGCGCCGCCTGCTCCTGCATCGCATTCGATGCGGCGGCGGTTTCCTCGACCAGGGCCGCGTTCTGCTGCGTGCCTTCGTCCATCTGCGCCACCGCCCCGTTGATCTGCTCGATGCCGGCGGTCTGCTCCAGGCTGGCCGCGCTGATCTCGGCCATGATGTCGGTCACCCGGCGCACGCTGTCGACGATCTCCTCCATCGTGGCGCCGGCCTGGGCCACCAGCCGGCTGCCGTTGGCCACCTTGTCGCTCGAGTCGCCGATGAGCTCCTTGATTTCCCTGGCTGCCGCCGCCGAGCGCTGGGCCAGGTTGCGCACCTCGGTCGCCACCACCGCGAAGCCGCGCCCCTGCTCGCCGGCCCTCGCCGCTTCCACCGCCGCGTTCAGCGCCAGGATATTGGTCTGGAAAGCGATGCCGTCGATGACGCCGATGATGTCGCCGATCTTGCTGGAAGACGCCTGGATCTCGTCCATCGTGCCGACCACCTGGTGGATGACTTCGCCGCCGCGCGCGGCCACGCCGGACGCCGATTCGGCCAGCTTGTTGGCCTGGCGCGCATTGTCGGCGTTCTGGCGCACGGTCGAGGTCAGCTCTTCCATCGACGACGCGGTTTCTTCCAGCGCGCCGGCCTGCTGCTCGGTGCGGCTCGACAGATCGAGGCTGCCGGCGGCGACCTGCTCGGCCGCGACCGCGATGGTGTCGGTGCCGGCGCGCACGGCGCCGACGGTGCGCGCCAGGCTGTCGTTCATGGTCTTCAGGGCCTGCAGCAGCTGGCCCGTTTCGTCGCGGGTGGTGACCTCGATGCGGCTGGTGAGGTCGCCCGCGGCCACGGTGTTGGCCACTTCCAGCGCGCGCGCCACCGGTCGCGTGATCGAGCGCGTGATCCACAAGGCGATGCCCGCGGCCAGCGCCAGCGCGAACAGGCCCAGGCCCCAGGTCTGGCGGATGGTGCTGCCGTAGGTCGTGGCCGCGTCCTGCGCCGCCGCCGCGCTGAACTGCTTTTGCAGCGCCAGCTCGGCGCCGGTGGCTTCCTTCAGGATGCCCAGGCGCGGACGCAGCTCATTGAGAAGATAAGCCCTGGCCTGCGCGTCCTCGCCCGCCTGGATCAGCTTGACCAGCTGGTCGGCGCCGGCCAGGTAGCTGGCGCTGGCCGTTTCCATGCGGCGCAGGATGCCGATCGATTCGGCGTGCGCCATCAGGGTCGGCTCGATCTCGACCAGGGTCGTGGTCATCACCTTGCGCGCGTCCTCGATCGCCTGGACCTGCCGCTGGCGGTCGGCCGGATCATCGTTGAGCATCATATTGCGCACGGCGATGGCGATGATGCTGATCTGGGCCTCGACCCGGTTGCTCATCTCGATGGCCGGGATGCGTTGCTCGACGATCTCCCTGGTGCCGTTGTTCAGGCGCAGGATCGAGGCGTTGCTCAGGGCGCTGATCAGCACCAGCATCAAGCTGACGGCGCCGAACCCCAGCGCCAGGCGCTTGCCGATACTCAGGTTTGCTAACTTCATGGTCGTACTCCTCGTTTCCAGTCTAGTAATAGATATTGTCAATCGGAAAATAGAGTAAGTTCTAGTTCGTACTATGACGATGTGTGCACGCTAACAAAACAGGGATATTGGACTGATAGCCAGGTTTTTTGGACGATATGCAAAGTTTCTGACAATGTTTAATGTCAAGAATTACAAAAAAAACGGCAAGCCGGGTGACGTGTGGATCGCCACCGCCAGGCGAAAACAAGGCAGGCCGCGGCCTGCCTCCTCGTGGGCCGGTGACGACGTCAGAATTCTTCCCACGCTCCCGCGTCCGCCGTCGCTTTTCCTCGCGTGGAGACCGGCCTCGGGGCTGGCTTCCGTACGGTCAGCGCTGGACGGACCGGAGCCGGCGATGCGTCCACCGCGGCGGTCGACGCCGCCAGCATCTGCTCGCCATCGATCCGGAACACCGACACCACCTGTGCCAGCCGGGTCGACTGCTCGCGCAGCGCCGCCGCCGCGGCCGCCGCTTCCTCGACCAGGGCCGCGTTCTGCTGCGTGCCCTCGTCCATTTGCGCCACCGCCCCGTTGATCTGCTCGATGCCCTCGGTCTGCTCCAGGCTGGCGGAACTGATCTCGCCCATGATGTCGGTCACGCGGCGCACGCTGTCGACGATCTCCGCCATCGTGGCGCCGGCTTCGGCCACCAGGCGGCTGCCGTCGGCCACCTTGCCGCTCGAGTCGCCGATGAGCCCCTTGATCTCCTTGGCCGCCGCCGCCGAACGCTGGGCCAGGTTGCGCACCTCGCTCGCCACCACGGCGAAGCCGCGGCCCTGCTCGCCCGCACGCGCCGCTTCGACCGCCGCGTTCAGCGCCAGGATATTGGTCTGGAAGGCGATGCCGTCGATGACGCCGATGATGTCGTTGATCCTGGCCGAGGAAGCATTGATGGCGTCCATGGTGCCCACTACCTGTTCGATCACGGCGCCGCCACGGGCCGCCACGTTCGATGCGGCGTCGGCCAGCACATTGGCCTGGCGCGCATTGTCGGCGTTCTGGCGCACGGTCGAGGTCAGCTCTTCCATCGAGGACGCCGCTTCTTCCAGCGCCGATGCCTGCTGCTCGGTGCGGCTCGACAGGTCCTGGCTGCCCACCGCCACCTGGCCGGCGGCCACCGCGATGGTGTCGGTGCCCACGCGCACGGTGCCGACGGTGCGCGCCAGGCTCTCGTTCATGGTCTTGAGGGCCTGCAGCAGCTGGCCGGTCTCGTCGCGCGTGGTGACCTCGATGCGGCTGGTCAGGTCGCCCGCGGCCACGGTATTGGCCACTTCCAGCGCGCGGCCGAGCGGGCGCGTGATCGAGCGGGTGATCCACCAGGCTACCAGCGCCGCCAGGACCAGCGCGGCGGCGCCGAGGCCCCACATCAGCGCGCTGGTGTTGCGGTAGGTGGCTTGCGCATCGCGCGCCGCGGCGTCGGCGATCTCGTTCTGCAGGGCGGTCTGCTCCCTGGTCGCCCCCTTCAGCCGCACCAGCAGCGGACGCAGCTCTTCGCTCAGCAGCGTGCGCGCCGCCTCCACCTCGCCGGCGGCGACGTGCCGGATGATGGCGTCCTGCCCCGTCTTGTATTGGGCGGTCTCGTTGCGCATCTGGTCGAGCAGCGCCAGCGCCTGCGGGTTGTGCAGCGCGTCCTTCAGCTTGGCCAGGATGTCGTCCATCGCCGCGCGCGACGCCATGATGTCGCGCACCTGGCGCTCGTGGTCGGCCGCATCGTCGCTCAGCAGCATATTGCGCAGCGCGATCGCGATGTCGTTGATCTCGGCCTGCATCTGGTTGGTCAGCGCGATGCGCGGCATGCGGCCGTGGACGATCTCGTCGGTGCCGGCATTGATCCGGCCCAGCATCGCATTGCTCATCACGATCATCACCACCAGCATGGCGCAGATCACGCCATAGCCCAGCGCCAGGCGCTTGCCGATGTTCAGGTTTGCCAGTTTCATGTTGGTGCTGTCCTCAAGCCGCGCGCGGCAGCGCCGCCACCAGTCCAAGCTCGTCGGACTGCATCAGTTTGTCGATATCGAGCAGGATCAGCATCCGCTCGTCCACGGTGCCCAGGCCGAGCAGGCAGTTGCCGTCCAGCGTGGCCTGCATCTCGGGGGCGGGCCGCACCTGCTCCGGGGTCAGGGTCACCACGTCCGAAACGCTGTCGACCACCATGCCGATCACGTGATGCTCGATGTTCAGGATGATCACCACGGTAAAAGCGTCATACGCCGCCTCGCCGATGCCGAACTTCAGGCGCATGTCGACGATCGGAACGATGGCGCCGCGCAGATTGATGATGCCCTTCAGGTAGTCGGGAGCGCTGGCCAGGCGGGTAGGCGCTTCGTAACCCCGAATTTCCTGTACCTTGAGGATACTAATTGCGTACTCTTCCTTCCCTAGCCGGAAAGACAGCACTTCGTTCTCGTTGCCTGTTTCCATCGTACCCCCTTGTATCGGACTGACCGGATTGTTTGAATTTCCAAGAGGAAATACAGTACAAGCAGCAATTCGTGGTGTCGATGGTCAATTGTTAAGATCTGTAAATTTTTCCCCGTTTCGGCCGTAAGTATGGCGCCATTGCAACGGGTTTGAACCGCTTATTACCTACGATGAAATTGCATTGGCACGAATTGTGCTAGAGAAATAACATCACTTATCCAGCACCCGGGAGCCCCCATGATCATCCGCCGACTCGACCCGCGCGCCATCGCCAAACGCAAGCCGCAACTGGCCACGCTGCTGCTCGATGCCGTCGCCGATGGCCATTCGCTCGGCTTTCTCAACGGCCTCGACCAGGACGGACTCGACGCCTATTGGCAGGGCGTGGCGGACGAGGTCGGCGTCGGCCGGCGCGTGCTGCTGGCGGCCGAGCGCGACGGCACCCTGGTCGGCAGCGCCCAGCTCGACCTGTGCCTGAAACCGAACGGCGACAACCGCGCCGAGGTGCAGAAGGTGCTGGTGCATTGCACGGAGCGCCGCCGGGGCATCGGCACCGCCCTGATGCAGGCGCTCGAGATCGAGGCGCTGGCGCTGCGCCGCGGCCTGCTGTACCTCGACACGGCGGCCGGCTCCGAAGCCGAGCAGCTGTACCGCAAGGCCGGCTACCACAAGGTCGGCGAACTGCCCGAGTACGCCTGCACCCCGAATGGCCGCTGGCACGCGACGGCGATCTACTACAAGACGCTGTTCACCCGCAGCCGCGCCTGAGCCGCGGCAGCCGCGCGCCGCGATGTCGCGCCATCGTGGCGACTGCCGCACGCGACCGCGCCGACAGTGTGTTCCGGGACGATTGCGCGTAGAATCGCCGGTTCAAATGTTCTGGAAAGCAATGTGACTGGCGCCTCCTCCACCATGACCCGCAGGCCGCTGCGGGCCTACCTGCTCTGGCTCGTCCTGGCGACCTTGCTGCCGGGCGTAGTCGGCGCCTCGCTATTGTTCGTCGATCAATACCGCAAGAGCCGCGCCCAGTACGAACGCAACACCATGCAGACCGTGCGCGCGCTGGTGCACACGGTCGACAGCAAGCTGCTGCAGGCGCAGGCGATCGCCCAGACGCTGTCGACCTTCGACGCGCTGCAAAGCGCCGACTTCGCGCGCGCGCACCGCCAGGCGCGCGAAGCCCTGCAGCTGGCCGACTCCGGCATGAGCGCCGTCCTGCGCGACCGCAGCGGACAGCAGATCTTCAACACCAGCCGTCCGTATGGCGCCCCGCTCCCGGTCGAACACACGCAGCAGCTCGAAAGCGTGTTCGCCAGCGGCAAACCCTCGATCTCGAACGTCTTCACCAGCGCGGTGCTCCAGCGCCCCACCGTCAGCGTCAACGTCCCGGTCCTGGTCGGCGGCCGCATCGCCTACGTGCTGAGCATCGGCGTGCGGCCCGACTACTTCGACGACATGCTGTCGCCCAAGGCGGTGTCGGACGGCGCGCGCGCCTCGGTGATCGACGCCGCCGGCACCATCTTTGCGCGCAACCTCAGCCCCGAACTGTTCGTCGGCAAGCGCGTCACCGATCCCCTGTACCGCGCCATCGTGCGCGCGCGCGAGGGCATCGTGCCCTCGGTCTCGCAGGAGGGCACGACGCTGCTGACCTTCTACTCGCGCTCGCCCATCACCGGCTGGCACGTGGCGATCGGCGTGCCGCGCGCGAACCTGAACCAGGCCATGTTCGAGCCGCTGGCGGCGCTCCTGATCGGCATCACCCTGCTGTTCGCGATCGGCCTGTGGCTGGCGTGGCAGATCGGCGGCCGGCTGGCCAGGTCGGTCCAGGGCCTGACGGCGCCGGCGGTGGCGCTGGGCAAGGGCGAGGATTCCCCGCGCTTCACACAGACCTACGTCAAGGAGACGGCCGAGGTGGCCGAGGCGATCGGCGCGGCATCCCGGCTGCTGGGCGAACGCGCCAAGGCGCTGGCGGTCAAGGAAGCCGAGCTGCGCGACGCGCACCGCATGGCGCGCTTCGGCACCTGGCACCTGACGCTGGCGACCGGCGCGGTCGAGACCTCGGAATCGGTGCCCTTTATCTACGGGCGCGAGTTGCCGCCCTTCGCGCAGCAGCGCGGCGCCGTGCTGCCCGAGGAATCGTGGGAAC
>Ga0209023_10006735_pt1 | contig 12022 bp, 7 predicted proteins | sample LakOneMetagenome_FD_187468 | JGI IMG/M metagenome (GOLD analysis project Ga0209023, IMG submission 187468) | Freshwater and sediment microbial communities from Lake Erie, Canada (SPAdes) (version 2) | ecosystem: Environmental > Aquatic > Freshwater > Lentic | place: Lake Erie, Canada | collected...
CCCCGTTTCACGGGGCAGGAGAAGAGCGCTCCCTCCTGCCCCGCTTGCGGGGGAGGTGGCGCGGCGCCGATAGGCGACGTGACGGAGGGGGCGCTCGGCGTCACGGGTTAGTTCACATCCATCTCGAACGGCACGGCGGGCAGGCCCGCGCTGTCGAAGAGGTTGAAGGTCGGGCTGTCGGCCCAGGCGAACCGCACCTTGGCGGCGGGCGTACCGGCCGGAACGGTCAGCACCACGCTCGCCCCGTCGATCCGGGCGTCGGCCCAGCGGCAGGCGTTGGCGGCGTCGCAAAGCTCGAAGCCAATCACCTGGTCCGAACCGCGCGAGACCAGCGCGCCGCCGATCTGCTCGAAGGCCACGACCACGGTCTCACCTGCCCGCTTGGCCGAGACCGGCGCGGGACCGGTGGTCACGGCCTCGCCGGCGATGCGGCGGGCGGCCAGGGCCAGGCGGCGGCCGACCTCCTGCTTGTTGGCGGGGTGGATGTCGAAGGGGTCGCCGATGTCGGTGGTCACGGCCAGGCCCGCATGCTCGTCGGCGGCGACAGCGCGGCGTTGGGCCTCGCGCAGGGCCGCCGTGCCGAAGGCGCCCGGCGTGGTCGCGAACGCGCCATAGCTGGCCAGCTGGGCGATAACGACCGGCATGTCAGGCGACATGCCCGAGCGGCGCTCGGCGACGAAGGCGGTCTGCAGGGCCGCGTAGGTCTGGTCGCGGCCGACATTGGTCTCGCCCTGATACCAGGCCAGACCCGAATAGGCGTAAGGCCCCATCGGCGCGAGCATGCCGTTATACAGGGTCGAAACCCCGGCCAGCGTATCCCACGACGCACGGGGCGGATCGGCGCCGACCCGGGGCTCGATACGGTAGGTCCAGGCGTCCAGCGGCAGGCGTGTCCCGTCGGCCAGCACGATGGCGCGTTTCGAGGGATCTCCGTACATTCCGCCATTGGCATAGGTGTCGTAGGCGCCGACCACGATGGTGTTGAGGCCGGCTTTCAAGGCGCCAGCGGCCAGCGGATACGACCGATCAAGCCACGCCCCCGAGGTGGCGCCGACGCCCATACCGTTCAGATAGGTGGTGTCCATCTCGTCGACCTGGCCGACGTTCAGGGTGGCGGCCTGCCGCGCCTGCGCGGCGGTGAGTGTCACCTCGGCCTTGAACCAGACCACGCCGTTGAAGGCGGCCAGGGCCGGAACGTCCCAGCGCTCCCAGATGCCCAGGTCCCTGGGCGCGGGCGTCCAGGGGCCGGCGCCCGTCCACGGCGCGGTGGCGGCCTCGCCCGGATGCTTGGGCGCCCACCAGGCCTTGATCGTCTCGCCCCAGCGGCGGGCGGCGACGGACGGCTCCTTCAGCGACAGGTTCAGGATATCGATGGCGTCGTCATAGCCACCAACCTTGCGCAGCGCGGCCGGCGTCATCCAGGCCTCAATGCCAGAGCCGCCCCACGAGGCATGGACAAGGCCCAGGGGGACGTTGCGCGTCTTCTGCAGTTCGCGGGCGAAGTAGAAGCAGCTGGCCGAGAACGATCCGACCGTCTCCTTCGTCGTCGGCTTCCACACCGGCGGCTTGGCGAAATTGGCTTTCGGGGCGCGACCGTCGGCCTTCTCGATGGTCACCATGCGGATGGTGTCGTTGGGCGCGCCGTTGTTGATCTGGTTCCAGGCGTCGCCGGAGGCCTGGACCTGCATCTCCATGTTCGACTGGCCCGAGCACAGCCACACATCACCGGCCAGCACGTCGCGGACCGTCTGGGTTTTCGACGCCGTGGTGGCGGTCAGGTCGAACGGACCGCCCGCCTGCGTCGCGGGCAGGTCGAGCCGCCAGGCGCCGTCGGAGCCGGCCGTGGCGCTGGCGGCCTTTCCGGCGAAGGCGACGGTGACGGTCTCACCGGGCGCGGCGGTTCCGAACACCGGCAGCGGCCGGTCGCGCTGGACCACCGCGTGGTCGGCGAACAGGGCGTTGAGGAGGTCCTGGGCGGCGGCGGGGCTGGCCAGCAGGGCGGCGAGGCTCAAGCCCGAGATCAGGCGGCGCATGGTGTTACTCCCTCCGAATAGATCCTCCCCCTCTGGGGGAGGTGGCCCAGAGGGCCGGAGGGGGCCAGCACGGCCTTGGCCGAGATGACCCCCTCAGTCGCTCCGCGACAGCTCCCCCAAAAGGGGGAGCAGCTTGCCGACCTAGACCACCGTCAGCGTCGTCTTCTTCAGGTCCACCGAGTTGGGACCAACCATGATCTCGAACGCGCCCGGCTCGACCACGCGCTTCATCTCCAGGTTCCAGAACCACAGATCCGACGGCGCGATCTCGAAGGTCACCGTCGTCTTGGCGCCGGCCGCCAGGGTGACGCGCTTGAAGTGCTTCAGCTCCAGCAGCGGGCGGGTGACCGAAGCGGCCACGTCGCGGACATAGAGTTGCACCACCTCGTCGCCAGCGACCTTGCCGGTGTTGGTGACGTCCACCTCGACCTTGACTGTCTCACCCTGGGCGATGCTGGCCTTGGCCAGGCGCGGGGCGGCGATGTCGAAGCTGGTGTAGGAGAGGCCGAAACCGAACGGGTAGAGCGGGCTGGTCTTCTCGTCGAACAGATACCCCCGACGCGAGGTGGGCTTGCGGTTGTAGTAGATCGGCAGCTGGCCGACATTGCGGGCGATGCTGACCGGCAGCTTGCCGCCCGGATTGGCGCGGCCAAACAGGATGTCGGCGCCCGCCGTGCCGGTCTGCTCGCCCAGGTACCAGCCCTCGATGATGGCGTCGGCGCGCTCGGCCAGCAGGTTGATCGACAGCGGACGGCCGTTGAGCAGGAACACCACGGTGGGCTTGCCCAGGTCGAAGATCGCCTTGGCCAGGTCGTTCTGCTGACCGATCAGGTCCAGGTCGTTGCGGTCGCCCAGATGGTTGTCGGCCCAGGCCTCGCGGCTGGTCTGCTCGTTGTCGCCCAGCACCATCACCACGACGTCGGCGTTCCTGGCCACTTCCACGGCCTCGGCGATCAGCTTGGCGTTGACGGCCGGGTCGACCAGCTTGACCTCGTCGGCGGCCCAGACGCGGCGCTCGGTGATCCGCACGGCTTCGGCATAGTCCAGGGCAAAGCCCTGGGCCTTGGCTTCCGCAGTCAGTCCTTCGAGCAGCGAAACCACGTGCTTGGGCTCGTCGGAATAGCCGCCGATCGGGGTGTCGCGGGCGTGGGTGCCCAGCAGCGCCATGCGCTTGATCGCCTTGCCGTTCAGCGGCAGCACGCCCTTTTCGTTCTTCAGCAGCACCACCGACTTGCGGGCGGCTTCACGGGCCAGGGCGATGGCTTCGGCCGTGTTGTTCTTGGCCTCGGCGGTCTTCTCGTCAGCATAGGGGTTTTCGAAGAAGCCGCCTTCGAACTTCATCTTCAGCACCCGGGCGACGGCGGCGTCGACCTGGGCCAGCGAGACGCGGCCTTCCTTCACCAGCTGCGGCAGCAGGGCATAGGCCTCGCCGTCGGGCAGCTCGACATCAACGCCGGCATTGATCGCCATCACGGCGGTGTCGGCCAGGCTGTCGGTCATCTTGTGGCGGGCGATCAGCTCCTTGATCGCGAAATAGTCGCTCTGGACCGAACCGTGATAGCCCCACTCGGTGCGCAGGATGTCGGTCAGCAGCCAGTGGCTGGCATGCGACGGCACGCCGTCGATCTCGTTGTAGGACGGCATCACCGAGCGGACGGGCAGCTCCTTCACCGCGCGTTCGAATGGCGGGAAGAAGTTCTCGCGCAGGGTGCGCTCGGCGATCTGGGCCGGACCGACATTGGTGCCGTTCTCGGGCTGGCCGTGGCCGGTCATGTGCTTGAGGGTGACGAACACCTTGTCCTTGGCCAGCGGCAGGGTCTTGCCCTGGAAGCCGCGAATGGCGGCCAGACCGATCTCGGCGCACAGGTGCGGATCCTCGCCATAGGTCTCCTCGATGCGGCCCCAGCGCGGGTCGCGGGCCACGTCGACCACCGGGGCCAGGGCCATGTTGGAGCCCCGCGCGCGCATCTCCTTGGCGGCCATCGAGAAGATCTTCTCGACCAGCTCGGTGTCGAAGCTGGAGGCGAGAGCAATGGCCTGCGGATAGCTGGTGGCGTCGCGGGCCACATAGCCGTGCAGGGCCTCGTCATGCATCAGCATGGGGATGCCCAGGCGGGTCTTCTCCATCGACCACTTCTGGGCGGCGTTGGTGTAGCGGGCGGTGTCGCGCGCGTTGCGGCCCTTGGTGCCGTCCTCCGCGCCGGCGGCGGCGTCGACCACGGTGGCGGGCTTGAGGCCCCGGCGGTCGGTCGGGCGCGAGATCTGGCCCAGGCCGTTGGGGAAGCTCTTGCCGGCCGCCTCGGCCGAGAACTCGCCCTCGGGCGTCTGGATGGCCGCCTTGGTCAGCCAGATGCCGATCAGCTGGGCGGCCTTTTCCTCGACCGTCATGCGGCCCAGCAAATCCTTGACCCGGGCGTCGACCGGCTGGGTCGGGTCCTTGTAGAGGGGCTTTTCACCGGCTGCGAAAGACACGCCGGGGGCGGTCGCGGCGGCGATGGCGGCGAGGCTCGCGCCGAACAGGCGGCGGGTGATGGCTTGAGTCATCTGGTTCGTTTCCCCGGAGGTCGCGTCGTTGGGTGGCGGCTTAGGACCCGCCTTGACCCCACTATGGGGGAGCTTGTCAGACCACTCAAGGGAAGAATGGTACCGGTCTCATTTGAAAGCCCGGCTCGACCCATGGCGGTCGCGACGGCGATAGGGAGACGGGACTGTTTGAGGCCGACCGGCGGGCGAGCGGGCCCGCGTCGGCGGACCCGGACAGGGTCAGCGCCCGATCAACGCCGTGAACGGCCGACCGGCGACGCCGATGGAAAATAGCGCAAAGGTCGCCAGGATCCAGGCCGCCGCGACCACCAGAACGGCGATCACCGCGGCTGCGGCGGGCAGCAGCCAGGCCGCGATGACGCCGAAAATCGGCACGGCCTGCATCATGTGCGTGGCCAGAAAATGAGCGGGCCGCAAATCACCAACCGTCAGCGACCAGCCTGTGATGGGCATGCGCAATGCGCCCTCGGGCTCGATCCCGACATGATGGCTCATGTTTCCGCCGAGCCGGAACGCGGTGATCAGCGTCAGCACGGTTCCCGCGATCAGGCCGGTCGAGACCGCCAGGCGAACCGGCGCTGAAAGGGCCGATTGCGCGTCAACCGCCGCCGCGACGCCCACGCCGCCCGACGCAACGACCAGAACCACAGCGCCGAAAGCCATCAAGGCGTACATGGCGGCATGAAAGGGCGTGCCGACATTGAAGTGCGAGGCCTGCAGCCGCGCCGCCTGAAAGGCAATGTACCCCACTTCGCCGATGGCGGCGGCGACCGACGCGATCGCCAGGACGCACAGCAGCACGCCACGGCTCCAGTCGGGGCTGAGAAAATGCGCCACCAGCGCCAGGGTCGCCAGATGCATGGACACCGAGACGGCGAACTTCATCGGCTTGGCCCAGACATTGGCGCCGTCCAGAACCCGCCTGTCGACCAGCGACACCGCCCACATCACAGCGAATGTCGCGAGCATCGCCGCCGAAGCGAGCCACCACAGGAGTTCGGAAAGTGGCATTTGCAAAGCCGCGCTCATGCCCCGGTCATCCCGGCCACGGTCCAGGGCACCCGACGCTCTTCAACCACGACATGTTGCTCGCGCATCGACTGCCCCCATAATCTATCACTGATAAATTATCACCGATAGATTATGGGTCAATGACAGTCACCGCCGCTCCGCCGAGGCGGCTGCGGGGCGGCGGCGAGCGGAAAGCCTCAGGCCGGCCTCTCTATCCCTGCCAGGCGTCGATCACCCGATCCAGCACCGTCAGCGGCACGGGCCCGACCAGCAACCCCGCGTCGTGGAAGCGCCGGATGTCGAACCTGGCCCCCAGCCGCGCCTTCGTCCGCTCGCGCGCCTTGGCCCAGACGGTGTGGCCGACCTTGTAGGAGCAGGCCTGCCCCGGATTGGCGCAGTAGCGTTCGACCTCGCTGGTGATGCGGCCCTCCGGCTCGCCGCCCGTCTCCATCATGTAGGCGATGGCCTTTTCGCGGCTCCAGCCCTTGGTGTGGATGCCGGTGTCGACCACGCAGCGGGCGGCGCGGAACAGGCGGGCCTGATACATGCCCAGCAAACCCAGGTCGTCGCCCTCATAGACGCCCATCTCCATGGCCACCTGCTCGGCATACAGCGCCCAGCCCTCGGTATTGGCCGAGAAGCCCATGTTCTGGCGCAGGCGCGGCAGGTCGCTCTCGGCCACCAGGGCCAGCTGGAAGTGATGGCCCGGCGCGGCCTCGTGATAGGTCAGGGTCGGCAGCGACCAGCGCGGACGATCGGCCGTGTCGCGCAGGTTGATGTAGAAGGCGCCCGGCCGCGAACCGTCCAGGGCCGGCCGCTCGTAATAGCCGCCCGCCGCGCCGGCCTCGGTATAGGCCGGGATGCGCCGCACCTCGACCGGGGTCTTGGGCGTGACGCCGAACCATTGCGGCAGCTTGGGCTGCAGGTCGGCGATCAGCTTGTTGCAATAGGCCAGCATCTGGGCGCGGCCTTCGTCGGTATTGGGATAGGTCTGGGTGGGGTCGGTGTTCAGCGAGGCCACCCGCGCGCCGACACTGCCCTGGGTCAGGCCGCGCTTCTTGAGGATGGCGTCCATCTTGGCGCTGATTTCGGCGCCCTCCTCCAGGCCCAGGCGGTGGACCTGGTCGGCGGTCATGTCGGTAGTCGTGTAGATCTTCAGCAGGGCCGCGTAATAGGCGTCGCCGTCCTTCAGGCGGTTGAGGCCCGCATCGTGCGTGGCCTTGGCGCGCGCGGCCTTCAGCACCTCGATCTGACGGTCTAGAGCCGGGTGCACCGTGCCGGCCAGCAAGGCGGCGGCCTTGCCCTCATAGTCGCCATAGGGCTTGGCGCGGCGAGCCAGCGAGGCGACCAGCACGTTCTTGTCGGCCGGCAGGGCGCGGAACTTGCCCAGCTGGGCGATGGCCTTGTCCAGCATGAAGTCGGCCGGGATCACGCCCTTGCCGGCGTCGGCGGCGAAGCGCTCGCTCTCCTGGTCCAGCACCGTGGCGAAGGCGGCCATGCGGGCCAGATAGGTCTCGGCGTCGGCGGCCGAGGCGATCTTGTGCTTGGTGTCCAGGAAGCCGGGCGTCGAGGAATAGGCCCCGTAGTACTGGGTCAGCACATAGGGCCGGCTGACCGCGCCATAGTCGAAGCCCGCGACCGCCGCGCGGCTCTCGTACTGGAACATGGCGGTGTCGTAATTGACCGCGTCGTCACCGGTCAGGGCCTTGCGGTCGATGGCTTTCAGCCGCTGGACGCGCTGGCCGGGCTGGGCGCGATCCTTGATCCAGCCGGTGATCGAGCGGTCGCCCAGCTTGCCGCGCGCATCGGCGTGGGCGCCGATGTCGAGACCCAGATTGGTGGCCTGTTCGGGGCTCTCGGACAGGTCCTCGTCGAAGAAGGCGTCGAACAGCTTGTAGAGCTCGGTCTTGGCGCTGTTGGGGGCGTCAGCGGCCTGGGCCGGAAGCGCGGTGGCGAGCGCGGTGGCGGCCGCCCCCATCATGATCTGGCGACGGTCAAACTTCGACATGCAAGGCCCCTGCGACTGAACGATCCCGCCAGCGGTCGCGCTTTGCGGGGGCAAATCAGTCACCCGGAGAGGGCGCATCGTCAAGGCAGGAGCGCGCCCCGCAGAGCGCCCAAGAAAAAGGGCCCGTCTGGGCATGACGGGCCCTTCGACTTTGGAGATCGTTCGAAGATGGAGGATCCTGAACGCTCAAATCCTACGCCCAACCAGAGCGAGAGGCACCTTCACATTTTGTCGCAAGGTCGGATTCCCGACTCCTGCGACCAAGCCCTTGTTATCGCCGACTACTTCCGCGCCGCCAGGATGTCGTCGAGACGCGCGGGGGTTCCGGCGATGCGTTCCAGGCGCGGATAGCGCAGGCCGCCGCGCCAGTCGATCTTGACCATCCGGTAGCGCTCGCCGTCCTTGACCAGCAGCTCGACCAGCTGGCCTTCCGGCTTGGCGGCCGCCTTGATCGCGTCCTTCAGCTTGTCGGCGTCATAGGTCTCACCATTGACGGCGACCAGGGTCACGCCCTGGGTCAGGCCCGCCTTGAAGGCCGGACCGCCCCACTGCACGTCCGACACCAGGCCCGCGGCGGCCAAGGTCAGACCCAGCGAATAGGCCAGGTTGGTGGTCTTGCCGCGCGTCTCGGCCGTCTTGAAGTAGTCGGTCGGGGTCTCGGTATAGATCAGCCGGTAGCCGCCCCGGGTCAGGCCATCCAGCGGCGCCTTTTCCGACAGGCCTTCGATGCGGGTCTTCAGGAAACTGGTCCAGTCGTGGGCGACCACGTCGTTCAGCGTCGCGGCCACATCCTCGAACGTATAGGTGCGCGGCACATACGAGCCGTTGTCGACGCCGAAGAAGGCCTTGGCGAAGTCGTCCAGCGACTTCTTGCCGCCGGTCTTCTCCCGGATCAGCGTATCGGCGTCGAGCCAGACCAGCTGGCCTTCCGAATAGTAGTCCTCGCTGCGCTGGTAGCTGACCCACGACAGCGGCTTGCGCATGGCGATGATCGGATCGTTGGTGGTGTCGGCCACGCTGCGCCAGTCGCGGCCGCGCCGGGTCTCATAGAGCGCCGCCGTCATGGCCAGGGCGTCCAGGCTCTGCTGCTTGGTGTGCAGGTTCGAGCGCGCCGACAGCACTCCGCCCCAGTACTGGGTCTGGCCCTCATAGACCCACATCAGGCTGTCGCGCATGGGCTCGTTCAGCGTGGGGGTCCACAGGTCGGCGCCGCGGCGGAACTTGCCGTTCCACGAGTGGGTGAACTCGTGGGGCAGCAGGTCGCGACCCACATAGGTCTTGTCCCACTCGGTGAAATATTTGGGCGCGACGCGGTTCTCGCTGGAGCGGTGATGCTCCAAGCCGATGCCGCCCAGGGTGTCCGACAGGGCCACCAGGAAGTCGTAGTGGTCGTAGTGGTGGCTGCCATACAGCTTGTAGGCCTGCTGGACGAGGTCCTTGTGGGCCTGGATCTGCTCGGGCTTGAACTCCAGCAGCTCGGGCTTGTCGGCCACCATGTTCAGGCGCACCGGCGCGGGGCCGGTCGGGTCCAGCTCGACGGTCTTGAAATAGCGGCCGGCAAACATCGGCGAGTCGACCAGGGTCTCGAACGGCGTGACCTTGAAGGTCGTGGTCTGGCCCTCGGTCTTGGCGACCTCCAGGGCGGAGGCGAACTTGAAGCCTTCCGGCAGCTTGACGCTGGCCTCGACGGGGATCTGGCGGGTGTAGTAACCGGCCGGATAGAAGCCCATCTGCAGCCATTGCAGGTTCAGCATGTCGGGCGTCATCACCTGGCGGCCGACCCTGGCCTCGACCGGCGACAGGAACTGGTAGCTGAGCTGCAGCTCCGAAACGCCTTCGGGAACCTCGACATGGAAGGCGAAGACCTGGACCGGGTCGCGCGTCCAGGCCAGGCGTTGGCCCTTAGCGGTGATCACCAGCCCGGCCAGCTTGTCGATGTCGTTGCGCGGCGAGTGACCGCCCGGAACCCACTGCGGATAGAGGATCGTGAACCGGCCAGCCTTGGCGACAGGGATGGTCTCGCGGATGTCGAAGATCTTGCGCGCCAGGTCGGTGGCGTCGACCGAGAGCTTCAGCGTGCCCGGATAGGGAATGTCCTGCGCGGCGGCGATGGCCGGAGTCGGAGCCGACGGCTGCGGCAACGGCTGGGCGACGGCGGCCGTGGCGGTCAGGGCCAGAAGCGATACGGAAAAGAACAAGGTTCTCACAAAACACCCCAATGCGGTCCGCAAGCGTGCGCCTCGCGGTTAAGAGGCGGGATGTTTCACCCCTTATCCGTCCCTTGTCGAGCCGTCAGGACGACGTCTCGAGGCCCGACGGCCGTTCGCCCAATCCTCAGGCTGCGACGGCGCCTCCGGGGTTTCCCTTACGCGCGCGCCCTCGATTGTCCACGAGATCAAAGACGCTCAGGGTCATCAGGTCGGGAACCCGCCAGTTCCCCCGACGAGTGGGTCGATCAGGGAATAGCCCCCATTCCCCTGATCGACCTTTCCGCCTGGCGCAGGGTCCCGAAGACCGGCGGCGCTCGAAATAGGCCAAACCAGCACTTGAAAGTGCAAGTCGTTCTCAAGTATGGACGAGACCTGTTCCCGTTCAAGGTCTCCGCCTCCTCGTGTCGTCCGCCGCCACCGCCCAGCATCGCCGCTCGTTCTGGCTCAAGCAGCTGCACCAGTGGCACTGGATCAGCGCGGCCCTGAGCCTGATCGGCATGCTGCTATTCTCGATCACCGGCATCACGCTGAACCACGCGGGCCAGATCGAGGCAGAGCCCCAGGTGGTCAGCCGCAAGGCGACCCTGCCGGCTGACCTGATCGCCGACCTGGCCAAGGGTCCGGTCGAGGGCAAGCGCCCCCTGCCCTTGAAGCTGCAGCACTGGCTGGACAAGGCCGTCGGGACCGACATCGCCGGGCGCGAGGCCGAATGGTCCGACGCGGAAGTCTATGTCGCCCTGGCCCGCCCCGGCGGCGACGCCTGGCTGTCGATCGACCGCGAGAGCGGCGCCGTCGAGCACGAGAAAACCACGCGCGGCGCGGTCAGCCTGCTCAACGACCTGCACAAGGGCCGCAACACCGGCAAGGCCTGGGACTGGTTCATCGACATCTTCGCCGCCGCCACGATCGTGTTCACGATCACCGGCCTGATCCTGCTGCAGTTCCACGCCAGGGCCCGCCCCCTGACCTGGCCGCTGGTCGCCGCCGGCCTGGCCGCCCCCGTCATTCTCGTCATTCTCTTTGTCCACCTCTGAGGTGAAATCCGTGAAGCGTTCCGTCTCCCTCCTCACCTTCGCCGGCGCTGCCGTGGCCGCCCCGGCCATGGCCGCCGATCTCAACGTCACCGTCGAGATCCCCCGCCTGTCGGTGGCCGAGTATCACAAGCCCTATGTGGCGATCTGGATCGAGAATCCCGACGCCACCGCCGCCGGCACCCTGGCCGTCTGGTACGATCCCGACTCCAAGGAAGACCACGGGACCAAGTGGCTGAAAGACATGCGCCAGTGGTGGCGCAAGGCCGGCCGCGAGATGAAGTTCCCCGCCGACGGCGTCAGCGGCGCGACCCGCGCGCCGGGCCCGCAGAAGGTGGTGTTCAGCGGCGCCAAGGGCGCGCTGAAAAACCTCAAGCCCGGCCAGTACAATCTGGTGGTCGAGGCCGCCCGCGAAGTCGGCGGCCATGAAGCCGTCCGCGTGCCCTTCGTCTGGGGCAAGCCCGGCAAGCCCGCCACCGTCAAGGGCTCGGCCGAGCTCGGCGCCGTCACCGTCTTCGTCAAGTAAGCGAGAAAACCGATGTCCCTGAAGACCCGCCTTTTCGCCGTCGCCGCAGCCGGCCTCGCCCTGACCCTGCCGATGTCGGCCAGCGCCCACCGTGGCTGGCTGCTGCCCTCGTTCACCGTGCTGTCGGGCGACGGCTCCTGGGTGACGGTCGACGCCGCCATCTCCAACGAGCTGTTCTATCCCGACCATCGCGCCATGCGCGTGGACGGCGTGGTCGTCACCGCCCCGGACGGCTCGATCCAGAAGCTGCAGAACGCCTCGACCGGCCAGTATCGTTCGACCTTCGACGTGCAGCTGAATCAGGCCGGCACCTGGAAGATCGGCTCGGCCACCAATTCGGTGCAGGCCAGCTGGACCGAGAACGGCGAGATCAAGCGCTTCCGCGGCACGGCCGACGAGTTCGCCAAGGCCGTTCCGGCCGGCGCCGCCGAACTGAAGACCATCAAGGGCAGCAATCGCAACGAGACCTATGTCACGCGCGACAAGCCAACCACCGAGGTCTTCAAGCCCACCGGCAAGGGCCTGGAGCTGGTTCCGGTGACCCATCCGACCGACATCGTCGCCAGCGAGCCGGCGACCTTCAAGTTCCTGCTCGACGGCAAGCCGGCCGCGGGTCTTGAGGTCACCTTCGTTCCGGGCGGCGCCCGCTGGCGAGATCG
>Ga0209023_10006736_pt1 | contig 12018 bp, 10 predicted proteins | sample LakOneMetagenome_FD_187468 | JGI IMG/M metagenome (GOLD analysis project Ga0209023, IMG submission 187468) | Freshwater and sediment microbial communities from Lake Erie, Canada (SPAdes) (version 2) | ecosystem: Environmental > Aquatic > Freshwater > Lentic | place: Lake Erie, Canada...
TGGCTCATGCCCTTACTCAGGTCTTCCACTTTTTTATTCCACCAGCTTTCCATCTCAAAACGGATGAACCATTTTTTGATGCTGTCCATGGCATCTGTCCTGCTCATGCCTTTCAGGCGTGCCAGGTAGAGGGCCTGCTCACCGATCTTCATCTTTTTATAAAGCCCTCTTTCTTCTGGCATGTAGCCGATATTCTTTGCGTCGTCGAGCGCATTGAATTTTTTTCCGTCAAAAAGTATCTGGCCGCTGTCGGGGTAGAAGATGCCCGTGATCATCCTTAGCAAAGTTGTTTTACCGGCACCATTGGGGCCCAGTAAACCAAAGATGCCACCCTGTTCAATATTCATGCTGATATCATCAACGGCTTTCTGTGTGGCAAAATATTTTTTGAGGTTCTGCAGTTCTAATAAATTCATAATTGGTTGATATGTTGCCGTAAAAATAAGTTGTTTATTAAAACGGTTTGCTTAATAATATGATGAATGGAGAATTGATAACACGAATTTTTGAAACACAAACTACATAAATTGAGCGTGATCGCTGCCCCCCTTCTTAAGGAGCGGGTTAGGGTGAGGCTTTTATTTAAACTTTTCAATGATGACTCCAACAATATTTTCTGCATCCATGGCGGCACTTACGATACCACCTGCATAACCGGCTCCTTCGGCGCAGGGATACAGGTTTGCATACTGGGGATGGCTTAAAGTTACCGCATCTCTTGGAATACGCACCGGGCTTGAAGTGCGGCTCTCCGTGGCAACTACAACGGCTTCATTGGTAAAATAGCCTTTCATTTTTTTTCCAAAAGAACGAAAGCCTTTTGCCAGCACATCATAAATGAATCCAGGGAGCACCTGTTGCAGGTCTGCGCTTTGCAATCCCGGGAGATAAGAGTTGGAAGGCAATGAAGCAGAAAGCTTCCGATCGGTAAAGTCAGCCATCCTTGCTGCCGGTGCAACAAATTTCCCCCCGCCTGCTGCAAAAGCTTTTTGTTCCACCATTTTTTGAAAATGCATGAAGCGGAGCGGATCATTTTCCTGCAGTTTTAGATGAGCCGTTTCTTTGAGGGCATCAGCCATGGTTACTTCTACTACCATCCCGCTGTTTGCAAATGGATTGTTCCTTTTGGAAGGGCTCCACCCATTTACCACTAATTCGCCAGCTGCTGTGGATGCAGGAGCAATGATACCACCCGGGCACATGCAAAATGAGAATATGCCTTTATCATTTACCTGTTGTACCAGGCTGTAAGAAGCCGGTGGAAGCAGCTCGCCCCTGTGATCGCAATGGTATTGTATGTTATCAATGAGTGACTGCGGGTGTTCGATCCTTATCCCCAGGGCAAAGGGCTTGGGTTCTATCAATATGTTTTTTTGATGCAGCAGTTCAAATATATCCCGGGCAGAATGGCCTGTTGCCAGGATATATCCATCGGCAGTAAAAACATCTTTGTCTTCGGTGACAACAGATGTGATCAAACCATTTTGGAGGCTGAGGTCAACTACTTTTTTTTCAAACAATACCTTGCCGCCGCAATCGCAGATAAGCTGGCGCATGGCTGTTATGATATGTGGAAGTTTATTGGTGCCTATATGCGGGTGTGCATCGTATAGGATATTTTCTGTTGCGCCAAAATGAACGAAAAGGCTCAGTATCCTTTTGATGTCGCCTCTTTTATTACTGCGGGTATACAGTTTACCATCACTATATGTGCCGGCACCGCCTTCCCCGAAACAGTAATTGCTTTCGGGGTTTACAATGCCCTGCTTATTGAGGATGGCCAGGTCACGCCTTCTTGCCCTCACATCTTTTCCACGTTCAAGAATAATGGGTTGGATACCGGCTTCCAGGAGTTTTAATGCAGCAAATAAGCCTGCCGGCCCGGCGCCGATGATGACGATCTTTTTTTCGGCCCTGGTTACATCTTTGAAAGAAAAACCGGTTAATTGTCTTTGTTGAAAAGGCTCGCCGATAAAAGCATTCAGTGTAAGGTTGAATAAAACGTGCCTGCCCCTGGCGTCAATGGATCTTTTGAGAATATGGTAGCCTGATATGCTGCTGACCTTTTTACCACTGGAAGCGGCGATCTTTTCCCGGATGGCTGCATCATCTGCAGCTTCCGAAGGCAATAACCTTAAGGAGATATTTTGTTGCATGTGTTAGGAAGTTACCCTAAAAACAATCAGTTAATATTTGAAAAGTTCCGGAGGTTCAAAATGTGCCGCAATCAATCCAGTTTCTTAAACCTCTTAAACCTGTTGAACTAAAAGGGCAGGTCATCAACAGCATCGGGGGCTGTAGCTGAAAAAGTGTCAAGGGGTTCCAGGTAATCATTATCCGGGCCGCCCTGCGAATTGCCCTGCAGCATCTGCTCTACACGCCAGGCATCCAGGTTGGTGATATAATTTGTTTTACCGTCTTTTTCCCATTTGCTGCCCTTGATATTGAAATAGACTTTTATTTCTTCGCCGGTATTTACTTTATCTACAATGGCGGTACGGTCCTGCACACATTGAAACTTAACATAGTTTACAATACTTCTTCCATTGATGTCCTCTGTTTTCTCAACAACAAACTCTCTTGTTTTGAATGATTCTGTGCGTTGAACAGTATCATATTTGGCAATGAGTTTCCCTGTAAGTTCGTAGCCCATATAGATTATTTTAGATGACCAAAAGTAAACCTAATTGCTGATAATTATAAACCGCTTTTTTTAAGTATTTTTTTTGACTGAAATTACTTTATCTTGAAAAACAGTAAAGGAACATGAGGTTTTAAGGATATGTGTATAAAATTTGAGATTTCCAATTTTTTTTTATGAATAAAATAAGGGGGCAGGTTTCGTCAAAAATGCAGGCTGGCATTGAAATTTCGGTAAATAAAAACATTCCCGGAAAGAAATCCCATACTGTGGTTCTTCTGAAAAAAACAAGGGAATAAAAAATTTTTTTTTCAACAAATAATTTTTGATATTCGCTGTCCCGCTAAAGAATTTTTTTATAGGAAAAATAAATTTGTTTTTTGGCAACTTTTCCCGAAGAAAATAATAACTCAAGATATAAATTGCTTAAGGTAAATGGAGAAAGCTTTTGATAAAGTATGGACTAATTGTTTAGAGATCATCAAAGATATTGTAGAATGGCAGCATTTTAAAACCTGGTTCGAACCGATCAAGCCTGTTGAATTAAAAGAAAAAATTTTAACGATACAGGTACCAAGTCAGTTTTTTTATGAGTACCTTGAAGAGCATTATATATCATTGCTGGCAAAAACACTTAAGCGTGAATTAGGAAAGGAAGCAAGGCTGGAATACAGGATCATGGTTGACAGCGGGAACAGCAAGAACAAGCCGCTTACGATGGATGTGCCCGGCAATGGTTACAAATCATATTCAAACAACGAAATGGATTTCCCTCTTGTAATAAATAATCCTGTTAAAAACCCGTTTGTAATACCTGGGCTGAAGAAGATGCAGATCGATCCGCAGCTTAACCATGCTTATACATTTGATTCTTACATTGAGGGCGATTGCAACAGGGTAGCACGCAGGGCAGGAAAAACAGTTGCAGAAAAACCAGGTGCCACTTCATTCAATCCATTGGTAATTTATGGCGGTGTTGGTTTGGGCAAGACCCACCTGGCACAGGCGATCGGCAATGAAGTGAAAAGGCTGCACAACAATAAAGTAGTGTTGTATGTAAGCTCAGAAAAATTCATCAACCAGTTCATTGATCATGGCCGCAACAATGCCATCAATGATTTCATACATTTTTACCAGCTGATAGACGTATTGATCATTGATGATGTTCAATTCTTCAGCCGTGCAGAAAAATCACAGGATGCCTTCTTCTCTATATTCAACCACCTTCACCAAAGCGGGAAGCAATTGATATTAACGAGCGATAAATCACCCAAAGACCTGGAAGGTGTACAGGAAAGATTATTAAGCCGTTTCCGCTGGGGCTTAAGTGCCGACCTGCAAGTTCCCGACTATGATACCAAGATAGAGATACTGGAAAAGAAAATGAAGAACGACGGACTGGATATGCCCAGGGAAGTGGTGAAATATATTGCCTATAATATCAACAGTAATGTGAGAGAACTGGAAGGCGCTTTGATATCATTATTGGCACAATCTTCGCTAAACAAGAGAGAAATAGACCTTGAGTTGGCGAAAAAAGTACTACGAAATTTTGTGAAATCCTCCAGTAAGGAGATCACTATTGACACCATCCAGAAAATGGTATGTGAGTACTTTGATGTTCCTTACGACAAGCTTTTACAAAAGACAAGGAAGAGGGAGATCGTCCAGGCCAGGCAGATAACCATGTATCTTTCAAAAGCGTTTACAAAGAATTCCTTAAAGACGATCGGCGAGCATTTTGGAGGGCGTGATCATACTACTGTTATTCACAGTTGCCAGACCGTAAAGGACCTCATGGATACCGACAACCTCTTTAAAGAAAGTGTATTGGAATTACAGCAAAAAGTACAGCTGGCTGCGATGTAAGATCAATCAATCAAAATATTCATTCCGGGTGCTGCCAGTACCCGGATTTTTTTTGCCTGTTGGGCGGGTAATACCAGAAGCGTTTGAATATTGAACAAGGAATTTCGAATTATGATCGGATCTGCCTGATTCAATGTTCAGCATTCCTTGTTCCTTGTTCAATATTTATTTCCTTCATCTAAACTATTTTTTCTTTTTCCAGATTTAGTTTTGGGTGGTATGTTATTGAATTGTATTTTTGCTGCCCCTCAAACAAGGGGCAGGTTAAAAAGGAGAGGTGCCTGAGTGGCCGAAAGGAACGGTTTGCTAAATCGTCGTACGGGTTAAACTGTACCGTGGGTTCGAATCCCACCCTCTCCGCAGAAAAAAGTTCTTAATTCCCAATTGTTTAAAGTTCGGGATGTAGCGTAGCCCGGTTATCGCGCCTGGTTTGGGACCAGGAGGTCGCAAGTTCGAATCTTGCCATCCCGACAAAGAAGCCTTATTGATTAAATTCAATGAGGCTTTTTTATTGCCCACAGCTCAAGTGTTAGGCTTTTTACTCATATACAGTAACATAGCGAAAGGGCAATTTTGAAATGGTTTGTGTCACCCATTTAGACACCATGTTTTAAAAAATGTCACCCATTTTTCTTCTCTCTATGGCATTGGGATTTCATAATCCTAAAATTCAAAAAAATGTCAGTTCAAACATTCAAAGTCCATTTTATATTAAAGATGGATAAAACCAACAAAAAAGGTCTTACTCCCATTTTCGCCAGGATAAGGCTAAATGGTATTAAGATGGAGTTAAGTACAAACAGGAATATTGCAAAGGCAAATTGGTCTGTCGAAAATCAAATAGCTTTTCCTATAGATAAATTCAGCAAGGATTTAAACCAGTTTCTAGAAAACTTTAAGAGCAAAATTTACAATGGATATACTATGATGTTATCTTCAGGGGAAGCAATTAGTGCAGAGTTATTAAAGCAATCTATTTATGGTAAGCCTCTTAAAAGAAGATACGGTTTGATTGAAACTGCCATTCAGCATAATGAGGAGTTTGAAAAGCAAATTGGGAAAAAGTACAGTTATGGAAGCTATAAGAATTATAAAACCACATTAAAGTACTTATTTGAATTTGTTCCTGCTCACTTTAAGACAAAGGATATTTCACTAGAAATGGTTGACTATAAATTTTGCGAGAAATACTTCATTTATTTAACCACCCTGAAGAGTTGTAATATAAATGGTGCCAGTAAGCATATTCAGCGAATAAAAAAGATTATTAATTATGCAGTCAGGTTGGGATACTTGCGTTCAAGTTTAATGACAACTTATGTACTACGAATTAATCCTCCCAAAAAATATCCTCTATCAATTGAGGAAATTAATGCTTTAGCGTCCCTTAATCTACAGAGGAAAACGCTAGTAGAGGTAAGGGACATTTTTGTATTTCAATGCTATACAGGATTGTCATATAGCGATATTAAAGGCTTAAAACATAAGCATATTCACAAGGAAGGGAATGATGATATTTGGATCAAAATGGAACGTCAAAAGACTGAGATATCCTTTTCTGTACCATTATTGCAGCCTGCCTTAGTATTATTGAAAAAGTATACAGATCTTGGTGAATTTGATTTTGTATTTCCTGTATTGTCGAATCAAAAGATGAATGAAAATTTAAAGGTTTTGCAAGAAATAGCTGGTATTAGTAAGAATCTGACAACCCATCTTGCACGGCATACCTTTGCTACTACTATTACTTTAAATAATGATGTTCCCATTGAGACAGTAAGTAGAATGTTAGGACATACTAGTATCAAGACTACCCAGTTATATGCTAAAGTATTGGACGTTAAGATTGGGTCAGATATGCGAAAATTAGGAAATAAATTGAAGGAGTAAATGTATTTTTCATTCAGGTTTATTAATTCAACTGTAACTTAGTTTTATGCAAAATCCATTGACAATACAACACGCTTTTTTGCCCTTATCTGCAAGACTTCTTCAGTATGAGCATCATGATTACCAAAAGGAAAGTGCAACCATTGATTTCGAAAATGCCTTCGATACGGACATTGATTTTGAAGGTATAATTAAAAACATTGCTATTTCAGTAAATCTCTTTAATCCAAAAGAAGTTTACAAGGAAGCAAGTATTTATAAAAAACGGGTTTCAAGCATTCTTAAAGATTTGGCACCCAAAAAAATCGATATAAATTATGATTTTAAGAAAAAAGCTATAATTAAAAAAGCAACTTCGAAGGAAAAACAAAACTCTTTACTGGAACAATGGAGATTTGAACTTAAGACATATCAAGAGTATTTGATGATAATACTAAAAATCACAAAGGGTAGGGTAGAGAATACAGAATTTCCAGTAATTAAAATGATAAACCTTCCATCAGGATTCCCTATCCAAAAGGTTAGTAAACTTTTCAAACCATTGTTATCCACAAATGAAACTTGTTTATTCTTATACTATCTAATGGAGGAGAAACTTATCCCACAGTTTAGTAAAACGAGTTTAGGGATTTTAGCACAACACTTATTTTTCAGGAGTGATGATAATATTCGGCAAACTTTTTCATACATAGAGGACATAAAAACTAAAGATAATTTAACCTCTTTAAAATATGTATTTCAAACTTTAATTGGGAGGATTGATAAAGACTTAAAATAAAAGATCTAAAATTGTAGCCCATTTGTAGCCCTTCCTAACTTTCTGTTTATATAGTTTTGCTTTAACAATCGAAACCGAGATCGCTAATCTCCAAAGGCGCTCAGTTTCTGGAGGATTGATGTTCAGTCAATTCAGTATGACAAATGACTGAATGAATATTTCATTTTATAATCTTTTAAACTAAATAATATGGAAAGCATAAAATATACAGGCTTTGCTATGCGAATAAAACAATATTATAAAAAAGGTAAAATAACGTTTCGCATACTTAGCATGCAATACTCGGAAAACCTTGAAAGTACTTTCGCGCTTAATAGTGTTGGTAAACTTAATGGGAAAGAAGGGCTTTTGTTACATATTCCATTCAATAGTTCTAGGCCTGGGATGGATTTTATAGAAGTATTAAGGGATATCGATGCAATATTTAATACCCGTGATATGCGTAAACCTTGTGATTTTATAATCAGATTAAATTGAAAATTACATGGAAAAGAATAATACACCCAAACCTGTACCAAAAAAATATCCTTATGTGTACACAGGAACTGAATTACTAAATATGGTTCCTAATAAAATCCCTTATCTGTGGAACCCATTCATAAATAAGCAAGGATTAATTGCGCTCACTGGAAGTAGCGATGTTGGCAAAAGCTCTTTCCTACGTCAGTTCGCTATTGCAATTGCTATGAAAGAAAAAGACTTCCTTGGGCACAAATTAGAGGTTAAGCACGGTAGAGTCATTTATTATACAACGGAAGATAGCCAAGTATCTATAAATATTCTACTAAAAAAGCAGCTTCCCACTGTTGATCCTAAATTGTTGACAGGCTTATGTTATATTTTCAATACCGAAAATCCGTTAAGGATAATTGAAGACCAGCTTAAAGAAGCAAGTACAGATGTAGTAATTATAGATTGCTTCGCTGATATATTTGACGGTCAGATGAATGACATCTCCAGCATTAGAAGATTTCTAAATAAGTATGACAAACTTAGCCTTGAATATGACTGTGTTTTTGTATTTCTACATCATAATGGTAAAAGAACAGAGTTAGTAAATCCGAGTAAAAATCACATAATTGGATCGCAAGGATTTGAGGCTAAAATGAGGCTAGTTATGGAATTACGTAAAAATGGAGATAATAGCAATCGGTCGCTATGGTTTACTAAAGGCAACTATTTACCTGAATCACAAAAGAAAGTAGCCCTTGAATTAAAGTTTGATGACAAGCAAGAATTTACTTTCATTGGAACCAAAGCAACCGTTAATTTAGGATTGAACAATAGCAGGAAGTTTAATGATGCAGATAAATCAAAAATAATGCTTGAAGTTAAAAAGCATTTGAATAAAAAACTTTCATTGGACAAGGTTATAGATGAACTTAAAAAAGTTGGTTTTAATGCAATTCCTTCTAAAGGAACTCTACATACTTGGATCAAAGAAAGTAAAAGCGTTCAGTCAACCAAATCTACTAAGTAACCTGTTGACTGAATAAATTGTGTAAGGAGCAGGAAATTCTTGCTCCTTTTTTGTTACACACGACATCAAAGAACAGATACCCAAATATCCCCCGATTAAACAAAGTGATCTGCCTGTATCCCCCCATCAATTTAAATCCGATATTATCTCCTCTGCAGAGGAAAACGTAACAGCTTTAGAACTATTAGTTTGCATGTTTTAAATAAATAATTTTAGAAGTTAACCTTTTTCATACCGCAGTATATTACTATTTACACACTTTCTAAACAGACATATCCTTTAGTCTGTGGTTGGGTGTCCTTAGCCCGAACATCAATACTTCATTTAATCAGTTAAATGTGTGAAAAACATTGGCATTAAGTGCGATGAGAATTATTGCCCAGAGATCAGTACATCAATATAGCTTCATTGGCGTCGCACTCTTATACTTTCATTTCATTATTCACCTAAACATATAGTATATGGAAAATTCTAACAATAATTCTATGCCCATCAGCCTTTGGGCAAAAGATGAACAGCCTAGACGTAAAATGCTTACCAAAGGTTTGCCAGCACTTAGTAATTCTGAATTACTGGCTATTATCCTTAACATAGGAAGCAGAGAAAAGTCAGCTCTTCAGTTGGCAAAGGATATTCTTAATCTTGCTAACAATAACCTTAGTGAATTAGGGAAGCTATCTCTCCATGATCTACAGGCATTGAAAGGTATTGGCGAAGCTAAAGCAACACTAATTGCAGCAGTATTAGAGTTGGGAAGAAGGCGAGAAATATCATTTCCCCTGGAGAGAATTTGTGTCAGGACAAGCTTTGAAATAGCTCATTATTTAAGGCCACTGATGAAAGATTATAATTATGAGGTTTTTGCTGTTGTATATCTAAATAGGGCAAATAAGATTAAACATTTTGAGATAATTAGTCAGGGAGGAATTACAGGAACTGTGGCAGACCCTCGCATCATACTTAAAAAAGCGGTCGAGCAGGAAGCTACATCAATCATTCTTAGTCATAATCATCCTTCAGGCAATCTCAAACCAAGCAGGGCTGATGAAGAAATAACCCAAAAAATAAAACAGGCAGCCAGTTACCTTGACATTAGAGTCCTAGATCATATTATTGTGAGTGAAGAGGGGTATTACAGCTTTGCAGATGAAGGACAAATGTAACATTACTCGACAAAATTGTCTTCTGCAAAAATAAAGGCAAACTCGTACATGCCAAAAGGATCTTCCTTAAAGCATTATCAACTCGGTTCATCTGCATACCCTGCAGAAACATTTTATCAAATCTCAGCGCTAGTAATCCACGCATTTATCAGCTTCCTTTTGGCTTAGTACTCGTCCGCCATTGAAACGTGCTTACGACAATTATTCCACACCTAAATTTTGTATTATGATACACAAACTCACAGGCTATTATTATGGTACTGTATTAGTCTTGGTATTTTACCTTCCATCTACCAATCAGTATGTACACTGCAGTAAATATGGATACTGTATTTTTTCTACTTGCATTCCTGAAGGTTATGAAGAATTTTACTATTAAGCTTATCAATATTTTAGAGACTGAAATATGGTTGAAAACTCAGATTTAGGTAATAAGGTCTCGCTCCAACAGTCTTGGCAAATAATGTCCCAAACCATTGCAGCAGCAATAATCAATTATATTAATGTGCATATTGCAGCTGCAATGCCCTACGGGTGCTATCGCAGTTTGTAACATTATTTGCAGCTTCAACTGTTTCCGCTCGGACAGCTTCTGTGTCCTTTACCCACCTTGCAGGAGGCTAAAGTCCACTCGCTGTCAATATTGTTGTGCTCGCCTTGCAGGTCAAATCCTGCGTTGCGGTGCTCGCTGGCACATAGCTATCCTTATAACTTCGTTATGCCACGCTCTGCACCTTCACTGTGCAGGCATCGCTCCCAAAAGTCGCTTTACTGCCTGCCCCAGTTTTTGACACTCGCAAGACAGGCTCGCTCCGTATAAACACTGTTGTTTTATAAGATTATAAATTTTATATTGCTCGATAGAGATTCCGATTGCAACAACCTAGAGTAATGTCAGAATGATTATATAACTATAAAGAAAATAGACAACTGTTAAATGGGACTTTTAGATTGGCTATTAGGAACTGATCAGACTAAAAAGGAAACTCGGAAAAGAGTGTTTATTAGTTTTGCAATTTAGGACGTTGAGTATCGTAATTACTTAGTGGACCAAGCAAGGAAAAAATACTCTCCATTTGATTTTATAGACATGTCGGTAAAAAAGGAGTGGGATCAGACCGAGTGGAAAAAAAGATGTAGAACAAAAATTAAAAAGTGTGATGGCGTAATCGCCTTAATAAGTAAAAATACTTGTAAAGCTAGTGGCGCAAGATGGGAAATAAAATGTGCGAGGGAGGAGCGAGTGAAAATAATAGGTATGTACATAAATAAAAATGACAAGGGCGCAATCCCTCCAGAATTAAAGGGTAAAAAAGTGATTTTATGGAGTTGGAATAACTTAGAAAAATTCATAAATGATTTATAAATTAAACAATTTAAACTATATACCATGGCAGATAAAAAAGTTTTGTTTATTGCATTCGCAATAGAAGATGAACGTCAAAGGGACTTTCTAAAAGGACAATCTCTTCATCCAAGAGCACCTTTCGAATTCATAGATATGTCCGTGAAACAAGCATATGATAAGGATTGGCAAGATAAAGTGAGAACACGAATTAAACGCTCAGATGGAGTTATTGTTCTGGTAAGTAAAAATTCTTTAACATCAAGTGGCCAAAAATGGGAAATACAATGCGCAAGAGAAGAAGGAAAGAAAATTTTAGGTATATGGGCTTATTCTGATGATCGTACTAATATAGTAGGTGTAAATACAAAGGTGTGGTCAGACTCTAATATAAGTGATTTTATAGACAGTCTTTAATAATCTTAGTATGAAAAAAGCATTAGTAATCGGTATAAATAATTATCCTACCCATCCCCTTAGAGGAGCAAATAATGATGCTAAAGTCATTTCTGAGCTCTTGCGGGTTAACGGAAATGACAGTACTAACTTTGAAGTAATCACCCTTTATGACGTTAATACCAAATCGGAATTATTGACCGAAATTTCTAAGTTTTTTGATGTTAGTGCTGATATGGCTCTATTATATTTTGCTGGTCATGGGTTTGTTAATGAGTTAGGAGGTTTTATTGTAACTCCAGATCATAAACATTATGATGAAGGAATTGGCATGCACGATATCTTAAATTTAGCTAACCGTTCAAAAACAAAAAATAAAGTTATCATTCTTGATTGTTGTAAATCTGGATTTTTCGGAAAAGCAACTGAAAATGGCAGCATTACGCCTATAAATAC
>Ga0209023_10006737_pt1 | contig 12018 bp, 19 predicted proteins | sample LakOneMetagenome_FD_187468 | JGI IMG/M metagenome (GOLD analysis project Ga0209023, IMG submission 187468) | Freshwater and sediment microbial communities from Lake Erie, Canada (SPAdes) (version 2) | ecosystem: Environmental > Aquatic > Freshwater > Lentic | place: Lake Erie, Canada...
ACGTCTATATAGAAGCCCGCCTCCAACAGGATTGCGGGCTTTTTTATTCCCTGTCTCCACTCGGTCCGCCGAGCTTCGCCACCTGACGCAGTTATGCACAGGTGGCCTTTTTATTTCCGAGGTACACCATGAAGAAGAAGGTCGCGATTGCATCGTCGTCCCTGCCAGCACGCTCGCCGGTCGGCGAGGGCCTGCTCTGGTGGCTGTTCCTCGAGCACATCGCCGCTCCCAGCTGGGCGTATGGCGTCCTGTGGACGCTTGTCGGGCTGAGCGCGGTCATGTGGGTGTATTGCTTCGCCACCACTACCGAGCGCGACGTGCCGGGCTTCGGCGAGAAGTAACGATGCGCCCGCTAGCAGAGCAGTTCCGCGACCGGCTCATCCGCATCGTGGTGCCTCAGCGCCCGGCCGCCCTGGTCGTGGTGCATCAGGCAGCAGCGCTTGACGACCTGTGCAACCTGCTGGCCGACTGCACCGTGGCCAAGCAGCTGATGCGCGCGAAGGGCTACGGCGACATCGGTATGTCGATGCTGGAGATCGCCCAGCTGTTGCCGCCGGCGCCGGCGACGACACCCTCGACCCGCACTCGAAAGAAGAAACGATGATTCCTATTCAACACCCATCGAACAACGCCACGCTGGCGGCACCACGCGGCTGGGACCACAACGGCACGCCCTGTGCCGCGTTGCCCATCACCCGAACCGAGTGCGATGGCTACACGGTCGTCGCCTCCTTCTGGCGCCCGACTGCCGAGGAGCTCGCCGCGCTGAACGCCGGCGCCGCGGTCGAGCTGTGCGTGCTGGGTCACCGCATGCCGCCGGTGTCGGTCACGGTGAAGCAACCGGGCGCGAATGATGGCGCGTAAGTCCATCACCATCACCGTCACGGCTGCCCCGCGGTGGTGGCTCAAGGCCTACCTGTGCGGCGTGCTACTCGCCGTCCAGGTTACGGGCCGTGAGCCGAACTGGCAGCGGGTTCGCTACTGGATCGGCAAGGGGCGTCAAGACGGAGTTTCGCTGATGGTGGCCCGGCCGAAAACGATCTGCCGCAAGGGCGGATGCGGTGCGCTGATCGATGCGCCAGGCTACTGCGACAAGCACGCGCCGCTCAAGTCAGGCTGGAATCGCTCGCACGGCACCAAGAACAGCACCGAGCGCGGCTATGACTATGCGTGGCAGCAGTTGCGGAAGCGGATCCTGCGCCGCGATAAAGGCCTGTGCCAGATTAAAGGACCTACCTGTCGCTACGTGGCGCGCGAAGTCGACCACAAGGTGAGCAAGGCCAGCGCGCGTGAACAGGGATGGTCGGACGCGGAGATCGATGACGAATCGAACCTTCAAAGCGCCTGTTCGCCATGCCATGCAGCGAAAACGAAGGCCGAAAGGGGAGGGGGGAGTTAATTCTCTGGAGTAATTTTCCTCTAGACCGTCCGCTTAGCCTTATTTTTATCTCCGCAATTCAAACTTTCAGGACCGACAGTATGCCCAAACCCCGAACCCCTTCGGCGGTGCTGGAGGCGCGGGGTGCTTTCGATAAGGACCCGGGCCGGCGCCGCGAAGATTTCGCCGCTGGCGAATTCAATCCCGCACCACCTGAGTACTTCACCGAGCCGCAGCGCAATGTGTGGCATGAGATCGTCGCGGCTCTGCCGCCGACAGTCCTTCAAGCCACCGACCGAATCGCCGTCGAGTTGGCCGCACGCCAGGTGGCGTACTTCCGCGTCATGCCCGACGCCGATGTGACGGCAGCCCAGCTTGCCCAGATCCGGACCGCGCTCGCGGTGCTGGGCATGACGCCGGCGGACCGCTCGCGCGTGTCGGCGAAGAAGGAAACGCCGAAGAACCCGTTCGCCAGCATGCTGGGCGACAAGAAGGCGCACTGATCATGCCGGCCGATTTCGTCGGCACGGCTCTCGAATACGCGCAACAGGTTGTCAAAGGGAAGATCGTCGCCTGCAAGTGGGTGAAGCTGGCCTGCAAGCGTCACCTGGACGACCTGAAGGCGAGCCGTAAAAAGGCTTTCCCGTATTACTTCGATGCGGACGCGGCCGCCAAGGTCTGTACGTTCCTGTCGCTCATGCCGCACACGAAGGGCAAGTGGGCGCGCAAGCGCGAGACGATCACCCTGGAGCCGTGGCAGTGCTTCGCATTCTGCTCGCTGTTCGGATGGAAGCTCCGGAAGAACGACCGGCGTCGGTACCGCAAGGCGTATTTCGCCGTGCCGCGGAAGAACGGGAAGTCGATCATCGGCTCGGGCATCGGCCTGTACATGTTCTCGGTCGACGGTGAATTTGGCGCCGAGGTGTATTCCGGCGCAACGACCGAGGCGCAGGCCTGGGAAGTGTTCCGGCCGGCCAAGCAGATGCTCGAGCGCACGCCCGAGTTGCAGCAGGCGCTGGGCGCCGAGGTCTGGGCCAAGGCGCTGCTGGTGCCCGCCGATGGTTCTCGCTTCGAGCCTGTGATCGGCAAGCCCGGCGACGGCGCCTCGCCGTCCTGCGCGATCGTCGACGAGTACCACGAGCACGACACGTCCGAGCTGGTCGACACGATGGAGACTGGCATGGGCGCGCGCGAGCAGCCGCTGCTGCTCATGATCACCACGGCCGGCTTCAACATCGCCGGCCCGTGCTACGACCAGGAGAGCGATGCGAAGAAGGTGCTCGAGGGCGTCCTGGACGATCCGGAGCTGTTCGCCCTGATCTACACGATCGACGAAGGCGACGACTGGACCAGCCCGAAGGTGCTGCGCAAGGCGAACCCGAACTTCGGTATTTCCGTCGACGAAGACTTCCTGCTGGCCCAGCAGCGACAGGCCACGCAAAGCGCGTCGAAGCAGACCCGCTTCAAGACCAAGCACCTGAACATCTGGTGCTCGGCGAAGTCGGCCTGGCTGAACATGCTGCAGTGGAACAAGTGTGGCGATAAGAAGCTCATGCCCGAGCAGTTCAAGGGCGAGCGGTGCTATGTCATCCTCGACCTTGCCAGCCGCTCGGACGTGTGCGTGATCATGCTCATGTTCGTCAAGGTCATCGAAGGGAAACAGCATTTCTACTTTTTCGGCAAGTACTACCTGCCAGAAGAGGCCATCGAGAACGACCCGAAAAACAGCGGTGCCTATAAGAAGTGGGTAATCGACGGGTACCTGGAGCAGCACGATGGCGCCGAGATCGACTTTGACCTGATCGAGGAAGACACCTTGGCGATGATCGCCAAGTACGGACCGGATGAGACCGTGTTCGACCCATACCGCGCGGCGCAACTGGAGCAACGACTCACGAAAAACGGCATCACGGCGGTGGAACTGGGCCAGACGGTCAAGAACTTATCGCTGCCGATGAAGGAGCTCGAGAGTGCCATCAAGGCCGGACGCGTGCACCACGACGGCAACCCGGTGCTGACCTGGATGATGTCGAACGTGGTGGCCAAGCTGGACGCCAAGGACAACATCTACCCGCGCAAGGAAAAGCCGGAACAGAAGATCGACGGCCCTGTCGCCGCGATCATGGGCGTCCATCGCGCAATCAGCGGGGCAGAAGCCGCCACCTCATTTTGGGACAAACCTTGAATTTCCTCGACCGAATCTTAGGGCGCAAGTCGGCCCAGCGCACCGACGCCGAAATAATGAAGCTCCTCGATGGCGGTGGCGCCACCATCGCCGGCGTGCACGTCAGCGCCAAAACTGCGCTGCAGGTGTCGACCGTGCTTGCCTGCGTGAAGGTGATCGCCGACGGCTGCGCGACGCCGAAATTCGAGGTCTTCCGCGAGAAGCCCGACGGCCGCCGCGAGCGCGCGACCAATATCCCGGAGTATCGGCTGCTGGCGCGCCGCCCGAACGAATGGCAAACATCGTTCGAATGGCGCCGCCAGATGACGATCCACGCGGCGCTCACCGGTGCCGCGCTATCGATCAAAGTACGGGGCCCGAACAACCGGATCCGCGAGCTGATCCCGGTGGAACCTGGTCGATGGGATGTGCAACGCATATCCCGCTACGAGCTGGTGTACCGCTGCTGGGACGAATTCGGCCTGATCGGCACCTTCAGCCCGGACGATGTGTTCTTGCTCAATGGCGTCCAGTGGGACTGGGTGCGCAGCCTCGACGCGGTCAAGCTTGCCCGGTCGGCCATCGGCCTGGCCATGGCAACGGAGCAAAGCCAGGAGGCCATGCACAAGAATGGCTTGCGGCCCAGCGGGCTCTATACCGTCAACAAAGTGTTGAACGAAGAGCAGCACGGTCGGATGACCGCATGGATCAAGCGGTTTGCAGGTGTCTCCCGTACGGGCGACCCCCTGGTGCTGGACAACGACGCCAGGTGGACACCCACGTCGCAGACCGGAGTCGACGCGCAGCACGTCGAGACCCGCCGGCTGCAGATTGAGGAAGTCTGCCGCGGCTATGGCGTGTTTCCGATCATGGTCGGTCACAACGACAAGTCGGCCACCTTCGCCAGCTCCGAAGCATTTTTCGCCGCGCATACGAAGCACACGCTGGCGCCGTGGCACCGCGCCTGGACGCAGCGCACGGACGAAATGCTGCTCGATGGTTCCGGCCCGCTCTTCGCGGAGTTCGACACTCGCTACCTCACCGAAGGGTCGATGGCGGCGCGCGCGCAATGGGCGCGGACGATGGCCGAGCTGGGCATCTACACCCGAAACGAAATTCGAGACATGGAAGGCATGGACCCGCTACCAGGCCTCGACGAACCGCTGACGCCGATGAACATGTCGAGCAGCAGCAAACAAGGAACCGATGATGAAGAAACCGCAACTGCGCCCTCTGGTACGTGAGCTTGAGCGCGCTCTACCGCGCCAGATTGAGCAACCAACGTCGCGCGCCCCGGCGCGGCCTCAGGTTCCGATCCTGGAGCGCAAGGACCGCGGCGGCGGCCGCGAGATGCGCAGCTATGTGCTGCAGCTGAAAGCTGTCGGCGAGGACGGCACGATCGAGGGCTATGGTTCGGTCTTCGGCGTGCGCGACTCCTACGACGACGTGATCGCCCCGGGCGCCTACGCCGAATCGCTGAAAGCGCACAAGGCCGAAGGGACAATGCCAGCCATGCTCTGGCAGCACGATGCGTCGGTGCCGATCGGGGTCTGGCTCGAAATGGTCGAAGACGCCAAGGGCCTGCGCATCAAGGGCCGCCTGGCGCTGGACACTGTAAAGGGTGCTGAAGCGTACGCGCTGCTCAAGATGGGCGCGCTCAACGGCCTGTCGATTGGCTTCGTGTCGAAGCAGTGGTCCTACGACCGCGAAACGGATGTGCGCACGCTCCTCGAGGTCGAGCTGTGGGAAGTGTCCCTCGTGACTTTCCCGTCGAATGAAGCGGCGCGCATCACAGGCGTCAAGGCGGCTGACGTCGCCGGCATCAAAACCATTCGTCAAGCCGAGCAGGCCCTGCGGGATGCAGGGTTCTCGGCGGACGCGGCCAAGGCGTTCCTCGCCGAAGTCAAACGCATCGCTTTGGATGGGCGGGACGCCCATGAGGCTGCTGCGGCGCAGAAGGCGGCCGACCGGCTGCTCCAATCCCTCACTTCCTGAAAGAACCCATGAACAAAACTCGCAACATGGCCGGCCTGCTGGCCGCCACGATGGCCCTGCACTTCGCCGCCTTCCAGTCGAAGGCCGCTGCCGTCCCGTACGAAAAGCGCGAAGACCCGTCGATCAAGTCGGTCGCGGAATCGATCGACAAGATCGCCACCGCGTTCGAAGAATACAAGAAGACCAACGACCAGCGCATCGAGGCGATCAAGGCCGGCAAGGGCACCGCCGAACTGGACGCCAAGCTGGCGCGCATGGACCAGCACATCGAAGCCATCACCGAAGCCAAATCGCGTCTCGAGAAGGTCGAGACCAAGCTCGCGCGCCCGGGCGCATTCAGTGGCGGCGCCGCTAGCGACGAACCGAAAGAAGTGGTCGAGCACCGCAATGCGTTCTTCGACTGGGTGCGTGCGCCGCAGGACTCCGAGCGCAAATCGCGCCTCGAGCAAACGCACAAGGCACTCGAAGCGAAGCGCACGGCCGACGGCCGCGAGACCCGTTCGACCCAAGCCGTCACCTCGAGCGGTGCCGCCGGTGGCTTCGCGTTGCCGGAAGTGATCGAGCGCACCATCGCGCGCCTGTCGGTCGACATCTCGCCGATCCGCTCGATCGCCACCGTGCGCACCGTCGGCAGCACCGACTACAAGGAACTGTTCGACGTGAACGGCGCCGGCTTCGAATGGCTCGGTGAAACCGATACCCGTAACCAGACGAATACCCCCGACCTGGTGGAAGTCGCCCCGACCTTCGGCATGGCATCGGCCAAGCCGCAAGCGTCGGAAGAGTCGCTGGACGACCTGTTCTTCAACGTCGAAGACTGGCTGACCAGCTCGGCCGCTGAGGCGATGGCCGCAGGCGAGGGTGCCGCCTTCATCGGCGGCAATGGCCTCAAAAAGCCGACCGGCTTCCTGGCTGGCCCAGCTCCACTGGCCACCGCCGACAACGCGCGCGCGTTCGGTACGCTGCAGTACATCGCTTCCGGCCAGGCTGCGGCGATGCCGACCAGCGCGGATCTGTTCTACGACATCGTGTACTCGCTGCGCGCGCGCTACCGCAACAACGCGCAGTGGGTCACGAACAAGATGATCCTGGCGGCGATGCGCAAGTACAAAGACGGCCAGGGTCAATACCTGTGGCAGCCGGCGCTCACCGCTGGCCAGCCGTCGACGTTCCTGGGCTACGGCATTACCGAAGCGGAAGACATGCCGTCGCTGGCCGCCAACGCTTTCCCGCTGGCGTTCGGCGACTTCAAGGAAGGCTACCTGATCACCGACCGCGTGGGCATGCGCATCACCCGCGACGAGATCACCACGCCGGGCTTCGTGAAGTTCTACGTGCGCAAGCGCGTGGGCGGCAAGCTGCGCAACACCCAGGCGATCAAGCTGCTGAAGATCGCTGCGTCGTAATCCCACCGCACCGCGAAAATGCCCCGTAACTGGGGCGTTTTCCATTTCTGGAGAACCCATGAAACTCACCGCAACGCAAAACTTCAGCTGGGCCCACCGCGGCGTGGAAGTCGAACACTTCGAAAAGGGCGCGGTCATCGAGACCGAAGACGCCGACCTGATCAAGGTAGCGACCGACGAAGGCTGGGCAAAGAAGGCCGGTAAGGCAGACGCCAAAGCCGACGCAGCGGAATGATCGGCCCGGCCACCACCGCGCTGCTCACGGAGTTGCGCGCGTGGGCGGCCGACCCGGGTGCTCTGTGCTACCCGGTTCAAACCACCCGCGGCCGCGCTGTCATCTACCCGGATGATGTCGCCGGCCGCACCAATGAAGAGCTGATCGCAGTGATCTGCGAGCGGCTGAACGAACGATAGAGGAAACACATGGCAATCACTGCCGCATTCCCGAACCAGGCGAAGCTCGACGCGCTGCAGCTGCTGTGCCCGTCCGGTAACACCTACAAACTCGCGCTCTACACCTCTGCCGCAAGTCTTGGTGCTGCGAGCACGGTTTATTCGACCGCGAACGAAGTGACCGGCGCCGGATACACGGCTGGCGGGCAGACGCTGACCGGCTACACCGCGTCACTTGACGGATCGGCGGCCATCATCGGTTTTAACGATCCCGTCTGGTCGAACTCCACCATCACCGCGCGCGGGTGCGTAATCTACGACGCGACCAACGGCAACAAGATTCGCGCCGTGCTCGACTTCGGTTCGGATATCACCTCGACCAACGGCCCATTTACCGTTGACCTGCCGGCAGCCGCCGCGGCAACAGCCGTCATCAAAATCGCTTAAGGACAGACCATGATCCACCGTTTTCTGGCCGACATCATCGGCACCGGCGAGGGCGACTCCGACGAGTTTCGTCCTGCCGTTGCCCTCTATACGCACGACTGGAGTGCTGAAATGCCTGCCGACCCGGTCACCGGCAAGCTGCTCAACAAGTGGGCGATGGTCGAGGTTCGCAGCGGCGACTACGCGCAGATGGACTTGGACCTTGGCATTGACGCAATGCCATTCTGCGAGCTGTCCACGCCGGTGGCGCAGATCGATTCGGTGCAGCTGTGGAACCTGCGCGAAGCGCTGAGCCGGCGCGGCATCGGTGCGGGCATCACCATCGGCGTTGCCACCTATGGCGACATCGTTGCAGCCATTGCCTTGCGCGCCAATGCGGGCACGGTCGATCCGACCAAAGCGCAACTGGTGCTGTAAATGGCGCAATTCGTCAGTGATACCTTCACCGGCGCTGACGGCGCTACGCTCGCAGCGTATTCGGCATCATGGGTTAGAAGCCTGGGGGGCGGCACTGGTAACGTAACGTTGCTGGGGAATCGCGCGAGGCATAGCACTACGGCGGTGGTCGTCTACATTTACAGCGCCGTGGCAGCGCCGGGCGCTGACTACGATGTCAGCGCAACGGTGTACTTCGGGAGCACGGACGGCGTGCCATCGGTGGGGGTGTGCGGGCGGATCGTTGATACCACTACCGCCACCTTTTACCAGGCGCGATTCACCCTCGGCACCGGCATTGTCCTGGCGCGCTTCACCGCCAACACCGCCGTCACCCTGGCCTCGGTAGCCTACACGCCAACACTCGGCGCCGAGCCCAAGCTGACGCTGCGCATGCGCGGCACCCAATTGAGCGTGCTGCTCGACGATGTCGTGGTGTTAGGCCCGATCACGGACGCCAACATCACGGCCGCCGGCTATGTCGGGCTGCGCATGGCGAGCGCGAGCGCGACGACCGTCCACATGGACAACCTTGTCGCTGATGATGGCGTAGTGGTCGGCGGCACAGCCGGCACGGCTAACGCAGCTGGCATCGCTTCCGCCGCTCAAGTTGGTAGTTGTACGGCAAGCGGTGGCGCCAAGGTTTCTGCAGCTGGTATCGCAGCAAGCGGCGCGACCGGAGCACTGGCAGCTTCAGGCGCTGCCGCCGCGTCCCCTTCAGGCATCGGTAGTTCCGCACAGGTAGGCACTGTAAGCGCAATTGGCGGTAGCGCATCTGTTGCCTCGCCCATTGGTGTCGGGGCTAGCGCATTGACTGGCCAAACCGTAGCGACCGGCGCGGCAAGCACGGCTGCTTCCGGCGTAACTGCATCAGCACAAGTCGGATCCACAAGCGCATCGGCAGGAACCTCCGTTCCCGCAAACGCTTCCGCCCCAGGTATCGGCGCCGTGGCATCGGTCGCTTCGGCGGGCGCAGCAGTTGGCCGGGGCGGCGCAACATGCGCTCCGACGGGTGCAGTCGGATATGCGTCGATTGGCGCTGTGATCGCAGCAGGCAACATTTCGCTCAACGGCACAGCTGCGCCGGAAGGTGTGGCAGCACACGCCAACATCGGCACGGTCGCAGCTGTCGGCGGCGGTCTGTTCGTGCGTGCGCCATCGGGCCCGGGCTACACCCCGCAGCGAAACGAATACCAGGCGCGCCCGGCATCGGTCGGCGGCGTTCGGCCACCAGCAATTGAGAAAGCATACCGATGAGTAAAGAGAAGACATCCGCACCGGTGGCGCTTGCATTGACGATGGCCGAGGCCAGGAAGGCACTGCGCCTTGAGGACGACGATATTGCACTCGACACGATGATCGAGATCTGGATCGCCGGCATCACGGCCGAGGCTGAAACACAGACCCACCGTGCATTCGTCAACCGCGGCATGCGCGTGACGCTCGACGCGTTCCCGGACGCCATCCAGCTGAGCGCGCCGACCTTCAGCGTGGAGGCGGTCCGCTTCCTGGCGCCGGACGGCAGCACCCAAACGCTCGACCCCGCCGACTATTACGTCGACAAGGTCACTACGCCGGGCTATATCGTGCCGGCGCGGGGCAAGGCCTGGCCAGCGACCGAGGCGCATGTGAACGCGGTCTCGGTCGACTACACCGCTGGCTACGGCCCGACCGCCGCCACGGTGCCGGCCGAGGTCCGCCTCTATATCCTGGCGCGCCTGTCCGAGGTGTTCGATCCGGCGGCGCGCGAGTTCAAGGAAACCCATGCATCGGTGTTCGTGAACGGGCTGCTCGACGGCTTGTGGATGCCCGCCCTATGACTATCGCTCACCGACTAAACAAGCGCGTGACACTGCAGCAGCTGGCGGCCGGAAAGGATGCCAGCGGCGCGCCCGCCGAGGTCTGGGCGAACGTGGTCACGACCGGCGACGGCCAGATCTGGGCGGGCAAGCGCGACCTGACCGGCCGGCAGTATGTCGTCGCAGGCGGCACGCAAAACGCGGTGCAGACCGAGTGGGAGATCCGATACCGGCCCGGCATCTCCGCGGCGATGCGGCTGGTGCACGGCGCCGATATCTACGACATCGAGGCCGTGCTCGACCAGGCTGGCAAAGCACTGCTGCTTATGTGCGCGCGAGGAGTGAGCCGTGGCTGATAGCAAAAACCTGACCGGCTTCAAGGAGCTGGCGAAAGCGCTCAAGGAACTGGGCCCGCGTGTCGGCCGCAAGCACCTGCGCGGCGCCGCGTCCAAGGGGGCGACCCTGATCCGCAACGAAGCGCGCGTGCTTGCGCCGAAGGATACCGGGGAGATGGCGCGCGACATCATGGTCAAGCGTGAGCGCTCGGCCGGCGACCACATCGCCAGCTATTCGGTCTTCGTCCGGTCAGGCAAGAAGTCGCGCCTCGCCGGGCGAAAGCGCGACATGAACCGCGACAGCTATTACTGGCGGTTCCTGGAGTTCGGCACCAGGAAGATGCCGGCACAGCCATTCTTGCGGCCGGCGTTCGAGACCCGGAAAGAGGGGGCGGTCGACGCGGTCGGCGCCGAGCTCGACAAGCGGATCCAGCAAGAGGCCAACGACCTGAGGAGGGGGCGATGAGCATCATGACCGACTTTCTCACCTTGGTCGACCCGCTGCTCGATGGCCGCGCGTACCGCAACGTGGCGCCTGATTCGCCGGTCGCGCCGTACGCCGTCTTCTTCCGGGTGGCCAGTATCGAAGGCGCGACCCTGGATGAAAACGGCGGCACGGATAACGAAACAGAAACACGGATCCAGATCGATATCTACGGCACCGCGGCCGACGTCGACGCGAGGGCGGCGGCCGTGAGGTCAGCGCTCAAGACCTGGCCTGTGGATAACATCGTCCTGCTCGAGCGGGACGGCTACGAGGCCGACGTAAAGCTTCACCGGACGATGCTCGATATCGCCACCGTGCACCAGTAACCAGCAGCGCCCATCCAACCAGCCGCCTCGAGCGGCATTTTTTTGTCCTGAAGGAAAACACATGTCCGGAATCTCCGCACAGAAGAGCAAGCTCGAAATCGCCACCGGCACCGGCGGCGCCAAGACCATCACCGCCATGGCGATCGGCTTCCCGACCATCGTCACCAGCGCCGCGCACGGCTTCACCAACGGCACCGTCGTCACGTTCGCCTCCGTCACCGGCACGATCGCGGCGTCCATCAACGGCACCACGCGCGTGGTTTCCAACGTCACGCCCAACACGTACGCGTTGGACGACCTGGATTCGACGGGCCTGGCGTATACCTCGGGCGGCACCGCGACGCCGCAGACCTACACCAAGATCAACGGCGTGCTGTCGTTCGACGGTTTCGACGGCGCGGCCGATGAACTCGACACCACCGACCTGGATTCGGACGCCAAGGAATTCGTGTCGGGCATCCGCGACGAAGGCAAGTTCGGTTTCGAGATCAAGCGCCTGAAGACCGACGCTGGCCAGATGGCCATGCGCGCGGTGCTGGCCAGCGGCGCCATCACCGGCTTCCGCCTGACCCTGCCGGATACCAGCGTCGCTACGTGGCAGGCGCTGGTGAAGACCATGCCGGCCTCGGGCGGTGTGAACGCCGTGCTCAAGGGCAAGGTCGACACCAAGATTTCCGGCCCTGTTACCTGGAGCTGATCATGAACCTCACCAAACTTCTGAACCGCGCTGAATTCTTCGCCGCCGATGACCTGGAATTTGAAGACGTGCCGGTCCCGCAGCTCGGCGGCATGGTTCGCATCCGGCTGCTGTCGGGCGCGGCGCGCGACCAATTCAACGGTTACATCAAGACCG
>Ga0209023_10006738_pt1 | contig 12014 bp, 13 predicted proteins | sample LakOneMetagenome_FD_187468 | JGI IMG/M metagenome (GOLD analysis project Ga0209023, IMG submission 187468) | Freshwater and sediment microbial communities from Lake Erie, Canada (SPAdes) (version 2) | ecosystem: Environmental > Aquatic > Freshwater > Lentic | place: Lake Erie, Canada...
ATTTTGGTTGCTATTTTACTTGCGAAATCTGTCGCGAGATTATACAAAAATTTGCTTTCTCTGGGGTGGGTTTACCATTTTAAAGTTTGATGATCGTTATAAAGTGTATCTACAAAGGCTAGCCATTACGCCATTTACCTTTACATCATATATTATCAACGAAAATAATTTGACTTTGATTTATTTATAATTTACTTTTAAATCATAAATAAATTGAAAGGTGAATTATGAGTACTGAATTTGAGCCAACTGCATTACAAATGCTGGTTTGCGAAGTCAAAAAAACTGGCACAAGTGCATATGGCGGAGTGATGTTGCCAGTTGCAGCAAGGCTTGATGTTAAAAACTTTCCAATGGTTGAGGCTCTTACCGCGCACTTGGGCACAAGCCGAAATAAAGTTATAAACGATCTGCTTGCTGTCGGCATAGAAACACTTTTATCGGGTCTTTCGGCTGAAGTGGTTGATGATTTAAACAAAAATGCGCAAACACAATATGAGAAGGTTCGAGAAAAACTTATTTCAGGTGAGAACTCATAGTGAGTTCAACAATGCGTGAGATATGTGTAGTTAAAAAATAAGAATTCATCCCTAACAATAGAATTTACAGGAGTGGTGGGAAAATGGGACAAGCTAAAAACCGTGGTAGTCATCAAGAACGAGTACAGCAAGCCACAGAAAGAAAAGATGATTTTTATGGTGAAGAAATTTCCATTGATGAAGTTAGAAAACAGTTGAATTTGTCTAATGAATACCAGTTTTCAGGTTACGTTATTCATCTTCCTGAAAAAGATGAATTTGTTGGTATGATTACTGACAATGACATGTTATTTGGTGTGGGATATGTACGCACCCCTGACGTGGCAAAAGTTTATGATGATGTTCAAATTGCCATATCGGATGCTAAAAAGATAACCAAACACAAGCTATTAGTTTGTGCAAGGTATAGTACAGATAAGCATGATGTTATCAACGACGTATGGGCAAACTACTAAGGCTGTCATGGCTACCAGCCCGAGTAGGTCGCAATAAGCCCAAGCGCATTGCGAGCACGGAAATAAAACCCATGAACAGCATGTAAAACTCCAAACAACCCCACAAATAAATTGTGTTTGTATATCATATGCACATGTCGCAATGCCCTTTGGTTATTGCGACCTACGATAGATGGAGAATCTCGTGACTTCTGACATTGACCAACTAATGCAGTTCGCTAAGGTATTTGACTACGAGCACGATAATGATCGTGAAATCGTTATTGTTGGATGTGCGTATATTGAAAGTCTTGTTAAGGAAATTTTAGAAGCAACCTTCATAGAAAATGAAGACGAGGCCAATAAAATTCTGAGTGAATCGACTGGCGCGCTATCAGGTCTAATTCCTCGGGCTAGGCTTCTTTATCTTCTAGGCGTAATCCCAAACCTCGTGTTCAAGGACATACAAACAGTAGGTAGAATTCGCAACGAATTTGCCCACAAGATTTCCACCAAATTTACTGACAACAAAATTGTGCAACTTTGCAGAAACCTCGAATGGCATGTGCATACCATGTTTATGCAACCACCGACTGATGCAAGCGCGAGAGACTTATACCAAGTTGGAGTTAATCAGCTAGTAACTCATTTGGTGGCGCTTCCAAGTTTGCAAAGACATAAGCGGAGTAACCGCAACTAACAAGTCGTTCAATTATAGCCCGAGCAGGTCGCAATAAGCCCAAGCGCATTGCGACAGCCGAAATAAAAACTGTAAACAGCAGGTAAAATCCCAAACAATCCCACAAATAAATTGTGTTTGTATATCATATGCACATGTCGCAATGCCCTTTGGTTATTGCGACCTACGTTTGCTGGCGCAGCAGGATTGTCTCTCATTAAAGTTCAACAGAATTAAGGTTTAGCACAGCATGAAGAAAGCAGTTATCTTTATCGCCATCATCTTAAGCGTCATCGTGCTGTCCGTGGTCGGCAGAAATTACGTCAAGCAAATCGTCGCCGAGCAGGCGGTCAAGAACCCTACCAATCCTGAGCTCATTGCGACAGCCAAAGAAACTTTATCGTTTAGCAATGCCGCAGAGGCCGAGCGTTTTCATGCGATTGCACGCATCATCAATGCCAAAAATCAGGATCTAAAACTGCCGCGCGAAATCAAGCCCAGCGTGTCATTTGAACACATCGACATGCAGGACAACAGCAATATGATCGAAGCGAAATTCCGCTTGACTGGAGATGGCGATAAAGCGCAGCTTGCGGCACAAGCCAAGAGCGAATTTCGCCAAATGAAAATAAGCCTCTGCGCCATGACATCCAATCTATCCTCAGAAAATCAAGCCGCACTGTTCAATCAACATACCTTTTATCGGGTCAAGTTCTACGATAAGAACAATGTGTTTGTGGCGAATAAGGATTTGGAGTTGATGAGCTGTGTGGGGTAACTTGAGGTTGTTCTGGACGCAACCAACCCGATACCCAATATCGAAAAGCTATTTTCAATCTTGCACGAACATACGCTTTAGACGTACAATAAGCAAATTCAATAATGAAATAGAATTAGAAAAGAGGATTTGTTTTTGAGTCATTTAACCGTAGCAGAAACAAGTAACTTTTCCAAAATATGGCATTATTACTGGACACAAGAAGAATACGACAAATTCAAAGTATATATTGCTCAAAATCCCCAAGAAGGGGATGTCGTCGAAGGCTCAAACGGATTAAGAAAGATTCGTTGGTCTACAAGAGATAGAGGTAAATCTGGTGGTGTAAGAGTGATTTATTACAATCAGATTGGAGATGGAAAACTGTGGCTCGTCACGATCTACACAAAAAGTAAAGATGCAACGCTGAAAAGTACGATTCTCAACAAGTTAAATCGAGGTGAAACAGAATCGTAAAAATATCTGGCTGCTGAATTTAAGAGAAATCCAATGGTACTCAACGCTAAAGAATTAAAGAAATTTGAAGAAGGACGTGATATTGATGCAGAAATACGACAAGGTATGGAAGAGATACTGAGTGGTGTTGCTGCTGTTGAACACATCATTCCTATTCCTGATGTGGTCACTGCTCGCCAAAACACTGGCATGTCACAATCCACGTTTGCAGAGCTTTTAGGCATTTCTAAAAGAACCTTGCAAGAATGGGAACAAGCTCGAAAAACACCGAGCAAAGCCGCTCAATCACTGATCAAAATTGCGATCAAACATCCTGAAATATTACGAGAATTGCAAACGACATAACCTCTAACATGCGTAGGCTGGCGGCTTGCCCCAGCTTTTCCTTGCCTAATTATGACGCTGGGGCAAGCCCACAGCCTACAAAATCTGTAGGGGCTACCCTTGTGGTCGCCCTGCCCTATACAAAAAAAAGCCCAACATTCATCAAACATTGGGCTTTTCATTTTTTAACTAGTTACTTCGTCTCATTAAACAACTCACGACCGATCAACATACGACGGATTTCTGAAGTCCCCGCGCCGATCTCAAACAGTTTGGCATCACGCCACAAACGACCTGCAGGATAATCATTGATATAACCATTACCACCCAGCACCTGAATCGCTTGGCCTGCCATCCATGTCGCTTTTTCAGCAACATACAGGATCGCACCCGCCGCATCTTTACGTACTGGCTCACCACGATCAGCCGCCTTTGCAACCGCATACAAATACGCCACACAGGCGTTATAACCCACATACATGTCAGCGAGCTTACCTTGCATCAACTGGAACTCACCAATCGCTTGACCAAACTGCTTACGTTCATGAACATAAGGCACAACCAGATCAAGCGCCGCCGCCATAATGCCAAGTGGCCCCGCGCCAATCACGATGCGCTCGTAATCCAGACCAGACATCAGCACTTTGACGCCACCATTCACCTTGCCTAAGACGTTTTCGACAGGGACACGGCAATTATCAAAAATCAATTCACAGGTATTTGAACCACGTAAGCCGAGCTTATCAAGTTTCTGAGCAGTGCTGAAACCTGCAAAACCTTTTTCGATGATAAATGCGGTAATGCCTTTTGAATGCGCTGCGAGATCAGTTTTGGCATAGACAACCAACGTGTCTGCGTCTGGGCCATTAGTGATCCACATTTTATTACCGTTTAAAACATAGTGGTCGCCATCCAGATCCGCGCGCAACTTCATGCTGACCACATCAGAACCCGCATTCGGTTCAGACATTGCCAATGCACCGATATGCTCACCGCTCACGAGCTTCGGCAAATATTTCTGCTTCTGCTCTGCTGTGCCGTTCAGGTGAATTTGATTGACACATAGGTTTGAGTGCGCGCCATACGACAAACCGACAGCTGCTGATGCACGAGAAATTTCTTCAGCGACGATCACATGCGCCAGATAACCCATATTTACACCGCCGTACTCTTCGGCAACGGTCATCCCCAGAACACCGAGATCACCCATCTTGCGCCACAGCTCTAACGGAAAGTGATTTTCCTTATCAAAGTCCTGAGCAAACGGAGCAATTTCCTGACTGGCAAACTGGCGCACACTATCACGCAAGGCAATCAGTTCAGGCGTCAGATCATGATTAAAAGTAGAGATATACATAATGGTTTAGCATCCTTAAAAACATTTTCTCAAAAATAGCGACTTCAAAATCAACATAAAAAAACTAGTCTTCCAAAGCTTACTCACAGGATTTTTTTATCGTTCTACGTCAATACAAGGTATCATGACGTGATTAGCTCACTCCAAAACACACACATGACATCGAATTCGACTTCACCCACTCAAGGCAAGCAAAGCTCCGATCCTTTACACGGTCTAACGCTTGCCGTTTTGCTTGAACGCCTCGTCGCGTTATATGGCTGGGATGAACTCGCGCGATTCGTCAATATTCGTTGTTTCACGCATGACCCAAGTATCAAATCCAGCTTAACGTTCTTGCGCCGCACCCCGTGGGCAAGGCAACAAGTTGAAGATCTTTACATCAAATATGGTCATGCTGATTGGCAAGAATCCCAATCAGATTAACCTCACTTTTGCATCTCAAATTCTATTCAAACTTTTCACATTTAAAGCTGGGAACACACCATGAAAATCATTGCTCGCAACCTCTCCCGTGAAACCACTGAAGCAGAACTTCATGCACTTTTTGCCGAGTTTGGCGAGGTTCAATCCTGTACGCTAGTTTTAGATAAAGCGACAGGTAAATCTAAGGGCTTCGGTTTTGTTGAAATGCAACTCTACGAAGCTCGCACCGCCATCAAACGCCTCAACGCCAAAAAGATTGGCGGCAGTGTCATTCGCGTAAAAGAGGCTGAAGAAACTGCGAAGTAATTGATTTAGTTTTAACTGCTTTGAAGTCTTCCCCATCAGGGGGAAGATTTAGAAGGGGGTGGCGTTTAAAGGCTACACAAAAACCATCCCCATCCCAGCCTTCCCCTTGAAGGGGAAGGAGCTAAGGCAATTATTTCGATAACTTCACTCACCTCACTATCTAATCCGCCGTCACTTGCAACAACACCTGACGTTTCTTCACTTGCAAACCTACAGTCGCACTAATCGCACCAACGACACCATCGCAATTTGATTTGATTTGCTGCTGAATCTTCATCGCCTCCAAGATCACGAGCGTTTGGTCTTTCACTACTTTCTCGCCTTCCGCCACCAAGATATTGACGACTGCACCATTCATCGGGGCACGAATTTGACCATCGCCCGCTTCATCAGCCGCTGCAGGTGGCGCGTGGGTCACATCGACGATCGTTAGATTGCCGTTTGCCATATCAAGGTATTGCGTATCGCCTGCTTGAACATACGCAACCGTTTTACGAATGCCTTGCCAGAGATAAACCAACTGATTCGCTGTGCAAGACAAGACTTCAAGGCTTTCAGTTTCACCATCATGTTGCAGCGTGAAGTGATGACCTTCTTGTTCAATCGCCAGTTTATGTACCACATCACCGACTTGCAGCTTCAGTGGGATCGGCATGGAAATGCCCGTGTGCCACCCACTACGGTCAGACTTGTACACCAGCAAACTTGCAGCAATTGCTAGGGCCTCATGCGATGCAACCGCTGGCTTTAAACTCACATCATCAGAGAAATGCTCAGTAATAAATGCGGTATTGGTATCGCCTGACACCAGTACAGGGTTTTGCAAAATATTGACCAAGAACTGTTTATTGCTATTTACGCCAAGCAATACGGTGTCTTGCAATGCGCGCGCAAGTAAGCGCACTGCATCAGTACGCGTCTTACCATAGGCGATCACTTTTGCAATCATTGGATCGTAATGTGGGCTGACTTCGCCCAGACTGGTCATGCCATGATCGACGCGAACACCAGGCAATACTGGCGGTTGCCACAGCAGGATTTCACCAGTCTGCGGGAGGAAGTTAACACCCGGATCTTCGGCATACAGACGCACTTCAACTGCATGACCTGTCAATGTTAACTCATCTTGTGCAAGCGGTAATTTTTCACCATTGGCGACACGGAGTTGCCATTCGACCAAGTCCAAACCTGTGATCAACTCTGTCACTGGATGTTCAACTTGCAAGCGTGTATTCATTTCCAAGAAATAGAAATTTCCTTGGCTGTCGAGCAAGAACTCAACCGTACCTGCACCAACATAGCCACAGGATTTTGCCGCTGCAACAGCCGCCTCGCCCATGCGCTGACGCAGATCAGGTGTCATCACTGGACATGGCGCTTCTTCAACCACTTTCTGATTACGACGTTGAATCGAACAATCACGTTCAAACAAATAGACATGATTACCGTGTGTATCACCAAACACTTGAATTTCAACATGGCGCGGCGCAATCACGGCGCGCTCTAGAATCATTTCACTCGAACCAAACGCATTCAGTGCTTCGGATTGAGCAGTCTCCAGTGATGATTTCAATTCACTCTCGGCATGCACCAAACGCATCCCACGACCACCGCCACCTGCAGAAGCTTTGACCATCAACGGGAAACCGATTTTTTTTGCTTCCGCAATCAAATTCTCAAGTTCTTGGTTGCCACCTTGATACCCAGGAATACACGGCACATTGGCTTCAAGCATGGCGATTTTGGATAAACGCTTGCTGCCCATCAGCTCAATTGCATCAGGTGTTGGGCCAATGAAGGTGATATTCGCCTCAGCGCAGGCTTTGGCAAATGCAGAATTTTCTGACAAAAAACCATAACCAGGATGGATCGCATCCGCACCTGTCTTACGCGCAGCTTCCAGAATATGATCGACACGCAAATAGGAATCAGAAACCTTTGCAGGGCCAATACAGACCGCTTCATCGGCAAACTGGACATGGAGCGCATTGGCATCCGCTTCTGAATAAACTGCGACGGTGCGATAGCCTAGAGCCTTTGCGGTGCGCATCACACGGACTGCGATTTCACCACGGTTCGCAATCAGAACTTTTGAGAATGCCATACAGCCTCCAACAACATATTATTTAATAAATTTGTTCAATCTGATTCTATTAATCATAAGTAACTACAAATCTCTGGTCAGGTTTATTTATCGTATGCCTGCAAATCCCTCCCAACCTCCCTTTCTAAAGGGAGGGCATTCCCCTCTTTAGAAAAGAGGGGTTGGGGGAGATTTGAAAACATACGATAAATCACACCATTAAAATTTGTGTAAATACCTATGACTATTCAAACCAATGGTTACAACTTAGCTTTGCACCACCCGACCTTACTCTGTCGCCCAGCTTGGCAAACGCTTTTGCACAAATGCCAGCGTACCTTCTAAGCCCTCAGTGGTCGCCGCTTCTGCGAATTTAACTGCAACATCATCCAGCAATCCTTCCAAAGGCTCTTGCCCTGCCGCACGATGCAGAATATCTTTGGTCACACGACTGGCATTTGGTGCAGTACGTTTGATTTGGCTGAGCACTTCATTCAATGCCGCATCAAGCAACTCAGCTGTCGCCAAAGATTGATGAACCAAACCAATTCGCTCCGCTTCAGCACCTTCGAAGCGATTACCCAGCAGTGCATAACGACGAGCTTGCGTTAGACCAATACGTTGCACAACAAACGGTGCAATTTGCGCTGGAATCACGCCCAAACCTGTTTCAGGCAAACCAAACTTGGTATTGTCCAGACAAAGTGCCACATCTGACACACACGCCAAACCAAAACCACCACCCAGTACCGCGCCTTCAAGTACAGCGACCACAATTTGTGGTGCTTCATTCACGGTTTGAATCAACGTGCCAAAACTACGGTTAAACTTCACGTAGACTTCACTGCCCTTTTCAGCCGCTTGCATGCGTAAGCCTGTCATGTCTTTGAGGTCTGCACCCGCACAAAAACTGCCACCTTCCCCACGCAAGACGACGCCACGCACCGATGCATCATCTTTAATACTGGTAAACACAGCAATTAAATCAGCAACCATTTCTGAGCTCATCGCATTACGCACTTCAGGACGATTTAAACGCACATGCAAAATTGCACCACGTTGTTCAAGAATGAGCGTTTGGGTAGCAGGCAAAGTCATGACTTGTACTCTTTCATATTGAATTTCTGGGAATATTTTTAAACATGGCGAATTGATTGAATCAACTCGCCACACAACCTTGAAACTTTGACCTTAAGACTTCTTTTTGCTTGGCAAAATATCCATGAGCTTACAAATAATGCCCAACATGATTTCGTCTGCACCACCGCCAATCGAGCCTAGACGACCATCACGATATAATTGTGATGCTGGGTTATCCCACATAAAACCGTTACCGCCCCAATACTGCAAGCAAGCATCTGACACTTCACGGGTCAAACGTCCTGATTTCAGTTTTGCCATTGATGCCAACATCGCGACATTTTCACCCGCAATATGCTGTTCACAAGCTTGATAAGTTAAGGCTTTTAATGCTTCAACTTCGGTCATCAATTCTGCAAAACGGAAATGCACATATTGGTTATTGATCAAAGGTTGTCCGAAGGTTGTGCGTTCTTTGGTGTAGGCAATGGTTTGCTTGATACAGTGTTCCAGACCGCCAACCGCGTTGGCACACGCCCACATCCGTTCTTCTTGGAATTGCATCATTTGCATCATGAAACCCATGCCTTCTGCACCGACCAGATTGCGCTGTGGCACACGAACATTGTCAAAATAAACCTGTGCCGTTGTGGTTGAACGCATGCCTAATTTATTCAGTGGCTCAGAAAAGCTAATGCCTTTGGTTTTTGCAGGCACAATAATCATCGATTTATTGCTATGCGGCTTGGCATCCGACGTGTTTGCCAATAGACAGAAGAAATCCGCTTGCAAAGAGTTGGTAATCCACATTTTGCTGCCATTGATGACGTAATCATCGCCGTCTTTTTTCGCAGTGGTTTTAATCGCCGCAACGTCTGAACCCGCATGCACTTCGGATACCGCAATCGCAGCGACATATTCCCCTTTAATTGCAGGAACTAAAAACTCGTCGCGTAATTCCTTGCTGCCAAAACGTGCCAATGCTGGCGTTGCCATGTCGGTTTGTACGCCAATCGCCAAAGGCACACCACCACATGCTGCGCGTCCCAACTCCTCAGCAACGACCAGATTGTAGGAATAATCCAGACCTAAACCGCCATTTTCTTCAGGCTTACAAATGCCGAGCAGTCCGAGATCGCCCATTTTTTTGAAGACTTCGTGAATCGGAAAACGTCCCGCGGCTTCCCACTCTGGAATAAACGGATTGAGTTCGTTTTCAACAAACTGACGTGCCGTGCGGCGGAGTGCTTCATGTTCTGCGGTAAATTTCATGACTGTTCCTTTAATCCGATCTTTAACGTAAATAACTCACTAATCTCGCTTTTCTCCTTCCCCTTCAAGAGGAAGACTTCACAGCAAAACCTAAAAACGTGACGCACCAAAACTAATTGGATTCAGTTGACGAGCCTTAGCCTCAAACTGAGTCTTTAAAACAAAAATCAACACATTACGAGTATCGCGTGGATCAATCAGACCATCATCATGACCATGCGCCGTGTTGTACATTGCAGTCGTTTGAGAATCCAATTTTGCGGCGGTCGTCATCTCGATCATGTCGAGCATCTGTGGATTAGGTTCTTGCCCTGTCGAACGCTGTTTTTCTTCAGCGACAATACGCATCACTTTACCCGCCTGAGCACCACCCATCACCGCTGTACGTGATGTTGGCCATGCAAAGAGGAAATTTGGTGCTAATGCACGACCACACATCGCATAGTTGCCTGCACCGTATGAGCCACCCACGATTACAGAGATTTTTGGCACGGTTGCATTGGCAACCGCTTGGATGAGTTTTGAACCGTGCTTCACAATGCCGTTCTGTTCAGCATCCGTCCCCACGATAAAACCCGTGGTGTTATGCAAAAATATCAATGGACGCTGAGTCTGCTCGCACAGATGAATAAACTGAGCGGTTTTGGTCGCACCTTGTACGGTGATCGGGCCGTTGTTGGTGATAATCCCCACATTCATGCCACCCATCTTTGCCCAACCACAAACGGTCATCGCATCAAGCTCTTGCTTGAACTCGAGGAAATCAGAATCATCGACGATATGCGCAATGACTTCTTTCATATCAATCGGTTGTTTAATATCCGACGGAATCAACCCCATCAGATTATCAATCGGATAACGCGGCTCTAAATAGTCATTTGGTGTGGCGGCTGTCTGCTCTTTCCAGTTCATCATCTTGACAATATCGCGAGCCTGACGAATGCCATCCGCATCATTTTCAGCCAGATACTCTGCGGTTCCTGCAACCATCGCGTGCATCTCAGCACCGCCCAAATCTTCGCCATTAGCCACTTCACCTGTTGCAGCAAGCAACAACGGTGGGCCTGCCAAGAACATTTGCGTACGCTTACGAACCACGATGATGTAATCCGACAAACCCGGTTGATACGCACCACCAGCTGTGGCATTACCATGCACAACGGCAATTTGAGGAATCCCCATGGCCGATAAACGTGCTTGATTGGCAAAGGTACGACCCGCATTCACAAACACTTCACCGCCATAATTTAAGTTCGCACCACCACTTTCGGTGAGGCAAATCACAGGCAATTTATTCTCGCGAATAATTTCATGCAGACGTAACGTCTTCACCATACCCGCTGGAGAAATGGTTCCGCCCTTAATCGCACTATTACTTGCAGTCACCATGCAGCGCATGCCTTCAACAAAACCAATACCTGCGATAATGCCACCGCCTGCATCAGAGCCATCTTTGTCGTCATACATGCCATAACCCACCAGACCACAGAGCTCAACAAATGGCGTTCCCGCATCTAACAACAAACGCACACGCTCATGCGGCAAGATCTGACCACGTTTCTCAAACTTTGGCTTGGCTTGGAGTGACTTATCGATCACCTTTTGCTGAATCGCGCGCATCTCTGCGAGAGTCTGTTCTGCAAACTCACGGTTTGCTGCAAACTGCGGGCTATTCGGATCAAGTGCCGTTTCTAGAATTGCCATTTTCTTCTCTCTGAACTTTTGCTAATCATGCTCTAGTCATAGTGGGCTATGACGAAATACTTACTTCAATACATCAGGAATAAAGGCGCGATGGAAGCCATTAAACGGTTCATTGTTCTTGGCATCGATCAATGGATAAGACGGTGTACCCAGTGATGCCGCACCATCAATCCGAATCGTGACACCATTGACGAATGCCGCAGCTTCGGACAACAAGAAACACGCCACCGATGACACTTCTGACTCAGTTCCCATACGTTTAAGAGGAACTTTATCGGCAAGCAAAGGAATCATGGCGCGGAAAGCACCTTGGTAAGTATCCATCCCCGACGACATAATCCAGCCGGGTGCAACACAATTCACACGCACGCCTGACTTCGCCCATTCAATCGCAGCAGTCTTGGTCAGATTATCAACCCCAGCACGCGCCGCACCCGAATGCCCCATTCCAGGCATTCCGCCATGCATATCAGCCGCCATATTGACAATGCTGCCACCATGCTCACCCATCCACTGGTTATACGCTTCACGCATCATCAGAAACGTGCCATGCAAATTATTGCGAATCACGGAATC
>Ga0209023_10006739_pt1 | contig 12011 bp, 13 predicted proteins | sample LakOneMetagenome_FD_187468 | JGI IMG/M metagenome (GOLD analysis project Ga0209023, IMG submission 187468) | Freshwater and sediment microbial communities from Lake Erie, Canada (SPAdes) (version 2) | ecosystem: Environmental > Aquatic > Freshwater > Lentic | place: Lake Erie, Canada...
GAAGGCCGGTAGGGCCGGAGGAGCCGGCGGGGGCGTAGCCCCCAAGAGGCGGTGTTGATCATCGTGGGGCGCTCGGAAGTTATCCACAGCCCGGAGGTTTGTTAAATGAGTTAAATACAGAGTTAAGCACTTATGTCAAATCAGTAGGCTGTTGATTCATATGGTGAAAGTGCCTCTTGCGGGCTCTCGTCGGTGTGTAAAAACACGAATTGCGGTGGGTAAAAACACGAAGTTTGGTGGGTAAAAACACGTTGTGAGCACGTCGGCCGAGGGGCGGTTATCCACAGATTTGATGGTGTGTGAAAACACGTTTCGTCTTGACACGGTGGGTGAAAACACGAAAACTGATTCGATGGTGGGTGAAAACACGAAGATCGCGCCTTCGGTGGGCGATAGCACGAAGGAGCGGTCCCCCCTCCTTCCGATTCGACATGAACGCGATTTCTTCGTCTGCGACGTGTTCGATGCGGCGGTCAAGGGCGACAGCGCGTCGATGGAGCACCCCATCTTTTCACTCTCGAAGAAGCCGGATATGAAGATTCGGCGCTACGACAACGGACAAAGCTGGGCAGAGGTTCGGCCAGGCGCGAAGGGCCTGGCAACGGTTTTCGACCGCGACATCCTGATTTACTGCATCAGCCAGCTCGTGTCGGCCATGAACGACGGCCGCCCAATTTCCAGCAAGCTGCGCCTTCGCGCTCACGACCTCCTGGTCGCAACCAACCGCGATACCAGCGGCCGCGGCTACCTGCAACTGCGCGAGGCCTTCGAGCGTCTGCAGGGGACTCAGATTGCGACCAACATCGTCACCGGCGGAAAAGAGACTTTCGATGTCTTCGGCCTAATCAACCGGGCACGGATCGTGCGTGAAACACGCGATGGGCGTATGCAGGAGGTCGAGATTGACCTCTCGGAATGGGTCTTCCAGGCAGTTGAAGCCCAAGAAGTGTTGACGCTCGACCGTCGGTACTTCCAGCTCGCCAAGCCTTTGGAGCGGCGCCTGTACGAATTGGCAAGAAAGCATGTCGGTCTTCAGCCCTCGTTCAAGATTGGGCTGGAAAAATTGCGCGTCAAATGCGGCGCGCAATCCACCTTGAAGGAGTTCCGGCGCCTGCTGCAATCGATCATTGACGCCGACCGCACCCACGACCACATGCCGGGCTACAGCATCTCGCTTGACGGCGACATGGTCGAGATGACGACCAAGACTTCCTCGGTCCTCCCTCCCCTGCCCGGCCTCTTCATCCGGCTCAAAGACGAGTCCTACGAGTTAGCGCGCACCTACGCGCCAGGCTGGGACGTCAAAGCGCTCGAAGACGAATGGCGCTCATGGATCGAGAAAAAGGGGATCACTCCCCACCGGGCTGATGCTCACTTTTTGGCGTTCTGCAAGCGACGCGGCAAGTACCCTGGATTCTTGTAAAGCAAGCATGCTTGCATGCAATGGCAGTTCTTGACATTTCATGCCATCCACTCCAATCTACGAGATGAAGAGGTGCCTATGCAAAGCATGAACATTTCCTTGCCCGACCCGATGAAGCAATTCGTCGACGGCCAGATTTCGACCGGCCGCTACAGCAGCGTCAGCGAGTACGTGCGCGAGTTGATCCGCGACGACGAGAAGCGCAAAGCGCAAGATCAACTCGAAGCCCTCCTGCTCGAAGGCTTGCGCGGCGACGACACCCCCCTCACCCGTGATGACTGGGCCGCCATCCGCCAAGAGGCCATTGCACAGGTCCAGGCCCGAAAAGCAGGGCGTTGATGCCGCGGATCTCGAAGAGCGCGGCGGCGCGCGCGGATCTGATCGCCCACTACGTCTACTTGGCGGAAGAGGCAACAGAGACATTGGCCGATCGCTTTCTGGCGAACGCCGAAACGAGCTTTGCGACGCTGGCGGAGCAGCCCAAGATCGGTGCCCCGCTCAAGCTGAGCAACCCAGCACTTTCCGAACTCAGGAAGTGGCGTGTCAAAGACTTCGATCGCTTCCTGATCGTCTACAAGCCGCGCCAAGACGACATCCTCATCGTGCGCGTCGTGCACACCTCACAGGATTGGCGCCGGCTGCTGGGCCTGGTCGAATGAGTTGACTTCACGGCTTCAGCTGAAGCCGCGGCTCGCCATCATTCATGCTTTGATGCATTCATGTAAGCATGAAAGCATGCAAGCATGAAGTCGCTGATGGTCTGATCGCGTTCGGCTGCAGCAACTTTGATCGCGCGCGCAGCGTCTTTCGGAATCCGCACCTGCAGCGGCACTTGCTCCACCTTGGGCTTTGCAACTTTGGCGGCCACTGGAGACACCGCAGCCATGACAGGCGCGCGCGCCGGAGTGGCAGCCTTTGGCGTGATCTGAGGAGTGCTCAACGCATCGAGCGTCAGGGGAACAGCCTTAGCCATGACGCTTCACCTTTACTGTTGTTTGCATGTTTGCATGCAAACATGCTTTGATATTCTTCCACAGGGCAGCGGTCTCGATCGCTGCCGGCCCTTTCGGGGCGAGTTCAAGTGCCGTACGCCCGTCAGTCATCGCTGCTGCATAGGGCACCCGGTCGGCGATAAAGGTCTCGGCGACTGGGCCATGGTGGGAGAGGGCAGCAGCGGCCTGCGCCGTGATGCTCGCGTTTGACTTCGCCTGGGTCAGCACAAAGAGAAACGGGATGCCTGCCTCTTTGAGAAGCACCACGGTGGCCGAAGCCGCCCACAAGTCCGATGGGCTCGGCCTGATCGGCACGAGCACAAGGTCGGCTAGGCGAAAGAGGGCGACGTTCTCATCGGTTCGCGTCGGGGCTGTGTCGATGAAGCAATACGCTGCCTTGCGCTCCTTGAGCACAGCCAGCCCTCCGGCCAAATTCTCCAGTGGCACCTCGATCCGCTGAGGAACTTCGGCCGCTCGGTGTTCGTGCCAGGTGCTGAGCGTGCCCTGCGGATCGGTATCAATCAGGTAGACAGGCCCATCGCCAGCCAGTTCCGCCTGAACTGCCAGGAGCGCACAGATGGTGGTCTTGCCGCTGCCGCCCTTCTGAGAGTTGATGACGATTGTTTTCATGCTCTCATGATATTAGGTTTCCATGCTTGCATGCAAGCATGCAATGACCATCTCAATGCGCTCATCCCCAACAACAACAACCACGTCAATCAGCCAGCCGAAACCGAGTCCGAATCCCCGGGGGCAGGAAAGGGCGAAAACAGCGCAGAAAGCCGCACTCTCAATCCCCGGCTCCAACACAACCCCTACACCAGACCTTCAGCCAAAGCCAGAGAAATGAAAAAGCCGAGTCCGCGCGTGATATCCACGCAATCAACGAGCAAGCGTCCGCAGCGCCCATGCGTTGTCGGAACCAGCTTATGCAGACATTCCAACGCCGAAACAGTCAATTTTAGGCCCGGAAACACGCTCCAATCCACTACATATAGCTGATTCCACTAGTGCCACCAACAAAACCATCGTGGCGGTTGCCTTCTAGAGTCCACCTTATGAACCAGCTAAACCATTTCATTGCGACAACCAAAGCGGATACGAAGCGAGTACCCTGTCTTGGGCGACCGCTGCCGTTAAGGCTTGAAAATCGCAACCAAGTCGACTCAAGAACCATCTGTGTAACTTTCCACTTACTTCAAACCACTCAAATGGACATCACGTGTATACAATCATTATTCGCACCATAATTGTATTAGCCATATACATCATGGCAATACCAAATACGCTGGCCGCATGCACCTCTCCATATAGCCCACCATCATGCCTTGGACCAGCAAATAGCTCCGAAAATGGACTAAATACCTTTGGCTTCGTCCTCGCTGAAGGCGGTACATACAACCTGCCAAAGGTGACGCAGTTTCAAGAGGTTGCAAAGAACTCCAATGCTGCAGCATGGGCATACAATCCAGCCAATCCCAGCGATACTGCGGCAGTCATGGAAGGTGTGAGCAACCTAACAAAAGCCTATCTTACCATTAATGATATATTCACCAGGACGGACGGAACGATCTACTCAGATTCAGAGATAACAAGTAGGCTTCAGACTCTCTCAACGGTGATAGCAGGCAAGACAATTTACGTCTATCTTGGATGGGATGAACCAGTCTGGCGAGCTCAGACCTTGGCATGTGGATCAAGCAATTCGTGCTTATATAACGGCCCGAACCCAAGCATCATGAGCACAGTCACAGCCAATCTTGAAAAATGGGCTGATATGGTACGACAGCAGTTTCCAGGGATTGGTATATTCCTTGTTGAAGCTCACCCGATAGTGCGAAGCGCCTGGACAATTCCGAAGAATTTTGATCTGTATTCATTTGATTGCTACGGGCCATACGATGCGTGCAGCCCTCAATGGAACTCAAGCACAAACAGCTTTGGAACCCCCATCCCCGTAAGCCAAATATTCGCCACACTAAAATCAAAAGTCTCTGCTTTGAATAATGCGTATGGCGGGTATAGACGGCTTGCAGTCGTGCCAGAAGCCACCATTTACTATAACCGACTAAATCTCAAGCCCCCATATATTCCAGGCTGGGATCTTGTTCAAAATATTCTCAACCCCGGAAATGCAGGAACTGATAGCAGCTTGCTAGAGTTAATGAATAAATATATAACCCTCGCCAAGTCCGATTCGATGGTTACAACTATTCTCGGCTTTCTGTGGGGAAATATTAATGAAGGCCCCACGACATTTTTTGGCATCCGCGGATACCCCAACACACGAACGACGATGGAAATCGAAGCTCGCGCCGTCTCACTCAAGCCTGCTCCGTGGCCCTATGGGCTCCCGCCCGTCATCGAATTCCAAACCACACAAAATATGAAAACAAATGATGGCGGGTCGATTTGGAGTTGGACCGCGTACGATACCGCGTCATGCAAGTCGATTACGGAGCCTCAGAACTGGCAAGATCTCCCTGCAAGCGGAGGGATTTATCGCCCGCCAGAGACCTCCCCAACGAGTGTCTCCTATACAATCTCATGCACGAACTCGTGGGGGACATCACAGAAGTCTTTGACATATACTGTCTCCCAATGATTATTGTTGATCATTGACCCATCTCATGTTCATGCCACCGGTGCAAATGAATGGGTCGATATATTTCATTGTGTAAGTAGATACGCAACATCAACCACCCTGCCGCCACTAGTGGGATTATGAGATGCCGACACCAGAGCTGATTACTATCGAACTCCCAGAGGATGAAATGAGGATTCGGTTTGATCCGACCGAGACCATTATTTTTGCGTCATCATCTGGCCACTGCAATCTGGACTGCCAATATTGTGTTGCGTCACCTGTCGTCAAGCATCAGCCATCCCTAACTTATGAAGATCTGATGTTTCTGAAGGAGAGCGTTGGCGGTAGGGTCTACTTCATATTCTCGGGGAGGGGGGATTTCTTTGCTGGCTACAGAAAATCTGATCTCCTCTTGGCGAGATTGCTTGACCATAAAGATATTAGGGTCGCCTTAGATATAAATGGCGTGGCCATCAATTGCTTTCCCGACTTATCCACAGATCAACTTAGTCGTGTACAGCATATAAATTTGACATTTCACTATCGCCAGCTCAAACAACATCGGGCGCTTAATATATGGTTGCAAAATGCGTTGACGATGTTGCGAATGCATGATGGTGGGGATTTTTTTATAAATTTCATCCTTACTCCAAAGGAAAGCACTGAATGGGATGAGGCGCTGTCGTGGTACGAAACAAATTTATTCGGCCAGTATCCCAAGAAGATTGTGTTAATTAATGATGTCTTGACTGGATTTACGTCGGCAGAAGAAAATATCCTCAACACCATTCAAGCCAAATATCAACATCTTCTTCATCAAATACGGCGCGGCAGCTTTGAAACGCTTCTAAGCTCATTCAGCAGCGTCCAATGCCCCGCTGGCCAGTCGTATTTTAGAGTTTGGAATGACGGATCAATTCAATCATGCCCGAACATTAGCGAACTACACGATGCCGGCAATGCAAAATCGCGAATATTTAAACCTAGATCCCACCCATACACATGCACCGACGTTAGGCATTGTGATTGTTATCACATTGCCTCATCTGGACGGATGATCTATTTCAAAGACCGCGATCATGAGCCTTTGTCTGTAAGCACCAAAAAGGTCATTAAATTGAACGTCGCTTGATATATTGGCGGATTTTCTATCACGGTGGATTGTTCTGCTCTACCAGAAATTCGTTGCCTGCAGCGGGAAGAGTTTTCTCATGCAACATTTCGATTAATGGTTGGAGGTGCGATTTGCAGACGCCACCTTCGCAGCGGCAGCGGCGCCACTAGGTATTCGATGGGAATCGAGCAATTCCGCACTAGTCGGCTTCTTTGTTACCGTCAAAGCGGTGAAAGGCAACGTAGGTTGCGATGTGTAGTCGGCATTATTGTTATGACTGATAAAGGACGTTATCAGTCACAATAGAGCGCACGGAATCAAGGAGCGAGCAGAGTGGGGTACGACATCGTCGAGCGGCTGGCCGTCGACCCGGGACAGCGCACGATCGGGCAGTTGATGACGGAGCGTGCGGAGGCCTTGGTCGAGATCCGCCGGCTGCGCCAACTCGCCGACCAAGCTGCGCAGCAACGTTTGGCCAGGCGCGCCGCGGCGATGCTGCCCGAGGTGCCGAAGCCGCCAAGTGCAACGGCGGTCCCGGGCGCGCTCCTGAGCTTGAGCAGCGTTTGTGCGCGCCTGTGCGTCTCGCGGCCCACGATCTATCGCTGGATCGGTAAGGGGCTGTTCCCTCGTCCAGTCCACATCGGGCAGAACATGGTGCGCTGGCCTGTCGCCGCCGTGGATGCCTGGCAGGCGACAGCAAGCGCCGGCAAGCCGCCTGGCCGCCGGAAGTCGGCTCGGGAACAGCGCATAGGCCCGTAGCGATGACCCCGGCTATGACCTCGATGTCCATCACGACGTTCGGGACCGCATCGGTCCCGGCGATGTTCGCGCCAGACGTACCGGCAGCACGGCGAACTTTCGATTTCTTCGCCGTCAACATCCGCAACCCGAACACGCGCAAGGCCTACGCGCGGGCGGCGGCTGACTTCGCCGCCTGGTGCGAGCTTCACGGCATCACCGACGTGCGCCAGGTCCAGCCTGTGCACGTGGCGGCCTACATAGAGGGCCTGCAGATCGCGGCACCGTCGATCAAACAGCGCCTGGCCGCGCTGCGCATGCTGTTCGACTGGCTGGTGATCGGCCAGGTCATGCCGACGAATCCGGCCAGCTCGGTGCGTGGACCTAAGCACTCGGTGAAGAAGGGCAAGACGCCGGTGTTGTCGGCCGAAGAGGCGCGTGCGCTGCTCGACGCCATCGATACCAGCACCGCCATCGGCCTGCGTGACCGCGCGCTCATCGGCCTGATGGTCTACACCTTCGCGCGCGTCGGCGCGGCGATCAAGATGCGCGTCGAGGATGTCTACATCCAGGGCCGGCGGACCTGGGTGCGGCTGCACGAAAAGGGCGGCAAGCAGCACGAGATGCCATGCCATCACAACCTGGAGGCCTGGCTGCACGAGTACATCGAGGGCGCCCAGCTCGCCGGCGCGAAGGGCTACCTGTTCCGGTCTGCCGCCGGCCGCACCGGCCGGCTGTCAGAAACGCCCATGGCACAGGCCGACGTTTTTAGGATGGTGGGCCGCCGCGCCGAGGCCGCCGACATCCGCACGAGCATCGGCTGCCACAGCTTCCGCGCCACCGGCATCACCGAGTACCTGCGCAACGGCGGAAAGCTGGAGATCGCGCAGCAGATGGCCAACCACGAATCGGCGCGCACCACCGGGCTCTACGACCGCCGAACCGATCAGGTCAACTTGGATGAGGTGGAGCGCATCGTGATTTAGCAGGTGCTTTGTATCAAAACGGCTCTGCGCACGATGTTGATGCGGCGGCATTCTTGGCGCTGATGCGCCGTGCAAAGCTGTCAGATGCAGATGCTGTGGTTGGTCGTTGCCTGTGACCACCGCTTCCGGCAATTCCACTGAAGAAAAAGGCCAGAGGCATCCTGCCTCTGGCCTCGACGACTACCGCTTGCTATTGGGCGTCGTCTTCACTGGAGCCCACACGTTGCCGGGCTTTGTGGTTGGAGGCATCGGCCTGTGATCAGGAACTGTGCTGAAGTTCGGCTGCTTGCCGCCTTTCGGCCCCTGCTCTTGGAAGATGCCGCCGCTGGAGCCAGTGTTCTGGCCGGGTTTCAAGGTCGCCATGTTTCTCCTTTCTTTGGAGGTATGGCAAAAAAAGCCCCGGAACCTAGAACAACCCCTTGGCAGCTAGACGTCAGCCATTTGGCATAGTCTCGGTTGCCCTGCTCACGCGTGGGTGGACTGGCACCGCCGGGGCAACCGGCATCCAGTCAAGGTCGTTCGTGGATCACTACTCCACGAGCGGCCTTTTCTTTTGGCACTCTCATTAATAGAGTGCCAGAACTATATCTTCGCGGCTAACGGGCCACAAGCGCACCCATAGCGGATATTGTATAAAAACACAGTGATCTTGGCGCGGGCATCCAAATCGACATCCACTCGACGAGAGCTCAGCAACCCTTGCGCATCCGATTGCAGCCCAGCCCACCTTACCGCTCGAGATCCCTGCCACCTGGCCGAGGAGCACGCCATTCAGCCCGCTGCTTGGCCTTCGCCTCGCGCTGCTGCTGCTGAAGCGCCTGATCCTTCTGCCGCGTGCTCGCGTAATGCGCTTGGACGTTCCGAAAAAACTCGGGGTTCTTCTTCTGGATCTTGGCCAGCACCCACGTTGGCGCGTCCTGCAGCACCTGGCCCAGGCTCCCGTGCAACGTCTTCGCCTCTACAACCAACTTGCGCGTCTGGTCGTACAAACGCGCCCAGGCCGCCTGGGCTTCGGCGAAATCCTTCTTCTTGAAAACGGCGAGGAGCCCGCCTGGCTCAACCGGCCGCGCCGCCACGAGCCGTCCCATTGCGAGTTCTCTCCGCTGTAGCCGCAGCCTGGCTGCGCCGCCGGCGCGCTGAGCCTGCTTTTGCCGATTCGCAACCAGGCCTTCGACCACCTTCTGAAAAACTCTGACCTGATCCGCCTGCGACAGCGCAAGCAAATCGGTCTTCTGGGGTTGGGTTGGCTGATCCGCCACTGGAGGCGCCACGCGAGGACTCATGGCATCTTCCACGGCCGGTTGTGGGGCCTCCTGTGGCACCTCCCCCTGAATTGGCTCCTCCGCGGGCCCCGGCCGCTTGACCGGCAGCGCATGCAAATAGGGCACCGAACTCAAAGTCTGCACCGAGCCAACAGTCGGCACCGAATTCAATGATCGCGTCAAGTCCAGCGGTCGATCGGTCTGCCAAGACTTGTCCTCACGCGGCTTGACCCTTGGCCGTGGCGGCTGCGCCGCTTGCAATTGAACCCGTTCCCGCAACACATCAGCCAGCGTGCTCTGCGTGTCGACGATCTGCTGATCCAACTCCGCCACCTGGTGGCGCGCCTGCACCCCTTGCTGGAAGGCCTCCAGGATCCGCCGGTTCACCTCGCCCAAGTCCGTGCGCACCCCCCGGCGCTCCAATACCGTCGCCGCCGGCCCGAGATGGCGTGTCGGCTCCCGCTCCACCCCCTGGTCCTTGAGGCTGCGCCGATCGATGCGCCGCGACTCCCCCGCCAGCTCCAGATGCCGGTTCGCGGTCACCTCCCAGAGCTGCCGGACCCTCTCGATCTCTGCGGCGCCATCCGACAGCCCCAGGCTCTTGCGCTTGGTGTCGGACAACTCGGGCTCGGCCTTGGCCCCGAACCCTTCGGGCCCCAGGCGCCGGGTGGTGGTCATCACATGGGCATGCAGACCGTCATAGCCCTTCGCGCTGCCATCCCACTTGATGGCACTGTCCTTGTGAAGGTTGAAGTCCACAGCCACGCCGTAGCGGTCGCACAGTTCCTGAGCGAAGTCGCGCACAAGCGCGATGCTTTGATCGCGGCTCAGCTCCTTCGGGATGGCGACCTCGTATTCACGGGCGACGCGGGCATCCTTGCGCTTCTCGGCGTGCTCGGCTGCATTCCACAGCGCCGATCGATCTTCGGCCCATGTCGGCGCGCCGGCAGGGACGATGATTTCGGAATGCTCGACACCACCCTTGCGGGTGTAGTCGTGCGTGACTCCGGTGCGTTCGTCTTCGATCTCATCGCCCGCCCGATATGCGGCGGCGGCGGGTGCGCCTCGCCCCGAGGCACGGCAAACGCATTTGACGCTGAGGTGGTACACGAAGCGGGCGCCTTGATTTTGGCTGTTGTCCCGCAGGGACCGCACGGACTTGCGAAGCAAGTCGTAAGTGCGCCCTTCGGTCTCCACGCTATGCTAGCATGGCCACGTCATCCACCCACGTCTCCGCGCATGAACGCCAAACTTCAAAAGCTCGAAGCGGACATCGCAGCCCAGCGCAAGAAGCTCGAACAGCTCAAAGCTCAAAAGCAGCAGATCGAGGCCCGTGAGCGCGCCAAACTCCGCAGCACCGAGCGCAAGAATGACACCCGCCGCAAGGTACTGGCCGGCGCCATGGTCTTGGAAATGATGGAGCAGGACCCCGAGGTGAAGAACAAGGTCCTAGCCCGACTGGATGGCTTCCTCATCCGGCCCGATGATCGAACGCTGTTTGGCCTGGGCGTGGAAAAACATCAGATCGACGCTTGATCCTCAGTTGATGCCTCGTTGAATCTCGTTGATCCCACCAATGCCGTTTCGCTCAGATGATCTTTGTCAGGCACGGACAAAGCACCGCCAATGCCGGCGGGATCACGATGGCTCATGCCGACATCCCGCTGTCGCCCTTCGGTCGCCTTCAGGCCAAAGCAGTTGCTGATGAACTCGCGACCAGGCTGATCGTTCAACCGACAGCCGTTCTCGTGTCGTCCATGGTGCGCACCTGGCAGACCGCCGGACCGCTCTGTGCACGGTACGGATTGACCCCGGTGGTGCACCCCGAACTGGACGAGTTTTCGGTGATCGATCCGGTCTTGATTGCCGGACTGAAGGGCGAACAGCGTAAGCACTTCGTTAAAGCCTACTGGGACGAGGCCGTTCCTCACCGACGGCTCGGCGACCAGGCCGACACGTTTGCCGAGTTCGAGGACCGGGTCTGGCGCTTCCTGGTCGGGTTGCCCGCCGTGCCCGACGGGGCCGTGGTGTTCGGGCACGGCATCTGGTTCGCGATGCTCGTCTGGCAGATCCTGGGGTACCGCGCGATCGACGCCAGCGGCATGCGGGCTTTTCGGCGGTTTCAGCAATCACTGCCGATACCCAACTGCGCCGTGTTCAGCCTGGCCAACTTTGGCGACGACCGGTGGAGCGTGAAGGCAGAGACCGCGATGGAGGATCGCATCGCGACGATCCTGAGCTCGGCGGCTGGCCAAATCGGAGCGGACTCGACTACGGACTGATTCCTTTCCCCTGCCGACGGGTCACCGCCTTCGGGCTCCCGCCCCCTCGCACCAACGACCGCATCAAAAATCCTCTCGGCGGTAGAGTCGTAGCCCCGCCGAGGAGAACCCTCTGCAGAGCTGGTCACCTCGGCGACCAGTTCGCCGCCAAAGTCACGGCCGTGTGTGGGTGAGTGCGGGAAAGCCTGGCGCATGGATGGCGCGCCGACGATCGGCATCGTGATCGACGCGAAGCCCCCGCGTCCAGCCGGTGTGGCGCCTCCAAGATCGCTGCCGCTGGCTGATTGGTTCGTGGGGGCTCTGCCACTGGGGGTGCGACCCCCCAGCCCCCCGGCACCCAAGACGACTAGGCCGGACCCCGGATTTTGATTGGTGAGCCCATAAGACGCGATTGGGGTGCGCAATGCGCCGTCCTGCCCTAGGGGGCTACCGCTCCGGCGGTTCGCCCACCATAGGCCCTTTTGATGCGTGCTACCGGCACAGATTCCGGGACCCGCCCAACCCCCCCCCTCGATAGCGGTATTTGGCGGCTGTGGCCGGTAGCAATCGCTTGGTGTGATCGGGTGGATGGTGGCATCAGGCTCGGGGTCACTGTTTTGCCCCCGCTTGCGGGGGCCTGGAAAGAGG
>Ga0209023_10006740_pt1 | contig 12011 bp, 9 predicted proteins | sample LakOneMetagenome_FD_187468 | JGI IMG/M metagenome (GOLD analysis project Ga0209023, IMG submission 187468) | Freshwater and sediment microbial communities from Lake Erie, Canada (SPAdes) (version 2) | ecosystem: Environmental > Aquatic > Freshwater > Lentic | place: Lake Erie, Canada | collected...
CGGCGCCTTGCCCTGACCATTTCTTCACACGCTCTACGTCGTTTGCGGCGCGTCTGAAATGGTCGCGTCAAGATAGATCATTACGTTAAAGAGAGCACCCCATGTTCCTCCCCCAAGAAATCGTCCGCAAGAAGCGCGACGGCGGCACCCTGACCGCGGAAGAAATCCAGTTTTTCGTACGCGGCATCCCTGACGGCAGCGTCACCGAAGGCCAGATCGCGGCACTCGCGATGGCCGTCTACTTCAACGACATGAGCATGGACGAACGCGTTGCCTTTACCCTGGCGATGCGCGATTCCGGCCAGGTGCTGGAATGGAAATCGATGAACCTGCCCGGCCCGGTGGTCGACAAGCACTCGACCGGCGGCGTCGGCGACGTGGTCTCGCTCATGCTCGGACCGATGATCGCCGCTTGCGGCGGCTTCGTGCCGATGATCTCGGGCCGCGGCCTGGGCCACACCGGCGGCACGCTCGATAAATTCGACTCGATCCCCGGCTACAGCACCGTGCCCGATCCTGAACTGTTCCGCAAAGTGGTGAAGGATGTCGGCGTCGCCATCATCGGCCAGACCGCCCAACTGGCCCCGGCCGACAAGCGCTTCTACAGCATCCGCGACACCACGGCCACCGTGGAATCGGTGGCCATGATCACCGGCTCGATCCTCTCCAAGAAGCTGTCGGCCGGCCTCGACGCGCTGGTGATGGACGTGAAAGTCGGCAGCGGCGCCTTCATGCCGACCCCGGAAAAATCGCTGGAACTGGCCGAGAGCATCGTCGCCGTCGGTAACGGCGCCGGCACCCGCACCTCGGCCATCCTCACCGGCATGGACGAGTCGCTGTGCCACGCCGCCGGCAACGCCGTCGAAGTGCGCGTCGCCATCGACTACCTGACCGGCAAGGCGCGCCCGGCACGCCTGCACGAAGTGACGATGGCGTTGTGCGCCGAGATGCTCGTCATCTCCGGCCTGGCCGCCAACGACCTTGAAGCCCGCGCCAAGCTGCAAGCCGCGCTGGACTCGGGCGAAGCCGCCGAACGCTTCGCGCGCATGGTCACCGCCCTGGGCGGCCCGGCGGACCTGATGGACAAACCGGACGCCTACCTGGAAACCGCCCCGGTCATCGTGCCGGTGCCGGCCCTGCAAGCCGGCTACGCCACCTCGGTCGACACCCGTGGCCTGGGCCTGGCAGTGGTCGCCCTGGGCGGCGGCCGCGTGCGTCCGCAGGATGCGATCGACTTCGCCGTTGGTCTGACGAACCTGGTGGAACTCGGCGACGCGATCGCCGTCGGCCAGCCGCTGGCGACCGTGCACGCGCGTACCGTTGAAGCAGCCGAGCAGGCCGTGCGCCAGGTGCAGGCGGCGTACCAGATCGGCGCCGAGAAGGCAGCTGCGCAGCCGATGATTCACCGCACCATCCGTCCGGAGTAAGCCCGTGAAATACGACAAGCTGATCGAAGAAGCCCGCGCTGCACGCGAGCTGGCCTACGTGCCGTACTCGAACTTCCAGGTCGGCGCCGCCCTGGAATGCAAGGACGGCCGCATCTTCCGTGGCTGCAACGTCGAGAACGCCTCCTACGGCCTGTGCAATTGCGCCGAGCGCACTGCCTTCTTTTCGGCGATTGCGCATGGCTACAAGCCTGGCGACTTCGCTGCGCTGGCGGTAATCGGCCAGACCGAGGGCCCGATCGCACCATGCGGCGCCTGCCGCCAGGTCGTGCTGGAACTGGGCGGCAACGAGCTGCCGGTGGTGCTGACCAACCTGAAGGGCGATGTGTTCGAAACCACGGCTGCGGCGCAATTGCCGAATGCCTTTGGTGGCAAGGACCTGAACAAGTGATGGTTCGATGACGTGATAGACGAGCGGCGTGCTTGAAGGCGCGCTGCTTGTCGCATGATGTTGGCGCGCTGCCCGCGAAAGCGGAGCAGCGCTTTTTTTCGCCTGTTGCTCAATTGTTCGGATTGTTCTGACTTCGTGCTGCGTGGTTTTCCGAATGTGAGCATGGACGTGCTGTTGCTGATTTGCCGAACTATGTCGCAGTGGCAATTGACCTGATCTGGCGCAATTGCCGCACGGTGGACTCGGCGTGTAATCGCTGGGTTCGGGCTTGCGTGCACACCACCGTTGTGCGCCGATGCGGCCTGCATTTCACAGGAGCTCATGCATGCGCCAGCACATCCAGGCAGGTCTACTCGCAGCGTTTACGCGCACTACCCAGGCGACGCGCCTGGTCCGGCTGACGACGCCCCTCGGCGAAGACTTGCTGGCCGAATGCGTGCGCGGCGAGGAGAGCCTTAGCGCAGGCTTCACCTTCCGCATCGACGCCTTGTCCGAAGATGCCCACCTGCAGCTGAAATCCCTGCTCGGTCAGCCTGCCTTGCTGCAATTGATGACCGCCGCCAGCCGGGATGCGCTGCGGCCATTTCACGGTCACATCACCGCGGCCCGGATCAGCGGCGCCAACGGCGGCCTGGCCCGCTACCAACTCACTCTTCAACCCTGGAGCGCCTTCCTCGACGTGGGCCGCGACAGCCGCATCTTCCGGGACATGACGGTCTTCGACATCCTCGACGCCGTGTTCGCCGCCTGGCAGGGCAAAGGCCGGCTGATGCCGGCATGGCGCTACGAGATCGTCGACCGCCGCATCTATCCACGGCGCAGCTTGACGACGCAATACCAGGAAAGCGACCTGGCCTTCGCCGAGCGCCTGATGCACGAGGAAGGGCTGTTTTATTTCTTCGAACACGACGGCGACCCAGGCAACGCCTTGCTCGGTTGCCACACCATGGTCATTGCCGACCACAACGGCGCGTTCCAGCCGAATGCGCAGGCAGCGGTCCGCTTCACCCAGCCCGGCGCCGTGATGCGCGCCGACAGCATCGACCGCTGGCGCACCGAATCGCGCCTGCGCACGGACGCCGTCGAGATGGGCAGCTGGGATTACCGCAGCGTGCGGCAGCGCCAGGTGAACGTCGCCGGCGTGGGCGGCGCTGCCAGCCTCAGCAGCCGTGATGCATCCGGCACATATGCCTGGGCTGACCGCGAGCACGGGCAGCGCATCGTCACCAGGCAGATCGAGGCGCTGGAAGCCACGCACCAGGTGCATGTGGGTGCCGGAACGGTGCGTACCTTTGCGCCCGGCACCACGTTTTCGCTGGATGGTCATGCCCGCTTCGACGAAGCACGCGACGATACCGGGCGCAGCTTCACCATCGTGCGCACCGTGCACCTGATGCACAACAATTTGTCGGCCGAGGTCAGCGGCAGCGTGCGTGCCATGTTGGGAAAGGGTGCTGTGGCCGCAGTGCTCGATGCGGAAGCCGGCCTGCGTGCGGCTGGGGATGGGATCAGCGAGCGGCCCCTGTACCGCAACCGCTTCGATGCCTTGTTGGCCAGCATTCCCTACCGCAGCAGCGGCATCGATGCGCATGGCCAGTTGTTGCATCCGCGTCCGACGGTGCGCGGGCAACAGACGGCGATTGTGGTCGGTGCGGCCGGCGCCACCGTCCATACCGACCGCGATCACCGCATCAAGTTGCAGTTTCACTGGCAGCGCGGCGAGGCAAGCCACAGCCGCATGGCGCATCCGTCGCCCGAGCGGCATACCGGCGCGCCCGGAAATGATAGGGCCGGCACCTGGGTCCGCGTGATGACGCCGCTCGCTGGCGCGAACTGGGGCAGCAACATGCTGCCGCGCGTCGGGCAGGAAGTGCTGGTCGATTTCATGGATGGCGATATCGACCGGCCGGTGGGGATTGGTGCGCTGTACAACGGGCGCGGGCAGGCCGATGCGCAGCACAACAGCATGGCGTATGGCGCGGGGGCGGTGACAGGCAATGCGCCGGCGTGGTTCCCGGGCGAGGGTGGGGCGCATGCGCATCCGGCGGTGCTGTCGGGGATGAAGTCGCAGGCGATGCGCGATAGTCAGAGCGGGGGCGGTGCCTATAACCAATTGGTGTTTGATGACAGTGTGGAGCAGGCGCGGGTCGTGTTGCAGCGGCATGGCCAGGCGCACGATGGTTCGGCGGAGCTGAACCTGGGGTATTTGCGGCACCAGAGCGATAACGGGCGGCTTGATTCAGCAGGATTTGGTGCGGAGTTGAAGAGCGAGCACAGCGCTGCGCTTCGGGCTGGTCAGGGTGTGCTGTTGACTTGCGATGGACGTAGCGGCGGCAGTGGCGGCCAGCTAGATGCGCGGGAGGCGGTGACGCAGATCGAGGCAAGCCAGCAGATGGCGATTGGCCTGGCGACGCAGGCGCAGAAACACAACGCGAAGATGAAAAATGAGCCGGAAGCGGAGGGGCTGGCCGCATTCAAGGAGATAGGGCGCAGTGTCGAGGTGCTCGGCAGTGTGGAGAGCGGCAGCAGCAGTGAGGCGGGCGGGCAGGGCAAGGTGACGGCTTATATCGAACCGCATATCCAGTTGTCGGCGCCTGCCGGGATCGTTGTTGGTACATCTGGGAACGTGATGCTTACTGCCGAAGCGACTGTCAGCATGAGCGCCGGGCAAGATGTCAACTTCGCTGCACAGGGCAGTACCGGCGTTGCCGTCATTCGTGGCATTAGCTTGTTCAGCTACGGGAAAATCGCCAATAGCAAGAAGCCGAATCAGGAGGCCGGCCTGAAGCTGCATGCAGCCAGCGGAAAGCTGAGTAGTCAAAGCCAGTCGGGTAAAACGTCTTTGGTAGCCGACAAGCTAATTACGGTTGCAAGCGTCGGTAAGTCAGTGGCAATGGCCGCTCCCAAGAAGCATGTGCTGCTGACCGCCCAAGGTGCTTACATCAAGCTTGAGGGCGGAAACATCGAAGTGCATGCACCTGGCAAGGTCGATTTCAAAGCGAGCAAAAAGGAATTGGCAGGACCGCAGAGCGTCAGCCAGGAAAAAACGCTGCCGAAACCTGGTGAGCTGAAGCTATGCGAGTACCGCGCAGCAGGAGCTGCGGCTGCTGGTGATAGCACTGTACCCCTGTCCTGATAGGGATTGCCATGAACGGAAACCTCGACTACCAGGCATACCAGGAACACGCCTTTGCTGTCGTCGACGCGTCGATGATGGAGGAGCTTCCTGACGGGCTGTTCATTAAGACGCTGGCTCCAGAGAGACTAGCTGCAAGCGCACACTTGATGCCGAGGCTGATCGATCTGCGCCGTACGCCGCATGCCCGTGCAGCGGAGCTGTTCGCATTTCTGTGCGATGTGTCTCCAGCGGCACAATCGCTACGAGCGGTCGTGTTGCTTCGGACCAGCGCAGATGCACCAGCGACTATCAGGCATTGGAATGCCATGCAATTGGCTACACCCCAACCAGGGCGCCGATTATGGCTGCGGCTGCATGATCCGCGCGTCTTGCATCAGCTGCTACGCATATTGAGTCCAGCCCAGCGCAAGAAGATGTTCGGCGTGGCGCAAGCCTTTACCTACTGGGTGGGCGGGAGCTGGTTGTCGGCGGTACGAGACATTACTACTCCAACCGACACGCATGTTAGGGGCAGTGGCGTTGTGCCACTGTATGCCGGTGCACTCATGTGGGACTGGAACCGCATTGAACGGATCAGCATGGTCAATCGCGCGTTGCATGGGGCTGGGGTATCCACTGCGTCCGCATTGGATACCCAAGGATTGTTAGCCGAGCGACTGATCGAACGCGGATTCGAGCACGGTCTTGTCGAGCAAGCCGATCTCGTCGAATTCGCTATTCGTGGATTGATTAGCCATTCCGAGTTTGACCGGCATCCTGACGTTGCACGCGCAATTGAATCAGCACGAAATGGGGATTCTTTTTTATCCGACCGTTTTTCTTTGGTCCCAGAACATGTCTGGGCTGAGTTGCGTCAGCCTGCAACGTTGCAAGGAGAAATCTAGCGATGACGACGTCAACGAAATGTGACTTTTGCAACAAGCGCGGCTTGCCGTTGCTCCTGGTACGAGATGCCGTCTCGCCCACAGGGACTGGTGCTCCATTAGCCCCTGGTTTACCGATCGAGCTTCCGTCATCTGCAGCGCATTACACCAAGCGCTTGCTGCGAAGTGGTTACGTCAACGTATTCGACGAAGCAAGAAAAAAATGGGAGACGTATTTCGTTACAAACGATGCTTATTTTTTTAAAGTGATGGGAAAGCCTGGTTCAACGCCAATCATACCAAAAAACCCCTTTAATTGTTCAAACGATCGCCATCGTTCAGTTGCAGCCTGCATTACCGTCGCAGATCCGTCAAATGCGACTAAGGTATGGGTAGGTTTTAGCGATGTTTTATGGACTGCTGCAGTACGCACGGCTAATGAAAATTCGGCATATCGCAAAAGGCATATGGTAGAAATCGATGTGCAAGGGGTACTTAAAGGAAATAAGGCGCCGCATAAATCTATTAATCAAGTGCCAATTATGGTCGCAGAGTATGCGATGACCCTAAAAAATACAGAATCTGGCTTTTCATCAAGCCCTTTCAAGCCAGAGGCACGTTTTGGACGAGCCGAGCATCTCATTAAAGAATGCCATTCAATGTATGCAGAAAAGGGACTAATCGTAACGGTTCCGGATCCCGTTGGAATCGTACAAGAACTTGCACTAATAATGCAAGAAAAAATAAAGGTGTTTCTGGCCAAGAGTCCAGTGGATCAACGCAATTTGGCTGCAAGTGTGGCAATCGATAATATGGAAATAGGAATTCGAAATTTTAGTGAGGATACAGAAATTTCTGAAACAGACCGACTTGCTGATGATGAGGTTGCGGCAAATCCGATTGGACATCTATTGTTCGAATCCACTCGTGCGAGAACAGAACGCTTACGCGTAATCACGTCCAGCGAACTAGACCGTTCGTCAAATGATGGGTGGGAAAAATATGTTAAAAAATTTGATGATAAAAGCCGTCAAGCTTGGCTAAAGCCGTTTAATCAAAGGTTTCAAGCGTTTAATGCTGAGAGTATTGCGCCCCTCGCTGTGAGCCATGCAGGATGGATGAGGAGCAAGTCAGTCGCCGACTATTTTGAATGTAACTACGATGTCCAAAATGCTGAATCTGGTGCGGTCTATACTACAGTTGTATGTCAGTGTTTGACAGCTACGCAGGATAAACAAGCGTGTTCTCGATTATATGATAAATGGCTCGATGGTGATGTTTCGGATAAAGGTAATATTTTGCTTCGTGCAATGATATCAAACCAAAAAACCGTCGAAGAAGCGATGAAGAAAGCGGAAAAGGAAAGTGCTGATGTTCTTGACATTCCGTGGGATAACATTCTTTCAGCCTACAAAAGCGCTATCGAGCGGTTAGGTAAGTGTGCGCAGGATGCCGCAGCTAAACTCATCGTTCAAATTGGTGGGCCTTTAGCACGAGCTTTCAATAAAGTCCTAGATGGTAGTGCAGGTTTTAGAACAGCAATTATGGCCACTGGTTTGATTTCTGGCCATCCAATAGTTTTCATCGAAGTAACTGGAAGTCGAAAGCAGTTTCGGAAGTTGGCAGTTCGAGAACTACTGCGAGCGAGCGGGCAAACAGTTAATAACAAAGTGATGCAAAAGGCTGTAGACGTTCAGTTGAAAAAGCTGCAGATTAGAGGAGTTCTTCTGGATGGGACAACGAAAATGCGCTTCGCATTAAATATGGATGCAGTTACGCTTCGGACTGTACCCAATGGGCTTAGCGAGCAGCAAATGGCTACTCATTTGGCCAGTTCTTTTAGGACAGTTGATGCACTTCAAGACTTGAATTTGAACCGCTGGCGCTCTGTGATCAACCTTGAAACCGGTTCCACTGCCGTAGGAGCTATTCTTCAAACAATTACTCTGATAAATCTCCTAGGGGAGAAGGAGAAAAGTCTCGCACATGATAAAGAGAATGCGTCAAAGCGAGTTAATGCAGGAATTTTGGGGATTATTGGCTCTACGTCCGAAATCCTAGGCAATTTCGTACGAGATAGAGCTAATCTCGGAGTGCGATTTGGACAAGGAATAGCTTCAAACATGGGAAGATACACTGCGATAGCAGGACGGTTCACTGGATTGGCTGGCGGTTTATATATGGCCTATCTTGATATGGAGCAGTATGCGGAAGCGCGAAATGAAAATCAGCATGGGTTGGCATGGTTGTACGCAAGCTCAGCCGTTGCCGGAATCGCTCTCACGTCCTTACTATTTTATTCGGCATGGTTAGGTGCAGCAGCAATTCCAGTAATAGGTCTTTTGATTCTGCTTTGTATAGGAATTGGTATGCTTATTGCAAACATCGCAGATAACCGAATCCAGGATTGGTTAGAACGTTGTCCTTGGGGGATACTTGAGTCACAGCGCTACCCGGATATGGCAACCGAGCAGGCTCAGTTGGAACTAGCTCTTAAATAAGGAGCAATGATGGATTTTTTTGGATTAATTACTCGCTATCCAGCAGGTCACGTTCTATCAGAAGAGGCACTTGAATTTCGTCTTCGCCAAGACCAGAAGTTGCCCCTGCAGCCGCATTATCAGTTGAGCGTTATTCAAATGAACTCAACTTATCTTGAGACGGTAGATAAATGGTTTGCATGGAAAGGAATGGTCACAGTGTTCGCCCTCGTCCTCTTAGTTATGGTTACTTCAACGTTGGGGTGGGGGGCACTCGTGTGGATTCTTGAAGCTGCTGGTATCTTCCCATCGCCCTTCAGTTCCAGCTTCTTACTTGCTAATGGCCTTGGTATGGCTTTGCTTGTAGCTTGTCTTGATGGATTATTCATCTGGCTCCTATGTAAAGAATCTTTTGCATACACACACTATCCGATTCGATTTAATAGGAAGACACGCACAGTTCACGTTTTCCGGACGAACGGGACAATATTATCTATTCCATGGGATAAGATATTTTTCACCTTGGCAAAAATGCCGCCTTGGGATGATTGGGAGGTGCGTGGTCATATTCTGGAGTCGGATGATATTACAATTAAAGAAACCTTCGCCTTGAGTTATATGGGTTCGCTCAATGCCAGTAATGGCATTGCCAACGAAGCAGGATTTCCTTGTAATGACTACGTTCGGGCGCACTGGGAATTTGTCCGGCGTTATATGGAAGATGGGCCGGAAGAATTATCTGAACAAGTAAAGTTCTGTATGCCTGTGAATAACCGGTATGAAAAGGTAAGTATAGGTGCTGAAAGGGTTTTTGCTAATATTTCTAGTGCCCCGCTCCCCTTTTATTGGTTATTATTTCCATTTTGCGCAGTGATCAGTATTTTTAGAGTAATTGCGATGCGCACCAGTAAAATCCCAAAATGGCCTAGTGATGTTGAAGCAAGTTGCAAGATAGATGAGGGTGATCGTTATGCAATCGAGGGAAATTCAAAAGGCTGCCGGGTAAGTTTGTATCCAAATACAGTAATGAACAGACAGTAAATCCGAGAGAGACGAAATCCAAGGTGTTAGGGAAGCCCTGATTTATTCAGCCGCTCGCGTTCCCGCCGGTGCCGCAACCTGAGACAATAATGCTACGTTCCCCGTCTGCCATCAATCATGCAAAAGAGCTTCTCCGACCTCGAATACGCTGCCAAGAAAAAGCTCACGCGGCGCGACCGTTTCCTCGCTGAGATCGACAGCGTCACGCCGTGGAGCAAGCTGCACAAGCTGGTCGAGCCGTTTTATCCGAAGGTCGAAGGCGCGGGTCGTCCGCCGATCGGCCTGGCACGCATGCTGCGCATGTACGTCGCCCAACAATGCTTTGGTTTGTCGGATGAAGGCATCGAAGATGCGATCTACGACAGCCAGGCTATTCGCGCTTTTGTCGGCATCGATCTGGGCCGCGAATCGGCGCCCGATGCAACGACGTTGCTCAAGTTTCGCCACCTCCTTGAAGCGAAAGAACTGACCCGCCAGATATTCGATGCGATCAACGGACACCTGGCCGAAAAGGGTTTGATGATGCGAGAAGGGACCATCGTTGACGCCACGCTGATCGCCGCGCCACCTTCGACGAAAAACAAGGATGGCAAGCGCGATCCGGAGATGCACCAATCGAAGAAAGGCAACGACTGGCACTTTGGGATGAAAGCGCACATCGGCGTTGATGCAGCATCTGGCTTGGTACACACCGTCGTTGGCACGGCTGGCAACGTCTCCGATGTGACGCAAGCGCATGCGCTTTTGCACGGCGACGAGAGCGCTGCGCTCGGCGACGCCGGCTACCAGGGCGTGGAAAAGCGTCCCGAAAATGTCGGCAAAGCGGTGACGTGGCATGTCGCCATGAAGCGCTCCAAACGCAAGGCGCTGCCCGAAAACAAACTGGGACGCATGACGGAAAAACTGGAGCATCTGAAGGCCAGCGTGCGCGCGAAAGTCGAGCATCCGTTCCATGTCATCAAGAACCTGTTCGGCCATCGTAAGACGCGCTATCGCGGCCTGGCGAAAAACACTGCGCAACTATTTACGTTGTTCGGCTTCGCCAATTTGGTGCTGGCTGGCCGGCGCTTTAAGGTCACAGAAACCCGAGTTGCGTCCTGAGCGCCGGAAGGCGCAAAAAATACTGCTAATTTGCAGAAAAATTGGGCGTGGAAACCCTTGAAAAGCGAGATCGAATCTTAGGCGCGATCATGTCGCCAAAAAATCTTTGGCACGCTTAGATCGTCAATTGATCAGCGCTTCCCTAGAGATATGTCGCGGCGCCAACAAATCGATCAGTTGGCAAAAAGTCTAAAAACAATGGGTGAGATCGAAAAACTGAATCTGGAAAGGTGGCGCACAGTTATTAATCAAAATGTTCGTTTAGGGTTAATCGCTGGAATTCTTCAATTTGTCAGTTTGAGTAAGCTGATGTCAGACGAGGAAAAGGCCTTATCCCATGATAAGGCCGACGCTGCGAACAGACGATATGCAGGTATCGCTGCCATTTCAGCGACTATTTCTGACATTATAGGTAATGCAATAGCAGGGCGAGCCTCTTTAGGTTTGCGTTATGGTCAGGGCATTACCAGTTTTGCAGAGGCTTTAAAAATTCTTGGTAAAGGTTTGGGAGTCGCAACTGGCTTGTTCGTTGTTGGGTTGGATCTTTACGCAGGATACAAGGAATTTAAGGAAGGATCTAATGGGCTTGTAATTCTAGCTTACGCCGCTTCAGGGGTGGCTGGTATTGGTCTTACCATTGCACTAATTGTCGGTGCTAGTATTCCTATTTTCGCCCTTTTGATAATTATTATTATTGGAATTGGAATATTGATAGCTTTTGTCAAGGATAACCCAATTCAGGACTGGTTGGAAAGGTGCTCCTGGGGGAAGTTAAAGGATCAGCGCTACCCTAATCTGGCAGTAGAGCAAGCTCAATTTGAAAAAGCGATCTCTTAAAAGGTGCGATATGGAATTTACTGGCTTGGTTTCTAAATATCCAACAAAACGCCAGTTGACTGATGCTGAGTTGGCGTTAAGGCTTGATCAAAAAATTTGCGCGAGCTTAAATCCACATTATCAGCTTTGTGTAATCAAGCTGAATTCAACATATTTGGAGTCTGTTGATAAGTGGTTCGGCTGGAAAGGGATGATCTCTGCAGTGTCAATAATAGTGATATCTATGTTCTCAATGCTTTATTTCGGGCTGGTCCACGTTGCGCTTACGCGAAAAGAAGGAGGGGGTGTAAGTAATGAAGATTTATTAGTGTTGATCGGTGCTGCAGTTATGATATTCCCAGTACTTGGAGTCGCTTTATGGGCTCTAAGAAAGGAATCATTTTCCTATACTCACTATCCTATGCGATTTAATCGAAAAACGCGTATGATTCATGTATTTAGAACTAATGGAACTGTATTGTCTATTTCTTGGGATAAGGTTTTTTTTACTATGGGCCATCTGGAGCTTTGGAACGAGTGGGAAGTGCGTGGACATGTTCTTGAGCCGGATAGCACAACGGTAAGCGAGACCTTTGCTCTAAGCTATATGTCAAGACCCGCCTGGTTATAAACGCGTTTCGTGAACAGTTCAGGGCGTATCTCGTGCCATTCCTTGAGTGCCTGAATGGGCGTTTTGTGCTTGAGCGCCCGTTGTGGAATGCTGTGGTTGTAGAT
>Ga0209023_10006741_pt1 | contig 12009 bp, 9 predicted proteins | sample LakOneMetagenome_FD_187468 | JGI IMG/M metagenome (GOLD analysis project Ga0209023, IMG submission 187468) | Freshwater and sediment microbial communities from Lake Erie, Canada (SPAdes) (version 2) | ecosystem: Environmental > Aquatic > Freshwater > Lentic | place: Lake Erie, Canada | collected...
AACCAACACACTCCCTAGATTTCAAACTCAGCAGTGAACAACGTGCACAACTTAACCAAAAATCAAACTGGCTCGGGGCTTGGTCGGTTATCAAAAGCTGGGCGTTGATTATTTTTGCGTTTGGACTCAGTATTCTCTTTCCACATCCAATCAGCTACATCATAACCGTCATCCTGCTTGCTGGCGCACATGTAGGTTTGGCAATTTTGATGCATGATGCATCGCATCGTGCGTTATTCGCAAATACAAAAGTGAATGAATGGGTTGGCGAGTGGCTCTGTGCAAAGCCTATTTTTCAAAGTTTGGAAGGCTATCGCAGTTACCACATGGCACATCACCGCTTAGCTGGAACAATTGAAGATCCAGATCTAGTCATGACGCAAAACTATCCTATTTCACGCGCCAGTTTTCGCAGAAAGATACTCCGAGATATTTCTGGTATCTCAGGTCTAAAAACCTATGCCGGATTGACGTTAATGCACGCAGAGAAACTTGAATACATGCTCAATGGTCAGGTGATTCAGAACCCAAACAAACCGCGTGGATTCCTTGCAACAAGCAAAACTCTGATTAAAAATTTGTATGCCTTCGTTTTTACAAATCTCATCATATTTGCAATATTGTGGACACTTCATGCGCCATGGTTATATGCACTATGGGTCATTGCTCAATTTTTTCCATTTCAAGTCTTTTTACGTGTTCGCCAAATTGCTGACCACGCTGTTGTACCTGACAGTCTCAGTAAGAATCCGCTACTCCACGCCCGCTCAACGACAGCAACATGGTGGGAAAAAATGCTTTTTGCACCACACCATGAACATTATCATTTAGAGCATCATCTCGTACCCACTGCACCGTCATGGAACTTACCAAAAATCCATGCCATCTTGATTGAAGCCAATGCTCTGCCTGAAGGCTCTCAAAGTCGAGGATATGCTGATGTTTTAAGAAAAGCGGTACTAAAGTCTAAATGAATGTCATAAAAAAGCCTTCGCCGATCTGGCTGAAGGCTTTTTTTATTTCTAAATTAGCAGTTACCTTTTTTTGCCTGACCAGGTGGGCAGAAACCACGGTCTGAATCAGAATAATGTGGATGAGCTAAAGGATCAACGACGACCGCACCATTTGGTGTATACACCGCACAGCTCGTAAGCCATGTACTCACAGACATTATTGCGAATATTTTTAGCATTTTCATATCGTACTCCATGTAAACTTGAATGCTGTGATAACATCTTAAAAATAAAAATTCATCCAAAAATCCAACTTAGATCTTTAATGATCATACCCAATGAGCAGACAAATGACACGCGAATATCAGTTTAAATCACTTCAACCTAAAAATTTAACAAGTGATTTCAAATATTCTGTGACTGCCTTTGCATTTCGCCAAGCCGATGTTCTTACGATTCAATATCACATTCACGATCCTTTACATGAAATCCAATGGGCAAAAGAAAAAAAATTTGAACGACAAGATTATCTTTGGGAAAACACATGTTTTGAGGCTTTTATTGGTACGCCAAATCAAAGTAATTATTTTGAACTCAACATTTCGCCTTCATTAGCGTGGAATTTTTATCGCTTTACCGATTACCGTACACCAACCGACATGCCACCAAATCGAGTGCTTGAACCCGCACTCACTCAATTAGAAATTACAGATCAAAAAATAACTGCTGTAATTGATTTAAATACACTCCAACTTACGACCCAAGAAATCGTAATTGGACTATCGGCGATCATTAAAACTTCTGAAAAAATAGAATATCTTGCACTACATCACCCCAAGTCTGAGGCGGATTTTCATGATTCTACGGGATGGACAATTCGGCTATTACCAGATGCCCAAAAATAGACTCAGTTTCATGAATGAATCGTGGACAATAAACGCAAAAATCCGTAGAATATCCACCTAATCTCAAACGAGCAGACTAGAAGGCATAGATTCTCAATATAAGCCTTCCCTTTTGGCGCGTCTTGTCCTTCACAAGGCAACAACGCTAATGGGTCACAGTAACTGCTCGTTTTTTACAACCGCAATTTAGCATCGCCAACTTTCGTGGATGCAATTGAGGATGCTCGAGTAGCGAATTTAGAATCGGAGGTTAGACTTGTACACACCCGCCATATTAGCCCTAGCAGATGGAACCATTTTTCGTGGTAAATCCATTGGCGCAGACGGCCTCACCTCTGGTGAACTCGTTTTCAACACAGCCATGACAGGCTATCAAGAAATCCTCACTGACCCAAGTTATGCGCAGCAAATTGTGACGCTGACTTATCCTCATATTGGTAACACAGGCGTTAATACCGAAGACTGTGAATCTGGTCGCATCAGCAAAGTCTGGGCGGCAGGTTTAGTCATTCGCGACTTACCACTGATGGCGAGCAACTTCCGCTCGACACAATCGCTGGATGAATATTTAAAAGCCAACAACATTGTGGCAATCGCAGACATTGATACGCGTAAATTAACCCGTATTCTGCGTACCACTGGCGCACAAAGCAGTGCAATCCTGACTGGTAAAGATGCGACACCTGAAGCTGCTCTTGCTGCGGCACGTGCCTTTGCTGGCATCGACGGTATGGACTTGGCAAAAGTCTGCTGCGATCCAAATGGTTTTGAGTGGACTTCAGGTTCATGGCAGCTGAATAAAGGTTTCACGACTTTAACCAACGAAAAATTCCACGTTGTAGCTTACGATTTTGGCGTCAAAACTAATATCCTGCGCATGCTCGTTGATCGTGGTTGTCGCCTGACTGTTGTTCCTGCGGAAACCCCAGCAGAAAAAGTACTGGCGATGAATCCAGATGGCGTGTTTTTATCAAACGGCCCTGGAGATCCTGCGCCGTGTACCTATGCAATTGATGCGATCCGCACGATTGTCAATACAACCGACTTGCCTGTCTTTGGGATTTGTTTGGGTCACCAGCTCCTTGGTCTCGCGATGGGCGCAAAAACCATGAAGATGAAATTTGGTCATCATGGTGCAAATCATCCTGTACAAGATGTTGACCGCAACATCGTCATGATCACTAGCCAAAACCACGGTTTTGCGATTGATGAATCAACGCTACCTCCGACATTACGCGTGACACATCGCTCATTGTTTGACGGTTCAAACCAAGGCATTCATCACACCTCGAAACCTGTATTTAGCTTCCAAGGTCACCCTGAAGCAAGCCCAGGTCCGCATGATTGTGCACCACTATTTAATCACTTTATTGACTTGATGCAAGCTCACGCTGCAGCCAAACCAGCTAATGGAAAAGGAGCTTAAATCATGCCAAAACGTTCCGACATAAAAAGCATTCTGATTATTGGCGCAGGTCCAATTGTCATTGGCCAAGCTTGTGAGTTTGACTACTCAGGCGCGCAAGCATGTAAAGCGCTGCGTGAAGAAGGCTACCGCGTTATTTTGGTCAACTCTAACCCTGCGACCATCATGACCGACCCTGCGATGGCGGATTCGACTTATATCGAACCGATCACATGGCAGACTGTCGCGCAAATCATTGAAAAAGAACGTCCAGATGCAGTCCTTCCAACCATGGGCGGTCAAACTGCGCTGAACTGTGCACTCGCGCTTGATGCAAACGGCATTTTGGAAAAATTCAATGTCGAATTGATTGGCGCAAGCAAAGACGCCATCGAAATGGCAGAAGATCGCAAACTGTTTGACCAAGCGATGCGTCGTATTGGACTGGAATGTCCACGCGCTGCGGTTGCTGGCAACATGGACGAAGCATTCAGCATTCAAGCTGAAATGGGCTTCCCATGTATCATCCGTCCTTCATTCACCATGGGTGGTTCTGGCGGCGGTATTGCGTACAACCGTGAAGAATTTATTGAAATCTGCGAACGCGGTTTTGACCTTTCGCCGACTAAACAATTGCTCATCGACGAGTCATTGATTGGTTGGAAAGAATACGAAATGGAAGTTGTGCGTGATAAAAACGACAACTGTATTATCGTGTGTTCGATTGAAAACTTCGACCCAATGGGCGTACATACAGGTGACTCAATCACCGTTGCGCCAGCACAAACATTGACCGACAAAGAGTATCAATTGATGCGTAATGCGTCAGTTGCAGTATTGCGTGAAATCGGCGTAGAAACTGGCGGTTCAAACGTTCAGTTCGGTATCAGCCCGAAAGACGGCCGTATGGTTGTCATCGAAATGAACCCACGTGTATCACGTTCATCAGCATTGGCTTCAAAAGCGACTGGGTTCCCGATTGCAAAAATCGCTGCGAAACTGGCTGTTGGTTACACGCTTGATGAGTTGAAAAACGACATCACAGGTGGCGCAACGCCAGCAAGTTTCGAACCGTCAATCGACTATGTCGTGACTAAGATTCCACGCTTCAACTTCGAAAAATTCCCACAAGCGGATGCTGTACTGACCACGCAAATGAAGTCAGTCGGCGAAGTCATGGCGATTGGTCGTACCTTCCAAGAATCGATGCAAAAAGCATTGCGCGGTTTAGAAGTTGGTGTTGATGGTTTCACACCAAAACTCCCACTCGGCACTGAAGATGCGCTGGACAAACTCCGCCTTGAACTGAAAGTTCCAGGTGCAGACCGTATCTGGTACATCGCAGATGCATTCCGTCATGGCATGAGCTTAGATCAAGTCCATGAATACACAGCGATTGACAAATGGTTCTTGATTCAAATCGAAGACATTATCAAAACTGAAAATGAAGTTCAGCAACTTGGTTTCGGCGGCTTAACCGCAGAAAACGTCCGTCAATTCAAACGTAAAGGTTTGTCAGATCTACGTCTTGCAACCCTGCTCGGCATTTCGCAAAAACAACTGCGTAAACAACGTTGGACGCTGGGTGTTCATCCAGTTTACAAGCGTGTAGATACTTGTGCGGCTGAGTTTGAAACTAGCACCGCATACATGTACTCAACCTATGAAGAAGAATGCGAAGCGAATCCATCGACCCGTGACAAGATCATGGTACTCGGCGGTGGTCCAAACCGTATTGGTCAAGGGATTGAGTTTGACTATTGCTGTGTTCACGCGGCACTCGCAATGCGTGATGATGGCTATGAAACCATCATGGTCAACTGTAATCCAGAAACCGTTTCAACCGATTACGACACCTCAGATCGCTTGTACTTTGAACCAGTGACGCTTGAAGATGTGCTTGAAATTGCGCGTCTTGAGAAACCAAAAGGCGTGATCGTGCAATACGGCGGTCAAACCCCATTGAAACTGGCACGTGCTTTGGAAGAAGCTGGCGTTCCAATCATTGGTACATCGCCAGATGCGATTGACCGTGCAGAAGATCGTGAACGTTTCCAACAAATGGTCATGCGCCTCAACCTATTGCAACCACCTAACCGTATCGTAAAAAGCGCGGAAGAAGGTTTACTCGCAGCAGCACAAGTCGGTTATCCATTGGTTGTTCGTCCATCCTACGTCCTTGGTGGACGCGCGATGGAAATCGTTTACAATGAAGATGAATTGAAACGCTATCTGCGTGAAGCGGTACAAGCTTCGAACGAATCACCTGTCCTACTCGATCGTTTCCTTGATGATGCGATTGAAGTCGATGTGGATTGTGTGTCTGACGGCGTAGACGTGGTCATCGGCGGCATCATGCAGCATATCGAACAAGCGGGTGTTCACTCAGGTGACTCTGCATGTTCATTGCCACCATATTCACTGTCACCTGAAATTCAAGATGTCATGCGCGCACAAACTGTGGCGATGGCACGTGAACTCGGCGTAATCGGTTTGATGAACGTTCAGTTCGCGGTCAAAGGCACTGATGTTTACGTCCTCGAAGTGAACCCACGTGCATCACGTACCGTACCGTTTGTGTCTAAAGCTATCGGTGTGAGCTTGGCGAAAATCGCTTCTCGCTGTATGGCTGGTCAAACATTGAAGAGCCAAGGTTTCACCACAGAAGTCATTCCTGATTTCTACTCGGTGAAAGAAGCAGTATTCCCATTCAATAAGTTCCCTGGTGTTGATCCAATCCTCGGACCTGAAATGAAATCAACAGGCGAAGTGATGGGCGTTGGTAAAACCTTCGGCGAGGCATTCTACAAAGCCGTACTCGGTAGTAATGAACGTTTACCTGGTAAACCAGTTGCAGGCGAAGTGAAACGTGCGTTCTTGTCAGTGCGTGATAGCGATAAAGCGGCATTGCCTGAAATTGCTCGTAAACTGCAAACTCTCGGTTTTACCCTTGTTGCAACAGGCGGTAGCTATAAACTACTGACTGAACAAGGAATTGCGTGTGAACGTATCAACAAAGTTACCGAAGGTCGCCCTCACATCGTTGATCGCTTGAAAAATGGGGAAATTCACCTCATTATCAATACAACAGAAGGCAAGCAAGCACAGCAAGATTCCTTCTCGATTCGTCGTAGCGCACTACAAGGCAAAGTGTATTACACCACGACAATCAGCGGCGCGGATGCTGTGTGTCAGGCAATGGATATTCCATTACCTCTTGGTGTGTATCGTCTACAAGACCTTCATACACACGCATTAAAAGACTAAAACACCCTTAATCGAGTGTATAGATGGCGGAACGACTTCCTCAGAGAAGCTCTTCCGCCATGTGTATTTTATAAACGGAAATTTTAAAATGGTTCAACGTTATCCAATGACTCCAGAAGGTCATCTCGCACTGACTAATGAATTGCAAGAACGTAAAAGTGTCGAACGCCCACGTATTATTGCTGCGATTGCAGAAGCACGCGCTCACGGCGATTTAAAAGAAAATGCTGAATATCATGCGGCAAAAGAACAACAAGGTTTCTGCGAAGGTCGTATTCAAGAAATAGAAGCGAAGCTCTCTGCGGCCGAAATCATTGATTTGTCAAAGATTCAACAAGATGGTCGTGTTGTTTTTGGTGTGACAGTCGAAATTGAAAATCTAGATACCGAAGAACGCAAACAATATAAAATTGTGGGCGATGACGAAGCTGATTTTAAACTGAATAAGATCTCTCTTAACTCCCCAATCGCACGCGGTTTGATCGGTAAACGCGAAGGTGACGAAGTCAAAATCGAAACACCTAAAGGTGTCGCTGAATACGAAATCATGAAAGTGCTTTATATCTGATGATGGAATAGCTCATTGAGCTTGTCGAAATGTGCGGCGATGCGAAATCCACACTTCGACAGGCTCAGTGAACTGGTCATACAAATAAAAAAAAAGACCGAATCATCGGTCTTTTTTATTGGCTAAAGATTACGCGCTTTAAAGCTTAGTCTGCACGTACGCCTTCAACTTGAATCGCGAGATTAACCGTCATATTAAAGCCATATGCTTTACCGTAATCCACGCCAAAATCAGAGCGATCAAAGGTTGCATATGCATCCGCACCACAGGTTTCTTTTTTCAGCATTGGATTGATATAACACTTAAACGTCTTGATCTCGAGCTTCAATGGCTTGGTTACACCATGCATGGTGAGATTACCATTCACTGCCACAGGCTTATCACCATCAAATACCAAAGTCCCTTTATAAGTAGCTGTCGGAAATTTCTCGACATCGAACATTTCAGCTTTCTTCGCATGATCATTCATCGGTTTAAAACCAAAATCGATCGAATCCATCTGCATCGTGACATCTACGCTGCCTGTTTTTGCTTCGGCATCATAAACAACCTTACCACTGTTTTTATCAATCTTTCCGCGCCATTTAGATGCACCGCCCATATGATCCGCTTCAAAACTTGGATAAGTGTGCGTTGGATCTAGATTATAAGTCACTGGTTTGGCAAATGCCGTGCTGGCAAATAATGCAGCAACACCAACTGCTAATAGTTTTTTCATTTCACAAGCCTCATTCAAATGGATAATACAACAGGAGTTAAATACATCAGCGAATCGTACAAACTTCGCTTTTGCATAGGTTATTTTTTAACAGGAACTACGATATGAAATTTAATCGACACATCATCTGCAACGACTGACGTATCAGCCCAATCCCCTGAACCAACACCAAATGCATTGCGCTTCACGGTGAGCACACCATCAAATACTTGATCAACACCTTCAGTTTTTACCGTCACGGGAAAAGAAACATTTTGAGTTTTTCCTTTAAGGCTAAATTGACCAGTGACCACATAGCTATTCGCAGCTGCAGCTTTAATTCCTGTTGAAACAAAACTTGATTTTGGAAACTTGGCTGCATTAAACCACTCCGCGCCAATCACATTTTGATTGTAATCAGCCATGCCCATATCGTAACTGCCAACATCGATCTCAATTTTGGCTTTAGCAGTCGCAAGCTGACTCGGATTAAAAGTGACATCACCACTCATTTTTTTGAACTTTCCTGTTACAGGAACGCCCATTTGTTTACCTGTGGCAGTGACGCTACTTTTAGTCATATCAATTGGTGTTGCTTGCGCAGATTGAGTAGCTAAACCCGCAATCACACTCATCAACAACACACGATAAGTTTTAGTTTTCATATCAAACACCTCAAGTAAATGATCTCTAGCCTGTGATACCCATCATTTCTTTAAAAAAGGCAGCATTCGCGACAAAGTCGCATCATGATCAATAAAGTAATGTTTAAGTGCGCCCGCCACATGTAAACCGACTAATCCAGCCATGGTGTATACAAGTAAACCATGAAGACTCTCTAATGTTTCAGCAAGATCATGATTTGGCTCGATCAATACTGGAAGTGGAATAATGCCTAAATACACAACAGGAAAACCCGCCGCCAAACTATAAAAATAACCCGACAGTGGCGCTGCAAAAATCAGGAAATACAACAAATAATGCACAGCCTCAGCCAACAGTTTCTGTGCCTTTGGAATCGTTGCAACCATGGTTGGTGCAGGATGAGTTAAACGCCAACCGACACGGACAATAGCCAATAAAAAAACCGTCACGCCCAGCCATTTATGCCAAGAAAAATATTTAAGTTTTGTCATACTAAAAGGCATATCTGTCATGACAAGACCTAACAAGAAGGCAGCAATAATCAGCAGTGCCATGATCCAATGTAATCCAATAGCTGTACGCGTGTAGTTTTGTGGCATTGGAAAATACTCCGTTATTGATGTTGTTAGGTTTGTTTAAATATTGCTATCGAGTATTCAACAGATTACAACTATGATCTATTTGTAGATTGTTACTAGCACAATCACAATGGCTCAATCCTATCTTAAACAAATGACTCGAATTCATAATATTTACTACAAAATTCGTTTAGTGACTATCAGACAAAGCTTCACTCTTTACCCCATCCATACGCAGTACCTTCTTGTGATGTACTTTATTCGTTTCACTTTAAACATTAAATACTTTAAATAAACACAATACGTTTCAAAAATAGAACAATGTTAATTTTTATCAGCATAAAAACTTAAATACCCTAGATACAAGCCCATTATTTCTGTAAAAATAGAACTTAATTTTTTTATGTACTTCCAAGAAAAAGGCTTTAATGATGACAGATTCAGTGCAATTCTCTGGGCAACTTTACCCTGAACATATGACAGAAGCGGCATCAAAAGGCTTTAAATCTGTCATTAATAATCGCCCAGATATGGAAGGTGGTCCAGTTCAACCCACTTCGGCTGAAATTCAAGCAGCAGCAGAAGCAGCTGGATTAAACTATGTGGCGCAACCAGTGATTTCAGGTCAGATTACTGAACAAGATGTCCGTGTATTTGCTGAACATCTGAATGCATTACCTAAACCAGTTTTGGTGTTCTGTCGTAGTGGTGCACGTTCTAACAATCTTTATCAGTTGGCAAAGCAAATGGATTTGTTGGATGACTGATTATTAAGCACTACCAACTTTAATCATAGATACAAAAAGCATCCTTAACTTACCTGCCAATTACTTTCATGATCTTCTTTGAGGCTTCTATTTACGCAAGGATTACCAAATTCACAGACTGTTTATCAAACTACCACATCGCTGCTATTCATCTATTTTGTGATCCTGTTATCGTATTCACATAGCAAGATGATGAACCTAATCCCCAAGGATCTCTCAAACTGTAAACATATTTCTCCCAGAATATGACAAAAATGGCTCTAAAAAGAGCCATTTTTTATTGCCTCTATATTCGCATTTTAAAAAGCAACAACGAATTTTCACCTGTCCAATCCCTCCTCTCCTCTTTATAATAACCGCTCAATGAGCGAGACGAATCCATGAGCGGCAACAACAAACTTTCTTCCCTAAATCCACGTCAACAAGAAGCAATGGAGTATGTCAGAGGACCTCTATTGGTTTTAGCGGGTGCTGGTTCCGGAAAAACAGCTGTAATTACCCGAAAAATTGCCCATCTGATTGAAAACTGTAATGTTCCAGCGCATCGAATCACTGCGATGACGTTTACCAATAAAGCTGCGCGTGAAATGAAAGAACGTGTGGGCAAGTTATTACCTAGCGAAAAAACCAAAGGGATAACCGTATCAACTTTCCATAACTTCGGGTTAAATTTGTTACGGATTGAGTTAAAACATACTCCACTCAAAAACAACTTTTCAATTCTCGATGCAGATGATTGTAAGCGCCTGCTAATGGACTTAATGCAGCGCGATAATTTGTCAGGTGCAGATAGCAAAGAGCTAATTGCCAAAGCAATGCGACGCATTTCTGACTGGAAAAATGATCTTTTAACACCCGTTCAAGCGATCAGCACCGCCAAAGACAATGAAGACCTGCAACTCGCACATTTATATGAACTGTATGAACGAAATATTCGCGCCTACAATGCCGTCGATTTTGATGATCTGATCGCTCTACCTACTCGCTTGCTACAAGAAAACGCGGAAGTTCGTGATAAATGGCAGAATCGCGTCAGCTATTTGCTGGTTGACGAATATCAAGATACCAACACAGCTCAGTACATGCTGGTCAAGCTCTTAGTTGGGGTACAAGCACGCTTTACCGCCGTGGGAGATGACGACCAATCTATCTACGCGTGGCGCGGTGCAAAGCCAGAAAACATGGCTTTGCTTGCAGAAGATTTCACACAATTAAAAGTCATTAAACTTGAGCAGAACTATCGCTCCACCAGCCGTATTCTGAAAGCGGCAAACTCTGTGATCGAAAACAATCCGCATTTATTCCAAAAAGCATTATGGTGTGACAAAGCACACGGCGATGTCATTCGAGTTTTGAATTGTCGTAATGATGATGACGAAGCTGAAAGGATTGTGCATGACATCATGAGCCACAAACTCATGAATGGCAAAACATGGCAAGACTACGCCGTACTCTATCGAGGCAATTTTCAAGCGCGTGTGCTTGAAACACATTTACGCCAAATGCAGATTCCTTACAAAGTTTCAGGTGGAACTTCATTCTTTGCTCGGGCTGAAATCAAGGACGTAATGAGTTATTTACGTCTCATTATTAATCCTGATGATGACAGTGCATTCCTGCGTATTATCAATACGCCAAAGCGTGAAATCGGTCCAGCCACCCTAGAAAAACTTGGATTATTTGCGCAAGAATACAGTATGTCTTTGCTCATGGCTGCGGGTGACCTGCGCCTTGGTATGACTATGAGCCAGAAAAAAGCAGTCATGCATTTGCATGAGTTTGCTCAGTTTATTGAACAATATACGCGCGATTTACATGACGATGACAATCCCGTGCCTCTCGTCCGCCAGATGATCACTGAAACTGGTTATATCGACTATATTAAAGAACAAGCACCGACACCGCAGGCGGAAAAAAACAAACTCGACAACTTAGAAACATTGTTTTCAAGTATTCAAAGTTTGATTAATCGCGCCGAAGATGTTGATGAAAAAAATATCGAAAGCGTCATTCGCAAGTTGGTTCTATTGGATCTGCTTGATCAACAGCAAGAAGAACAAGATACCGACAAAGTTAATCTGATGACCTTGCATGCGGCAAAAGGTCTAGAGTTTCCTTATGTTTATATCATGGGACTAGAAGAAGAGCTTCTTCCCCATAAAAACTCAATCGTTGCCGAAACAATCGAAGAAGAGCGTCGTTTAATGTATGTCGGCATCACTCG
>Ga0209023_10006742_pt1 | contig 12004 bp, 3 predicted proteins | sample LakOneMetagenome_FD_187468 | JGI IMG/M metagenome (GOLD analysis project Ga0209023, IMG submission 187468) | Freshwater and sediment microbial communities from Lake Erie, Canada (SPAdes) (version 2) | ecosystem: Environmental > Aquatic > Freshwater > Lentic | place: Lake Erie, Canada | collected...
GGGGCGAGGCCGGAGAGCGTCACCGGTACGTGTGCGATCGCCGTGCCCGACGAGAAGGCGGGTTCCGCCACCGTGGTGTCGCCGACGGACACCGATGGCGGGGTGAAGATCATGGCGTCGATCCCTCCCCCGACGGCCCCGGGGACGGCGGCGACGAACCCTGCGCTGCCGGAGTGGTCGACGATGGTGGCGAACAGCGGGCCGCGATGTGATGCCGCCGTGATCACGGAGAACCGGTCGCCGACGGTCGGCACGAAGCCGGCGACGGACTCGAACGTCAGCTGCCCGAGACCCGTGGGACTCGACGCGAGGCCGGCTGGTCCCGTCACGGCGATGCGGTCGTACGTGCCGACTGCGGTGCCCTGGGCCTGCACGATGACATCAGCACCCTGCGGGATGAAGGCCCCGGTGATGTGCAGCGTCCCGAGTCCATCGCCGCCGGGCTTCACGACGAACGCCCCGGGAACCGGAGCGTCGGTGACGTCACCGACGAACGTGCCGACACCGACCAGCTCGCCGCCGCTGAACGCGGCGGGCGTTGCGCTGGTCAACGTGGCCGCGGTCGTGGCCAAGTCCGTCGTGCCGCCGGTTTGGCTGTAGCGCGCGGTCAGGGATCCGGTGCCGTTCACGCTCACGGAGCCTTCGTTCACGACGTCCCCGTGGGGCCAGGCGACGTGGCCGTCGGTGAGCAGCGCGTGGCCGGCGTGGTTCGTGATCGTCGACGTCGACGCGCCGGACACCTCCGTGCCGGTGCCGTGGATCGTGACCGTCCCGTCGTTCGTGATCGCGGCCCCGTCGAGGCGCAGCTCGCCGTTCACCGTCAGCGTCCCGGTGTTGGTGACGGTGGCGCCGTCGACGACGAGGCTGCCATCGACGGTGACCGCCCCGATGAGGGAGGCGCCCGCGTAGGGGTTGAGGACGAGCTGGCCGGTGACCGTCAGGTCGTCGATGGTCCCGCCGACGAGGACGTCCACGACACCGGTCACGGTGCCCGATTCGGCATCGAGGTTCCCGATGGTCGAGCCGTAGCCGTAGCCGTTGTCGCCGGCGAGCGTTCCGCCCGCCAGGTGCACGTTGGCCGCACCGGTGACGGGCCCGTAGAAGCCGGCGCGGCCCCCCGCCTGCACGTCGAAGGTCCCTGGCCCTGTGAACGCGTCACCGCTCAGGGAGCTGTCACCCCCGGTGAAGGCGACCGTCGAGGTCGGATCGGGGAGGTGCCAGCTCGCGCCGGAGCTGGCCATGGTCGCAGCGAGCGTCAGCCGTCCCGTCACCGTGATGTCGGCCGTCGCTTCGACCGTGAGCGGCACCCCGATCGTCGCGTCGCCGGCGACGGTCGTCACCGTCGAGGAGCTCACGACGATCCGGCTTGCCCCGCCCGGGTTGCAGTCGTGCACCGTGGCGCCGACCGCGTCGATCGCGAGCGGGCCTCGCGAGGTCAGCACCCCGCAGAGGTCGAAGTCGGAGGAGGCCCACCGCAGCGGCAGCCCTCGCGAGGTGATCTCGCCCTCGATGCGCACCGGTCCGTCGACGGTGATCGAGCCGGCGGAGAGCGCCCCGTTCTGCCACACGCTGGCGGTCACCGTGCCGCCGCTGAGGTGCGTGTCACCCATCGAGAGGAACGCGCCCGAGACCGAGCCCGACTCCACGTGCAGGTCACGCAAACGTGGGCGCGTCATCCCGGACGCGATGACCTCCGGATCCGGGGCTTCCAGAGGCGGGACGTTCCAACCGTCGAACTCGGTTCCGACCAGCGCGCCGCCGAGGACGTGCACGCCCCGCAAGGCCGGGAGGAGAGCGTACGGTGAGCCGGCGCGGGCGAGCAGCGTGGCCCCCGGCATGACGTCGAACGAAGCCGCGCCGACCTCGGTGGCGCTGGGCAGGAAGCGGGTGTCGTCCGCGGTCTCGAAGGTGCCGTGGGTGAAGCGCACATGGGTGTCGTGCGGTGCGGTCGGGTCCAGCTCCCACGTCGAGCCCGAGCTGAAACCGCCGCCGGCGAGCTCGGCCGTCGCCGGCGCGGGCAAGCTCGTCCCGACGCGGACGGCCTCGTCGATCACGACGACCTTCGGCTCGATCCGTACGTCACCGAGGATCTCCATCGGGCCGTGACGGGCATCGATGAAGGCGCTGTCCGCAGGGCTGCAGTCGATCATCGTCGAGGGCGTCCCGCTGTTGTTGGCGATCAAGAGCGCGCCGCTGTCGAGCTCGATCGAGCCACAGACCTCGAGGTCGCCGCCGTCCCACCGCACGTCTCCGTGGTCCGCCAGGATGCGCCCGCCGACCGTCAGGAAGTAGCCGCTCGTCGCCACGGGCAGGCCCCCGCCGGGAGGCACGATCTCATAGGTGATGAGCTCGGGGGCCAGTCGCAGGGCGGCGGACGGGGCGACGTGCACCGTGCCCGAGACCGTCCCACCCCCGATCCTGCTGCTCGCCGTCAAGGTCAGCTCGCCGACGAGGGCCGAGCGCTCGAACACCGGGTCGTACGCGTCTCCCGTGTTCACGAACCCGGTCGCCATGTCCAGGCTCGCGATCTCGCCGGTCTCGTGCGTGACCACCGCCGGCACCCCTTCGAGGGTGCCACCGTCGATCCGGACGAGGTCGATGGTGGCGCGACCAGCGGGGTTGTCGTCACCCGAGAGGCGCAGCCGCGCCCCGTGGTGCACCGTGATCCCGGTGGGGCCCGAGACCGCGACGTGGACATCGTCGGAGATGTCGAGCACCCCACCATCCACGTCCAGCGAGCCGCCGACCGACCACGCCGTGTTGCGGGCGTGGCCGCCGTTGGGCAGGCGGAGCGCGCCGTCGATGTGCACCTCACCCGAGTGGTTCTCGAGGCGCGGCTCCAGCACGACCTGACCGAGCGCACCGATCGTGACGTTGCTGCTCAGCGCGTCCACCATGGCGGTGTGGCTCGCGCTGCAATCGCTGGCGGTGGCTCCCGCCGCGTTGACGGTGATGTCGCCGGCATCGGCGATGAGCTCTCCGCAGAGCGAGATGTCGGAGCTGTTCCACGCGATCGTGGCGCCGTAGGTGCGCAGGGCCCCTTCGATCGTGACGTGGCCGTCGATCTTGGTGACGGCCGTGCCGCTGTCCGCGTAGTCGGTGGTGCGGACCTCGGCGCCGGCGGCGATCCGCCCGCCCGAGAGCCGGCCATCGCCCTCGACCCAGACGTCCCCGAGCAGGCGGCCGCGGTCGACGTGCAGGTCGGTGACCATGCCGGACGCGCCGCTGATGGCCGACGCGAAGCCTTCGATGACCCCGCCGTCGAGGTGCACGTGGGTGGCCGTCGTCGCCGTCGCGATCGCCGCCGAGTCGAAGTCGTCGTCGCCGGTCACGTCCAGCGCGCCGCCGGTGGGGATCTCGATGCCCCCGTTCCCGTCCACGCGCCCGTGGGTGCTCAGGGAGAGCGCCCCGGTCATCACCGTCACCCGGCCCGCGTTGTCGATCCGCCCGCCAGCGGTCACGGTCGTGCTCCCACCGTTGAACGTCGCGTCGCCGGCGAGATCGACGGCCCCTCCCGTGACGGCCAGCTCGGTGAACTGCGACGTGGTGCCGGCGTCGGTCACGCTCAGGTGCGCCCCGGCGAGCACATCCAACGTGTCATCGAGGTCGGCGGCCTGGACCGAGACCACTGAGTGCAGCTTGAACGGCGACCCCGTCGCGCTGCAGACGGTGTCGCCGGCGCCGGGCAGGCCGGCGGGGGACCAGTTGGCTGCAGTCTCCCAGTCACCGCCGGCCGGCCCGCTGTACGTCTTGGTGCACACGGGCGCGGCGTCCACCTCGGCCCGGCCGAAGAGGCTGAGCGCGCTGGCCACCGCCAGCCCGACGGCCAGCACCGACGCGAGGGCTCGAGATCGGGCGATCCGCTGGCGGTGTGCCCTGGGCTCGATGGGACAGGCCTGTTCGGCGTCTGTCGCGGTCCCGGCGGCGGCGTTCCTGCCGCCGTCCCAGCTCTCATCCATGTCGCCCTCCCAGGCACTGCCGGCGCACCGCAGACGCACGCACGAAGACCGCGTCGAGCCACGCCGCACGAGGTCGGGACGGTTCCCGGAATCGTCTCACGGGGGGCATGTGCGTCGGGTCCCTACGCCACGCGCTCGGTCGCGTGGCTGGATCCGCTCTCGCGTGCGAGCCGCTCACCGAGCACCGCCAACATCGGCAGCGTGAGCTCCGGTGAGGCCTGCAGGAGCGCCCGGAAGTCGTGCGCCGCGATCTGATCGATGACCACGTCGGTGACGGCGCGCACCGTGGCGGCGTGCCCGGGCTCGTGGAGCAGCAGCTCCTCGCCGACGTGCTCGCCCGGGCCGATCTCGGCCACCTGGCCAGGAGCCCGACCGTCGCCCGGCCGGTCGACCTCGGCGATCCCGTCGACCACGATGATGAGCGCGTGATCCTCGGGACCGTCCCCGGCGAGCGTCGCCCCGGCGGCCAGTCGCACCCGGCACACGAGCCCTGCGAGCCGGCGGAGATCGACGCTGGTCAGCTGCGCGAACAGCGGTACGCAACGGAGGCTGTCGGGGTCGAACCTCGCGATGGTGGCCATGGTGCGACGATCGCACGCCGGCGCGACGCTGCCATCGGCAACGATTGCCTATTCGTCCGCGCCCCGTGCCTCGCGGCGACCCGAGCCGGCGGACTGGTCACGGCGGCGCCGCCCCGTCGGGTCCGGCTCAGAGGCCCGGCACGTCGCGCAGCTCCGTCCGCGACGAGATGCCCAGCTTCGTGTAGATCGACCGCAGGTGGGCGTTCACGGTGCGCACGCTGAGGAAGAGCTGGTCGGCGATGGCCTTGTCGGTCAGCTGCTGCGCGGCGAGGTGCGCCACCTCACGCTCGCGGGGCGAGAGGCCGAGCTCGATCCGCTCGTCGCGCCGCACGCATCCCGGGCACTCGGCCACGAGCGCATCGAGCTTCGCTCCCACCCTCGCCGCCGCGCTCGTGCGGCCGGCATCCCGCGCGGCCGCCGAGGCGCTGGTCAGGGCCGTGAGCGCGACCATCCGCAGCTCGAGGCCGGCTGCGTCCTCCGCCACGTGCTCCAGGCGCTCGATGTCCCGGGCCGTCGCCGCCTCTGCGAGCTCGGCGACGCAGCCGACGAAGGGCCCTTCGGTGACAGCCGCGAGCGCCCGCAGCGGCGCGAGCGTGTCCGAGGGATGGCCGAGGCCGATGAGGTCCAGGGCGGCCTGCACGGAAGCGAGCTGCTGGCCGGCGGCCTCGGCATCGTGGATGGTCGCCCGCAGCTGCGACACCGCGTCGCGCTCGTGACCTTCCTGCGCCGCCACGAGGGCTCGGGCAGTCTGCTTCAGGAACCGGTGGGTCGTGGACGACGAGCGCTCCTCGCGCTCCAGGGCGTCGAGGATCGTGACGGCATCCGCGGTGCGACCCTGCAACGCGAGGATCCGCGCGAGCAGGCTGAGCGCGCTCATGCGGATCGGCTGGGACGTCGGCGGCACGCGCGTCGCCTCGCGAGCCAGTCGCTCCGCGGTGACGAGGTCCCCTCGATGGGTCGCGACGAACTGCAGCACCATCGCGCCGTAGGCCCGCACGGCATCGTTGCCGTCACGGACCGCACCGTCGTAGAAGGCCTCGGCCAGGGGCGCCACCGAGGCGATGTCGCCGGCGCCGGCGAGGCCCATCGCCCAGTAGAACTGCGCGAGCAACGCCACCCGCGGGTGGTCCTCGCCGTGACGCGTCGACGCCTCGCCGACCCATCCCATGAGCGTCGCGCCGTCGCTGACCCGACCCATCAGGCTGTAGGCGCCGCACGCCCACTCGGCGAGCTCGTAGCGGGCGGCCTCCGGGGCGGGTGCGGCCGCCGCCTCGTCCCACAGCGTCAAGGCCCGGTGCACGTCACCCTGGTGGAACTGCAGGCGCGCGTCGATCTGCGCGAGAGACCAGGCCAGGTCGGCATCCGCGAGGCGGCGTCGCGCCCCGTCCACCAGCTCTCGTGCCTCGTCGACCCGGTCGAGCCCGAAGCTCAGGGTCAGCGAGCGCTGCACGACGAGGTCCGCGAGCTCCTGGTCCGAGGCCGCGAGATCGGCGATGGCTGCGTAGGTGGCCTCGGCCTCCTCGAAGCGCCCGAGACCGTGCAACGCGCGGCCGAGCAGGAGCCCCGTGGAGAAGTCCGGCGCGCGCGCGAACGCCACGCGCGCCAGGCGTTCGCTCTCCGCGTGCGCCTGCCGGTCGCGGGCGGACTGAGCGGCGTGCACCAGGTCTGCGAGCGCGATCTCCTGGCCGCATTCGAGTGACCACAACGCGACGCGGATGCGGTCGTCGTCCAGCAGGGAGGGCCGCAGCATGCCGGCCGTGGGTGAGCTCGCAGGGATGCTGCGGTCGTGGGCCGGTGCATCGAACGCGGCGACCAGGTAGGCGAGCAGCTGGCGGCGGCGCAGCACCCCGAGGCCTGCCACCAGCTGCTCGGCGACGAGGGGGTGGTTCGGCCGCACGGTCCCGGCGCGGGCGCCGTCGACGAGGCAGCCCCGACCTTCGACGTCGGCGAGCACGTCCGGCGGGGCGAGCGCCTCGACGACCTCGACCGGCAGAGGCTCGCCGATGGCGACGAGCTCGAGCAGCTCGCGCGACGCCGGCGCAAGGTCGTCGAGGGAGAGACCGAGCAGCTCCGTGAGGCGCAGGTTCGATCCGAGGCCGCCGGTCCAGGACCACAGCCCGTCGCGCTCGCGCAACCGGTCCGTGCTGCGGCCGTGGTTCACCAGCTCGATCACGGCCAGCGGTGATCCCGCGGCGGCCTCGTCGATCAGCGCCTGGGTCGCGCCGTCGGCCGGGCCCCCGAGGACGAGCTCGACGAGCTCGCCCACGGCGTGCGGGTCCAGGGGCAGCAGATCGAGACGCGCCCCTCGCTCGGATCGCCAGATCCCTTCGATCCCGTCGGGCAGCGCATGTTCGGCGCGCGCCGTCGCCACCACCTGCACGGCGTCGGCGACGACGGCCTGGTGCAGCACCAGCGTCGACAGCTCGTCGAGGAGGTGCGCGTCGTCGACGCCGATGAGGAAGGGCTGCGCGCCGCCTGCCCCGCGCAGCGCGTCGAGGGCCTGTTGCAGCGCCGCGAACTCGTCACTCGGATCGATGTCGCCGGGCAACAGGTGCGCCAAGGGTGCCAACGGCAGCGAGATGGACGAGCCGGCGACGGCCACCCGCCCGACGGCACGTCCGCTCGCGGCCGCCTTGGTGACGATCTCGGCCATGAGCCGGGTCTTGCCGATGCCCGGATCGCCGGTGATGAGCACGGAGCCGCCGGCCTCCAGCCGCGCCTCGGTCCAGTCGAGCTGCGCCTTGCGCCCGGTGAGCGGGTAGCCCGACGATGTTCGGCCGCCCGCGGTCGATGCCGGGCCGGCCGAGGTTCCCGAACGCCGTCGTGCTGGCACGGCCCTCCCGCCCTGCGCTCGGCGCCGCCGTCCGGCGCCGGATGTCCTGCTGCTCGCCTCGATGGACGACGTCTCATCCTAGGAGTCCGGCGCCCCACGGGTTGGATGCCGGGGAGGGCGCGTCCGCGACTCGACCGATCTCGCGAGTCGTGCCGAGCCGCAGCGTCAGCGGGGGAACGGCACGGGCCGGCACCGTTGTCGGCGCCGGCCCGTGGCCTGTGGTGATCACCACCTCGCGGCCGGGAGGGACCCGTCCTGTCCGGCAGGTCCCTCCCGTTCCCCGCTCATCGGTTTCCGTGGTCAGTCAGCGACCAGAGCGAGGATGGTGTTCCAGCCCCCGCCGAAGCGGGTCGTGGTCCCGGCCCAGCCGCCGGCGCCGTTGCCGATGTAGCTGAGCATCTCGCCGGTGGCGTCGATGACGACCATGTCGACCTTGCCGTCGTTGTTCATGTCGCCGGGGCCGAGCAGGCGGGGGACCGCCGTCGGGGACAGGGTCAGGCCGCTGTCCTCGCCGTTGCCGGTGATCCAGCCGCCGGCGCCGTTGCCCCGGTAGAGGAAGACCCGGCCGTCGCTGCGGCGCCCGAACACGTCGTTGCGGCCGTCGCGGTCGGCGTCGCCGGCGCCGACGATCGTGAAGTTGGTCCAGCCGGCGCCCATCTGCTGGGGGGCGTTGAAGGTGTTGGCTCCGGTGCCCGCGGCGAGCCACAGCGTGCCGTCGGCCTTGCGGTTCATCAGGTCGGGCTTGCCGTCGCCGTTGAAGTCACCGGGGGTCGAGGGATCCTCGAGCGTGAAGGCGGCGCCGAGGGCGGGGCCGGCAACGAAGCCACCGGTGCAGTTCCCGTTCCAGACATCGAAGGTGTTGGTGGCGGTGCGGCCGAGCAGGTCGGGCTTGCCGTCGCCGTTGATGTCGCCCGGCAGCAGGAGCTGGCGGTACTTGCTGGCCCAGCCGGTCGCGACGACCTTGGGGGCGTTGGGATCCCAGTCGCCGTTGACCCGGCCGTAGAAGAGCAGCCGGCCGTCGGGGGTGACGCCGAGCAGGTCCGCCGAGCCGTCGCAGTTGAGGTCCTGGGCCGGCCGGGCGGTCGGGGTGACCGGCGTGGGGAAGACCTGGCGGACGAGCGCCTCGAGCTGGCCGCGAGCGGTGGCGACCTGGGCCGGGGTGCGGGTGTTCTGCGTGAACGTCGGGAACAGGCTGGTGTTGACGGCCATCGCTTCGGCCCTCTTGCCCTTGCCGGCGAGCAGGTTCATGAGCTCGTTGTCCTCACGACCGTCCCGGAAGCGCTTGAGGCGGATGCTCTCGGCGGGGATCGGCGTGGTGCCACCGATCTTGGCCTGGTTCCACTTGTAGAAGAGATCGCCGTCGCCGTTCATGCCGGTGCGGTCCCCGCCGGCGGTGTACCAGCAGTTGTTGGGATCGATGCCGGCGCAGTCGACCCAGGAGTTGCCGTACCCGACGGTGGCGTTCCAGTAGTGCTCGCCCTTGGCCCCGATGCGGAAGCCTTGCCAGCCCATGGCCCGGCTCTGCGAGGTGGGCTGGTCGATCCCGTAGCCCGGAGTCCCGTCGAACAGGGGGTCTTCGTCGTACTCGGTGACGTTCTTCGTGGCATCGTTGGCATCGCAGCCGCCTTGCCCACAGCCGGTGTAGAACCACAGCTCTCGAGCGGGGTCTGCGGCCGCCCACTGCTGGTAGTTGCCGACGATCTTGTCGAGCTCGGTCGCCTCGGGGAACAGCATCGTGGCGCGGGGGTCCATCGCTCCTGGGGTGGCCAGGGTCATCAGGTGCTTCGGGATCTCCTGGAGCTTGATGCCGGGGTACACCTTCACGGCTCCCGTGTAGGCCGTGCCGCAATCCGCAGTCGCGATCTCGTCGCACCAGAACCGGGCGACGTCCGCCTTGCCCAATTGGGTGAGCAACGTCTTGTAGTCCGCGAGTTGGGTGACGCCGGCGAAGGTCGACTGGTTGAAGGGGAGTTGGGTGAGACGGGCCCCGGCGAGGGGCACCTTCGGATCGGTCCCGTTGAGCAGTGGCCCGAGCACGCCGGCTGCTTTCGGGTCCCGTGGCTGGAAGCCCTGCGGGACGATCGACATGCGGTTGGCCAGACCCAGCTCGGCGAGCTGCTGGTAGGCGGACCAGTCGAGCCCGATGTTGCCAGCCATCACCATCGTCTGGGACTGCAAGGTCGCCGTCGAGGGCATGGCGACGTTGAGGACGTCGAGGCTGACCGGCACGGTGGACAGCGTCGTCGCCCCGTCCTTGACGACGACCGAGCCGCTGTAGGTCCCGGCGGGGGCGGTCGCCGGCACGAGCACGTCGACCCAGGCGACACGGTTCTCGTTCGCGGGCACGACCGCGGGGAACGCGGCGCGGTCTTCGTTTGTGAGGAGGTCGCGCTCGGGGATGAGGGCGTCGGGGACGCGGCAGTCGCCCTGGCACATGCCGTCGGCGCCGTGCGGGAGCTCTGCCTTGAGCTCCTGGTCGCTCATCGTCGTCAGCTTGTAGTAGTCCTCGCGGTTGAAGCGGACGTTTCCCGTCGGGATGGTCGCACCGTTGGGCGCGGTCAGCGTCGACGAGAGCGAGACCGACATCGCCTTGATCGGCGTGGCGCCGGCGCTGACCTTGATCTGGAAGGACTCGTACTCGTTCTTGGCGGCGGTCAGCTTCACGGACGAGGTGCCGCGCACCGTGGCCTTCGGCAGCAGCATCGTCATCGAGTCGAAGGCGTCGACCTTCGTGCCGTCGGCGTTGTCGAACCCGGCCGCTTGCGCGTTCGTGGCGGTCCCGACGCTCAGGCCGATCCCGCTGAGGCAGCAGAGGGCGGCCAGGGCGCCGGCGGCGACGGTGCTGCGACGAGATCGGGCCCGCAGCGGGCGAGCAGCCGGAGACGTGGCGTTCATGGTGTGCTCCTGGGACGAGCCGGATGAGGTCATGCACCGAGTGTCCGACGAAACCGGCTGGAGGTCCGTCGGCCGGCCGACGCCGCCTGTGTGTCCGAGGCGACACAGGCTGGGGCCGCGACCGTGCGGCGCCGTGCCGGGCGCGATCGGGTACTGTCGAACACATGTACGCCCCGACCCAGCCGCACCCGGACGAGCGCGAAGACCGGCGCCTCGACCGGCTGAACGTCGAGCAGCGGGCCGCGGCGACGTTCGCCGGGCCGCAGCTGCGGATCCTCGCCGGGGCCGGCACGGGCAAGACCACCACGCTCACCTCGCGCGTGGCGTGGCTCGTCGAGTCCGGGGTGCCCGCCGAGCGCATCATGTTGCTCACGTTCACCCGTCGTGCGGCCCGGGAGATGGTCAACCGCACGGCGGTGCTGTTGAGCCAGGGGAGCGTCGGCGCGGCGGGGCCGTCGGCCCCCCGCCAGCGGGTGCTCGGCGGCACGTTCCACTCGATCGCCCATCGGATGCTGCGGCGCCACGCCGATGCGCTCGGCCTGCCCGAGGGGTTCTCGATGCTCGATTCCTCCGACGCCGCCGACGTGATCGATCTGGTCCGTCAGGACCTCGGCGTCGCGACCGCCACCGCGCGCCGCTTCCCGCGCAAGGCCACGTTGCTCGACCTGTACTCCCGCTCGGTCAACACGCAACGGCCGCTGTCCGAGGTGCTCGACGAGGTGGCGCCGTGGAGCATCGAGCACCTCGATGCCATTGCCGCGATCTGCCGTGAGTACGTGAGCCGCAAGCGCACCCTCGGCCTCGTCGACTTCGACGACCTCCTGCTCTACTGGCGGGCTGCGGCGCGCGATCCGCACCTCGGTCCGCAGCTCGTTGCCGAGGTCGACCACATCTGCGTCGACGAGTACCAGGACGTCAACGCGCTTCAGGTCGACGTGCTGCGCGCGCTGCGGCCCGACGCCGCGCCCCTCACCGTCGTCGGCGACGACTCGCAGGCCGTGTACGGGTTCCGCGGCGCGAGCCCGCAGCACCTGCTCGACATCGATCAGGTCTTCCCGGCGATCGCGACCATCGCCCTCGAGGGCAACTACCGCTCGACCGATCCGATCTTGGCGGTCGCCAACGCGGTGAGCGACGACGCGCCGGCCGGGTTCCTCACCCGGCTGCGCACTGACACACCCGGCGGCGACGCCCCCCGGCTCGTGCACTGCGCCGACGAGGACAGCCAGGTCGACATGGTCTGCCAGCAGGTCCTCGCCCACCGCGAGGAGGGCATCGCGCTGCACGAGCAGGCGGTGCTCGTGCGCGCCGCGCACCACAGCGACCTGCTCGAGCTCGAGCTGTCACGGCGGCGCATCCCGTACGTGAAGTACGGCGGGCTCCGCTTCCTCGAAGCGGCGCACGTCAAGGACCTCGTCTGCCTCTACCGGCTCGCCGACAACTTCCGTGACGTGCTCGCCTGGTTCCGCCTCCTCCAGCTCATCGAGGGCATCGGCCCGGTGCGCGCCAACCGCATCGTCGAGACGCTCGGGGTGGACCAGCCCGGCACCGATGCCGACGTGCTGCTGCGGTGGCCGCTCGCTGCCGAGCACCTGCCGCCCGGTGTGCGCGCCAAGGCCGACGAGATGGTGCGTGCCCTGGTGCGGGCCGAGGGCGAATCGGTCGCGGCGCACGGCACCCGCCTGCGCGACGCGCTGATCCCGCTCATCGAGAACGCCTACGACAACGCCGAGGCG
>Ga0209023_10006743_pt1 | contig 12002 bp, 8 predicted proteins | sample LakOneMetagenome_FD_187468 | JGI IMG/M metagenome (GOLD analysis project Ga0209023, IMG submission 187468) | Freshwater and sediment microbial communities from Lake Erie, Canada (SPAdes) (version 2) | ecosystem: Environmental > Aquatic > Freshwater > Lentic | place: Lake Erie, Canada | collected...
CGAATCAATGATGTATTTGTTACCGATCACAGCAAATATAGAACCTACGCTGAGGCCAAACCTCGAGTCCATGCCATCGGAGTGGATGTAAAAGCATACATAGGCGATCATGAAAGCGATATACATGCCCAGGAACATTTTCCAGAAAAGCCCATCTGCCTCACGGGTAACGCCGATCCTGATCCTTAATGCGCTGTAGGTCACTTTCTGGCTACGTATGGATTCGTCGCCGAAGGCGGTCTTGTATTCCCTTCCCCGGGAACTCATCTGGAAACTGTCGATAAACCAGCCATTGATGACACGGTCGTTGTTTCCCAGTTTACTTACCCGGGTATCGTAGTGGTCGCCAAGGCTATCTGCCACGAAGATCAGTTTTGTGGAATCGAACTGTGAGTTCTCGAAAGTGAGGCGCAGTACCTGTTTGTCGAACGGGAAATTATTTATTTTCCACGCATTTTTCATGGTGCACTGCATCTTCATCTGCATGTTCACCATTTCACCTGAGCTGTCGATGGTGGTATAAGCTGTTGTGAAGGTTTTTGCATTCGGTATCTCAAGGTTGTGCAAAAAATCGAATGCACGGTTCTTGTATTTCAGCCAGATCCAGAAATTGATATTGTATTCTTTCTGTTTGAAGTCGATATCATGGATGCTGGTGATGTAGATGCCCAGCTTTACCGTGTCGGGCCGGGCTTTGGTAGCCGTATCGGGCTTTACCGCCTGTGCCTGTGCAGCGACAATAAAAAAAAAGGGCAGCAGGAGCAACAGTGTTCTTCTCATTTCAGCATTTTAGGATCAGTAAGTTAGAAAAGGATAAGCAAAGTACAAATATATTTTTGGGGATGCAACAATGAGTTTTTTAGAGTGGATAGTTGATAGTGGATAGTTGATAGTGGATAGTTGATAGTGGATAGTTGATAGTGGATAGTGGATAGTTGATAGTGCATGGTTCTTGTACTTTGTACCCTGTACTCTTAATTTTCAACTTTTAACTTTCAACTCTCAACTCTCAACTCTCCACTATCAACTTTCAACTCTTAACTCTCAACTTTCAACTTTCAACTCTTAACCGGCACCCTTTTCAGTATTTCCAGCAGGAAGGCCCAGAATTTTTGCACCGAACTTACCTGTACTTTTTCATCGGGCGAATGTGCACCGTAAATATTAGGGCCGAAAGAGATCATTTGCATACCGGGATAATTGGAGCCCAGGATGCCGCATTCGAGGCCGGCATGAATTGCGTTTACATGTGCGGGTGAGTGGTAAAGTTCTTCATAAAGGCCGCTCATCAGTTTTACGATGGGGGCTTCCGGCCTGGGTTCCCAGCCGGGGTAGTTGCCGCTGTACGCAAGCCCTGCACCTGCAAGTTCAAAAGCAGAAGCGATGGATTGTGCCAGGTCGGTCTTTTCGGTATCGACCGAACTGCGGGTAAGGCATTGCACATTATAAGCGCCGTCTTTGAGCAGTATGCGGGCAATATTGTTGGAGCTTTGTACCAGCCCCGGAATATCGTGGCTCATGCGGTAGATGCCATTGGGGCAACTGTACACGCTGCGCAGGAATTTATATTGAAAGCCGGCATCCATGACCCCGGCTGGGGTTTCAATACCAGCGATGCTGAGCTGAAGGCCCGGGTCGGTAAAATGGTATTCATTTTTCAGGATGCCATTTAGTTCAGCGATCCTGGCATTCACCTGATCTGCATTTGCTGCGGCAACAACAATATCTGCAACCGATTCCCTGGGTATGGCATTGCGTAAGCTGCCACCGTCGATACCCGCAATTTCGATACCGGCTTCAACAGAAAGTTGCAGTAAAACCCGGTTCATAAGCTTATTGGCATTGGCCCTTCCTTTGTGGATATCGACCCCCGAGTGCCCGCCCGTTAAACCCTTAAGGCTGATGCGGAAAGCGGTATTGTTCATGGGTGCCACCTGTGGGTAGTTACCCGTAGCCGTTACATCGATACCGCCGGCGCAACCGATCGTGAGTTCATTGTCTTCTTCAGTATCGAGGTTCAGCAATATCCTGCCTTCCAGCAGGCCGCCCCTGAGGGCAAGCGCACCGCTCATGCCTGTTTCCTCGTCGATGGTAAACAGCGCTTCAATAGCGGGGTGCGGAATATCTGTGGAAGCCAGCAGGCTCATGATGGAAGCCACGCCAATGCCATTGTCGGCACCAAGTGTGGTTCCTTTGGCCTTTACCCAATCTCCGTCTGTGAACATGTTGATGCCCTGGCTGCTGAAATCAAAATCGGTATCGGCATTTTTCTGGTGCACCATATCGAGGTGACTTTGCAGCACGATGGTAACACGGTCTTCCATGCCGGGGGTGGCGGGTTTTTTAATGATCACATTGCCTGCCTCATCAACCAATGTTTTCAATTGAAGCCCTTCGCCGAAGGACCTGATGAATTCAATAACGCGTTCTTCTTTTTTGGAAGGGCGGGGGATGGCGTTGAGGTCGGCGAAATGGTTCCACAAGGCTGTGGGCGCCAATGATCTTACTTGCTGGCTCATGGGAATGATTTAAAATTTGAATAAAATTAGCTAAAAAGGGGGATTGATGAAGGCTAAATCGGGAGAGGATGGTTTGCCTGCAAATACAAAGCCCCGAAACTATTGCGTTCAGGGCTTTGTATCCTTGTTACCCGACCTGGATTCGAACCAAGACAAGCAGAATCAGAATCTGATGTGCTACCGTTACACTATCGGGCAATGATTAACGGGCTGCAAATTTAAAGTAAAAAGGGGAATAAAATAACAGCATTGAAATTATGGTAGTGGGGCAGTTTGAAATTTTTTGTCAGGTTGATCCCGCATAAGGCGGGACGAAACCGGTTTATTGAACGGCATTTCGTTTAGAACTCCCTTCGACAGGCCTTCGACGGGCTCAGGCTGACATTGCTGAGGATGACATCCGTTTAATAAGAAAATTTCAAACTGACCCACCACTTCAAATTAGCATGCATACAATACCCGGAAATTTTTGAAACACCCGGCGCTTAAAGGTTCGGGTATATTGCATATATTTAGCGTATAACCGGCGCAGCATTATTACTGGCCGGCAAAAAGTACTAAGTAAAAGCAATGAATATGATTACACTTAAAAATGCATTACAAAAGCTGGTCTTTTCAATGATCTTTTTTTCAGTGTTGTCCATACCTGCCGGGGCACAATCGGTATACCGTTTTAAATACCAGATGAAAACGGAATCGGATAACACAGCTTACGAGGCTTTTTTTATCAATATGGACAATGGTTCGGGTTCGGTAAGGATCAAATTCAAATCGCCGGCCAATGGCGAAGATGTACTGGTAGACCTGGGTATGCTGGAAGAGTATCCTGAAATGGCTTCCGGCGATCTCAATTATACGAAGATCAATTACCGTTTGATGGCGCCCCAATTCATTAAAGGAAGCAATACCACGAAATTCAGTTTACCCATGTACTGGTTCAAAAAAGACGCAGCTTCCGGTCTCTTTGAACCCTGGGGTGCCACCAATGCAAACGGGAAGCCCGATGCCGGCATCAATGCTTTTGAATCGGTCGAATATTTTGAAAAGAAAGACCTCAGCAAGGATCTTGTGCTGCAGTATTTTGTACCCACGGATGTTTTTTACCAGAACCTTTTTGTTACCAAAACAAGGGCCTTAAGCGCTGACGAAAAAAATTACAAGATCTTCCTGATGGTGGTTACCAATACCAATGATGAGCATATCGGTGTTGCCTGTAAGCGGGATAAGGAAAGGGTGAGCGCCACTTTCGGAAAGCTGAGCAAGGTACTGGGCATAAAGATGGATACGGTGATGATCTGGGGAAGCACTTATAACAAGGCCAATGTAGACAAAGCCATTGATGACCTGAAACCCGGCCCCAATGATATTGTGGTCTTTTACTATTCGGGCCATGGTTTTCGCAAGCCCAAAGATTCACGCAGGTACCCCTATATGGACCTTCGGGTAAAAATAGACAAGACCTATATGGAGAATTCGCTGAGCGTGGAAGATGTTTACAACAGGCTTAGCAGGAAGAAGGCCCGGCTTACCCTGGTGCTGTCTGATTGCTGCAATACGGCCATCCAGGTATTGCGGCCCGAGGGTGTGGCGCCGCCGCTGAAGAAGGGCTTTGGGCTGGATTGGAACCTTGAAAATGTGCGTTCTCTTTTTCTTGACCCCAAACCCGTGTCGATATTGGCCACGGCTGCCGATGTAGACCAGCGTGCCGGCTGTAATCCTGAATTCGGGGCGTTCTTCTCGTATTACATCATGCAGTCGCTTGAAGAGCAGATGAGTTATTTCAGCAAGAAAGCCAGTTGGGAGAGCATGCTTGAAAATGCAAAGAAGCAAACCATCAACAAGGCGCTGAATACCTATTGCGACAGGCCCTTTACCCCAGAGAATATCTGTGACCAGGTACCCGTTAACAGGGTTATCCGGTAATAGTCCGTACAGGATGGCATATTGCTTCAGGGTGACAAGCTACCTGTTCCTGCACAGGTGCTCCCTTTGTCCCGAACTTCTCCTGAAACGGATACCTGTTTTCAGGACAAGTTCAGGACAAGTTCGGGACAAGTTCAGGACAAGGTGGCCTTTATGTAGCTTTTAAAGACCTGACAGCCCGGGTTTAACTTATAAGTCTGCTATGGGTATAATCGACCTTAATATCGTAAAAGAACAGTATCAAAGGATGGCTGATGAGGAACTTGTGCGGTTTGCCAAAAATGAGTCACTCAATTTAACCTTAGAATCCTTTCATCTGCTGAGATCGGAGTTCAGGTCCAGGAACCTGGACTTTACTGTGATTGAAACTGCCCAGGTTGACAGGGAGCTGGCTGAAGCCACAAAAATATCAGAGTTTGAGAGAACCACTGCGGCATCATATACGGAAACGATCTGGAAGTTTGCCTTTAATGAAAAGGAACTTGGCAGATCCGATGGAGAAATTTTTAATGCTTTATTGAAAAAAAATATTGCCCCGGAATATGCGGCCATGCTGATCGCAAGCATTGAACCCAGGTCAAGGGAATTGGCCAGGGGTTTTGAAAATGAAATTACTGTGGGCTGGATACTTTTCATACTGGGTATATTTTTAACCGTATTTCTCATAAGCTCATTGTCGGCCAGTTCAGTGGTAATTATATGGGGCCCTTTATTGACCATTGGAGGATTGGTAAGGCTTGCCACCAGCTATTCAAGAAGGAAAAGATACCAGACCATTGTACAGAATATTGAAGCCGAAAGCGAAATTGAAAGTAAGCTTTATCAATAGGGCTGCGGGCGGGCTGTGTTTACCACAGGCGGGGTAGTATTTCAGAAATTTTTCAACAACATACTATGCGTGAGAATAATCCTGTTTATCGCAAACCGGGGCGGGCTGCCTGTTTTATGGTATTTGGGCTGGGTATTTTTTACGCTGTTGTAACCTGTGCCGGATTGCTTTCCCTGCAATCATCCCGGGATGCGATCGGGGATCCGTATTTCACGATCATGGAAATATTAAGTATCCTGATCGCACTGTTCATGGCAGTGGGTATGGTTGCGGTTCATTGTTCTGCAGCAACAGGGCGCAAATTCTTCAGTCTTACCGCGCTTATCTTTATGTTCATGGCCACAGGGGTTACTTCCTGTGTACATTTTATTGTTCTTTCTGTGGGCCATACTGAGGAGGCTAAGCAGTTGCCGGGTCTTTTCTCATTTAAGTGGCCCTCGGTTGTATATGCTTTAGACATTCTTGCCTGGGACCTGTTTTTTGGCCTTTCCATGCTTTTTGCTGCGCCCGTTTTTAATAAGGGCAGGTTTGAAAAGAATTTATCCGGTCTTTTGATCATTTGTGGTGTACTAAGTCTTGTCGGGTTAATTGGCCTACCTCTTCAGAATATGCAGATCAGGAATATCGGGATCCTTGGCTATGCAGTAGCAGGGCCTCTTGCTTTTTTATTCATGGGCAAAACCCTTGGGCGTGATGGTTTTGGCGGATAACTTTCTCTACAGCGCTGCCTACACGGATCTGCTACAAAAAAGAGGGGATAGGCTTGTTAAGTATTTACAAACGGTTAAAAACGAAACTCTGAGTTTCTTTTTTTTGAAAAGGGAGTTTTGAGTGAGCAGGGTATGTATGAGGGATAAGTAATATGCGTATATTTACGAGTTGTATGCAAGCCCGAATAAGACCCTTACTCAACGCTTATAGACCGGATTTACTGTTCTGACAATAAAAAAAAGTTCTTCAGTTTTTGTATTTATGTCATTTTTTTGATCAACAACAATTTAAGTTTTTTAAAAAATAGCTTAACTCCAACCTTATCCAATCCGGTCCAAGATTTTCAAAAAATACCTTTAATTGGGTATTAACTATTATCATTTCTTTAATATTTTGCGGTATAAATAAACTGTAATATGAAAAAGCATTTCCTCACAGGTATTTTAGTAGTATCTCTGCATGCAGTAACCTTTGCCCAACCTACCACTGCAGGTGGCTATTACTCAGAAAGCCAGGCCCGGCAGGCAAGAGAAACTGCAGAGATGAACCGGCATTATGAAAGTATGAAGAATTCATCTCCGTATCAGTTTCAGGGAACTACGCAGCCTACAACTCCACAAGATCTGGAAAACACTTTAAATACAGTAGCAAATCTGTTTGGACTAAAACGCAAAGACAAAGCATCGCCTTATATACCTGTTAAACCACAGCAGACATACAATCCGCCACCTATGACCCTGTCGTTTCAGCAGCAAGAAATACAGAATGCCAGCGACAACATGATTCTTAATTACACACGGGGCACCGACAAATCCCTTTCTTTTGAAGAGCGGGAAGCGGCTTATTTACTGGCAATAAAAGCTAATGAAGAAATTATTCAGCGCTTTGGGTACAACGAAATCATCAGGGAAAAAAGTTACAGAAACGGTACCAATATCCAGCTTGCATTAGGTCTTTTTTATTTTGATTACAATAATTTTGAAAAAGCCTACAAGACCATTCCTGTGAGCTACACAGATAAAGGGGTTGCCGACCGTATTGCATATTGCAGGCTGATATTGGGCGAAAATATGAATGCATTAGCCGATTACTACCGGCTTTACCAGGACGACAAAATTTATGTTTCCGCTTTAGCATACTGCTATTTTTTAAACAACGATTACGATGGTGCAATTGATGTAATAGACGACTACCTGGGCTCAGGCAATATATCAACCGAATATTTAATACGCACTGTCATTAACAGGTCTGTTTTGCTGCTGCTTCAAAACAAAAACGACGAAGCATTAAAAACCTATAACCAGATAAGTAAGGTAGCAATTAAAACGAGAGCAAACCTGATTGAAAACCTGGCAGAACATTTATATACTTATTTAAATGCCGACCTGGCAAAGGGCGGCCTGGTTGGTGCTTCAAGTTTATTCCGCCTTGATCTGCTGAAAAAATTACTGCCCTATGATAAAAATATTTTTGCAAAAAGCTATTCTGTAAATATGATACTGAACCGAAAAAAAGTATTTGAAAAGGAAGAAGCCGACTGGAACAAGATAAAAGGGCTGAAATTGCCTGCTAATAAAACAGTTGACGTATATGAAATACCCGGCATTATCGATGAGGTGGATGCACAGTATGTTGTGGGCAAAAACAGGGCCGCAAGGCTGGAAGCAGCCAGCATAAAGAAAGCGGCCGACGATAAAGCAAAAGCCCTGAAACAAAAGGAAGAATACGCAAAAGCAGAAAATGAAAAGCGGCTGGAAACAGAAAAACAACAACTGGCTTTATTGGCAATGCCATTCACCGATAAAAGCATAACCGGTTATGTTTTTACCGACTGGCAAACGGCCACCCAAAATATGAAATGGACAGATCTGAATATATCTGATGCAAAGATCAGCAGGTCACTGAACAGTAACCAGGTTGTTTATACACAAAGCACTTCAGCCAATCAACCTTTTTATACGGGTCATAAAATTGCAGCAGATAAGGATTGGGTATTTTCGGTTGAATATACAGTAACAGGCGGCGAAAGCTGTACAGAAGGTATCTATTTACAGACAAAGGGTGTAAAAAATAAAGGCAAGGACGTGCTGTTCTGGATGAATCCCATCAGCAACGCATACAATTTCACTTACAGCTACCAGGGCGAATGGGCAATGGCCGATAATGATTTTGGAGGGTATGGAAACAGGAGTTACTGGAAAGAACTGGCTTCTTATCAAAGCGGTAATACATATAAGGGTGATATTCCAACGGCTAATCCTGCCATTTTGTTCAGCAATAACATTGCGGCCACCAATGTACTGTCAATAAAAAAGACCGGCAACAATATGGAATTGTTCATCAATTATCAGCTGATAAAAACAATACAGATATACGATGAAATAGAATTCTTACATGCAATAACTTCCATCGGCCTTATTACATCCGGCAAACATAGCGGAACCATCAATAAGGTGGCCTTTGCAGAAGTGGATGGCAACGGCGACGGGGAAAGGCCCATTGACGAGCTATGGAAAGCACCCGACCCAAGCAAGCCGACGCTGGCAGATTTCAAAAAAGATATTTTATATGTTCTGGAAAGGAACAGCAAACCCGTAATGTATATTGAGCAAACCTATAAAACCAAAACAATCGACTGGTATATAGATGATCACCAGATGACCAGGTCGTTTGCCATAAAAGGAGCCCCGAAAGGCTCCAGGAAATTCAAGGATGCCTGTAACATAGAATTTGAAAAAATGATGGACAGCCTTGCGCAGAAAAATAACTGGAAAAAGGAAGTAACATCAGAAGTTCGTACAAAAAAAGAGAAAAAGGAATTCAATTATACATGTAACAGCATGCGTTACTTGCGATACACTGATGACAAAGGGAAACAAAGGGTTTGGTTTACAAACTGCGATGAGGCAGAGGATGAACATTATAAAATAGTATTTTACTACTATGGTGGTAATTAAAGTTCTGCGGATAGTGCATCAATTTGAAATCTTCGTTAACGTTGAGCTGTGCATACAACATTGGGTTTTGCGCAAGTGTAGCGGGACAAACAAACTTCGGCTAATCGCAAAGCCAGACATCGGTTCCGGGCGGACACTGCAACTTTGAGCTTTAGTTCTTAACTTCAGCATCAGTTTTTCATTCAGCAGCGGCTGTGGGCGGACGGAATACTAATGCCACACCTGCACAAAGCCCTGCTCGTTGTAGGCAATTTCACCGAACAAGACGAATTCAAAATTTTTAACATCAAAATATGACTTTTAACATCAAAAATTATAAATCAGTAATTATCCTTTTATTTTTCTGTACTCAAGTATGTTCTTTATATGGACAATCTTCAAAAAAATATTCTAAAGAAATTCAGTCAAAAATTAAACAGGTTGAAAGCAATCTTTCTGCATGGATACAAATAGAAAATAAACCTCAAAGGTGGACATTGGAAGAAAGAATGAAATTCTATCATGCAAATGGTGTTAGCATTGCAGTAATTAAAGATTATAAAATTGAGTGGGTAAAAGGTTACGGCTGGGCTGATAGTTTAGAGCAAAAACGGGTAACAACTGAAACTTTATTTCAAGCAGGTTCAAATAGTAAATCTCTAAATGCAGTTGGAATATTAAAATTGGTTCAAGATGGAAAATTGAATCTCAACGCAGACATAAACGACTACTTAAAAACATGGAAATTTCCTTATGATTCTTTATCTAAGGGTAAAAAAATAACCATTGCAAATTTATTAAGTCATACTGCTGGTTTAACGGTACACGGATTTAATGGGTATGAAAAAGGCGATACAATACCTACTATTTTACAAATATTAAATGGTCAGAAACCTGCCAATTCAGAAGCCGTTCGTTCTGCGTATGAACCCTCACTTAAATATGAATATTCAGGCGGTGGAACAACTATTTCCCAATTAATTATTCAAGATGTAACAGGGAAACCTTACGATGAATATATGTGGGAGAATGTGCTAAAACCTTTGGGTATGACATATAGTTCTTATTCGCAACCACCATCAAAAGAAAAATTAAAACTTTTAGCATCAGGCTATTACAATGATGGGAAAGCAGTAAAAGGGAAATACCATATTTATCCCGAACAAGCAGCAGCAGGCCTTTGGACAAATCCAACTGATTTAGCAAAATATGTAATCGAAACTCAACTGTCTTTACAAGGAAAATCCCAAAAAGTACTTTCAAAAGAGATGACAGAAATAAGACTTACACCCTATATTGATAGTAAAGCTGGTTTAGGAGTGTTTATACTTGATAAAAATGGCGTTAAAAATTTTGAACACGGAGGTGTAGATGAAGGATTTGTAAGCCAATATATAGGCACTATGACAAGCGGAAATGGCGTAGTTGTAATGACAAATACATACAATACTGATTTATTCGATGAAATTATCAGAAGTGTTGCCTTAACCTATAATTGGAATAATGCTTATACTCCTGAAATTAAAAAAGAAGTTTACTTTAAAGCCGAAGATTTACAACTTTATTTGGGAAAATATAGAAATGGAAATAACAATTTCTCAGTAACTAAAAAAGGTGATGTGATTTACTTTAATATTATTGAGAATGAGTATTGGGGGAATCGTACTTGGGAAATTCATTTCACAAACGATACTAATTTTTTCATGATTGAAAAAGATTCTAATTTTTACTTTGTAAAAGATACATCAGGAAAAATTACAGCTCTTAAATGGAACGACGATGTATTAAAAAAAGTAGACGAATAAAAAACTGCCTACAACATTGGGTTTGCCGCAAGTGTGGCTTGACCAGCAAACTTCAGCATTTTATCGTTATTGTGCAGCATCAATGGGGCTGACCGTTTACTAATTAATATTAAATTTTAAATAAAAATTCGTTTCTTTAATTGTGTTTTGCCACCGGGCTGGACAAGCATCAAATTCCACTCCTGCGGCAAGCCACGCCCGTTAGCGGAAATTGTATAGTCCTGAAATAGGTTGACTCCGAAAAAGTGGATAAGTCAACCAGAATCAGGACGACACACATTGAAAAAAAACGAACCGTCTGTGTAAAATTACTGTTACTATAGAGTTTTACAAATGCCAAATCGAATTCTTATAACATCAGTTTGGAGCGGGAAGATCTTCTTAAGAGCTGATTTCTAGCTTATATCCTTTGCCACGTATCACAACAATGTTGATATTCGGATCAGGCTCCAGTTTTCTTCTAAGTTTTGATATGAACATATCCAGACTGCGGCCTACGATAACACCTTCATCTTCCCATATCTCTTTTTGTAGCCGGCTTCGTTCTATAGCCTCATTGGGAGACAATGCGAAAATGTGTAGTACACGGCTTTCAGTTTTGGTCAGGTAGATGGTCTCTCCATTTATCATAAGCTTACGGCCCTCCGCGTCAAACGACATAGCCCCCAAAGTGATCATATCCCTATTACGGCTTTCAGGTAAGTCAGGTAAAACATTCCGCGGCTTAGCAGATCTCAAAAAAATAAATCCAACAATTGCTAAAAACGACAGCGCGCCCAGGAAATATCCACTCTTTGCTATAATGATAGGTGCTGGTTTAAATTTAATGTTGATCAAGTAACATGCTATGGGTTGCTTTCTACCTAAACATGCAACAATATCATCTTTCTTATTTTTTGATATAGCATATCCATAAGCTACACTGGCATTGGCACAGTTCAGTACTTTAACTACGTAATCACTTGCAAGCGGGTCTTTGGCTAACAAACGCTGGGTAGTATTGACGAGGGAGTCTGGTTGAAAAGTAAGATCATTCTCAAACCTGACCTGGTATTCATTTTCGGTGATCTTTTTTACCGGAAGTACCCGTGATGTACTGTCGCCAGACTGTAATAGTAGTTCATGCCCGATCCGGCGGAGTAAAACTTCTCTCCTGGCGATATCATAGTCGTCACTGCCCGCCATACTGAAAGCCACGCAGATTAAAGAGATAAACATGAGCAGGAAAAATCCATACAGGTATTTACGTCTCCCGGACAGGATATTTTGGCTATAAAAC
>Ga0209023_10006744_pt1 | contig 12002 bp, 9 predicted proteins | sample LakOneMetagenome_FD_187468 | JGI IMG/M metagenome (GOLD analysis project Ga0209023, IMG submission 187468) | Freshwater and sediment microbial communities from Lake Erie, Canada (SPAdes) (version 2) | ecosystem: Environmental > Aquatic > Freshwater > Lentic | place: Lake Erie, Canada | collected...
TATATCCCGGTCCGCAGGGCGGAGGCGTGGGCACCCGCAATTTCGGCCCTTCCCGTGGCGATCACCAGGCACTGGCCGATCTTGGTTTTGTTGTTATCATCATTGATGGCAGTTGCAATCCCGACCGTTCCAAATCTTTTCACGATGTATGTTATGGAAATATGGGTAGCAATACATTGGAAGACCAGGTTGCCGGCATTAAGCAACTGGCTGCAACAAGGCCGTATTTAGACCTGGACAAAGTAGGTATCTGGGGCCACTCGGGTGGCGGCTTTGCCACGGCAGATGCCATGTTCACTTATCCTGATTTTTATAAAGTAGGTATCTCCGAATCAGGCAATCACGATAACCGCAATTACGAAGATGACTGGGGCGAACGTTACATTGGCCTGGAGGAAAAAGGCCCGGATGGAACCACCAATTATGCAAAGCAGGCAAACGAGATAAATGCCGGTAACTTAAAAGGCAAGCTGCTGCTGGCGCATGGTGGTATGGACGATAATGTACCGCCCTATAATACTTACCTGGTGGTGGAAGCATTGCAGAAAGCCAATAAGGACTTCGACCTGGTGGTATTTCCCAATGCACGCCATGGTTACGGTGCCGAAACGAATTACATGACACGCCGCCGCTGGGATTATTTTGGCAAGAACCTGATGGGTGCCGAAGTGCCAAAGGAATACAAAATAAATACGAGCCCTGCAGCAACCGCACCTGTAAAGAAAGACAGTGTTGCAACAGCATCCACCCGCAAGAATACCGTATTCAGCCGAATACCGGTATCGGTAACAAACATCACGCTGGATATTTTTGATAACGGTACCATCGATGGCGATTCCATCAGTGTATATTATAACGGCAAACTGCTAGTAAGCAACCGCGGCCTTTCAGAAAAAGCCATAACGGTACAATTACTCTTAGATGAAAAAGCAGCCCAGCATGAGATCGTACTCTTTGCCAATAACCTGGGCAGCATACCACCAAATACCGCAACCATTGTGGTGAAGGCAGGTGATAAGCGTTATGAATTACACAGTAGTGCAAGTTTAACTGAGAATGCAGTGCTGGTGCTGGAGTATAAACCGAAATAGAACTTTATTGCGAGGAGGAACAACGAAGCATCCCATATTTTAAAACACCTCATTATTTTGAAGCCGGTAATTTTTTATTACCGGCTTCTGTATTTTATGGCGGCACTGCTGTGTCACCCGACAGCTATCGGGGCACCTGTATTGCATACCAATGAAGAATTTTTATCAAACAAAGCAGCCAAGATGATTTTGCATACAGGCCGGGGTTCATTGGGTTTTCACTTTGCCCTTCATATTAATAAATTCTTTACCCGTACTTTTTTCCAGCGAAAGGGTAAAGCGGTAGTTTTTATTATTGGCATCAGCAGGGTTTAATGGTATGCTTATCAGTATATTTAACTGAGCACCTTCCTTAAACGTATGGGCCACATAAAACCGGGCTTCTTTTGGCAAGGGCACATTTTTATTTTTTTCATCAAATAAGCTTGCCATTAGTTTAGCGCTTGTGGCTTCCTGCATGCTAATGCCGGTCACTTCGGCAAACCGGATATTATAATACAATGAACGGGGATAGTAACCACTGTCAAAATAAGTTTCAATACGTGAAAAGCTTATGCCTGCGGTAGTTGCTTCATAGTCCTTTGATCTTATTTTTTTTTCAGTCGTATCAGCAGCATAACGGGTAATGTTGCTGTTACCGGAATCTGAAAGCGGATTTGCTTTAAGATTGCTTAACAGTATTATCACAGAAAGAAAAACGGGGATGATATTTTTCATTTTAAGGAATTTTTCTATGGTGAACGCAGGCAATTGCACCTGCCACAAGGTAATTAATTTATAAATTTTTAGCGTCCTTACTTCTGCCTCAACAAATAAAAATACCCACAGCACGGTATGGTATGCCATGAAGTAAAGTGGCAGATTTACATTTTATGATCCGGAATACTGGTTTGCTGTATTTATTACTTACCTTTTAATAAGAAAAAAATGTAAAAGCATGAACAGATTAAAGTTACTCACCTTTATCTGTGTTAGCCTGTCGTTGCAGGTCACAGCGCAGTTTATGCCCACGCAGCCCCGTAAGTTGCTGGCTGACGAATTAAAATGGAATAATATTACCCGTCAGAAATTCAACTGTGTATGGGGCGATTGTGAGAATGGGAAGGGGCGGTTGTTTGCCACTTTTGTATATAAGAATAATGCCAATAAAGCTGATCTGCATTACTCAATTGAAGGCGAATTTAAAAATGGACGCCTGAATGGTTTTGGAAAAATAACCCTGTATTATGGTACAGAGCCACCGCAAAAAAAAGGGATGGTCTTCGATTCGCTGTTAGCCGTAAATGAAGTATATAACGCTTTAAACAATACCGACTACGAGGGGGCTTTTGGTTTTTACCAGGATGGCAATATGCTCCAGGGCACTTACATTAATTTTAATAAAACGATCTGGTCGGGTATTTACGAAGGATATTATTTTGTATATGGCGATGTAAAGGAAAAAGATGCAGACGTTGAATACAAAGGTTTTCAATGCGGCAAACATATCTATCCGGCCTGGTATGCAAACGGATGCCCATTTACGGGTTTGCGTATGAAAATAAAGAAAGACTCACTCGAACTGATCCCTTTTCAGAACTTTGAAAAAACAAACCGGTTTAAACCCTTTCCTCCATCGGAATATGCTGCCAACAGAATTACCATAAACAATATGCCTTTTGAAGGTGGCTTGTACAGTGGTGAAACTGCGGGAGGGTTGCCAGAGGGCCTGGGTGAGTGGATCAGCAATGATCATCAATTTGTTCGCTTCGGCTATTTTAAAAAAGGCAAATTGCATGGCCTGGCTTCCCTCAATTTTAATATGAATAAAAAAAATGACGGCCGCATAAACTTTGGCTATGTAGTAGGACAGTTCAAAAACGGCATTATACAGTATGCTTCTGTAAGCACTTACGGAAAGGTATATACAGGGGAAGTGAACAGCAATTTTGAACCGGATGGTTACGGCTCCTGGGACGATAAAGCCATGCAACTTACACATGAAGATGGCTTTTTCAGCAACGGCAGCTTAAACGGTTATGGAACAAGGCGTTTTTCTGATGGAAAGTCTCTTACAGGTAATTTCAATTACGGAACTTTTACGCAAGGAACCGTTGTTTACACCATTAATTCCCTGCGAAGAGGTGATGTGGTGAAGGTAAACGGTCAGAAATATGCGGTTATTGATAACCCCTGGAACGAAACTGATATATTTCAAAAGGGCAGGGGATGGGTAACCCTTTCAGACAGGTCTCAACTTAAGGAAGGGATGGTTTTTGAAAAACTTGCTGAGTCGAACAGCGCATTTTATAAAAGCTGCAGCAATTGCTCAGGCCGCGGCAATACTGAAACCTATTCCCAGGTAAAAGTATTGCTGAGTGCTGGTACATACAGCACGTATAGCCAATATACCGGTCCAAATACACAGCCAAGGCAGGTAACTGTTGCATTATCCGACCCGGTTTATGAAACAAAATTAATTTCACATTACAGCGTTTGTCCGGTGTGTGATGGAACTGGCAAAGTATTTAAATAAGTATCAACTGTTGTAATTCGGATTTCCGCTAAACACTGCTGGTAATATTTTTTTAAGTGGTCATTCAAAAGTTAAAGGGTTGGAGGATCTCTTTTTGCACCGTTGGTAAGTTACCAGGTAATGGCCCAATCAACGGGCAACATACGCTTTGGCAGAGACTTTTTACCCGTAATTTACGAGGGAAGCAGGCCTTTAAAAACTAGGCAAAGGTATACCAGGCCTGTTGAACAATTAATTTTGTTTAAGAAAGACCACTCAATACCCCCTTTTTCTTTTTGAATATTAATTTATCACTGCCCGGCTAAAATATCGCATAAATTATTTTATCTTCATTGTATCCCTGACCAGAACAACCGATCAATTACCTATCCTGCCTTTGTAAACTTAACCTTAGCGATAACCCCCGCCTGCAAATGAAGATGCCTGTACATACCAGGCATTCGGAAATATATTTATAAAAACAGTTGTTTTATGCAAGACGAAAAACTAAAGCGAAAAGAATTTTTAAAGAACATCGCAGGCCTAGCGGTTGATACAACAACAGGCATACCGGGTGAACCACCACCGAATGAGCCCGATCCCTTGTTCAAAAAATATGCCCGCAAAACATTGGGGCCAAGGCGTTACAGTCAGCAGACAGAGAACCCTAACCCCGGCGGACCGGGCATGTATGAACGGGTTGGTAATGTAACCAGCGGACTTAACCCGTATGCGGGTGTATGGACATTTTGGGAAGCAGCACACCTGCTTCGCAGGGTAGGGTTTGGCATTAAGAAAGCAGAGATCGAAGCCGTGCTTGCCCTTACTCCTTCAGCAGCCGTGGATGCACTGTTAACATTAAGCCCGCCATCCAACCCATCAGCTACACCACTCAATCATTACAATAATACTGCCGTGGACAGCAGTTTGGTATTGTTAGGCGACAGCTGGACCTCTGCCAACCTTACGTATGCTGCCGGAAGCAACGACAGTACCGTTAATGCACAAAGGCAAAATAGCCTGGTTGACTGGAGCTGGGGTTTGTGCTTAAATGAGAACACAACCATCCGGGAAAAGATGACCATGTTCTGGTATCATTTTATTCCGGTGAACTTTGATGATGTAAGAGGCATGCAGAATAACTCTTCCACCATGTGTCATGATTACATGAACCTGCTTCGCACCAACGCTTTGGGGAATTTTAAAACACTCATTAAAGCCGTGGCAAAAATGCCTGCCATGCTTGTTTACCTGAGCAACCAGTACAGTACCGCTTCCGTACCGAATGAGAATTTTGCCCGGGAACTGATGGAGTTATTCACGCTTGGAAAACTGCCTACTCAAAATTATACCGAATCGGATATCATAGCGGCATCCAAGGTTTTCTCGGGATGGCGGGTTCCAAGTTTTGTGGCGGCTTACCCGTTCAATCCGGGTTTTAATTCAACATATCATAACCAGACCAATAAAGTATTCTCAAACTTTTTTGGTAATACTACCATTAATAACCAGGCCGGAGCCAACGGGGCCAATGAGTTTGATATCTTTTTTGACCTGCTCTTCACACAACAGCAGGATACGGTTGCAAAATATATCTGCCGCCGGCTGTACCGGTATTTTGTTTATTACGACATTGATGCAAATGTAGAAGCGAATGTGATCGTTCCCCTTGCTGCATTCCTGGTAAGCAGTAATTGGGAGATGGCGCCGGTGGTGAGCAAACTTTTAAAAAGCGAACACTTTTATGATGCAGCAAATAAAGGTGTAATGATCAAAAGCCCGGTTGATTTTATCGCCGGAACACTCCGTACACTAAATATAAATACTACAGCGGTTGCCGGAACAAACCCGCAGATCGTTAACCAGTATGCCGTATGGCAATACTTTCATAATTACGCATACACAAATCTTGAACAGGGTTATGGGCTGGTACCAAATGTGTCGGGTTGGAAGGCCTATTACCAGGAACCGATGTTTTACCAGAACTGGATCAACTCGTTCAGTATTCAGAAGAGGGCTTCTTTGCTCACCAGTTTTATCAGCGGCTTTACAACAGGCAGTACCAGTATTAAAATAGATGCGATTGCCTGGGTTCAGCAATGGCCCAATGCAACCGTACAGGATCCTGACCTGCTCATGGATATCTTCATCCAGTATTTATTACCAGTTGATCTGCCGGCACAGTACAAGACTGATACAAAAATACAAACCCTGCTTGCCGGACAGGTAACCAACAGTTATTGGACTACTGCCTGGAATAATTATGTTGCCAGTCCTACAACGGCCAATGCAAACATTATTAAGCCAAGGCTTAATTCTTTATTGACCACGCTGCTTCAACTGGCAGAATTCCAGTTGATGTAATAAAATGATCAGACTTATGAACCGTAGAAAATTTTTAGGCAACACAGCGCTTTTTTCGGTGCCCCTGATGATAAAAGGAATTCCTGTTTTTGCAGGAGATGAAAAAATACATCCCTTACTTCAGGCACTTTCCATGCCCACTGCCAACTGCGACCGTGTATTTGTGATCATCCAGATGAATGGCGGTAATGATGGATTGAACATGGTAGTGCCCTTAGACCGGTACACCGAATTATCTAATGCCCGTCCGAGTATTCTGCTTCCGGCAGGTTCTGTATTGTCCTTAAGTGGTACGGCTACCACGGGCCTTCACCCGGCAATGACAGGGCTGCGTGATCTCTTCAATAATGGAAAAGTAAACCTGGTTCAGGGTGTAACTTATCCAAATCCGAATTTCAGTCATTTCCAGGCGCAGGATATCTGGTTCAGCGGATCCACCGCTATCCCTTCTCCCAGTACGGGCTGGCTTGGCCGGGATCTTGATCTTGCATACCCGGGTTTTCCAAATGGGTACCCCAATGCAACAAACCCGGATCCGCTGGCCATACAGATCGGCGGAGCATTGCCATTATCGCTGGCAGGGCCCAGTATCAACATGGGATATAATGCTCCCAACCCTGCTTCCTTAATTAATGTAGCTACCGGTACACCCGGTCCGGCCCCGGTAAGTGATTATGGAACTGAGCTTACTTTCTTACGCCTGATGAAGGATCAAAGCAATGCCTACACATCCCGCATTTCTGCTGCTTACAATGCGCAGGCTACCCAGTCCGCACTTTATCCTGCTACCGGTAACACACTTTCGGATCAACTTAAAATTGTTGCACGGCTTATCGGCGGCGGACTTAAAACACCCGTGTATATCGTAAATCATCCAAATAGTTTTGATACACATGTTGACCAGGTAACGGCTGGAAATACCGTAATCGGATCGCATGCAGACATCCTGTCAAAATTATCTGTGGCCATTTCAGCCTTCCAGGATGATATAACACTGATGGGCAAAGCGAATAAAGTGACAGGTATGACCTTCAGTGAATTTGGCCGAAGGGTGATCAGTAATACCAGCTATGGTACAGACCACGGTTCGGGTGCCCCGGTTATCTTTTTTGGTGCCATGCTCAACGGTGGCGTTACCGGAACTTCACCGGTATTGCCAGCAAATCCAACTGGTAGTACGCAGGTTCCGCTGCAGTATGATTACCGCCAGTTGTATGCTACGGTCATGCAAAAATGGCTTTGCATGTCCACTACAGAATCGGAGACCGTATTAAACGGTACCTATGCAACTGTTCCCATCTTTAATGAAGTGCTGTTGCCGGTTGAAGGAATTGAATTGAAGGCAATTTGGGATGGTGGCTTTGCAAAACTGGAATTTGAGGTTTTTGAGAATGCCCAGTTTGATCGTTTTATTGTGGAGCGTTCTGTAAATGGTACCGACTTCACAGAACTGAATACGGTGAGGAATATCAGCAACAACAACCAGGAGAAATATACATACAAAGATGAACGCATTCCTGCACCCGAAGTATTTTACCGGGTGAAAGGGATTTCCAAACAGGGAGCGGTCAAATATTCTGCGATCGCAAAACTGAAAAATACCAATAAGCAGGAGATACGCATTTTCCCCAATCCCGTTACCAACTTTACCATTAATGTGGAGTTCCTTACAAAGGTGAGTGGCAATGTAGAGCTTACCATTTACGGAATGCGGGGAGAAAAGTTATATTATAACCAGGTTAACCCTGCCGGCAGCCGGAGCATACGGTTAAAAGTACCCAACCTGTTCAGTATAAAAACACTTTACATTCTGAGTGTGTCTTTTGATGGTACAGTAGTAAATGAGAAAATAATTTTTGAATAGGAATTCTTCTTAAAGAATTCCTGTTCATTCAGCTTCTGTTATGGTATAAGCAGGAGCCAACAGGCTTATATTTCATGCCTGTCTTTTTTGATCCGGTTTATGTAATCTTCATGTTCTTTCTGGTGTTCTTCCGGCGGCATCTTTACCGAAAGGGGGCCGTTACCGATTATTAAAAAATAGATCAGCAACAATAGAATGATGATGGAAAGGAACAGTTCTGAGTAAGGGCTGAATGCATCTTTGGTGGCACTGATGTTTACGAAGACGATGGCACCGAGTAAGATCGGGATCTGTATCAGGCAGGCGGCCCTTGTAAACATGCCGATGGTTAAAAAGAAGCCACCGAGTATGTGTGCAAATGCTACATAATGCGCAACCAGGATAACCATCAAATCCCCGAAAGGAGAAGTAAGTTTCATCAGGCTTATCAGCGAACTGGTATTGCGGAGAAAATCAACACCTTTATAACAGAGGAAGATGCCTAAAGCTATACGGATAATGTCCAGCCATTTTGGGTGATGCCTGTCACCCCAGTATTCGAATTTTTCGACGAGGTTCATAACGTATGATTTTAGCGTGAAAGAAAAGAACTCCTTTAAATTTAACGCTTTTATCCCAGAGATGCAATAGTGGATATGGAATGGCTGAAAAGAAAAAGCTTAAAAGGAGAGAAGCTGGGCATTCCCGTTATGCAGGCCAACAGGAAGAAGTACCAGCCTGGCTTCATACCCTTTTGCGATCTTCCCCCACCTGTCATCCATATTCAACACCCTGGCAGGGCAGAGGCTGCACATCCGAAGCGCTTCGCCCGGTTCAATGCCGCAATGCGTTACGAGATTTTGCAGGGCTTTGTACATGGTTAATGCCGAACCGCTGAGGATCCCATCGGCCGTGTATTTATCTCCATCGGGTTGGTGCCGGTAATAGCCACCGGTTGTTGTTGTTACCGCATCGGTGATGGCGAACAATCTTTCGGTCATGATCTTTTTTGCAATGCGTACGGCGGCAAAATCAACATGATATCCATCAGCAATGATACTTGCCATGATTGTTTGATGATCGAACGCGGCGCCAACCAGGCCCGGGCTGCGATGCTGCAACGGACTCATGGCATTATACAGGTGTGTAACAGCAGAGATGCCGTTATCAAAACTATGCATCGCTTCTTCATACGTAGCATTGCTGTGGCCTGCAAAAATTTTAACATCGCAGAACCGGATGAGATCAATTACTTCTTTGCTGCAGATTTCCGGCGCAAGGGTGATGATCTTTATCACATCCTTTCCGTATTTAAGTAAAGCTTCGGCTTCTTCAATAGCAGGACCGTGTATCAGCGATTTAATATGTGCACCTCTTTTAACGCTGTTTATCCAGGGGCCTTCAATATGTAATCCTAGTATTCCTTCTCCTCCTTCCTGCCAATATTCTTTTACTGCATCAATGCACTGATAAAAAACGTTTATTTCATTCGTGGCAACAGTAGGCATGCAAAATGCTGCACCGCCTTCCCTGCAATACTTATTTAATAAATGGAGAGATTCTTTGGTTGGATAGACCGCAAATAATTTTTCATAAGCGCCGTATATCTGCAGGTCGATGAATGCCGGAGCCAGTATGCTTTCGGGAAAATGTTCGGCAGCAATATTCTTATCCAGTGCCGAAACAGGCAGTACGGCTTTTATCATGCCATCTTCAACCAGTACGGCCTGATCTTTCAGAAATGCATCACCGGTAAAAACAAGGTGGGGGATATAAACTTTTGTTGCTGCCATATTTTATATGTCAGCAACAAAAGTAATGCAACCGGGCTATGTTATTTTAATTTGAAAATAATTCCACCCTGTACCTGGGTGATGTCGTACCCTGCCTCGATATTAATACCAAACCGGGGGGTAATAAAGTAAGAAGCACCAACGAAACCACCGAATACCGGGATCACTTCGTTCTGCTTTATTTCGCCATTCTTGCTGTACCGGTATTGGTGAAAACCAACCCCGGCAGAAAGACCGGCATAGGTATCCAGGTTCCGTACATTCCAGCCATGGTGCCAGGCTGAACGGCCAGCCACGATCAATGTGCTGGTTTTGTAATTGTCATAATAGCCGCCATTTGAAAAAGAAGTACCGGCTTCTGCACCGAGGGTGATCACCCCGGGGCCTGCATTCCACAGGCCTGCTTCAATGGCAGCCTTGGTACCCAATGCAGAATTGTAATAATCACTTTTGTATTCGGTGCCTGTGCCCACACCTGCATTAAAAGTGATACTGCCTTTTTCAACAGGCGAAACGATGCCCCGGCTTTGTGCAGATACAACTGCAGTTGAAATAATACCGAGGGTTACTAAAATTGCGGAGATTGTGTGTTGTTTTTTCATACCCGCCCATGAACAAATACTATACCAACAGGTTGATACAGAAATTGGAAGCCCGTTAATAATTTAAAAAAATATTTTCCTGTTAAAGCCCTGGTAATACGACCGGAAAATTTTTCTAAAAGGGATTATTTCTTTATGTCGCCAAACTGCATTTTAACCTCGGAGAGGTCTTTTATAAAAAGGAATTTTGTGTAAATGGTATTGTAGGAAGTAGTATTGGTTTTTGCATTGAGGCGGTACGTGGCACTGTAGATCGTTTTTGCTGTATCGGCTTTAGCTATCAGGTTGGTAAGCGACTCAACAGCTTTATTGCTTTTAAGTGAATCGTCAAGGTATTTCGACTGATCTGTCTTTATGCCGGACCGGGCAAGCCGTTCGTTTATTTTCCGGTATTCTTCCCTCGACCTTTCAAGATTTTCTTTTCGCTGCTGGTAAAAATCTTTTATGGAAACAGTTTTGTACCTGAGGCTGTCGATGTTCAGGAATACTAATTTAAATCCGCCCACTTCCAGGTCGGCCGATGCGATCTTCTCAAGGGCATGCTGAATTTTTAGCTTAACGGTATCGGTTTCCACTTTTGCCACAACAGTCGGTACGACCGCTATATCTTCCGCCTGCTTATCTTCCGAACCAGTACAGGATAAAAATATAAGCGATACAGTGTAAAAGAAACAGAAAGCCTTTATAATTTTCATGCTGCGAAGGTATTGATTTTAACATGCATCTTTTTAAAACCGGACCATTTGTTTGCTGCAAAAAGTTGTTCAGCAGGCTGGGTAAAGATGCTAAGAATTTCATTACCTTCCATCCATGAAACATTTTAAGTTTTACAGTAAGGAAGATATCTTATCGCTGACAAAAGTGCGCCGGTTTGAGACAAAGATCGGGGAACGGTTGCAATTTCTTCGGAGTGGGGAAGAATGGCCGGAAGTGATCCGGCAATCACCGGCTAAATATGTTGTACTGGGCATACCGGAAGATTTTGGTGTAAAGGCCAACTATGGTATTGGCGGAACCGATACGGCCTGGCTTTCTTTCTTGTCTGCTTTTTTAAATATGCAGAGCAATGATTTTATGCCAGGTGATAATATCTTACTGCTTGGCCATTTTGATTTTGGGGATGTGAAATTCCTGATAGAAAATAATGCATACAATGACGAGGAGAAAGTAAATGCTTACCGGCATGCCATTAATATCATCGATGAGGAAGTGGAGAACCTCGTTAAGGTGATCGCATCTTTCAAAAAGATACCGGTTGTGATAGGAGGCGGACATAACAATTCGTATCCCATCATCAAGGGCGTGGCAAAAGGATTGCACAAAGCCGAAATGATCCCCTTGTCGCAGATCAATTGCATAAACTTAGATGCGCATACCGACTATAACGTGGCCGACGGCCGTCACAGCGGCAATGGCTTTCGCTATGCCGAGGAAGATGGTTACTTGGGAAAATACTGCATGATCGGGCTGCATGAAAATTACATTACACAGAATGTATTGATGGATATTCATAACAATCCCTTCATTGATTATGTCAGTTATGAAGACATCTTCATTCATGAACGGAAGAACTTCATACAGGCTGTTGCCCATGCCACTGGTTTTACAGAAGACACGTATACCGGTGTTGAACTCGATCTTGATTGCGTGGAGAATGTGTTGAGCAGTGCCCTCACACCCAGCGGTCTCAGTGCCCTGCATGCACGAAAGTTTGTAACCTTTGCGGCACAGGATGCTAAAGTGGCTTACCTGCATATCTGCGAAGGCGCCACGCAACTTGCAGACGGAAGAAAGAATGAATCAACGGGTAAACTG
>Ga0209023_10006745_pt1 | contig 12001 bp, 9 predicted proteins | sample LakOneMetagenome_FD_187468 | JGI IMG/M metagenome (GOLD analysis project Ga0209023, IMG submission 187468) | Freshwater and sediment microbial communities from Lake Erie, Canada (SPAdes) (version 2) | ecosystem: Environmental > Aquatic > Freshwater > Lentic | place: Lake Erie, Canada | collected...
GGGCCGAACGGCACAATACCGCCCCCCGCCCGAATAGCTCAGCCGGTTAGAGCACTTGACTGTTAATCAGGGGGTCGTTGGTTCGAGTCCAACTTCGGGCGCCATTTTCAAGGGGTTTTCGTGAACATTCCGGAAACCGCTGTCTAATAAATCCGGCACTGTCTAAAACCCGTCGCAACCCGCGCGACGTCGCCGGCGCACGATGCCGGCATGTCCAGACCCTACTACCCCACGAAAACCGCATGGGCCGCTGCGCGTGCAGCGCAGGCGCGCCGGGATGCCGACGCGCTGCCCGTTGTTCCATCTTCCGATTGGCGCGGCGTGCAGAAACGAATGCGGGCCCAGGCGCACTACCGCGCCGAGGCCCGCAGGTTCGAGCAGTTGGCCGAACGGTTCGGCGGTTCTTAAAGCCCGACGGCCTTGCGCATGAACTTGTCGACGTCGGTGGTGTAGGCGCCGGGCACGCCCAGCTGGTCGTCGATGTCGGCGTGCGACAGAGCTTCGGCTTGCACCGTGACCTTGATTCCCAACGACTGCGCCTGCGTGGCGAACTGCGTGGTCTGGCGCTCGTCGCCCGGGCCGCGATCGCTGGAATAGACCAGCATGATCGGCGCCTTGGTGCTGGTGCGGCTCAAGTGCTGGTACGGCGACGCGGCCTGAATGTAGGCGTCGCCGTGGTCGAACACGTCGTAGAGCGAATCGTGCGGCTTGGCCATGATCGGCACGAGGTTGAGCGCCGCGGAGTCGAGGCTCACGGTGAACGCGGTCGGTTTCGCGCCGGCGTTGTTCAAGAACGACGGGTCGGCGGTGACGAGCGTGACCAGGTGCGCGCCGGCCGAGTGCCCGACCAACCCCAGCTTGTCCGCATCGAAGTGGCAGAACCGCGCTCGCTTCTGCGCAAACGCGATCGCCTGGGCCAGACTGCGCGCCTGCGACACCGGGTCATCGACGCCCATCGTGGTGCGGGTGGTGCCATCCGCCAGCGGCTCCGGCAACGGGTAGTTGATCGAAAGCACCGTCCAACCCTCGGCGCCGAAGGTTTCGAGCTTGTGCTGGATGACGCCGGCGTTGGCCTTGTCGCCGTGCAGCCAACCGCCGCCGTGCACCATCATCATCGCCGCGCCGTTCGGCTTCGCGGCGCAGTAGACGTCCATCGTCTGCTGCGGGTTGTCGCCGTAGGAAACGTTGTACTTGGGCGGCGGCGCGGTCGCCGCGAATGCGGCCTGGCACGCGAGCAGCGTGGTCAACAACAGGATCTTCATCGCGAATTTCATGGGGGAACACTCCGTCAGGGCGAAACGACGCGCCAGCGACTGCTGGTCCCGTCGTACCAAAGGGCGACCGATCCATTCGGTCGCAGGGAAAGGTTCGCGTTGTTCGGGCAATAGAAGCGGTTCGCCGCGATGCTGGTCGCGTCGTGCACGAGCGTGATCGCGAAGGTGCCGATGTTCGTCAGGATGATTTCGCGGCCGTCTGCGCCGCCGGTGAGGCCGGTGAGGTTGATCGCGGCGTTGGAACTGATCCGCATCTTGTGCGAGCCAATGCCACCGGTCGGCGCGTAGTTGTTGGTGTTCGCCGTCAGCTGGGTGGGAGTGATGATTCCCTGATTCACGTACAGGCCGTTGCAGCCAAAACCGCCGAACGCCACCAGTCGGCCGTTGGTCGAGAGCGAAAGCAGCGTGACCCCGTTGGAGCGCCAGTTGAAAGCGCCGGTGATGCCGACGTCGAAATAGTTGTCCGTCGCGCTGGCGGTGATCGACATGCGCGCGCCGATGGGGCCGACGAAGAGCGTCGACTCCATCGTGCCTTGGAGGTTCTTCACCACTCCCATGGATTAGCTCGGCAGGGCGTAGTCGAATTCGATGCGCGCCGAACCGACAGTCGCGCCACCTTGGGCATAGGTGCCGATGATCGATTCCGCGCCGCCGGCCGGAGCCGTGCCTGGGACGTACTCGAAGACGGTTCCCGCGGCAGCGGTCAGGTCGACCGCGCTGGTCGGCATGTATTTCGAAACCGTGCCGGTGATGCCGATGGACAGCGTCGGCGCGCCATCGAACGGGGTGTCGATGATGACGCGCACGATGCGCACCACGCCGCCGATAGGCAGGTTGTCCATGGCCTTGGGCGAGCCGTCGCCGAAGGCCAGCGTGGTGGTGCAGCTGCGCACCATGTCGGTGCCGGCAGCGATCGCCGAATACTGCAGGGTGACGACGCCGGCGGCGACGCTGGCCACGGTCAACGCCATGCCGGTGGTCGGCGCTCCGTCGGCCGGCGGGATGATGACCACGTTCATGGTCATGCCGGTGCTGGGGCGACGTAGCGTCATCTTCCAGTCGGCGCCAGCGCCGGCCGCGCCCGAGTTGAGCTCGAAGTCGTCGCCGAAGGTGGCGAACAGCGCTGACTGCAGGGTCGCGTAGGCCGAATCGCCGGTGTTGCGGAAGGCGAGGATCGCTGCGCCGATGCGCTTGAGCGTCGGACCAGCCAGGCCGATTCGGAACTTGGTTTCGGATGTGCCGAACAGGTTTTTGAAGACGCCGGGCATTTAGATTCCCTCCACGGGGATCGAATCGAGGACGATGCGGCCAGCGCCAGCGCTGGCGCCTGCCCCGGGGGTGATGAAAGCCAGCAGGTCGGTCCCCGCCGGGACCATGACGTCCGGTGCGGTTTCGAATGCTGCGGCGGTGTCGGGAGCGTTCAAGGCGGCAGGCATCAGCAAGTCGTGGTCGGCGTTCGAGCCGATCTGCACGCTCGCGCCCGCTCCGTCGAAGGGCGTGTCGAAAATCACGCGGCAGAGCGTCATCACCGCATCGACCGCGGGCGTGTAAATGACGGTCGGCGCGTCGCCGTAGGCGAACCCGATCACCTGCCGGCCGACCTTGCGCAGCCGCCAGGTGCCGTCGACATCGCGGTACGCGAACCCGGATCCGGTGAGCGCGGCAAGCGCGACGATGTTCGCCGGGATTTCTTGGATCAGCTTCCAGTAGGTGAAGTCCGGGTCTTGCGGCGCGTCGGGGTCGCCGAAGAGCATCACCTCGGTGACCAGCGTCCCGTCCTGCAGGAACAGGTTGACGCCGACGACGGCACCATCGGTCGCGTCCGCGGGCAGGCGAATGACGCGCCGGATATTGTCCGAAAGGCCGATCTTCCGCCGGGCCATGAGGTGCCCCGCTACTGCGATTTTTCGGGGACGGGCTGGCCCTGCACCTTGTCGATTCCGTCGAACTGGCGCTCGTAGCGCTCCAAGCACTCGCGGCGCTGGCGAGCGATGTCGATGGACTCCGACGGCTTGCCCGACTTCGGCCAAGGGCAGCGCGCGCGCAACGCCTCGGGAATGGGCACGTAGTAAGCCGTCGGCTTCTCGATGATGGTGGCCGCGGTCGGCGTGGAACGCACGCGATCGCCGGCGCAGCCGGTGAGCAGCAGCAACGTGCACAGCAGGATGAGCAGGCGCATCAGAATTCCCCCACGCTGGCGCACGCGACGTCGAGGGCTTCCTGCGCGGCTCGGCACGAATCGGGGCGCTTGGCGTAGCCCGACCACCACGCGCGGTTCGACTTCTCGGCCGCCGCTTGGGCGGCCGCGACCTGCGCCTGGGCCTCGGCCGATTGATCCTGTGCTTGCTTGAGGCGTGCGGCTTCGTCGCGCGCAGCCTTCGCGAACGCGATTTGCTGCGCCTCGAAATCAGCCAGCGACGCGTCCTTCTCGGCGATCTGCCGAGCGCACGAATCAGCAGCCGAAGCTGCGTCGCGCACAACCACGATCACCTTCCGGCGCTGGTCGTAGGCGGTGAAGCTCGCGAGGGCGAACAGCAGCGCCATCGAGAAGCAACCGATCCGCCACCAGTCATGCGGCTTGCGCAGCCACTCGACCGCGCCGCGCGCCTTGTCCAGCACGAAGCCGCCGACCGATCGGGCCAGCAGCAGGACGCCGCCGGGGTTCATCACCAGCGCCGCGACGAGCGCGATCAGGGCCATGCCGCCGACGCCGATGGCGCCGAACTTCCAGTGGTGGGCGAGGAATCCGATCATGCGTCGCTGCTCCGGCGGTGCGGCTTGACCGCCAGGGCAATCGCCAACCCCAGCGTGACGAGCATGGCTGCGGCCTCGGGCATCCCGAACAGCCGGGCCAGCAGGCCCATGCCGAGCAGGACGTGGGCGACGGTCCAGGCGTGCGCCCGGATCCCGTGCCCGTGTTCGAAGTGCAGCAGCCGGCAGCAGACGCCAGCGAAGGCGACGGCCGCGGCGATATGCAGGAGGACGGCGTAGAGGCTCACGGCTTTTCGGCCCTGCGATCGAACCAGCGGGAGCCGGCGTCTAGCGCCTTGGGAATCAGACGTTGCCCGCCGTAGGCCAGCAGACCCGCGAGCGGGATCGGAGGCACTTCGCCGGTCCATTCGAGCATCGGGAAATGGGGCGCCACGGCTACCGACCACGCCGACGCAAGCGCAATCGAGGACAAGGTGAAGGCCACGCCGCCAGAACGCAGCAGCAGCCAACCCGCGCGCCGCAGCGCGGAGCCCGGCGGAATGTCAAGCAGCTTTCCCCATGCCTCGGGCTTCGTATAGGCCAGGCCGAACATGGCACCGGCGAAGGCCGCGAGCAGCACATCGGACGGGATGCCGAGGAAGACGGGATGCGTGCCAACCGTGACCGCGGTGACGCCGGCCACGGCGCCTACCGCTTTCGCACCGGTCGCGCCGCCCGCCATCACGCCGACACCCCGGCCGCGGCGATGCCTTCCTTGATCGTTTCGTCGGGCCAGAAGTCGCCGCCGCTTTCGTGGTGCGCGATCGCCTTCACGATAGCGAACATCACCTTTGCATGGGTCACGTCGATGGCGGTGTCGGGGGACACGCCCACCGCGCGCGCGACCTGCACGGCGTAGGCATTGGTGTCGTTCTCGGTCGGCGGCGCCCAGCGGTGGATGATCTGCGCGACGGTGCGCAGCCCGTGCTTGTTGCGGTAGGTCAGCATGAGCCTGGCCAGCGCGCGGAAGCCTGCCGCCGGCGTCAGGAAGACACAAAACCGCTTCTCACGCCGCAAGGCGGCCGCGCTTCGGTCCTCGCCCTGCCAGGGCGTGCGGCTGCGGTCGATGTTGCCGGGGTTGTTGTTGCGCACGCCGCGAGGTTTCGTGGGCATCTGGCCGCCTCCAAGACGACCGCCAGCCTGCGGTAACGCTGGGAGCGTTCAAGGCGCTAAAGCGGCCTGTTCAGTGCGCGGAGCGGATCTCTTCGAGCCGCTGGCGCATGTAGTCCTGATCCTCGTCAGGCAGCTTGGCGATGTCCTTCGTGCGGTCCTTGCCGACGATGGCATCGCGCAGGTGGTAGCGCTCGCGCTCCTCGGGCGTGGCCAAGTCCCACGCGTGCACCTTGTCCTCGAGCGAGAGCCGCTTGAACCGGATTTCCGGCGCCTGCATGCCGGCCGCCTTGCGGGCGTTCTTCTGCTCGCGCTCGGTCAGGTCGGCCATGTCCGGGTCGCCGCCCTTGCGCAGCGACGCCTCGACCTCGCGCAGGTGCCGCGACCGTTCGGCCTGGGCCAGCGAGCGGGCGCCCTGCGGCGCGCTTTCCGCGGCCTTGTCGGCCACGAAGGCTTGGAACTTCGAACGGGACACGCTTGCCGGCGCCACCGTGAAGCCGAAGAAGTTGCCCACGCGCGCGGCGAGGCCGGCGTCGTTCTCTTCGAGCTTGCCCTGCCCGGTCACCGAATACGGGATGAACCCCTTGGCGAAATACTCGCCAACCTGGGCGATCTGGGTGGACAGCGGCGCGTTCTCGTCGCGCACCTCGGTGCCGTAGAAGTCCTTGTTGCCGAAGACCTCCAACGCCATGCCGATCGACGGGTGCACCTTGTGGCCAGCGGTCTGCAGCGGGTGCGTGGCCAGCTTGTAGTGATCCATCCAGTAGGTCGGGAACTGCAGGCGCTCGTCGGAGTCGTCGCGGTTCTTCCGGCCGGTGCGCGGGAAGAAGAAGTCCTTGGGTTCCTCGGGCGGGTCGCCGGTCAGCGCCAGCTGCGTCAGGATGCTGGCCGCGCTCATCATCGTGCCCAGCACCAGCAGGTTCGTGACCCGGTTCGTCAGGCGTCCCATGTGCGCGTCGGTGATGGTGCCTTCCTTGTCCAGCGCCGACACCAGCGGCTCCGGCGTCGCCAGCCGCTGCAGGTCGCGCACGCCGCCGGTGACCGTGCGCACGGTGCCGACCTGCCAGCCCACCGCGCCGATGACCGCCTGCGCGATTTCGCGCGCGGTCTTGTTCCAGAACTGGTTGTCGTAGTTCATCTGCCCGAGCCGGTCGTCGACGTTGTCAACCACGCGGCCAGCAACCTGCCGCAGGGCGTCCGGGTGCATCGCCTCGATGATGCCCTTGTAGTCGCCGCGTTTCTTGCCGAGCTTTGCGGCCAAGCGGTCGAGCTCGAACTTGAGCAGCGCGACGCGGGCGTTCATTTTCTGCGCCGGCACCAGCTTCTGGTGGATCAGCCACGAAGAGAGCTCGCCGACGGCGCCGATCAATTCGCCGGCCTGCGCGATCGCGGCTTTGCCCGCCTTCGCGGCCGCCTCCGACTTCGGGCCGGCAAGCAGCGCACGAATTCCGGCCTCGGTGTCGCGGATTGCGCCCGGAGCGCGCAGGCGGCGAATCTTCCGGGCGATGCTGCCCAGCGCATTGTTGAAGTCCTGCTGGTGTGCGGTCTGCAGCCGGCGCGCGCCGCCCTCTTCCAGCGCCATGAGCAGCGCCTGGGTGTGCGGATCGGCGAGCACCTTGCCGCGCCACGCCTTGCCCAGCTGCCCACCGTGGAACGGCGCGACGATCGGGCTCACCGGGATATAGGCGAATTCCGTCAGCGCGCCGGGAAGGTCGCCCTGCAGCAGCCGGTTGAGGCCGATGGATCCATGCGTGACCGCGTTGTCCAGCGTGGTGAAACCGGCATGGAACATCGAAAAGCCGAGGCGCGTCGACATGAGCACGTTCTGCACGTAGCGCATCGCCTTCCACCCGCCGAACCGGTACAGGCTCGGCGAAAGGTAGTTGTTCACGTCCTTGGCGATGAGCTCGGGCACCGCCCAATTCCAGTGTGCGACTGCGGCCTTGTCCGCTTCGCCTTCCTCGCCCTTCGCGATGAACGCGTGCTCGCCCTTGAACGCGGGCGAGTCGATCAGCGCGTAGCCGTCCGGCAGGCGCTCGCCGGCCTTGACCTGCTTCAGCCAGCCGCGCTCTTTCAGGTCGTTCTTGAATTCGTTGAACGTGATGAACTTGTCCATCTGGCCGAGCTTGAGCAGGGCCAGGTCGACCGGGTTGTACGACACCGGGCGTAGCCCCGAGGCCATGCCCTCCTTGATCGTCCCCCACGTGCGCTGTTTCAGGAACGACTTGTTGCCGTCGAGCGGCCGCTTCGTGTTCGCCGAGTACCACTGGCCGGCCTTGCCCGTGTCCTCCCAGATATGCGGGAAGTAGTTTTCGACGAGCTCTTTCAGCGCGCCGGGCTTGGCCGCACGCAGGCGTTCGATCCGGTCAGCAAAGAGGCTGTCCATGAGGTCGAAGAAATTGCGCAGGTCCGCATTCTCGACGTGACGCCCGGTTTCCCACTGGTCGATGCCTTCGAGCAGGGTTTTGCGTTCGGCCGAATCGAACAGCTTGCGGTACTCATGGAACACGGCATCGGCGACGTCGGCCATGCGCGCCTGCTTGGCCAGCATGGCGCGGAAGTTCGCGCGGCCGATCTTGCGCTGTGTCCCGGCCTCATCCTTCGCCTGGCGCATTTCCTCGCGCGCACCCTTGCGCACGCGGTTGGCGTAGGCGGCCTGCGACTCGCCCGGGCGGCGCGACGGCAGGTCGACCACGGGCACGTAGGGCGGCTTCGCGGGCGCGAATTCTTGCGTTCCTCCTTCGATTGCGCCAACCGTGTCCTCGTATACCTGCAACCCTTCCCGCTCGGCTTGACTCTTCGTCTGTTTGCCTAGCAGAGACGAATCGATGCGCCCGGCAACCGCCAAGCTGCGCAAGCTGCCGTCCTTACTGACCTCGATCAGGTCGCGCAACAGGTGGCGCTTGCTGGCCAAGCTGATCGCGCGGCGGTTGCGCGCAATCACGTCGGCATCGGCGACCGCCGTTACCCACATGGCACCACTGCGCTTGGCGAGTGTGGACACCAGCGCGAAACCGCGCGGCGATGCGAACACAGCCTCCGGGAACGCCATTGCGGCAATCAATTCTCCGCGCGCGCCGCCGACGAGAATGGCCACCGAGTTTTCCGGCGTCAAACTGAAAATGCGCTTGCCGTAGACCGCAGCATCCACCGGGTGCCCGATGCTCTCCTTCGGAACGTCGCCAATGTGCTCGCGCAGCGGATCCGGCAATTCGGCGCCTTCGAGCGTGTGCTCCCCGGTATCCCGGCCTTCCGGCGTGATATGAGAAAAGCGCTTGTGGTTCAGCACGACGTGACCGCTCAACTTCGGAACGTGCATCCCAAGCATGCGGCCATCGGTCAGCAGGCGATCAAGGTTCTTCGTGAACGCCAAGTCAGCGGTCGATGGACTGGGGTTCCCCGACGGGTGGTTGTGCATTATCCACAGACCAGTGGCGTTGGCCGGCGTGATTTCGCGCAGCCACGCGAGGTTGTCTTGGTCTTCGCTTGCATCGCCGCCGGGGAATGCATGGGACGATCCGGCTTTGCGCGAAGACACGGCGGATTCGCCGACGATGCCACCGTCGGCGTCCACGAATACGTAGCGGAGTGTTTCGAAGATCGGGTTGCGGTACACGTCGGCGATCGCGGCCAAATCTTTGGCCGACGTCACACGCTTGCCGATCAGTTGGGCGCCGTGCGCTTCTTCGAATTCGCGCGCGAGGGTGTCAGCAAGGGTAGATCCACGATACCGCCGCACAAGCGATTCGATCGCATATTTTCCGCGTCGCTCAAGACCTGGGGTCCAGTCAGGCCGGACGTTTTGCGGCCTTGCCTCGCCCTCACGATTTCCAGCGCGCTCGGGCCGCCCTTCACCGTCTTTCCCGCGCCCATCGTTCTCGCCCTGCGCGGCACGGTCGCCGCGCGTGGGCACGAACATATCACGGCTCGCTTCGACGCCGGGCCGCTCGGAAATGCCATAGTCCTCGGCGAGGCTGCGCGGCACCGCCAGCAGCTGGTCGGGCGCGTAGCTTTCCAACATCGCGTGCGACGTGATTTCGGTGACGTCTTCCGCCTGCTCGTGCATGGCGAAAATGCGCTCGCCATTGTTCCAGCGGCGATTCGCGTCGACGCTGTTCTCGACGGGCTGGCCATGCGCCTGCAGCATTTCGTCGACGGCTTCGTGCCAAGCGTCCGTGCCGTGGCGAAGCATGTCGCCATCTTCGATGCGCGACTGGTCGGGGCGGTCGCCGGCGAAGAGCTCGCCGTCTCCGGCGGCCATGTCCGTGCGGCCGGTGCCGTTCTTGCCGTCGCGGCGCGCATCGCGCCGGCGGCGTTCGGCGTCTACTTCTTCGCGGGTGCTGGGCTTGCCGAAGAGGCTGGCTTGTTCTTCGGCAACGCGGGAATCACCAGGGGCGGTTCGTCCACCTGCAGCCGGTTGCCGCGGTCGGTAGCCTTGACCAGCATCTTGTTCAGCAACTCGGGTGTCAGATTGGGCATCACGGGCTCCGATGTTCGCGGCTTCAAGTGCGCCGCCGACGGTGGGCGTCGGCGCGGTGCCGAACACGTCCAGCGTCGCGGCTTGCGCCTGGCCACGGCCAGCATACTCCGCGAGCGCGTTGAAGGCTTCGGCCATGCGCTTCGCGCTGCGCGCGTTCGCGGCCATGAAGGCGGCCATCGTGTCGGCGTGCGCGTTGCGGCCCATAAGGTCGCCCTGCGCCAGCGCATCGGTCAACGACAGCCCACGCGCGGAGGCGTCGCGCAGCACCTCGAGCCCGCCGACTAGCGCGCCACGGATTTCGCCGGTCAGCGGATCGTTCTGTTCGAGCGCGGCGAACGCCGGCGCGGCCTGCGTCAGCGCGTTGATGACGTTCCGGTTTTCGGGGTTCACTTCCTCGGCGGCCGCCGTCAGCAGGCGCTCGTCGCCGTAGGCGCGGTGGATCATGGCCCCGCGCACGCGCTGCATCGCCGCGGCGTTCGGTCGGCCTTGCGAATCCTGCAGGCTCGCGGCCTGGGCCTCGCCCATGTTCCGGAACCACTTCCGGAAGAAGTCGACGTTCCCCTGCAGCGGGAGGTTTCCGTCCTCCGACCAGGTCAGCCCGGCCATGTCGGGGAGCGCGCGCGCGTCGGTCTGCGCCTGCTCGACCGGGGACAGTCCCAGCTGCGCGCTGGCGTTGGATTCCGCGCCCATGTCCCCGGTGTTCGCGCTCGGGTCGTACAGCCGCACCAGCACCGGCCGGCGCTTGCTCGCGATTGCTTCGGCCGAAACCCCGTGCAGCGCGGCGTCGGCGGTGATGCCGGCGCGGTAGGCGTCGGTGTTGCCGCTGGCGTAGGCCGCCTGCAGGCCCGCCGTGCGGCCGTTGTTGAGCGCCTTGAGCGGCGCGGCCGCGTAGTCCGGGTTCACCTGCCCGTCGGCGTTGTGCGAGGCGGCCAGGTCGTCGGCCTCGACCACGGCGTAACGCACCGGCACGCGGCGGCCGGAGGCCATGACGACGGCGTCGGCGCGGCCCTTGTCGGCATCGGGAATGGCGCGGCCCTCGCCCACCATCGGCGCACCGGTGTTCGGATCGCGGGAGAAGCCGAGGCGTTCGGGATCCGGTGCCTTCCGGATGTCCTGCATCTGCGCGCGCGCGGCTGCACGAGAGCGGTCGCGGTTCTGCATCGTGAGCTCGTCGCCGCTGCGTGCGGCGTTCGCCTTGGCAGGCGGCACCGGCGGCACCGGCGGCACCGGCGGCGCCGGGGTCGGCGGAACGGCCGCTGCGGGCGCCACAGGGGCCGGAGCGGGCTGTCCGCCCCGGGTGAGCACGTCGGCCGCGGCCGCCATTCCCGCCGCGGCACGCTGCTTGCGCGCGTCGCTGGCCAGCGCCTCGTTCCCACGCGCGAGCAGCGTCGGGTCGATGTCGCTGCCCCGTGGCGCGGGCTCGGCAGGCTTCTTCTGCATCGCCGCCCGCACCTGGCCCAGCACGTCGGGGGTGCGGCTCGCCACGTGGCCGCCGCCACCAAGGCCGCCGCCGACGATCGCGGCTTCCAGTGCATCGCCAAGCTGCTGCGAAATCGGCGTGTGCTGCCCGGTGAACGCGTCCTCGGCATTCTGCTGGCCGATCTGCGTCAGCGCTTCCTGTCCGCCCTCGGCAAGCACGGCGCCCGGGAGCGAGCCCTCGCCCATGACCCGCGGCAGGCTGATGTCTTCGCCCGCCTTTTCGAGCGCGGCCTGCAGCGCGGCTGCAGGAATCGCGTCGCCGCGTGCAACGCCCTGCCCGCGCAGGTCGGTGTATTCCTGCGCGCCAGTACTGCCAGCGAGCACGTCGGAAGCCATTTCCGGGTTGCGCATCGCCATCGCCAGCGCGAACGCCGGCGTCGATTCCGCGCCAGACTCAAGCGCGCGACGGGTCATCACCTGCGCCGCTTTGCTCGGATCGGCGAAGGCTTCCACGAGCGATGGGCGAGGGCCGGCCGCGGCTTGGGCTTCGGCCCGATCGCGGTTGATTTGCTGCTCGACTTCCAGCGTCTGGTCAGCTGCCGCATGCGCCTTGAGCGGATCCGCGAACACTTCGCCCAGGCCGAGCGGCCCCATGATCCGACGCAGCGGCTCCTGAATCGTCTGGTCGACGAAGTCCGCGCCGGCATGTGCGCCCGAAACGAAGGTCGACGTGTCGCCGCGCTTGAACGCGTCGAGGATGTGCGCATCATGCGCACCCTGCGCGACGCCCTCGGTGACCGGCTTCAAGAGCGGCGCGAGCACACGCCCCAGCGGGCCGAACAGCGTCCCCAGCACGTTGCTTTCCGGCGTGTTCAACGCGCTCGCCAGCTGGTGCATCGCCGACGGCCGCGCGTGCGGCGGCATCTGCTGGTCGGCCGGTACCGGCTTGGGTACGAACTTGCCGGGC
>Ga0209023_10006746_pt1 | contig 12001 bp, 15 predicted proteins | sample LakOneMetagenome_FD_187468 | JGI IMG/M metagenome (GOLD analysis project Ga0209023, IMG submission 187468) | Freshwater and sediment microbial communities from Lake Erie, Canada (SPAdes) (version 2) | ecosystem: Environmental > Aquatic > Freshwater > Lentic | place: Lake Erie, Canada...
CGAGCCGGCTTCGTGATCGTGTCCACCGCCATGCGCCAGTGCATAGAGGCGCCCGATGATCAGGATGCGCTCAGCGTCGGCGAGCTCGAAAAGCTCTTCCTCACCCTGGCGTAGTCCGGCGCGCCGCAGTCCGCCGCCCCGCAGTCCGGCGCGCCCGAGGTGTCGATCACCGCGCGGGCATGCGCCAACCGGTGTGCTCGAGCAGCCGCCCGGCTCGGCGGCACGACGAAACGGGCGGTGAGGGTGACGCTCGCGAGGGCCATGCTCAGGCCTGGTCGGGCAGGATCTCGGCGAGCAGCGCTTCGATGCGGGTCTTGATGTCGTCGCGGATGGGGCGCACCGACTCGATGCCCTGGCCGGCCGGGTCGTCGAGCTGCCAGTCTTCGTAGCGCTTGCCGGGGAAGATCGGGCAGGCGTCGCCGCAGCCCATGGTGATCACCACGTCGGAGTCTTTCACGGCCTGGGTGGTGAGGATCTTCGGCACGTTGTTCGCGATGTCGATGCCGTCTTCGAGCATGGCCGCGATCGCGACCGGGTTGATCTGGTCTTTGGGCTCAGACCCGGCGGAGAGCACGTCCACGCGTCCTCCGGAGAGGGCGGTGAGGTAGCCGGCGGCCATCTGCGAGCGTCCCGCGTTGTGCACGCAGACGAACAGGACGGTGGGTTTGTCGGTCATCAGGTTCCTTTTGCGGGGGGTGCGAGTGGGCTAGACGAGAGTGCGGTCGGGGGTGACGGATGCCGCGGGCGGGGCGGGAGCATCCACGTGCGTGGGAAACATGCGGGGCTTGAGCCAGAGGGCAACGTACACGAGGGCGACAAGCGCCGGCACCTCGATGAGCGGGCCGACGATGCCGGTGAGGGCTTGGCCGCTGAACGCGCCGAAGGTGCCGATCGATACGGCGATGGCGAGTTCGAAGTTGTTGCCGGCCGCCGTGAACGCGAGGGTCGTGGTGCGCTCGTAGGTCATGCGCAGCGCGCGGCCGGCCACGAAGCTCACCAGGAACATCAGCAGGAAATACACGAGCATCGGCAGGGCGATGCGGGCCACGTCGACCGGGTTCTCGATGACCTGGTTTCCCTGCAGGGCGAAGAGCATCACGATGGTGAACAGCAGGCCCCAGAGCGCGAACGGGCCGACCTTGGGCAGGAATGTCGCTTCGTACCAGTCGCGGCCGCGGCGGGCCTCGCCGATGCGGCGGGAGAGGAAGCCGGCCAGCAGGGGGATGCCGAGGAACACCAGCACGCTCGCGGTGATGGCCCAGATCGAGAATTCGGCGCTGGTGGTCGGGAGGCCGAGCCAGCCGGGCAGCACCTGCAGGTAGAACCAGCCGAGGGCGCCGAAGGCGACGACCTGGAAGACCGAGTTGACGGCCACCAGGAAGGCGGCGGCCTCGCGGTCACCGCAGGCGAGGTCGTTCCAGATGAGCACCATGGCGATGCAGCGGGCCAGGCCCACGATGATGAGGCCGGTGCGGTATTCGGGCAGGTCGGGCAGGAAGATCCAGGCCAAGGCGAACATCAGGGCCGGGCCGACCAGCCAGTTGAGCACGAGCGAGGTGACCAGCAGGCGCTTGTCGCTCGCGACGGCACGGGCATCCGTGTAGCGAACCTTCGCGAGGACGGGGTACATCATCACGAGCAGGCCGAAGGCGATGGGGACGCTGATCGAGCCGATGGTGAACGCGTGCAGCACATCGCCCACCGCGGGAACGTAGACGGCGAGGAGCAGACCCAGGCCCATGGCGGCCAGGATCCAGATCGGGAGAAAACGGTCGGTCGTGCCCAGGCGGGTGGGAGGGGGTGTGCTGCTCACGGGGCTCCGTCTATATTGATCGTTGTCGATGCCCACGCTAAGTCAATACATCGACAAATGTCAATCTATGCGGAAGACTGGTGCCATGACGATCCTCCGGGCCTTGCCGATCACCGATGTGACACCCGCTGCCGCATGCAGCTCGCCCCTCGTGCAGGAGCCGATCGCGCCCGGGCAGGCTGACACCCTGGCCCGCCGGCTGAAGGCGCTCGCCGACCCGTCACGCTTGCGGATCATCTCCATCGTCGCCGCGCACCATGATGCCGAGGCATGTGTCTGTGACATCACCGAACAGCTGGAACTCTCGCAGCCCACCATCAGCCATCACCTGAAGGTGCTCGTTGACGGGGGGTTCCTCACCCGGTCCAAGCGTGGCACCTGGTCGTATTACCGGCTGGTGCCCGGTTCCCTTGACGCGGTCGCCGGGGTGCTCAGCACCGTCTGACCGACCACCTGCCTAACGGAACAGTGGATGCCTGACCAACAGTGGATGCCTGACCAACAGTGGATGCCTGACCGCGGCCCTATCCGGCGCGCCGGGAATCTGGCAGGCTGATGAGCACACGCTGAGCGTGCGCCGACCAGTGAAAGCGGGAAAACCATGAGTGCCACGCCGAGTGCCTGCGTGATCGTCGGCGTCGTGCCGGGACAGCCGGATGCCGTGGTGCTGCAGGCGGCAGTATTCGCGCGGAAATTCGACGCCGAGTTGGTGTGCGTGTCCGTCGACGTGGATCGGTACATGATCTTTGACCTCGGAGACGGGGCGATGAGCACGTTTCCCTTCGATCCGGATGCCGTCGACCCGGGGGAACCGGAATTCGACCCGGTGCTCACAGCGCACCTGGCCACGGTGCTCCACGGCCTCGGGGTGGCGTGGTCGACGCAGGCATTGGCCGGTGACCCCGCGCAGGCGCTGGGGGATCTGGCCGAGGCTCGCGATGCGGCCATGATCGTAGTGGGCACCCGGAAGGCCACGGTGCGGGCGAGCATCGGAGAGTTCTTCAACGGCTCCGTGGCTGTGCACCTGGCGCATCGGCAGCACCGTCCGGTGGTGGTCATTCCGCTCGCGCCGGTTCCGGCGGGCCGATCCTTGCCCTGGGAGCAATCCTGAGGCGGTGTAATCTGACATTCGGCGATGGATCCCGCCGGAGCCTTCGCTCGAACAGCCGCCTGCTAATGGTTCCTACCCGTTGGGAACCGCGAGAACTGGTGGGTTGACCGTGAGTGAGACGTTGAAGCCGGCGCGGGCGGTGCATCTGCGCTGGGAATATCTGCTGCTCGTGTTCGCGGGCGGAACCGTGGGTACGGCGCTGCGCGAGGCTGTCTTGCTGCTCGGGCCGACCGGCCGGATCATTCCTGTGGTGACGCTCGGCATCAATGTCGTGGGCGCGTTCCTGCTGGGTGCGCTGCTGGAGACGCTGGTGCGGCGGGGGCCGGACACGGGACGGCGGCGAGGCGTCCGGGTGCTGCTCGGCACCGGCGTTCTCGGCGGGTTCACCACGTACAGCGCCCTGGCCACGGACACCGGCCTGTTGCTCGCGAACGACAACATCGGTGCCGCGCTCCTCTATGCCGGCGGCACCCTGGTATTAGGTGCGCTCGCGACGTGGCTCGGCATTCTCGGCTCGATGACCCTCCATCGCGGCGGGCGGGCCGCATGAGCCCGGGCCTGTTTGCGGCCGTTTCCCTGGCCGGCGGACTCGGCGCCGCGGCACGCCTGCTCGTCGACGGGCTGCTGCGTTCTCGGGTGCGCACGGCCTTCCCGGTCGGCACGACGGTGATCAACGTGTCGGGGTCGTTGTTCCTGGGGCTGCTGACCGGTCTGGCCCTGACGGCCCTGCTGCCCGAGCAGTGGCACCTGATCCTCGGCGGCGGCCTGCTCGGCGGCTACACGACGTTCAGCACCGCGAGTGTGGAAACCGTTCGACTGCTGCAGGGGCGGCGGTACCTGCCGGCGCTGGCCAGCGGGCTAGGCATGCTCGCGGCATCCGTTGCCGCCGCCGGACTCGGACTCTGGCTCGGCCTGACGCTGTAAGAAGGCCGGCCGGGTCAGCGGGGTGAGGGAACTGCGAAGTACAGGTGCGCGTGCAGGCGGCAGCCGTCGTTGAATTCAGCGGAACACGACGGGCAGCTGTGCGCCGCACGGTACGAGCGGATGCTCATTTCCACGCGGCAGACGCCGCACAGGACGGCCTGCTCCGCCCATTCCGCCTCGGGCCATTGGCCGGCCGGATGGGATTCGCTCTCGGCGTGGCACTGGAAGCAGGCGTAGTAGCGGCGACAGCAAGCGAACTTGATGGCGACGACGTCGAGCGCTGATCGGTAGTGCACGCAGCGCGTCTGGTCATCGACGATGGGACCGTAGACGTGCGGGCTGATCAGGGGCATGCACTCCAGTATTCCAGTTGATCGGGGAGCCTCAGTTGCCACCGGGGGTTGAACCGGTTGATCCGGATTGCGTCATCACGAAGGTTTCGAAGGCATTCGCATCGGTGAGTGATCCCTTATACGAGGCCCCGTTGACGAGCACAGTGGGCGTTCCGGTGACCTTGGGAATGTCCGCGTTGGCCAGTGGGCCGCCGAGGGCGCGGCCGGAGGCGGCGGTCACCCAGGATCCGAACGTCCGCTCGGTGATACAGGGGGCGATCTTAGGGTCGTTCACGCCCGCGCCTTCGATCACGGCCTGCAGCTGCGCATCCGTCATCCCTCCGGTGTTCTCGGCCGGCTGGTTGGCGAACAGGGCGGTGTTGACGCTCAGAAAGCTGTTCGGATCGTAGTTGGCCACACACGCGGCCGCATTTGCGGCCCGGGTGGAGTACTTCTGGCCCAGCGACGAGGTGTCGAGAATCGAGATCGGATGCAGCTCGACGCTGGCCGTTCCGGCGGTCACCCAGGTGGCGATCTGGGCAGCGTTCGTGGCTTCGAACTGACCGCAATACGGGCAGAGATAGTCGATGTAGATGGCGATGTTGGCTTTGGCGCTGAGGGTCGTCTGGTCGGTGGCGACCGGCTGGGCCCCGGCTGTCAACGCCGGGGTCGATGCGGCGGTCACGGTCCCTCCGTCTCCGCCGAGCAGGATGCCGTCACTGGCCATATTCAGCGGACCGGTGCCGGCGGAGGTGCTCTGCTGCGAAATGACCAGGGCGACCGCCGTCGCCGCAGTGATCAGGGCCAGGCCGATACCGCCACGTAGTGCATATCGGCGCCGACGTGCCCGTTTCTTCTCGTCCTGGCGCATCTGGTGGGCCTGCTCGCGGGCGTGCTCGCGCACGTCTTTCTTGGGCATGCGCGGCTGACCTGGGGAGGTGGACATCATGGGCGGAATCACCGTTTCATCTAAGAGACGCCCTTACCTTAGGGAATCGCCCTGAGGGTGCGGCTGCGGTGCGCTGTGAGGCGGCTGGGAGATCCGGCACGGGTCAGAACCAGGTGCTCAAACGCGGGGACTGCGGGGAGTGGAAAGCGGAGTCCAGATGGCCGGCGGCATCCATGCTCTGTTCGCTCAGCCGACCGGCCCGCGCCAGATCGACGGCGTTGCCGGCTCCGAGATAGAGCGAACCGAGGTCGGCAATCGAGACCGTGACCCGGGCCGCGTCGGCCGGTCCGGGGGTGGTGAGCCGAACCGTGTCACCGAGTCCGGACGTATCGACCGTGAGCAGATACTCCCCGTCGCTGATGGCGAGGTCGTCTGTTACGGTCAGCATGAATATGCCCGGTGCGGCATATGTGCGGGCGTTCAGGACGGCAGGAACGTCGATGATGCGCAGCCAGAGGTGGTCGCGTTCGACGCTCTTGCGCACCGCGCGACGGTCGGCGACCTGCCAGGACACCGGTTCCGACACGTTGCGCAGGGGCGCGCTGATCTCGCTGACGAGATCCATGTCAATGACGAAATGCCAGAGGGCCGCATAGGCGTCGTCGGTGGCGGCCACCAGATCGGCCAAGTCCAGCCGGGCCGGATAACCTTCGTCGCCGGGCACGATCGAGTACACGGCGAAGCCCTGCATGGCACCGGACTCGTCGTCATAGCGAACGCAGCGCAGGCTGCGCTTCTCTGAGTCGGGGTCTTGCGGAACCAGCCCGAGGGCATGGCTCCACCAGATGTCGCGGCGGTCCACCTCGCCGGGCCGGCGGGAGCGCTCGAAGACGGCGGGGCCGTCGTTTTTGATCGAGGCGGCGGTGACGAAGTGCACGCGGCCGGACGGCGTGGGCCCGGTCCAATGGGCGCGAACCGTGTCCACACGATAATGCGCCTGGTGGGCGGCGGGGCCGAAGCCGAAACGGCCATAGATGGTGGCTTCGGTCGCGGTGAGCATCGCCAGGGGCAGGCCGAGTGCCCGGGCATAGCGCAGCTCGGCCGGCAGCAGCGCTCGGGCGATGCCACGGCGTCGGTGTGTGGGGGAGACGGTGATGGAGGTGACGGCCCAGGCCGGGAGCGTCTTGCCACCGGGAACGGTGAGGCCCATCGGCCAGGATCGGGCGGTGGCCACCGGCGAATCGGGGTCTGCGCTGGAAGGGTCGTGCACGGCGGTGATGAGATCCGCGGCGATTTCGTGGGCGAGCACCTCCAGCAGGTCTGCGCTCCGGGCCGGGTCATGGAAGCCGCGGGCATCTGCCTGCAGCCACTGCCGGGCGGCACGCAGGTCCGTGGGATCGAGGATGCTCACGTCGAGGCCGGTTGCGGCCAGGGCCTCACGGGCGTCAGCGTCGATGCGGAGGCCGGTGTGTTGGGGAAGCTGGGGGTGTCGAGGAAGCGGCGGGTGTTCGGTCACGGTTCGACACTATCCCGCCGTAGCTGCCTGTGTGGCGACGCCTCAGCGGGCGCCGAGCAGGTCGTCATCTGCAGGAGTTATGCCGCGTGACAGGGCGCGGGGGCCTAGACGTGGTCGCGCCAGCTGTGTTGCGGGGTGAAGTCGAGCAGGCGCCGGGCCTTGTCGATCGAGAGCAGCGTCTCGTGCTCGCCGACTGCTTTGGTGACGCTGACGCCGGGGAACACCTCGGCGGCCAGACTCGCGCTCGAGCGGCTCATCACGGTGTCGGCCGCGGCGATGATGTATGCCTCGAAGCCCGGCAGTGAACGCTCCAGCGCCCGGGACACGGCCTGGGCCCCATCGCGGCCGTCGATGTAGCCCCAAAGGTTCCACTTGCGCAGGGTCGCATCGTCATCAAAGGCGGGGAAGGCCGCATAGTCGTCCGGGTCCATCACATTGGAGAATCGCAGCGCCGTGATGCTCAGCCGCGGGTCCCAGCGCACGAGCTCGATCGCCATCTGCTCCTCGAGGTGCTTTACCAGCGAGTAGGTCGACTCCGGCCGGGCCGGGTACTGCTCGTCGACCGGGATGTAGGGCGGGCTCACGTCGAACGGCAGTCCGAGCACCGTCTCGCTGGAGGCGTAGACGATGCGCTTGATGCCGGCCCGGCGTGCCGCCTGGAACACGTTGTAGGTGGAGAGCATGTTGTTGTGGAATGTGGCCACGTCGGCGTACAGCCCGGGCGCCGGAATCGCGCCGAGGTGCACCACGGCGTCGAAACCGTCGGTGCGGTCGTTGATGCCGAACATCACGTCGACGACCTGGCCGTAATCGGTCAGGTCGATCTTCGTGAAGGCCGAGCCGCGCTCGCCCGACTGGTCGAGGTTGGTGACGTCGTGGCCCTCGCCCGTAAGGCGCGCCACAACGCTGCGCCCGAGCTTTCCACTGCCACCGGTGACGGCAACTCTCATGATGTGTTCCTTTGTCTCTGAGGCTTCAGGCCAGGCGGGTTTCGGGCGAGGTGGTCTGGCGCGGGTCGAACTCGGCGAGCTCATGGGTGACCTCGTCGATGGCCGCGAGCACTCCGGCATCGAGCTTCACACCGGCGGCCTTCACATTGTCGGCGACCTGCTCGGGCCGCGAGGCGCCCATGAGTGCGGAGGCCACGTTGGGATTGGCGAGCACCCAGGCCAGCGAGAGCTGCGCCATGGTCAGATCGAGGTCGTCGGCGATCGGGCGCAGTTTCTGCACGTTGCGCAGAACCTCGTCGCTCATCCAGCGGCTGATCATGTCGGCGCCGCCCTTGGCATCCGTTGCCCGACTGCCGGCCAGCGGCGCCGCGCCCGGCAGGTACTTGCCGGTGAGCACGCCCTGCGCCACCGGCGACCAGACGATCTGCGAGATGCCGAGCTCGACGGATGCCGGCACAACCTCCGCGTCGATCACGCGCCAGAGCATCGAGTACTGCGGCTGATTGGAGATGAGCTGGATGCCCAGGTCACGGGCCAGCGCGTGGCCGGCGCGCAGCTGATCGGCGTTCCACTCGCTCACGCCGATGTAAAGCGCTTTACCCTGGCGTACCACATCGGCGAAGGCTTGCATGGTCTCCTCGAGCGGGGTCTCCACGTCGTAGCGGTGCGCCTGGTAGAGGTCCACGTAATCGGTCTGCAACCGGGTCAGCGAGCCGTCGATGGACTCGAGGATGTGCTTGCGGGAGAGCCCGGTGTCGTTGTGGCCCCTGGGTCCGGTGGGGAAGAACACCTTGGTGAAGATTTCGAGGGACTGGCGGCGCTCGCCGCGCAGCGCGTCTCCGAGCACCTGTTCGGCTGCGGTGTTGGCGTACACGTCGGCGGTGTCGAACGTGGTGATGCCCGCATCGAGGGCCGCGCGCACGCACTGGGCGGCCGTGTCGTTCTCCACCTGTGAGCCGTGGGTGAGCCAGTTCCCGTAGGTGATTTCGGAGATTTTCAGTCCGCTGTTTCCGAGGTAACGAAATTCCATGATGTCCTTTGTCTCTCAGCGCCGATGGTGATTTGTTGACTGTGGCAACCTAACATGCCAATACCGGGATTGTCCGGGGTACCCTGTTCTTCCCAAGCTTTGGAGGCACCGTGCGAGGGACCAACCATGACGATGTGCGCAGGCGCAACCTCGCCGGCATCCTTCGGCATGTGCACCGCAACGGCCCCACCTCGCGGGCGGCCCTCACCCGAATCACCGGATTGAACCGGTCCACGATCTCGGCCCTGGTCGCCGAACTCGTGCAACTCGGAGTGGTGACCGAACGCCAACCGGATGCGACCAGGCAGGTCGGGCGTCCCAGCCCGGTGGTCGAGGTGAACGCCCGGGTGGCCGCGCTCGCGGTGCATCCCGAGATCGACGCGGTGACCGTGGGACTGGTCGGACTCGGCGGTGTCGTGCACTGGCGAATCCGGTGCCCGGTGGCGCACTCGCCCAGCGCCTTCGAGGTCGTGGAGCTGGCCGCCGCCGTGATGCGGGACAGGAGCGTGGAGCTCGCCACCGAGGTCGACGTGGTGGGTGTGGGGGTGGCGGTGCCCGGCCTGGTGCGCACGAGTGCGGGCGTGGTTCGACGCGCACCGCACCTTGGCTGGGTCGACGAACCGTTCGCCGAGCGGCTCGCTGCGGCCTGCGGCCACCGGGTGGTCGCCGCGAACGACGCGAGCCTCGGTGCGCTTGCCGAGCGGTATTTCGGCGCCGGCCAGGGCCTGAGCGACCTGATCTACCTCAACGGCGGATCGAGCGGAATCGGCGGCGGTCTCATCGTGGGCGGTCGGCTGGTGGGCGGCCATGCCGGTTATGCCGGGGAATTCGGGCATACCCGGGTGAGTGAAAGCGACGCCGCGGACTCGGCCGGATTCCGCGGAACCCTTGAGGCCGAGGTCACCCGAAGCGGCCTGCTCGACGCGCTCGGCCTGGCCGCCACCGGTCTGGCCACCACGGATGCCGACGAGCTGGAGCGCGCGCTGCTCGCCTCCGACGCCCCACAGGTCCGGGCCGAGGTGATCCGCCAACTCGACTACCTCGCCGTGGCGCTGGCCGGAGCGATCAACCTGCTCAACCCCCAGCTCGTGGTGCTCGGCGGGTTCCTCGCCGCTCTGCGCGCAGCCGACCCGGAGCGGCTGTCCGCCGCCGTGGAGGCGCTCACTTTGCCCGAGGCGCTGGCCGAGGTGAAGATCGAGTCCGCTCAGCTCGGCTCCGACCTGCTGATGATCGGCGCGGCTGAACTGGCGTTCGCGAACGTGCTCGCCGACCCGCAGAGCTTCGGGCGCGGGCTGAGCGCGTGAGGGCGGCGCGGGCCGCGCGGGCCGCGCTGGCTCAGACGCCCGGCAGCCTGAACCCGAATGACCCGAACGGGGGTGGCCGCCGGGCAGTGCGGCCCGGTACCTGGGCGCATATTCCCAGCCATATCTGCCAGTCTCAACATCCAGGACAGATGGAGAGCGCCATGCCCGATCATTTCGACGTCATCGTCATCGGTGCCGGCCCGGCGGGTACCGCGGCCGCCCTGCGGGCGGCCGAATTGGGAGCTCGGGTGGCGGTGCTCGAGGCGGACCGGCTTGGCGGCACCTGCGTGAACACCGGCTGCGTGCCCACCCGGGTGCTGGCCAAGACCGCGCGACTGGTGCGGGAGATTCGCACTGCCGACACCTACGGCATCAGCGTCAGCGAGCGTGCCGTCGACTGGCCTGCCACCGTGGCGCGGGTGGCCAGTACCGTCGACCGGGTGCGCTCCATCAAGAATGAAGCCGAGCGTTTCGCCGACGCGGGGGTCACTCTCGTGCTCGAAGGTCGGGCCCGCTTCACGAGCGACTCGACCGTGGTGCTGGATTCCGGGCGCATCCTGACGGCGGACACGTTCATCGTCTGCGTCGGCGGACATTCCCGCCGGTTGCCCATTCCTGGCGCCGAACTCGCGGTCTTTCCCGAGCACATCCTGGATATGCCCGCCATTCCGGGCCGTCTGGCCGTGGTCGGCGGCGGAAACACCGGCACTCAGCTCGTGACGGTGTTCACAGCCTTCGGTTCGGCGGTCACCTTGCTGGACGTGGCCCCGCGCATCCTGGTCAATTCCGATGCCTCCATCTCCGACGCGGTCACCGAGGCTTTCGTCGACCAGGGGGTCACCGTGCACCTCGGCATCGGCGGCATCGACTCCCTCGTGCGGGAAGCGGATGACTCCATCACCCTGCACTTCACGCGTGACGGCCGGCCCCTGACCGGTTCCTTCGACGTCGTGATCATGGCGACCGGATGGCCCGCCGATGTTCTGGACCTGGGACTGGAAAAAGCCGGCGTGGAGACGGCCCGGTCATCGATCGTGATCGACGCTTTCTTTCGCAGCTCTGTGCCGCACATCTACGCGGTCGGTGACGCGAACGGACGAGACATGCTCGTGCAAGCGGCGCAGTTCGAAGGGGAAGCGGCGGCCGAGAACGCCGTGCTCGGCGTGAATCGGCGCACCCCGCCGCATCTGCTGCCGGCCGGCGGGTTCACCGATCCGGACTACGCCGGGGTGGGACTCACCGAAGAGCAGGCACTGCGGGCTGACCCGCAGGTGACGGTGGTGATGCTGCCGTATTCACGGCTTGACCGCGCCGTGATCGACGACCGGGAGCGGGGCTTCCTGAAACTCATCGCAGACCGCCGGGGCGAGTTCCTGCTCGGGGCCCACGCCACTGGGGAGAACGCGGTGGAAGTGATCCAGTCGCTCACCACGGCCATGGCCGCCGGTGTCGATGTGGCCACGCTCGCCAAGGTGCGCTTTGCCTACCCCACCTACAGTGCGGTGATCGGGCTGGCCGCTCGCGAAATCCTGGGCGCACCTGCCGTGGCCCGGCAGTTCGCCTAGTCACGGTGCCCATGGTGCTCCGCGCCGTTGTCGGGAACCCCACGCGTTCTCTCGGGCGGGTCGCCGCGTGATCATCTACGCGGGGCCGACCCTGCTGGTGCGACTGCTGGAGTCGGGGCAGGCCGACACTTTCCGGCACTCGGGGGAGGTGCAGCTCGTGTCGACGGCGCAGGCCCTCGCCGAGTGCGCCGCCGGTGCGGTGGCCGAGGGTGTCGCGCGCGGCATGACGCCCGAGGGTGCGCTGGCGTCCCTCGCCGACCTCGTGGATGCCGAAACCGGGCTGGTCGAAATCGTCGAGCACGACGCGGGGGAGATCGAGGCCGCGGCCGCTGCGATCACGGCCGCGGACGGGGTGGCCGCGGTGCACGCCTGGCACGTGGCCGCCGCCGGACTCTGCTTCGCGCAGCTGGCCGAGCCGGACGAAAAGCGGGGTTTCGGCGCGGATGACGGTCGGCAGGCATCCGCTGCCCGGGCCCGCGGCTGGACCGTGATCTGAGCGAGCCGCCCGCCAATGTGCCCCGGTGGGGAATAGGACACGCCCGGGGATCCTTACATCGTATGCGGCCC
>Ga0209023_10006747_pt1 | contig 11999 bp, 13 predicted proteins | sample LakOneMetagenome_FD_187468 | JGI IMG/M metagenome (GOLD analysis project Ga0209023, IMG submission 187468) | Freshwater and sediment microbial communities from Lake Erie, Canada (SPAdes) (version 2) | ecosystem: Environmental > Aquatic > Freshwater > Lentic | place: Lake Erie, Canada...
TTCCGATCTGGCGCGGGGTCGGAGTAGATAGCCGCCGGAATGTCGGCGGGCGCGGCAAGAGCCGCAGACCCCGCGCACAAGGCGCCCAAGAGTGCCGCTGCAACCAGATGCTTCGTCATGCTTCTCCGCTCCTGTCCTTGATCCAGGCGTTACCGCATGGACGCCTGAAACAATGCCTTCAAGACCCATTTCAGCTTCGCGCGCTTGCTCACCACCACGCGCCGATCCCACGCCGCCTGACCGTGTGCCGCCACTTCGCGCGCAATGTCCCCGTAAATCCCTGCGGCCGCCAGCACGGCCCAGCGGGCACGGAAGGGGAGGGCTTTCGCGCCGATCCGGCCGCTCGCCTCGAAGTCCTGCGCCATATCCGCCAGCCACCAGCCGATATCGGCGAGGCGCGAGCGGTAAAAGGGGCGCATCTGCTCGCCGGGCGGGATATCCGCCTCGACCAGCCATTCGTCGGGGATATAGCAGCGCCCGGCTGCGTCATCCTCGCTGATGTCGCGTGCGATATTGGCCAGCTGGAAAGCCTTGCCGAGATCGGCTGCGCGCTCGAGCGTGGCTTCGTCATCGGGATCGACGCCCATCACGATGGCCATCATGCAGCCAACTGCGCCCGCAACATGATAGCAATATTTGAGCAGGTCCGCCTCGGTGCGCGGATGCCAGCCCGATGCGTCGAGCGCGAAGCCCTCGATCAGGTCATAGATATATTTGTGCGGGATCGTGCATTCGTTCGCGACGAGCCCGAGCGCGTCGAACGCGGGATCGCCGGTCGGGTGGCCCTCGAGCGCCAAGGTCGTCAGGTCGGCAATTTGGGCGAGCCGTTCGGCCGGATCGTCGATCGCGGACATCGTCCCGCCATGATCCTGCCCGTCGGCAATGTCGTCGCAGCGCCGGCACCAGCAATAGAGCAGCCACGCCCATTCGCGGGTCTTGCGATCGAACAGGCGCGAGGCGAGCGTGAATGACGTCGAACCGCGGCCAATGCTTTCGCGGGCGTGAGAGACCAGCATCCTTTTCGTGCTTGCCGAGAGGGATTTGGGCGGGGATTCGGTGTCGTGCCGGTTCACGGCCCGGTCATGCACGCCCATAACCCCTCCCGCAAGCGCGAGGGGCGCCGTGCCCTAGGCGGCTTGCTTCTTCATCAGCACGCCCAACGCCAGCGCAATCAGCAGCAGGGCAGGCACGTCGCCGATCAGATGCCCTTGATGCATCGGGTTGCGCAGCGATTCATAGGCCATGATCGCCGCGTGAACGACACTCGACCAGACAGTGAACCAGATGAGCGAGGCGTGGGCCGACGGATTATTGGCTGCACGGAACAGGAATATGCCGAGCGTGGCGTAAACTCCGACGATCATCAGATAATAGTCGCTCGCGCCCGGACTTCCCTCATGCCACGCCCAGCCGGACGGCCACAGGATCGCCATCAGGTAGAGCGAGCAGAAAGCCACTCCGGAAATGCGCAGGACAATAGCCAACAGACGATTGGAATCAGACATTTATTTCTCCCCCATAGCATCTTGCTTGTGAGCAACCCGTCTATCGTTGGAGGTGTGTTACGGCGGAAAGCAGATGCCAGCAAGGCTGTACGCCGGCGCTACAAGTCGAAGCGATCCAGCCATTTCGCCTGATCCGGCGGCTCGAAGGCGGCCATGCCGTCGAGCAATTCGGCGGGATCGGTCGCGGTGATGATCATTTCACGGTGTACACGCGTCACGAATCGCGCCTCGACGCAGCTGTCGAGAAAGGCGAAGAGCGCATCGTAATAGCCTGCGACGTTGAGGAACCCGCAGGGCCTGGTGTGATAGCCAAGCTGGCCCCAGGTCAGCATCTCGAACATCTCGTCGAATGTTCCATAGCCGCCGGGCAAGGCGATGAATCCCTTCGCGAAATCGGCCATCAGCGATTTCCGTTCATGCATGGTCGAAACCACATGGAGTTCGGTGCAGCCCTGATGCGCCAGTTCCTTGTCGCGCAGCGCGGTCGGGATCACGCCGATCACTTCGCCGCCCGCTTCGAGCACGGCATCGGCGATCGCGCCCATCAGCCCGACATGGCCACCGCCGAAGACGAGTCCGATACCGCGCGCGGCCATTTCCCTGCCGAGCGCGCGGGCGGCCGCTGCATAGGCCGGGTCGGCACCGGGCGAGGAACCGCAATAAACGGCGAGGCGAGTCATCGGTTCAAATCCTCCAGCATCAGCTTTGCGGTCGCCTTGGCGCTCCCCACCACGCCTGGAATCCCCGCCCCCGGATGCGTGCCGGCGCCGACAAAGTAAAGGTTGGGGATCGCATCGTCGCGGTTGTGGGTGCGGAACCACGCCGATTGGGTCAGTATCGGTTCAAGGCTGAAGGCGCTGCCGTGATAGGCGTTCAGGTCGCGCGCGAAATCGGTTGGGGCGTAGCGGAAGCTCGTCACGATCCGCCCGCGGATATCGGGGATCAGACGGCGCTCGATTTCGTCGAGGATTCGCTCTTCGAGTATCTTGCCGACTTCCCCGTCCCAATCGAGCGGCGACTTGCCGAGATGCGCGACGGGGGCGAGCGCGTAGAAAGTCGAACAGCCTTCGGGTGCCATCGACGGATCGGTGACGGTCGGGTGGTGGAGGTAGAGCGAGAAATCGCGCGGCAGCACGCCGTGGGTGTAGATATCCTCAAGCAGCCCTTCGTAACGCGGGCCGAAAAGGATCGAGTGGTGCGGGATGCCCGGCCAGCTTCCCTTGATCCCGAAATGGACGACGAACAGCGAAGGCGAAAAGCGCTTGCGCTCGAGCGAGGCGGCCACCCGCGCGCCACGGCGGTTGCCGGTCAGCAGGTCGCGATAGCTGTGCACGATATCTGCATTCGAGGCGACGGCATCGGCGTCGGATTGCCAGCCCGATTTCGTGCGAACGCCCGTGACCTTGTCACCCAGCGTCTCGATCTCTTCGACCGGATCGCCGAGCCGCATTGCTCCGCCGAGCCGCTCGAACTGCGCGACCATCGCCGCGACCAGCCGGTTGGTCCCGCCGCGCGCGAACCACACGCCGCCATCCATTTCGAGCTTGTGGATCAGTGCATAGATCGCGCTGGTCGTGAAAGGATTGCCGCCGACGAGCAGGCTGTGAAACGACAGTGCCTCGCGCAGCTTTTCGTTGCGCACATAGGATGAAACGATCGAATAGACCGAGCGCCACGCCTGGTATCTGCCGAGAGCCGGTGCGGCGCGGATCATCGAGGCGAAATCGAGAAACGCCACATGGCCGAGCTTTTGATAGCCTTCCTTGTAAACGCCTGCCGCATAGTCGAGGAAGCGCTGGTATCCATCGAGGTCGGAGGGGTCGAGCTTGGCGATCTCGCTGGTCAGCGCGGCAGTGTCGTTCGAATAGTCGAAGCTGGTGCCGTCGGGCCAGCTGAGTCGATAGAAGGGCATGACCGGATCGAGCGTCACATCGTCAGCCATGTCGCGCCCTGAAAGCGCCCAGAGTTCGCTCAGGCAATCCGGGTCGGTGATGACGGTCGGCCCGGCATCGAAGGTGAAGCCGTCCTTCTCCCAGAAATAGGCGCGGCCGCCCGGCTTGTCGCGGGCCTCGACGATCGTGGTTTCGATACCGGCCGATTGCAGCCGGATGCCGAGCGCCAGCCCGCCGAACCCCGATCCGATGATGATGGCGCGCTTCACGCGCGTGAGTCCCAGATTGCCCGCACGGCAGCAGCGATAGGGACTGGTGGCTTCCCGCTCAAGATGCGGATCTTGTCGGCGAGCGTCGACTGTCCGGCATAGAAGCGACCGATGAGCGCCGGGGAAAGCCGATAGAAACGTTCGAGGATTTTATAGCGTTGCCCGGGTTCGGCGGCGCGGAACAGCATGACGTCAAGCAGCCGGTAGAAGCGGCGCTCGACCCAAAGTGCCGCCGCATGATTTTCGATCCTTTCGGGCGCGAGGTCGGGGTCGTGCGCAAGCCGTGCCGCCAGTCTTACCGCATCAGGCAGGGTGTATCCCGTCGTTGGGTGAAACAGCGCCGCCCGCACGCCGGCCTTTGCCGCGCTGCCGCCCGAAGCCCAGTACGCATCGAAATTCCCGCCCATCGCGACCGGGAGGATGCCGGTTTCCTCGCGCTCGACCGCTTCGACCTTCCAGCCGTGACTGTCTGCATAGTCGGCGATCCGCAGGCGCAATTCCTCGACCACAAGCTCGGGGCCGTCGCTGTAATAGGTGTCTTCGATGAACATCGTTTCGGCATCGAACGGCAGGCAATAGACGAAGCGATAGCCATCAATCTGCGCCACGGTCGCGTCCATGACGATCGGGCGGGTCAGGCTGTGTCCGCCCCTGATCCGCAATTGCCGTCCGAGGAATTTCTGCCAGCCCAGATCGAGGCAAGACAGGTCGGCAGGGCCGCGCGCGTCGATCACGAGGCGCGCGGCGATGATCCTCTGGTCGTTGAGGACGATGCTTTCGCCTGAAACTTCCAGGGCCCTGGCCGCGATGATCCGCTCGGGCATCATCCGCGCCCGGACCACGGCGTCGAGCCGTTCAGACTCGATGCTGTTATATCCCGCTTCGAGCGTGCGCCGGTGCGCGGGGAAGGCGACGTCATAGGCTGGCCAATGATGGCAGATCAGCGGTTCGACCAGCCAGCGATGCTCCGGTGCCACATCGCTGTCGAAGAACGACCAGACGTGATTGCCGCCGAGGCGTGGCTCCGGCTCGACCAGCCGGACATCGAGCCCGGGCTGCCGTTCGGCCAGCGCCAGCGCGATCAGGCCCCCGGCAAGGCCGCCACCTGCAATCGCAACGTCACAGTTGATCGTTTCCGGCACGCCCCCGCTCTACCGGCCGGGCAGGCGGGGGGGAAGGTGCAACCTCTTCTATTTGTACATGCCTTGCCGCAGGATGATCCCGTGTTCGAGGAAGACCTTGAGCGAGCAGATCATCTGGGTCCAGCCTTCGCAATTGCCATAGGATGCCTTCAGGCCCCCCGGCGTTTCGCGCCAGCCTTCTTCGGCGATCGTGAGCAGAGTCCGCCCGTCGTCGAGTGGTTCGAACTTCATCGTGATTGTCGTCTTGTAGCCGGTCGAGCGGATAACAAGATCGCCATCGGCGTGAGCGCCTTCATTCGCTTCCCAGCGCAGCACGATCCGCTCATTGGGGACGACCTCCACCACCTCGACCGGAAAGGCGCCCGGAAAATCGTGGAAATCCCAGGTGACGGTGGCACCCGTTTCGATCCGGCCCTTGGCGCCGCCCGTGGTGAAATAGCGCGACAGGCTGGCGGGATCGACAATCGCTTCGAACACTTCGGCAACCGGCTTCTCGATCCGGGCGGCCACTCTGAATTTCAGGTCCATGACTGATTCTCCTTGCTGAGTCGCGATATATGTTATAAAAATATAACATGTCAACGCCCGATCCGAGCGACCGCATTTTCAAGGCCTTGTCCGCCTCTGTCCGGCGTTCGATGCTCGACGTGCTGAAAGATCATCCGATGACCACGGGCCAGCTGTGCGAACATTTTCCAGCACTCGACCGCTGCACCGTCATGCAGCATCTGAAAGTGCTGACCGATGCCGATCTGGTGATCGCGCGGCGCGACGGGCGAGAGCGCTGGAACCATCTCAATCCGTTGCCGATCAAGCATATTCACGATCGCTGGATCGGGGCCTATGCCGCGCAGGCCGTGCAGTTGCTCGACCGGATCAAGACCGACCTCGAAGGATGAGCGGCGGCGGGGTTGGGGGCGGCTGCAAGTCGCTGTAGACTGCTCCCATGAACCAGCCGCTCGATCCTGCGCTTCTTCTCAAGGCCTATGCCGCCGGGATCTTCCCGATGGCGGACGGTCGCGACGCGCGCGAAGTCTATTGGGTCGAGCCGCGAAAGCGTGGTGTGCTGCCGTTGGGCGGTTTCCGGCTTTCTCGCTCGCTGGCAAAGACGCTCCGGTCGGGGCGGTTCGAAACGACGGCGGACAGGGCGTTCGCCGATGTCGTGCGGCTCTGCGCCGAGCAGGCCGCGGATCGGCCTTCGACGTGGATCAATCACCAGATCGAGGCCTCGGTCGCGCTGCTCCACGCAGGCGGCCACGCGCACAGCGTCGAGACCTGGGAAGGCGGGAAACTGGTCGGCGGGCTTTATGGCGTGAAGCTTGGCCGGGCCTTTTTCGGCGAATCGATGTTCAGCCGGGCGACTGATGCCTCAAAAGTGGCGCTGGCCCATCTCGTCGCGCGGTTGCGGGCGGGCGGCTTCACGCTGCTCGATTGTCAGTTCATCACGCCGCATCTCGCTTCGCTGGGCGCGATCGAGATCGATCGGTCGGACTATCTGGCGGCGTTGGTGTCGGCTGTCGCGGGTGCCGGAGCAGGTGCAGGCGTTTCGGCAGGCGCCGCCGCGGCCGCATCGGGCGATTTCTTTGCGCTCGACCGGCTGTTCGAAGCCGAAGCGTCGCCGCGCACGACAAGCGTATCCGGCCCGGCTTCGGGATGCTTCATCGCGCAGGCCTTGGTCCAGACATCGTAGATCGGATGCTGGACGGTGTTGAGCGAAGGCGATTCCTTGAACAGCCAGCCGGAAAAGACCTTGCGCCATCTATCGTCGCTGCCATGGACGATGACCTGCACGAACGCGCCGGTATAGGGCTCGGTTTCCCACGGCGCGGTCGTTTCGCAGGCCTTCAGCCGCACGACGAGATCGCCGATCCGCACTGCCTGGCCCGGTTTCATGACAAGATCGCGGTAAAGCCCGTTGCGCTTGTTGAGGATGCCGAGCGTCGCGACGCGTTCGGCCATCGGCGTGTCCTTGCCGACGAGAACGGGCGGCGCGGGCTTGGGGGCGGGGGCCTGGATCTGGGTGGGGACGGGTTCCGTCGCATTCCCGGCCGTCGCGTTTTCGATCTGCGCATATCCCTGCCAGCCCACCAGCCCGGCGGTCAGCCCACCCAGCAGCCAGAGCGCGGGGCGCTTCATCCCTGTTCGGGGCTCCAGGCCTGATAATCGCCGGTGGCCGCGGCGCGTTCGCCCCCCGCTTCGGGCGCGCCCGCGGGACGATAGGCGTGGACGGTGCCGGTCAGGTTGGGGCTCGGCGGCTTTTCCCAGATCCGCGCGGGCGGCAGGGCATTTTCGGGCACATCGTCGATCATGTGGTGCAGCCAGCCATGCCATTCAGGCGGCACCCGGCTGGCATCGTTCAAGCCATTGTACATGACCCAGCGGCGCGGAAGGCCGCCAACGGTCTTGCCGCCTTCGTAATAGACGTTGCCTTCGGCATCATGGCCGACGCGCGAGCCCTTGGTCGCGGTGCCAAGCCACGTCCCGAAGGTCGCGCCTTCCCACCAGGTGAAGATATTCTTGAAGATGCCCATGCCGGGGGCGATTACCTCTGTGCGCGGATTTGCGCAACTGGTGTTGGGGAGGGACAACGGAATGTCGCAATAGGCGGGGAGCGGACATCCGGCCGGCCAATGCTACGGACCCTCAAGGTTGATGTAGTAGGCTTCGATAGACGCCACGCGGTCACCCTGAAAATTCAATATTATCCCACTTTTTAGATCTTCAGGATCGTAGAAGCTCAAATGCTTTTGACGAAGCATAGTCGCAAGAAGTTCCGACGGTTCATATAAATCGGCTCCCCCCGCGCGATCATCCCCCCAACTACTCGGTTCAACCACAAAACCTGAGCGTTGAATCGTTTGGATGGCCATTGACTTAGTTGAACCAACGTCCACGCCCAAAACCGAGCCGTAGGTGTAGATTTTGGAGAAGTTGAGCCACGGGCTAAAATATGCTGCTCGCTTTGGATTGGTGCGTCCGATCTCGCCAGAATCGACCGAGATATTTAACATCACCGCAACACCAATGACCGACAATGCAGCGACGCCTAGCGAGATAGCGACAGTTCGTGCCGGGCCTTGCATGGTTCGAGTTTAGCGGCGGAACTAATGTTCGCAATGGGTGGTAATATCAGCCGGACATTCAACAACTGCGCGCCCCCTCAAGCATGCCCGCTGTCCACCGCCAGCAACCGCGGATCGATCCCCTGCGCCTCGAACGCCGCGGACCAGCGTTCCTCGACCGGCATGTCGTAAAGCAGCACGTCATTGGCGTCGGCCACGTGCCAGCCGTGGCGGTGCATTTCCTCGTCGAGCTGGCCCGGCCCCCAGCCGGCATAGCCGAGCGCGACCAGCCAGTGTTTCGGCCCCCTGTCGGTGCCGATCACGCGCAGCACGTCGATCGTCGCGGTCAGGCCCCAAAGGTTCGAGACCTGCATGCTTTCCTGCCCGCTCCAGTCGAGCGAGTGGAGGACGAACCCGCGCTGCGGCTCGACAGGGCCGCCGGCGTGGATCGGCACGTCGGGCACCGCGCCCGCCTCGATCCCGAACTGGTCGAGCAGCGCGTGAAGCCCCATGCGCGGCATGATTCGCCCGATTCCGATGCCCAGCGCGCCATCTTCGTCATGCTGGCAGATTGCGATCACCGAACGCTCGAAACGCGGATCGCCGATGCCGGGCATGGCGAGCAGCAGCTTGCCGGTCAGGAAGGGAGGAGTCGGCGCCATAATGTGCCGCAAGATTGATCCGCCTGGGGTGCAATGTCCAGCATCCACTTGCAATAAACGACGGTTGGAACCAGAGGAGAGACAACCGGACTCAACAGCACCTGAAAGGATTTCCCATGACCATCGCCGTTGGTGAAAAGCTTCCCTCCACCAATTTCATCCAGCCGACCGCCGAAGGCCCGCAAGGTGTTGCGAGCGACGAATTCTTCAAGGGTAAGCGCGTTGCGCTGTTCTCCGTTCCGGGTGCATTCACCCCGACCTGTTCGGCCAAGCACCTGCCGGGCTTCGTCCAGCACGCAGCGGACCTCAAGGCCAAGGGCATTGACGAGATCGCCTGCACCGCCGTCAACGATGCGTTCGTGATGGGCGCCTGGGGCAAGGCCTCTGGCGTCGATGGCAAGGTGACGATGCTTGCCGATGGCAATGGCGATTTCGTCAAGGCTGTCGGGCTCGAGATGGACGGCTCCAAATTCGGCATGGGTGCGCGTGGCCAGCGGTTCTCGATGGTTGTTAACGACGGAACGGTCGAGCATCTCTTCGTCGAGGGTCCGGGCGAATTCCGCGTGAGTTCGGCCGAATATATGCTCGAGCAAATCTAATAATGCGTCCTCCCCATCGTCTCGCGATGGGGAGGGGGACCGCCGCGAAGCGGTGGTGGAGGGGTATTGCGCTGCTCCTGCCCCTCCACCACCCCGGAGCAAGTCCGGGGCGGTCCCCCTCCCCGAAGCAAGTCTTCGGGGAGGATGAGAGGCCTTGATACCGCATCTGTCCACCCGTAAGTGTGGAAGATGACAGTTGAAAACAAAGCGCAGACAGGCGCGGCGATCGTCGCCGAACTCGATATCCTGTTCAAGGCCGCGGTGGCGCGGCTCCGCAAGGCCATTGAAACCTATGTTGAAACTGGCACCCCGCCCGATTCGGCCCAGCGCCACGATGGCAGTTTCGCCTATCCCGAGATCCGGCTGCACTACAAAGGCGATGAGGCACGGTCTCCGCCGGCGCGTTCGTTCGGACGGCTGACCGAGGCTGGGGACTATGTCTCGAGCGTCACGAAGCCCGCGCTCTTTGCCGATTATCTTGCCGAACAGATCGATATCCTGATTGCCGATTATGGCGTGGAGATCACCGCTGGGCCGGGGCGGCAGGAAATTCCGTTTCCCTATGTCCTCGACGCGAATGACGATCTTGCCGATGTCCGCGCCAAGGATCTGGCCCGCTGGTTCCCGACGACCGAGCTTGCCTATATCGGCGACGAGATCGCCGACGGCCTGTTCGACTATGGCGTCGACGAAGCGCGCCCGCTCGCGCTGTTCGACGGGCTTCGCACCGATTTCTCGCTCGCCCGGCTCCGCCATTATACCGGCACGCCGCCCGAGCATATCCAGCGCTATGTGCTGTTCACCAACTATCACCGCTATGTCGATGAATTCGTGAACTGGGGCTGCGCGCAGATCGGCAATGGCGGGCCTTATACCGGGCTATCCTGCCCGGGCGGGGTGATGGTCACCGAACATACCGACGATCCCGAAAGCGCGGTGGCGGACAGCGCGTGGCGGCGGCACCAGATGCCGGCTTGGCACCTGATCGCGCCGGACGGGGCGGGCATCACGCTCGTCAATATCGGGGTCGGCCCGTCGAACGCGAAGACGATCACCGATCATATGGCGGTGATGCGGCCGGAGGCCTGGCTGATGATCGGCCATTGCGGCGGGCTGCGCCCCAGCCAGCGGATCGGGGATTATGTGCTGGCTCACGCCTATCTGCGCGACGATCATGTGCTTGATGACATGCTGCCGCCCGAAATCCCGATCCCGCCGATCGCCGAGGTGCAGCAGGCGCTGGCGCGCGCGGCGGAAGTGGTTTCGGGCGAAAGTGCCGACAAGCTGAAAAGCCGATTGCGCACGGGAACGATCGTCACCACCGATGACCGAAACTGGGAACTGCGTTTTTCGAAATCGGCACTCCGCTTCAGCCAGTCGCGCGCCGTTGGCATCGACATGGAATCGGCGACGATCGCTGCGCAGGGATACCGGTTCCGCGTGCCTTATGGCACGTTGCTCTGCGTTTCGGACAAGCCGATGCACGGCGAACTGAAGCTCCCCGGACAGGCCAACCGCTTTTACGAGCGTGCCATCGCCGAACATATGCTGATCGGCATCGAAGCCTGCCAGCAGCTGAAGGCCGAAGGCCCCAAGCTCCACAGCCGCAAGCTCCGCGCCTTCAACGAACCGCCGTTTAGGTAGTGGTGACGAATTCCCTCTCCCCTGAAGGGGAGAGGGGACTTTTCACCTCACCACCCGCAGGTCTTGCCCTTGTTCTGCTTCTGCAGCCAGGCCATCAACGGCTTGAAATAGGCAATCATCGCCGTGCCATCCATTTCGCGGCTGCCGGTGAACGCCTGGAGCGCATCTGGCCAGGGCTTGGAGGCGCCCATCGCGAGCATCGCGTTCAGCCGTGCGCCGACCTCCTTGTTGCCGTAGAACGAACAGCGGTGGAGCGGGCCCTTCCACTTGGCGATGTCACAAGCGGCCTTGTAGAACTGGAACTGGAGGATGCGGGCAAGGAAGTAGCGCGTATAGGGGACATTGCCCGGAACGTGATATTTGGCGCCTGCGTCGAAGTTCGCTTCTGTCCGCTCGACCGGCGGAATGATGCCCTGATATTTGAGCCGAAGGTCCGTCCATGCCTTGTTGTACTGGCCGGTTGGCGTCTTGCCTGAATAGATGTCCCAGCGATATTTGTCGACGAGCAGGCCGAAGGGCAGGAAGGCCACCTTGTCCATCGCCTGGCGCAGCAGCAGCCCGGTATCCTTGTCGGCGCTCGGCACCTTGGCCGCATCGAGCAGGCCGATCTGGACCAGATATTGCGGCGTGATCGACAGCGCGATGAAATCGCCGATCGCTTCGTGGAAACCGTCATTCGCGCCGTTCAGGTAGAGCAGCGGCTGCTTGTTATAGGCGCGCTGGTAGAAATTATGACCAAGCTCGTGATGGATCGTGCGGAAATCGTCCGCATTGACCTTGGTACACATCTTGATGCGCAGATCGTCGATATTGTTGATGTCCCAGGCGCTTGCGTGGCAGACGACTTCGCGGTCGGCGGGCTTGGTGATCTGCGAGCGCTGCCAGAAAGTCTCGGGCAGCTGGTCGAAACCGAGCGACTTGTAAAAGCCTTCGCCGGTGCGGACCATCTTGACCGGGTCATAGCCTTTGGTCTTGAGCAGCTCGCCCGTATCATAACCGATGTCGCCAGAGCCTGCGGGCGCGACGATGTCGTAGATATTGCCCCATTCCTGCGCCCACATATTGCCGAGCAGGTCGGCGCGGATCGGGCCGGCCTTGGGCTGGATGGCATCGCCATATTTCTCGTTGAGCTTGGTGCGCGTGTAGCAGTGCAGCTGGTCGTAGAGCGGCTTGACCTGCGCCCAGAGCTTGTCGGTCAGCTTCGCGAAATCATCGGCCGGCATG
>Ga0209023_10006748_pt1 | contig 11999 bp, 10 predicted proteins | sample LakOneMetagenome_FD_187468 | JGI IMG/M metagenome (GOLD analysis project Ga0209023, IMG submission 187468) | Freshwater and sediment microbial communities from Lake Erie, Canada (SPAdes) (version 2) | ecosystem: Environmental > Aquatic > Freshwater > Lentic | place: Lake Erie, Canada...
GTACCAGATGAAGGTTTTGGTTGCTGGGCAATACAATTGAAAGAAAGAAAAACAAATAAAATTTTAAGTGCTGGTTTCATTTGGTTTGAAAATTTATTTCATGCTGAGAAAATACTCTTTTGTAAACATCGGGTTTATTTTTGAATAGAAATGTATCAGGAGGTTTACCTTTTTTTCTATTCTTGGGTAATGGTTCACAATATCCCAAAACCCGTCCGCAGGTTTGAATAAATTCTGGGCTAATGTATTGATATCATTTTCAATTCCTGAATAAGCATATTGTGTAAGAAACCCTTTACTGCTGAGTGCTGTATCAAGATCCTGTGATGAGCGGTCTTTCCTGATCGCCCCTACCCCGGCCTCCGGGTCATTGTAATCAAAGCCCGGAATATTGGCTTCCTTCCAGGAAACAGTATCAATGAATGAAGGGTGGTTCCTGAATAAAATACTTGAGAACTCATGGTGAAATGTCTGTTCAATATACCGGTCTGTATAACCCTGGTCAATCCCGTTATTCGTTAAAAATACAGCATCGTTAGAGTTGGTACCGCCAAACGGAACATCATACATTGACATTGATTTTAAAAAATAAACAGCCCTTAATTCAGCTGATAATAATGGATCAGGGTATTTGGCCAGTGCCATTATCATGATTGATTTTGTTCTTGATATTTCACCGGCAGCAATGGGATACCCATGGGCATTTATTTCCGGTATCAACCATGAATCCGGAAATATGGAAGCTGTATAATTGAATTGAATACTAACTCCCTGTATGACCGTATCTGAATAATTACTCCCTTTCATAAGCAGGGGAATTGGTAATAACATAAAAAAAATGAAAACTATTTTTTTCATAATTAAATGCTTGAAAAGTAAAGTTTCAGCAATCCAACTTCACCGTACTAATTTTAGACACCTATCTTCTCATTCACTATTTTTAAAATGACTGCTTCCATTGCAATAGTTTTATCTTCTATTTCTTTCCCTTTTGAAATGATATCTGCAACATATTCTTTGTCATCATAGCCTGCAGCATTTATCCGTACATTCATGAACGCTCCCATTACAGCAGAGCGGGCACACAAAGCACCCACACCGGCATCTGAAACGGAATTAGGATTGCCGGTCTCTGCCATTGCTTTGATAACTTCCATTCCGGCGTATGCAGTCTGCATAACTTTAAAAGGGATCTCAATGGCATATTTTGTAGCATACTGGATCGCTTTCGAACGTACAGCTTTTTCTGCATCACTGGATTTTGGCAGCGCAAATGCATTCATGATATGATTGAAAGCACTTGTATCTGCATCAACAAGTTTTAATAATTCAGTTTTGTACTGCTCTCCTTTTTCTGCCCAGTTACTGAATTCCTCCCAGCGTTCATCCCATCCTTTTTTATGAGAGGAAAGATTAGCTACCATTGTTGCAAGCGACAAACCCAGTGAACCGGTATATGCGGCAATAGAACCTCCACCAGGTGCCGGACTTTCACTGGCAGTTTCATCAGCGAATTCAGTTAATGTCATGCTGATGAGTTTGTTGTCGGCTTTATTGGCAAGCATGTATTCGATGATCCTTTCTTCAGGCTTGAAAGGGGCAAGTTCATCCAGTCCCATAGATTTTATAGCGATCCTGATCAGTTCCTTTTCGCTTACTCCCGTACTGCGTTGCTGTTTTTTAAGGAAATATTTTCCTGCATCAGTCATGGCCTTCAGGGGAATCAAGCCAACAAGTTCACTACCGGTTACCCTTATGCCACGTTCGGCCGCTTTTTTACAGGTTTCATCAAAAGCAATATGAACAGGCGTTATATTAATATTGGTAAGATTGATGGATATTTGTGCAATGCCATACTCTTCTATGAACCAGCCAATGGCTTTTACACTTTTTAATGTACCAGGCTTATTTACTTTGATACCGTTCTCTTCAACATTTCTTCCTGCTTCACGGATATCAAATGCAATAGCATTAGCCCGGCGTGTAGACGTTGTATTAAGGTTGACATTGTAAGCCACCAAAAAATCCCTTGCACCAATTACAGTGGCGCCACGTTTTACATCAAATACGGCCGGCCCGAAATCCGGTTTCCATTCTGGTAATACTATTTTCTTTGCAAAACCTTCATATTCCCCTGCACGTATAACAGATAAATTATTCCTAGTTTTATCAGGCTGTGCAGCTTCATATAAATAAACAGGAAGATTGATTTCTGTTCCAACTTTTTTTGCCAATTGCTGGGCATACTTCGCTGTTTCTTCCATACTGATATTCGCTATGGGTATGAGCGGGCAAACATCAGTAGCGCCCATGCGTGGGTGTTCGCCTTTGTGTTTACTCATGTCTATCAATTCCCCGGCCTTCTTTATAGCACGGAAAGCAGCCTCAATAACGGGTTCGGGCTGGCCTACAAATGTTACAACTGTTCTGTTGGTCGCCTTACCGGGATCTACATTTAATAAACGTACACCTTCCACCGTTTCAATTTCGGCTGTTATTTGATTGATGATATTCATATCGTTCCCTTCTGAAAAATTGGGAACACATTCTATCAGTTGCTGCATATTAAAAAAGTTTGACGCAAAGATGCAAAGTTTCAGTCAAAGACCAAAAGAACAGGGATCTATAAACATAAAAAGGCCGGTTCATAATGAACCGGCCCGGGTAATCCGTCTAAAACAATACTTTAATTCAAAACACCTGTAGCAGTTGCATTAACCGTAACTGTTGCATTTGCTGCAATAATCAGGTTGAGCAGATCCAGGTCAACTGAAGGAGCTATCACCAATGTTCCGATTAACTCAAGTTTTCCGTCAGCATTCGTGTCTTTATAGCTTGCAAAATGCAACTCGTAATTTCCTGCTTCTAAAAAGTGTAACTGATATGAACCACCTGTACCAACTGATGCACTCGTAACTGCATTTTTGAATTCAATGCTGCTTGTCCCCTGTCCATGTATTTCAGTGGCCCTGTCGAAAGTTCCTTTCTTATAAGCATAAACAACTACTTTATCCGATAACGATACAGCATCTGTCAAGGTACCAGAAATCGTTGCGCTGTTACTTTGGGTTGTAACACGGATAGCTGTTTGCAATTCAGCCTGGGTAGTGAAATCATACTGGTCACCTGCTGTACCTCCAACCTGTTGCGTGATCATCTTACGCAGGTCAAAATCTGCAACAACAGTATTTGCACCATTCTGCAGTGCTATACTTTTTGTAATGGTTATTTCATTACTTGTTGATTGCAGTTTATTCTTTGTTACACCAGTAACACCTGAAGTTAATACATATGAACCCGGCGTATTGCCGCTTGCGTCCATATCATTATCCAGCACAAATGTTATACTGCTGTAAGTTTTACTGTCAAGATTAAAATTGCCAATTGATTTCGTGCTGCCATTTTGATAGGCTAAAAGATCTACAGTTGTTTTTGTAAACCCCTGTACACTTACTCCATCCAGTTTTATACCGCTGATCGTTACAAAAGCACTGATCACAGACGCATCATCGATCGAAGCATCAGTAACCTTGAATTCTGTACTGGCTGTTCCCGAATTGTTGTTATCATCTTTTGAGCAGGAAATAAATGCTAGTGAAATTAAAAATGTACCAGCAATGATTGCTGTAAGCTTTTTCTTGGTGTTTGTCATAATTAAATGTTTGGTTTGTTGATTGTAAATAAGTTAACAAACCGTGATTTTCATAAACCATGCCAACAAGTTTTATAGTAATTTCTTTAACAATGATGAGTCTCAACAAATGAAAAACTATGTATATACAATAAATAAAAATTTATAGTTATTAGTATTGTTACTATAAACAAAGTAGTGTGTATTAAAAAATATTGAAAGATGAATACCTGGTTATATAAATGCACCATTCATCATAACCTTATCTACCAGGTTATTTCCAAATGAATAAGGCAGGTATGCCAGTGAAGGAATTGGTTTTGTAAATATGAGATTAGCTTTTTTACCGATACTGATGCTTCCTGCCTGGTTCTGCACTTCCATTGCAAAAGCACCATTGACAGTTGCTGCATTGATGGCCTCTTCGGGAAGCATTTTCATCTGAATACAACTGAGCGCAGTTACAAAATTCATATTACCGCTGGGGGAAGATCCGGGATTATAATCACTGGCAAGTGCAACAGCACAACCTGCATCAATTAATTTCCTTGCGGGCTGATAGGCCATCCTTAAAAAGAATGCAGCAGTTGGCAACAATGTTCCGATGGTACCTGATGAGGAGATATCAGAAATATCCTGGTCAGTCATTGTTTCCAGGTGATCAACAGAAACAGCATTTAATTTTATGGAAGATTCAATACCACCGATACTGTTGAGCTGGTTGATGTGCAATTTTGGTTTTAATCCGTAAGAAGCCCCGGCTTTGCAAATGGTTTCCATTTCTGAGGGTGAAAAAAAACCTGTTTCACAAAATACATCAATGTAATCAGCCAGTTTTTCAGCTGCAATAACGGGGAGCATTTCATTTATAATAAGATTGATGTAGCCCTGATGGTTTTCTTTGTATGCAGGTGGATATGTATGTGCACCAAGAAAGGTTGATTTAATGATCATACCCGATCTTTCTTTAAGCTTCTTGATCACACGGAGCATTTTCAATTCTCCTTCTACCGACAAGCCATAACCGCTTTTTATTTCAACAGCACCTGTTCCCATTTTATTTATCTCCAAAAGACGCTGCCATGATTCATTGAAAAGCTGTTCTTCAGAAGCAGCATTTAATTTAGCAGAAGAATTTAAAATTCCGCCTCCGCGGGCCGCAATTTCTGCATAGCTCAATCCGTTGATCTTATCCACAAATTCATTTTCCCTGCTTCCTGCAAAAACAATATGTGTGTGGCTATCGCACCAGCAGGGCATTACAAGCTGCCCGGTAGCATCAACAATATTTTTTGGCAATTGAGGGATTTTTAATTCCAGTTCATACATAGCCCCGAATTCTGCAATGATACCATCTTCAATAAGCAGGAATGCATTTTCAATTAATGGAAGTTCTGCAAGTTCTTTCCCCTTTAACAGCCTGGTTTCTTCTCTTGTATTGATCAGTTGTTTTATATCGGTAATAAGTGTTGTCATTGAAATGGTTATTTATATTTACAATTTCTCCCACACAGACCTGCTGAATGCTTCAAGTCCCGGATCACGGGCTCCCATTAAAAGCAATACACAATCGCCTGTTAAGTGTGGCCTCATGGTCTCTAAAAATTCATTCCTGTTCTCAACAAAAAATGCATTTTTATCTGAGGCCTTTATTTCTTTAATGAGATCATTTGCTGAAATATCTTTTACAGCCGTTCCTCCTGCATAAAATATCTCACTCATCCATATTTCATCTTCAGGCCTCAATACAGATGCTATTTCATGTATGAAATCATTTTTTAAAAACCTGGTAGGGCCATATCCGTGTGGCTGAAACCAGGCAACTACTTTAGGTGCTATGTGCTGACAGGCTGCAATAGACGCTGCACATTTTACCGGGTTGTGTGCATAATCATCAATAACATAAACACCATTCTTTTTACCGAGCAACTGGTGGCGCCTGTAAATTCCTTCATAATTTTTCAGCGCAGCTGCACAGGTAGAAAGATCAACACCCAACTGGTTTGCAACGGCAACGGCAGCCAGTGCATTTTCCATATTGTGTTTGCCAACAGTATCTATTGAAAACTGGATATTGCGTATCGAAAATTGAATATTCAATCCTTCCTGTTTAAAATTAGCTGCAACATAACCGGCTCCGGATCCTTCATCAAGGGAGAAATCGTGTAATATATTTTGTGATAATTGTTTCGCCAATGTGTTTGACTGATTTACCACAAAAAGTTCTTTGGTATTATTTTTAAATGTTCCGAAAATGTTCATCAACTCATCTATTTCCTGGTGGTCTTTGTCAATATTCAATAATAAACCAACTTCGGGATTGTATTGAACAATAGACCCATCACTTTCATCGGCTTCAATAACAAGCCAGTTTCCTTTTCCAACTTTAGCGTTACCGATCTTTCCTTCTTTAATAATGCTTACCAACCCTGCACCACTGATGATACTTGGTTCCTTTCCGGCAAATTCAAGGATATCAAATAACATGGCACTGGTGGTGCTTTTACCTGAAGTTCCTCCTACCGCGATCGTTCGCTTACTTTTTGAAATGACCGCAAGTAATTCACTTCTTTTAATAATGGGAATTGATAAACTTTTTGCTTTCTGCACTTCAGCAACAGTATCTTCAATGGCAGTTGATACAACTACCAGGTCTGTCTGATTATTGATACCTTCACCATTCTGCAAAAAACATTTAATACCACAGGCTTCCAGTTTATCTTTTGTATCATTTGGTTCGTCCGGCTGAAAATAACGGTCACTACCGCTTACCTGTTTTCCTGTTCCGGCAAGATATTGGGCAATAGCACTCATACCTGTTCCGGCTACGCCGATAAAAAATACATTCTTAAAATCATTTACCGATGTGATCATTTTTTACTGTTTCTTTTTTAAATGGATGTGCTTCCGTTGTAAAAACAATTTTATCAAGGTCTGCCGCCGATGATGGTGCAAACACCAGGTAAGCATACTTCAATGTTTCCCCAAAGAAAAAGCTTTCCATTGAATTAATCTGCTCATAGGTTCTTACATCTTTTAAAGATGTAAAACCAATTTCAGTTTTACAATGATTCAAAATGTCTTCTGTCATTGTTTTTGCCATCCATAAATAATCATACTTGCCGGTAAGCCGGTATAAATAAAAGCAACTCTCCAGGTTCTCGGGACGTAAGACATAATAAGCGCTTGTAACAGAATCTGTTTTATAATTGAATTCTTCCGGTTCAATGTTGAATTTGGTCCACATATAATAATTCGCTTTCTGAATATTGGCAGCTGTTTCAATATCGCCTGCATAAGCACAAAGGCCTGCATAAAAAGCATCCAGCGCTCCATAGGTAGTTGAAGTTTCCTTTCCTGTATTCATATCGGCATGGCGCATGAACCAGCCATTATTTGTTTTGTCGATAAGGTATTTTTTGATCGCCTTATTATGTGCATCAAACGCCACTTTAAAATCTTTGTCAGCAAAAAGCACCCAGCTTTTATACAGGTATTCATAATAAGAATCAATATAACCGCTGATATGTGTTTGCGTACTTACCCATTTGCCATTTGTTACATTGATCTGCTCGCCAACAAGATCAAGTTTACTGTGCCTTTTGTAAACTTCCATGATGGCCTTTTTAGCTGCCTCATAATAGGCATTGTTGCCGGTTATTTTAGAAAGTTTTCCAAACTCCATCATAAGGGTCCCAATTTCTGCCGGGTTGTTTATTGAATCACGAATCTTGCCTGTCTGTAAATGAACATACCGATAAGGCATACCTGTAGGCGTATTAAATGCCGGCATCATCCTGTTTGCCAGGTCGGTTGCCAGTGAAAGGAATTTTTTATCCCCGTCTGTTTCATACGCTGTGATCAGTCCGGCAAGCAATCTGATGGTAACTTCAAATACCTGTATTTCATTATCAACATCGAAAGTAAGTTTTGACAATATCAGTTCCTTTGCTTCACTTGCTTCAGTGGTTAGTCCCATTATTGTAAATGTATCAAATGCATCTACCGCAGTCATCAGCATTGAATGTTTGTACCAGTTCCTTCCCGTCTTTGTCAATGGTCTCAGATCGTCGTATCCCCAGGCATACTCTTTATATCCTTTCCACGCATGTTGAGTAGCTGCCCGAACTTTGTTCAACATTTCTGTCTTCATTTCATCCGTAAATCTTGCCGGTTTCCCCTGGGAAAATAGCGCAGATGTTGCAGCTAATGTCATACACAAGACAATCAAAAGGCATTTTTTCATTTTCGAAATGATTATGGTGCTAATTTACAGGTAATTTATTTGTTCTGGAGGTATGAATGTGGTTTGGGAATAGCGTTGGATTAAACTGGCACTCATTCACTGATGTTAAAGCTTATTACTTTTGTTGTACAGAAATTCTGATAACTGATAAACCATTTAAAGAAATCAGTGAATGAACGACAAAAAGTATTTTATTTATCTTAACAATAAATGAAAACCAATTACAAGGCGATAGCGTTAATATAAAAAACTTCAAAAACCCCCGGTAAGATGAAATCATTATTTTCTACATTATTTGTTGCAATCACATTCATTTCCTGCGCACAAACGCCCAATGCTAAATTGAAGATCCCTGGCCCGGAAAGATCGGCAGCAGCTAATGAAGCAATCGCAACTTTTGCGGAAGGCTGTTTCTGGCATGCCGAAATAGTGTTCCAGAGCCTGGTTGGAGTAAGGGATGCAGTTTCTGGTTATGCCGGCGGGAACAGTGTAAACCCGACTTATGAAACAGTTTCATCCGGCAGAACAGGCCATGCCGAAACGGTACAGGTTTATTATGATCCTGCAAAAATATCCTATGAAACATTGGTTGCCGCATTTTTTGCAAGCCAGGATCCAACAACGATAGACAGGCAGGGAAATGATGCCGGAACAGAATACCGTTCCATTGCCTTCTACAGAAATGAGAATGAAAAAAAGATAATAGAAGCAGAGATAAACAGGCTTACTGCCAGTAAAAAATACAAGAGTAAAATTGTTACCCAGGTTGTTCCATTTACAAAATTTTACCCTGCAGAAGCATATCACCAGGAATATATCAGCAATAACCCGGGGAATCCTTATGTCCAGAATGTTTCTATACCGGATTTTGAAAAATTCAAGAAAGAATTTAAAGGAAATTTCAAACCTTAATTATCCCGGTTTAATCAATATCCGATTCTGAAAGCTTTGGAAAAGCCTCCAACTTTTTTAAAGCTTTTTTATTTGTTGAAAGCGTTATCCATCTGCTTTCCTGCAAAGTAACCGATGATACCGCCTATTACAGCGCCAATGATAAGTCCAACGACCGAACCATCTCCGGCAAACCAGGCAATACCTAGAGCCAGTAAAGCACAAAAGCCAATTGCTACGGGCACAGCACTTTTTCTTTTCTTTTGATGAGGTACATAATCAGCATGGTGTTTATGTGGTTTCCTGTTCTTTGATTGTGGCATGGTTTTATTTTATTTTGATCTAATCAATTAATGTTTCCAGTTCTTTAAGGTAATCATATTGAAGGTCTTCGTGCATAGTATTAATTTCTTTTTTTATTTTTTTGATCTGCCCTTCATATAAATTTACCAATGCTGTACTTTTTTTAACAGGTATCCCTGTTTCTTTTATCCGTTTACAGAAATAGATCAGCAATTCAACTCCAGTTTGTGTTTCGGCACTATATTTTGAATACCGGTTTATCAGTCTTAAAATCTTTCTCAGGCTTTTTTTTACAAAATATAAACTGCTGTGATTGATATCTTCAAACTGTTCATCAACTGCTTCTTTAACACTTTGGATATACCCGCGTTCATCGTTCGCTTCAAATATCAGGTATGTGACCAACTCTTTGTTTTCCTTTTTGAACTTCGTAAGCCGAAGGGTAAGCGGAAGCAATTCATGGGGCGGCAGGTTTTCGAGGGCAGATTTTATTTCTTTGATAGAGGCTGCTTTCATAATTGAAAAATACAGATTTTATTGAATAAAAAATACCGGTATAAAAACCGGTATTGATATTCTTTTTATTTATTCGATGTTAGTTGTTGTTCAAGACATTAAGGTCTTGGAGGAGGTGGTGGTAATGGTGGCAACGGCGGATGATGTTTAGGCAATGGTGGTCGTGGCGGTAAGCCGGGGTGTTGATGATGCACATAGTGTTTATTCCCCTTATAATGTTTATGGTGTTTTTTCTGGGCAAAAGCAGGAGCACTTAAAAAACCTGCCATTACGAATAATAATAAGATCTTTTTCATATCGTGTATTTTAATTGATAAATAATTATTCCTGCCGCTACCCTATTTCAACTATTATGCCACAAGCGGCTTCAATTATATAGTGATAAGATATATCTTTAAGAAAAAAAGTAGAGATGGCATCAAAACGCAAACTGCCTTCACCCATAACCATATTAATGGCAGTGATCGTCATTGCAGCCATTGCAACAGTATTGATCCCCGCAGGCCAATACCAGCGTCTTGCATATACAGAAGGAACCAGTTTTAAACTGATAACCCAGACTGGCGAATCAGAACTGCCTTTGACACAGCATACTTTAGACAGTCTTAAGATCAGAATATCGCTTGAGAAATTTAAAAGCGGTTCAATACGAAAACCGGTCTCTATTCCGGGAACTTATCAAACCATTCCAAGAAACAGGCAGGGATTTATTGAAGTGCTTCAGGCGCCGATAAAAGGGATATATGATTCCATCGACATTGTATTTTTCATATTGGTGATCGGGGGCTTCATGAATGTTTTTAATGAATCAGGCGCACTGGTAAAAGGGCTCACGGCTTTATCGTATAATATGAAAGGGAAGGAAGCCTGGCTGATCATCATTCTTACCTTTCTTTTTGCATTTGGCGGCGCTTCATTCGGGATGGCTGAAGAAGGGCTGGTTTTTTACCCGGTAATGGTCCCGCTGTTCCTGGCAGCCGGATATGACCTACTCGTTCCTGTTGCGGTAATTTTTGCAGGAACCAATATCGGCAACCTTACTTCGTTCACCAATCCATTTGCAACGATCATCGCCTCCAATGCTGCAGGAGTGAACTGGTCAGACGGGCTCTATGAACGTATCATCATATTTGCAATTGTAACCGGGGTCACCATATGGTATATTGTTCGGTACGCCCAGAAAGTAAAAGCAAACCCCGAGGCATCATTGGTTTATCGTATTGATGGTGTTGTTGCTTCACACTATCCTTTGATCGATACTTCTAATATCTCGGAAACTGATACAAGGCTTTCGGGTAAAACGAAATTATTACTGCTGGTATTCCTGTTCACGTTCTTAGGAATGGTAACAGGTGTTGTCTGGTTCGACTGGTGGCTGCTTGAAATGACCGCTTTGTTCCTGGCATCCTCTATTTTATTGGCCATTATCATAAAATTAAAAGAATCGGATTTTATAAAACAATTCATTACCGGTGCAGAAAGTTTGCTAAGTGTAGCCATGATCGTTGGTGTGGCAAGAGGTGTAGGTATCATTTTGAATGAAGGCCGGATCAGCGATACCATATTATTTTATTCTGCAAACCTTGCAGGCAGTATGCCTCCTGTTTTATTCATTGTGCTGATGCTGGCTTTGTACATGGTATTTACATTATTCATTTCTTCTTCGTCGGGAATGGCAGTGCTTACCATGCCGATCATGGGAGCGTTGGCAGTGCTGGTAAATGTTCCTGGAAGGGAAATTGTAAATGCTTACCTGTTTGGAATGGGAATAATGAGTTTTATAACACCCACCGGACTTATTCTTCCTTCACTGGCATTGGTAAATGTTGGCTTTAAAACCTGGTGGCGGTTTATTTACCCGCTGATCATCATACTGTTCATTATTTGCGCCATTTGCCTTTCTATCGGCATATTATATAAATAAAAAAACCTTCGTTAATGCGAAGGCTTTTCATAGAAGGCTTTTTGAAGGATAATTGGATATTCAGGGTTTCATAGGTAAGGATCAATCATGTTGCAAATATCAGCAACAATTTCAGTGTAACTTGTAGTGAATGTTGTTTATGTTTTGTAGAAATTTGATTATTAACCATCGATACAAATAATACTTCTAAAAAGAAAAAACCTTCGTTAAGTGCGAAGGTTTTTCATAGAAGGCTTTCGAAGGATTTGGATATTCAGCGTTTCAGAGGTAAGGATCAATTACATTGCAAATATCAGTCAGGATGTAATCATATCTTGTAGCGATTGCTGCCTATGTTTTGTAGAAATTTGATTATTAACCATCGATACAAATAATACTTTTAAAAAGAAAAAACCTTCGTTAAGTGCGAAGGTTTTTCATAGAAGGCTTTCGAAGGATTTGGATATTCAGCGTTTCAGAGGTAAGGATCAATTACATTGCAAATATCA
>Ga0209023_10006750_pt1 | contig 11995 bp, 8 predicted proteins | sample LakOneMetagenome_FD_187468 | JGI IMG/M metagenome (GOLD analysis project Ga0209023, IMG submission 187468) | Freshwater and sediment microbial communities from Lake Erie, Canada (SPAdes) (version 2) | ecosystem: Environmental > Aquatic > Freshwater > Lentic | place: Lake Erie, Canada | collected...
TCATCGACATAAATTTTGTCCATATAACGAACATCTACACCAGCATTAAAACCAGTTTCAGGAAGCCAACCGAGAGAGACAAAAGCTTGGTTTTTAGCAATCCCTGGAATGTAATTGCCGTTTTTAATCACTTTTTTAGGATCTGAATTCGGAATATCGGCATCGAATGTTGCATCTAGGAAACTATAGCTTGCTTGTGCAGTTAAATCATTCCACAAACGCTTATTCCACGACAGCTCAACACCTTGACGTAAAGTTTTATCTGCATTTTGATAGGTTGCACGACCATCAACAGATCCCGCAGAAACAATATCATCTCGTGTATTGCTTTGGAAAAGCGCAGCTGTGAAATGACCCAATTGATTTTGTGCTTTTAAACCCAGTTCATAGTTATCACTGGTCGATGGTTTTAACGCAAAATTAATACCCGCTGTTCCTGAGTTTGGATACGCCATTTCGGTAAATGTTGGCGTTTCAAAACCTTTGGCATAACTGATATAGGTCGTTAAATCAGAAGTGATGTCCCAAGTAAACGCTGCCGATGGTAAGAATTTTTGATAATCCGTGCTACCACTATCGTCGCCATTCATACCTTGAATATAGTAATCTTCAGATTGATAATGCACATTGCTATAACGCAATCCTGTATCCAATCGCACAGTCGGTAAAAATTGCCACGAGGCTTGCAAATATGGATCTAAATTCCATAACGTATTCTTTTCATCACGACGTAAATCACCTTTAACGCCATAACTTGGTTTATTATTTTCTAAAATAAAGTTTTCATAACCTTGACGATCTTCATTCATGGCATCATAAGCCAAACCCACACTAAAACGTGTATTTGGCAATAAGTCTTTACCCGTCCAACGTAAATCTGCACCATAATAATCGCGTTCAAAATCAATCACACCACCCGCCTGACGTGGATTGTTTTGAGTTGACATTGGAATAGACTGATATTGTGTGACTTCACGATGACCTAAATACATCATGGTATAAATTTCATTTTGATCGTTTAATGGTTTCGTCCAATTGATACCTGTCTGTGTTTGGTTAATATCTTTTCGAACATTAAACTGTTTTAAAAATGGCACTTGTTGTTTAGGATCAGCTTTCCATTGGTCTCGTGTTAAACCTTGAGGATCATTGGCAGAAATATCGACATAATTCATTAACCAATTGATTTTAGAGCCATCATCTAAATTCCAAGTCAATTTGGCATTACTTAAAACTTTCTGCGCATCGCTATGTTCACGATAACCATCGGTATCAAAATACGATGAACTCACCACATAACTTGGCTCATTGGCTTTGTCCGCGCCACCTTGCAAGATAATATTTGCCCGATTTTTATGATTGCTTCCACCTGAATAACCAAGCTCTATCGAATCCCGACCTTGCCCTTCTTTGGTTGTGGTTAAAATCGTACCACCAGAAGAATTTCCATAAAGTGATGAAAATGGCCCACCAAGCACTTCGATATGATCCAAACTGCTCAAATCAATATTCGACGTCTGACCTTGCCCATCTGGCATAGTCGCAGGAATTCCATCGACATATAAACGAATCCCACGTACCCCAAAGGTTGAACGTGCGCCAAAACCACGCATAGAAATTTGCAAATCTTGTGCATAGTTTTCACGATTATTGAGCTGTAAACCAGGAATACCTTTGAGCGTTTCAGAAAGATTGACGCCAATATTATTTTGGTTTTGATCTTGGTCGATTCGGTACACTGAAGCAGGTGTATTCAGAAAACTGGTGTCTGAACGTGTTGCTTCAACTTTAATTGTGGGTAAGAGCTGAACGGAATTTGACGATTCCGTTTCAGCATATAAATTTTGAGCAATGCATGCTGTTAAACAAAGCAGTGTTGTTTTAGTTTTTAAGTGATTCACGCTTTGCATCTGCAATATCCTTTAGGGTATTTAGAAAATAACTTTAGACCCTAAGCCAATGACCAATGCATTATCCACTTGATTTGTCGCACCTGGATGTACAACATACTGTACTAAAGGACGAAGCATGAACCATTTAGCAGGGTAATATGAGTAGTTTAACTCAATATTATACTCTGCATCTTCATTTAACTGCCTCAAATTTGTACCTAAACGGCTATTATTCACATAACTGAGATAACGATCATTAAGATGCACACGGTTTACAGCTAAACCTAAGATATCGTTTGGATGTTCTTCCAATAAACCATAATATTTCAAGCCAAGTTGTTGTGAATCATTCACAGCAGTCGTTGTACGATCATGCACCGTAAAGTTACCAAAACTGTGTAAACCACGTTTCCCTTCACCTGCTGATGTTAATTGCTGTTCAAAGCCAAACCAGCCGCCATAAGAACGATCTTCACCTTTCGTTCCTGCTTTATAAGCCACATCATATTGGTTCTTTGCATCATCCGCTGTGTTATATAACGCACCAAAACGATAGCTTCCTGGCAGATGATTTAATCCTTGTTTCGGAGACCAAACCACTTCTGAAAGAATATTTACACCATCTGCATGTTTTGTATCTAAATTCCAACCATGGCGTTCTAAAGCATTTTCAGGGTTATATTCAAACACGCCAACTTGGGTAAATAACTCAGGGTTAATTTGATATTTCACACGTGCGCCCCATTGCGAAACAGGTGTGTTGTACCAGAGTTTACCCTGCCATTTCCCCATTTGTGCTGCACAGAATGCGTTTCCTTGGAAATCACATGCCATCGTATTAAATTCTGTACCCAAACCCATACGCCCTAAACGAACGCTTAAACCTTGATTTTTAAAATTCTTTTCAATATACAACTCACTCAAGCGACTACCTGAATTTCCACGCCCCCAATTGGCTTGAGAATTTGCCCATTGAGGCGCATCAGGCGCTTGAATACCTTCAATACTGGTACTTTGACCTTGACGTGCCGTAATCAAAGCACGAATGGTGACATCATCCCAACCCGCTAGTTTGGACATATCCAATGTCGTACCCAAGCCAAACTGAGTCCCAAAAGTTGGGGCTTGATGTGCATCATAACCACCATCTGCAAGGTATGAACCATCTGTTGCAATTGTGCCATCAAATTTAACCCCTTTCTCGGCAAGTTCAGTACGCACACCATTCCAATCACCTGTCATGGTATTTCCATGAAGATCAAAAGCATCTTCGGCGAATGTATGTGTCATCATGGTTGTCGTCATGGAGATTGCTAAAAGTGAAGGAACAACTTTTTTCATAGAGAAAGCCTAAATCGAAGAAAACACTGTTAAAGCATTTGTATAAGCCAGTTCAATCAAACAATATGTTTAAGTCAGCACATTTAAATCAATAAAAATTAATAGAAAAATACCATTTTAAAACAACAACAACTGTTGATATAACTCAGCTTTAATACTTTTAAACTAAAATAATTCACTAGAAATTTACACATTTTTTTACATATAACTATCAGATTATTTTTATACAATTCAGAACTTTTTTTTATCAATAAACTTTATGATCAATAACAAATGTTTATTTCCAATATCGCTTAAAAGCACAATGACAATGACGTATATTTTCCAATCAAAATAGGTCGTCATAAACGGCTTTGCTTTATACAAAGTCTATTCTCCAATACAATAGCCCCAATGTTTTGTATTTTGATGATGACATGCCTGAACTACCAGAAGTTGAAACAACAAAAGTCAGTTTGTTCCCCTTACTGGAGCAAAAAGTGATTGATGTTCAAGTACGAGAATCTCGCTTGAGATGGCCTATTCCTGAGGATATTCAAAACTTAAAAGGGCAAAAATTATTAAAACTAAGTCGTCGTTCAAAATATATTTTGGCTGAGTTCGAAACACATAGCATGCTTTGGCATCTGGGTATGTCAGGTAGTTTTAGACTGTGTGACACTCAAGATGAGTTGAGAAAACATGATCATCTGATTATTCAATTTGAAGATCAGCAATTGCGCTACCATGATCCTCGTCGCTTTGGTTGCATTATTTGGCTCAATGAAGAAAGCCAAACTAAGCTCATTGATACTCTTGGCCCTGAACCATTAAGTGATGTGTTTAATGCAGAATACTTAATCGATAAATTAAAAAATAAGAATGTCGGCATAAAAATTGCAATCATGGATAATCATGTTGTGGTCGGTGTTGGCAATATCTACGCCACAGAATGCCTATTTAATTTAGGTATCCATCCAGCGCAACCTGCTTCAACCTTATCTACCGACCAAATTCAAAAATTGGTGGTGGAAATTAAACGTATTTTAAAACAAGCCATTGATTTAGGTGGTTCTACGTTAAAAGACTATAGCAATGCCATGGGTGAAAATGGTTACTTTCAGCAAACCTTATTGGCCTATGGTCGTGCAGGTGAGATGTGTGTGAACTGTGAAACGACGCTGGAAAATATAAAACTTGGACAGCGTGCAAGTGTATTTTGCCCACAATGCCAACCTTTGAAAAAAGTGAACACATCCCAAATTCAGCGAGGTAAATCTAAATGAAAACTGCAATTGTTCGTCATATTTTAGTGAAAGATAAAGATTTGGCAGAACAACTGAAAAAGAAAATTTTAGATGGTGCTGATTTTACTAAAATTGCCAAACAGCATTCCACATGCAATTCAGCCAAACGCGGTGGTGAACTCGGTGAAGTCAAAAAAGGACAATTGGTTCCTGTGATTGATAAACTGGTTTTTACAGCAGCAGAACGTGTACTGCATGGCCCTGTTAAAAGTCAGTTCGGTTTTCACTTGGTTGAAATTAAGTTCCGTATGGATTTTTAAGTCAAGCTCAAACCATACTTTGTATTTTTAGAAAACGCTTAAATTCTAAATACTGTTTATTTTAATGTGCTGTTTCAACTTTAAAATCTTCAACGTATTTAGAATATTGATCGATATAAGGTCTAAACATTTCTGCACGTGTGGTGAAATAAAAAACCTCATTACCATTATGTACAATTGTTTCAGGGGATTTGCCATTGCAAAAACCATTATCTGACTCAACTGCCGTTTTTAAACTAATAAAATTCTTTTCTGCCTGTTGTGCATCTTCAAAAGCAAAAACCAATAAACTGAAATCTGGGCGTACTTTTTCTTGACCAACATCCACCAAACTTTCTGCACTATATGAACGTATCCCATCCCCTTTGACCTGAATAATTTTATTATTGGTACAATCATTTTCAGACCATGATCTACCGCTTTCTTTTTCAACAAACTCAAATTGATCTTTTAATAATTGCGTCTGTAATGCCACCAATAAAGCATCATTTTCATCTATCGATTTTGCTTCAATCACCTCAAAAACAGTTTTCTCATTTGGCATATCTGCAAAACTTAAATTCTTGGTTTTGTTTTGAGTATCTTCTTGATTCTTTTGTGGCTCAGAACATCCCATTAATCCCAAAAGCATCATTGCCATGATTAAACTTTTTTTCATTCTGATATTCCTATTCTCCTTTAAGAATGATCATAAACGATTCACACAAAAAACGGCACTTAAAAGTGCCGTTTAATCATGAGGAATGACCCATCATTACGCTTGTGGACGATTTTTCAACTCATCACGAATTTCACGTAATAATTCAATATCTTCTGGAGTCGCTGCTGGTGCTTCTTCAGCAGGTTTACGAATTTTATTTAAGAATTTAACCAGTAAGAATACAACCCACATTAAAATAAGGAAGTTCAATACAATTGTGATGAAATTACCATAAGTTAAAACGTTTACCCCGGCTTTAGTGAGTTCATCCAATGAAGTTAGGTTGTTTGGGTTATTCCCAAGCACAACAAACTTTTGAGTAAAATCAACACCACCACCTGTAATCACAGAAATTAATGGCATGATGATATCTTTCACTAAAGAATCAATAATTTTATTGAAAGCACCACCGATGATTACACCGATAGCCAAGTCCATCATATTGCCTTTGATAGCAAACTCTTTAAATTCTGAAATAATGCTCATTTGTATCTCCACGCTCTATTTTTGCGTAATTTTTATGTGACGAAGTATACATTAAAATTTAATATATATTTCCACCTAATTTACTAGGTTTTTATAAATTTCCTATATTTTTTTACAATTTATACAAAAAAACCGCAACTCTCTGACGAGCTGCGGTTTTTTATAGAAATTTTTAAATTTCTAGATGAAACGATTACATGCCACGAGCAGCACGTTTACGATCATTTTCAGTTAGGAATTTTTTACGAATACGAACTGATTTAGGTGTTACTTCAACTAATTCGTCATCTTCAATAAATTCTAAAGCTTGTTCAAGCGTGAATTTAATTGCAGGTGTCAATGTTAAAGCTTCATCTGTACCAGATGCACGCATGTTAGTTAACTGTTTCGCTTTTGTAGGGTTCACAGTCATGTCGTCTGAACGTGAGTTCATACCAACAATCATACCTTCATACACTTCTAATTGTGGTTCAGCAAATAGACGACCACGATCTTGTAGAGTGAACAAAGCGAATGCCAAACACGTACCGTTTACCATTGAAACAAGTACACCATTTTGACGTTTCGCAACAGCACCTTGCTTAGCAGGACCATAATGCGAGAAGCTTGAAGTCATAATACCAGTACCAGAAGTAATGGTTAAGAATTCAGAACGGAAACCAATCAAGCCACGTGAAGGTACAGTTGCTTCAATACGCATACGACCTTTACCGTCGACTTCCATATTGGTTAACTCGCCTTTACGGTTACCCATTTGTTCCATTACAGAACCTTGATGTTGTTCTTCAACGTCAAAAGTTACGTTTTCGTAAGGCTCTTGAGTTTCACCATCAACTTCTTTCATGATTACTTGCGGACGAGAAACACCCATCTCGAAGCCTTCACGACGCATTGTTTCGATCAATACTGAAAGGTGAAGCTCACCACGACCAGAAACTTTGAAACGGTCTGGACTGTCAGTATCTTCAACACGTAATGCTACGTTATGGATCAATTCACGATCTAAACGTTCACGGATGTTACGTGAAGTTACAAATTTACCTTCTTTACCAGCAAACGGAGAGTTGTTTACTTGGAAAGTCATCGAAACTGTAGGTTCATCTACAGACAATGGCGGTAAAGCTTCAACATTTTTAGGATCACAGATTGTGTCAGAAATGTTCAACGCATCTAAACCAGTAATACATACGATATCACCAGCTTGTGCAGTATCAACATCAACACGCTCTAAACCGTGGTAACCCATAATTTTTAAGATACGACCGTTACGAGTCTTACCATCTTTATCAATTACTGTTACAGGTGTATTTGTTTTGATTGAACCACGTTGAATACGACCAACACCGATTACACCTACGAAACTATTATAGTCAAGTGATGAAATTTGCATTTGGAATGGGCCATCAGCATCAACAGATGGTGGCTCAACGATGTCTACAATCGTTTCGAACAACGGTGTCATATCTTCCGCTAGTTCTTCTGGAGATGGACCAGCAACACCACGTAAACCTGATGCATAAACGATTGGGAAGTCTAACTGTTCGTCAGTACCACCAAGGTTGTCAAACAAATCAAATACTTGATCGATAACCCAATCTGGACGAGCACTTGGCTTATCTACTTTGTTAATGATCACGATTGGTTTCAAACCACGTGCGAACGCTTTTTGCGTTACGAAACGAGTTTGTGGCATTGGACCTTCTTGAGAATCGACAAGAAGAAGTACGCAGTCAACCATAGACATAACACGTTCAACTTCACCACCGAAGTCAGCATGTCCCGGGGTGTCAACAATGTTGATGCGGTATTCAGTGTCAGTACGTTTGTCTAACCATTTAATTGCAGTGTTTTTTGCAAGAATAGTAATACCACGCTCAGATTCTAACGCATTCGAATCCATGACACGCTCGATCTCACCCGCGCGATCACCGAGAGCACCAGATTGTTGCAGAAGTTTGTCTACCAGAGTGGTTTTACCATGATCGACGTGCGCAATGATGGCAATGTTACGGAGAGTTTTAATATCAGACATGTAAATTCGATACGCTTTAAATTTGAGGGCAAATTATACAGAAAAATCTTAACTTTTAGTAGTGACAGTTTATTGACAGTTACAAGTTTTTTTCACAAGGACCTGTTTTTTGTTTTGTAATGGCATGTAAAGCGATTAGAATAGCGCCATCTTGCTGCTTCTCCCATTGTGGTCATGTCTGATTTTAATACCCCTCCCCAACAAACTCAGGGTCAAATTGACCTTGTTTATGGTCTAAATGATCGCCCAAAACCACTTATCGCTTTTTTTGCAGCCTTGCAACATTTATTAGCGATTATTGTTCCAATTGTAACACCAGGTTTACTGATCTGCTTAGCATTAGGTGTTTCACCTCAAGAAACCAACATGATTCTTTCAATGTCATTGGTTATTTCTGGGGTCGCAACTTATTTACAATGTAAAAAAATTGGTCCTTTTGGTGCAGGTCTACTGATTGTTCAAGGGACAAGTTTTAACTTTATTGGGCCAATGATCGGGATTGGTTCTGCGATGGTGGCAGCAGGAACGCCTGTTCAAACTGTAATGGCTTCAATTTTTGGTGTCGTGATTGCAGGTTCATTTATTGAAATGGGTGTATCACGTATTCTACCTTGGGTTAAAAAGCTCATTACACCATTGGTTACAGGTATTGTTGTGCTTTTGATTGGTTTGACCTTAATAAAAGAAGGTCTGATCAGCATGGGCGGTGGTTATCAAGCCATGTCAGATAAAACGTTTGCCAGTGCAGACAACCTCATTATGTCATGTACTGTGCTTGCAATTATTATCCTACTCAACCGTGTAAAAGTCGTTTGGGTAAAAAGTTCAGCGATTTTAATTGCCTTAGTGGTAGGTTATATCCTCGCAGGCTTTATGGGTTATTTAAACTTTTCAGGTTTAAAAGATGCACCATTAATTCAAATACCTTCACCTATGCATTTTGGAATTAGCTTCTCTTGGAGCTTATTTATTCCAATGGCTTTTATTTACTTGGTTACTTCTTTAGAAGCGATCGGTGATGTTACTGCAACATCGAAGATCTCAAATCAACCTGTTGACGGCCCTGTTTGGATGGAACGTATCAAAGGTGGTGTTTTGGTGAATGGCGCTAACTCTTTCTTAGCAGGTATTTTCAATACATTCCCAAGCTCTGTATTTGCACAGAATAATGGTGTTATTCAGCTCACAGGTGTTGCAAGTCGCTATGTCGGCATTTGGATTGCAGTATTATTGATCATTCTTGGTTTATTCCCTGCTGTTGCAGGTGTTATTCAAGCCGTACCTCAAGCTGTGCTTGGGGGTGCTGTGATGGTCATGTTTGGTGCTGTTGCTGCTTCTGGAATTAACATTTTATCGGGAATTCAATTAGATCGTCGCGCTCTTCTAATTATTGCAATTTCTTTGGGCTTAGGTTTAGGTGTTGCACAAGTACCTCAAATTTTGGAACATTTACCAGAATTACTGCGCAATATTTTTAGCTCAGGTGTTGCAACTGGTGGTATTGCTGCTTTGATTTTAAATTTAGTTTTACCTGAAACTAAAAAATAGTAAATCTATTCTTTATAATGCCCAGCTTAGACTGGGCATTATTGCTCTAACTTTTTATGATGGATGGTGAATATGGAGCCAAGAAGTGAAGTTGTCATTCGACAGCATGACTATCTTTCTGGACGAGTATTATTGGTCAATGCGCCAACGGATGATTTACTTTCAAATTTAGCTCATGACATCGAAGCAAGCGTTTGGACGTGGAATTACAACGAATTACAGTATTTCCAAAATCTCAAAGCAGATGTACATTTTGGTACAGATCTTCCTGAATCTAGCTTTGATCAAGCTGTGATTTTTGTTCCAAAATCAAAAGAGCTATTGAACTATATTCTGCATAATTTAGTCAGTCGCCTACCTGTCGGTGCCTCTATTTTCTTAGTTGGAGAAAAGAAAGGTGGCGTTGAGCGTGCAGCAAAACAGCTACAACCTTATGGTCAAGCAACTAAATTGGACAGCGCTCGTCACTGCCAAATGTGGCAATTGACGACCAATACCACAGTTACAGCAAAACCATTACAACAATGGGCTCAGCAATATAATGTAACTACGCCTGCGGGTGATCTTACGATCTGTGCCCTTCCAGGTGTATTTAGTCAAAATCATTTAGATATTGGTACTGCCGTTTTATTACCGTACTTAAAACAAGTAACTTCTGGAAAAATTGCAGATTTTGGTTGTGGTGCAGGTGTAATCAGTGCTTATTTATCAAAATTGAATCCTAAAAATCGTATTTTTGCTTTAGATGTTGATGCTTTTGCATTGGCATCTACAAAAATGACTTTTGAAAAAAATAATTTACCTTTAGAACAACTCGAAATAAAAGCAGTAACAGGCATCGAAGATGCACCTTTATTTTTACATGCGATTGTCAGCAACCCTCCATTCCACCAAGGTATTCAGACTGATTACAATGCCAGCGAAACTTTGTGCAAAACTGCACGACGCCATTTAAAATCAGGTGGTGAACTATGGATGGTAGCAAACCGTTTTCTAAATTACCCATTACTCATTGAGCAGAGCTTTAGTCAATGTACGACTAAGGCCGATCAACAAGGCTTTAAAGTGCTGTTCGCCAACACTCAAAAAAATCTTAAGGAAGAACGATGAGCGAAACAGATCATCCAGAACTCAAGCGAAAACTTGGGGCTCGACATTTAAATATGATCGCCATCGGCGGTTCTATTGGTACAGGTTTATTCCTTGCCTCAGGTCAAACCATCGCAACTGCTGGCCCTGGTGGTGCATTACTCGCTTACGTCCTCATTGGTGTCATGATTTATTTCTTGATGACCAGTTTAGGTGAGTTAGCGACTCATAATCCAACTTCAGGCGCATTCTTTACCTATGGTAATAAATATGTTGAAGAAGGCTTTGGCTTCGCACTCGGTTGGAACTATTGGTATAACTGGGCAATTACAGTTGCATTTGAACTGGTTGCCGTCCAATTCATCATGAAATTTTGGTTCCCCGATATTCCAGGATTTTGGTGGAGTGCCCTATTCCTTGCCATCATCTTCTTCATCAATGCTTTAACTGTAAAAGGCTTTGGTGAAAGTGAGTTTTTATTCTCATTGGTCAAAGTTGTTGCAATCATTTTCTTTATTGTGATTGGTTTATTCATGATTGGAAAAATCATGCTTGATCCAACTCAATCTGTGAGCACAAACTGGACACTTGGTGATGCACCTTTTGTAGGTGGTTTCCAAGCATTGGTCGGTGTAGCTATGATTGCTGGATTCTCATTCCAAGGTACTGAAATGGTTGGGGTTGCTGCGGGTGAATCTAAGGATCCGAAGAAGACTATTCCAATTGCCATCAAGCAAATCTTTTGGCGTATTCTTTTATTCTATATCTTGTGTATTTTTATCATCGGTACATTGATTGCATATACAGATCCAAACCTGGCTTTAGCTGCTGAAGGTGATGGTAATATTACCCTGTCGCCATTTACATTATTGTATGAAAAAGCAGGTTTAGCTTTCGCTGCTGGTTTAATGAATGCTGTGATTTTAACTGCGATTCTTTCCGCAGGTAACTCAGGCATGTATTCATCTACACGTATGTTGTTTGGTATGGCTCGTGAAGGTCGTGCGCCAAAATGCTTTGGTAAATTAGACCTACGTGGCGTTCCAATGAATGCTTTGTATGCCACCACTGCGATTGCAGCACTCTGTTTTTTAACCACATTTATTGGTGAAAACCAAGTCTTTACGTGGTTACTCAATATGTCTGGTATGTGCGGTTTTATTGTTTGGTTGGGTATTGCGATTTCACATTATCGCTTCCGTAAAGGCTATCTAGCACAAGGTTATAAACTTGAAGATTTAGCTTATCGTGCGAAATTTTTCCCATTTGCACCATGGTTTGCCTTTATCCTCTGTACAATCGTTGTGCTTGGTCAGAATTATCAAGCGGTACTCGATGGTAACTGGATGAGTGTGATATCG
>Ga0209023_10006751_pt1 | contig 11995 bp, 7 predicted proteins | sample LakOneMetagenome_FD_187468 | JGI IMG/M metagenome (GOLD analysis project Ga0209023, IMG submission 187468) | Freshwater and sediment microbial communities from Lake Erie, Canada (SPAdes) (version 2) | ecosystem: Environmental > Aquatic > Freshwater > Lentic | place: Lake Erie, Canada | collected...
GAGACGGGGTTGGAGAACTCCGAGCGCGAATAGCCGCCGATGAAACCGGTCCGGAACCTGTCGGTCCAGTCGCGGGTGGCGGTGAAGGTGTACTGCTGGAACTCGGTTTCCAGCTCGTCATGGGCGGCCTGGGTCCGCACATCGACGTTGTCGAACACGCCCGAGATGATGTTGCGATTTTCGTCGACCACGCCGGAGCGGATGATGATTTCAGGGCGGCCGGTGGCGTTGGTGCGGCTGAAGCCGATGGCCTGCAGCTGGGCCTCGTCGCGCGTCGACTTCACGTCCGAATAGAGGACGTCGAGGGTCAACAGCGTCTTGTCGTCGGGGCGGAACTGCAGGGCGCCGGTCAGGCCCAGACGCTCGGATGCGATGTCGTAGCTGACATAGGCCGGGATGCGCGGATGATAGAGGCCGGGGCTGGCCAGGGAGCCGTTGATCTGGGCGGCGGTGTAGCCGGGCAGCGTCGAGGCCGCGTTGAAGCCGCCGGTCGCCCCGTTGGAACCGCCATGGCTCCAGCGCGTGATGTTGGCGCCTTCCTCGAGGATGTGGCGCTTCTCATAGGCGGCCGAGAACAGGGCGCCGAACTTGCCGTCCATCCAGGTGTTTGAGGCCAGCAGGGTGAAGCGCGGCTGCACGTCGCGGGCCAGGTCGTTGTAGCTGGCCTGGACGCCCATCACGAGGGTGGGCTTGTTATAGTCGAACGGGCGGGCGGTCTGCAGATCGACGGTCGCGCCCAGCGAACCTTCCTCGACCTCAGCCGAGGCCGATTTGCGCACCGTCAGGCTGTTGAACAGTTCCGAGGCGAACATGTTGAAGTCGAAGCCGCGCGTCCGGTTGGTGCCGCCCGAGTTGACGGTGCCCCCCGTGGTGGCGATCGCCTCCATGCCGTTGACGCGGACGCGGGTGTATTCCGACCCCAAGCCGCGCACCGATATCTGGCGGCCTTCGCCGTTGGCGCGGGTGATGGTGACGCCGGGCACCCGCTGCAGCGATTCCGCCAGGTTCAGGTCGGGGAAGTCGGCGATGTCCTCGGCCTTGATGACGTCCACGATGCCGCTCTCGCGACGCTTGGCGTTGACGGCGCTCTGAAGGCTGGCGCGGAAGCCGGTGACCACGACCTCGTCGACCTGCGCTGCGCCGTCGTCCGTCTGCGGGTCGGCGGCCGGAGCCGTCCGCCCGCCCGAGGTCTGGCCCGAGGTCTGGCCCGAGCTCTGGGCAGCCGCCGCGCCGGCGACCGCCAGCGTCAGGACCAGCGCCGAGGCGCCGCTGCGCAGTGCGAATTGGAATCCATGCGAGGAACGCATCGTGGTCTTCCTTCCCCAGTATGTCCGGGTGTCCCGGATCTTCTTGGTTGACGCTGTTGCGCCGGTTGTCCGTCCCGGTGTGGCTGCCGGTTGGCTTCGACCCGACCATAGGATCGCCCCCTTCTCCGACGCCAATCCCAATCGGGCATGGACCGATGCAGGAGTTGAACCGATGCAGGCCCTGCGCATGGCTAACCGTCATCGATCTTTCGTCGGGTGGCGGGAGGGGGGTTTGCGGGATCCATAGCCGCCCTGCGGCGCATCGCCCCAATCGATGCCGGTTCTGTATCGGTCCATAGTCGGATTGGCTTGGACCCCCGCCCTCGCGGCGCCTATCGTCCCGGCAGGCCAGACGCCCGCAAGAGGCGCCGGTCGGGAAGCGAAACCCCTCAAGGCGTCGGGCCCTCCGGCATCGCGGTTCATCGCCCTCCCACGCCATGTCGAGGAGCGTACCGACCATGACCGACGCCGCCGCAGTCGCCTCCCCGCCCCGCAAGGGCCCGCCTGGCGAGAAGCGGACGCAGGTCCGGTTCCTGATCCTGCTGCTGATCTTCCTGATCACCACCATCAACTACGCGGACCGGGCGACCTTCTCGATCGCCGGCAAGACGGCGGCCGACGACCTCGGCCTCGACGCCGTGCAGATGGGCTATATCCTGTCCGCCTTCGCCTGGGCCTATGTGATCGGCCAGATCCCGGGCGGCGCCCTGCTCGACCGGTTCGGCACCAAGCTGATCTACGCCCTGGCCATCGCTGCCTGGTCGGCCTTCACCATGCTGCAGGGCTTCTCAGGCTTCCTCGTCGGCGGCGCCGTCTTCGCCGGCCTGTTCGCCATGCGGTTCGCCGTCGGCCTGGCCGAAAGCCCCTCCTTCCCCGGCAACGCCCGCCTCGTCGCCGCCTGGTTCCCGGGCTCCGAGCGCGGCTTCGCCTCGGCCGTCTTCAACTCGGCCCAGTATTTTTCGCTGGTCGTCTTCGCCCCCCTGATGAGCTGGCTGGTCCACACCTTCGACTGGCATTCGGTCTTCTTCGTCATGGGCGGTCTCGGCATCCTGGCCGCCATCGTCTTCTGGATGGTCATCCGCAGCCCGGTCGACCATCCCGGCGTCAACCAGGCCGAGCTCGACCATATCGAGGCCGGCGGCGGCCTGATCCGCATGGAGACGAAGAGCGCGGTCAAATCGGCCGCCTTCAGCTGGGCCAATGTCTCCCGGGTCCTGGGCAGCCGCATGCTGATGGGGGTCTTCATCGGCCAGTACGGGATCAACGTCCTGACCTATTTCTTCGTCACCTGGTTCCCGATCTATCTGGTCAAGGAACGCGGGATGTCGATCATGGACGCGGGCTGGGCCACGGCGGCGCCCGCCCTGTGCGGCTTCGTCGGCGGCGTGCTGGGCGGGGTCATCTCCGACCAGCTGCTCAAGCGCACCGGCTCCCTGACCATCGCCCGCAAGACGCCGCTGCTGATCGGCATGCTGCTGGCCTCCCTGATCATCGCCTGCGCCTATGTCCAGCAGGGCTGGCTGATCATCGTCATCATGGCCGTCGCCTTCTTCGGCAAGGGCGTCGCCTCGCTGGGCTGGGCCGTGATCTCCGACTGCTCGCCGCGCGAGTTCGTCGGCGTCACCGGCGGCATCTTCAACACCTTCGGCAACACCGCCGGCATCGTGACCCCGATCGTCATCGGCTATATCGTCCAGATCACGGGCAGCTTCGACGGCGCCCTGTGGTTCGTGGGATTGCACTGTATTCTGGTCATCGCCGCCTACTTCCTGATCACCGGAAAGATCGAGCGCCTGACCCTGAACGCGGCGCCTGAAAAGCCCGACACGGGGAAAGCCGCCTGATGCGCGCCGACCGCAGGACCGTCCTCGGCGGCACGGCGCTCGCCGCCCTCGCCGCCGCGGTCGCCCCGAAGGCCCGCGCCGCGGCCGCCCTTGAGGTCGCCACCCCCATGCCGGCGCCCGGCTGGGCCCTGCTGCAGCGCCAGCTTCTGGCCGACAACGCCGAGGCCTGCGCCGCCTTCTACGCCCGCTATTTCGACGCGCGCGGCTACTTCCTCTGCTTCGAGCGCTGGGGCGCCAACGACGGCCCCGACGACGCCATCGAGAACGTCAACAACTGGCCCCTGCTCCACGCCCTCGGCGGCGCCGACCGCGTCAAGGCCATGTACACCCAGGCCTGGGAAGGCCATCTGAAACAGTACACGGCGGCGAAGACCGTCGACGTGGCCATCGCCCGCGAGGGCATGTTCTACAAGGAGTTCAACGTCCAGCTCGATTGGCAGCACCACGCCGAGGAGCTGACGCTGTTCAACGTCCAGGGCCTGTCGGACCCGAACAATCCCCGCTTCGCCGACCGCGCCCGGCGCTTCAGCGCCCTGTATATGGGCGAGGATCTCGACGCCCCGAACTACGATCCGCAGCATAAGATCATCAGGAGTCTGATGAACGGCTCGCGCGGCCCGATGCTGCGCAAGGCCACCGCCCTCGACTGGGCCGGCGACCCGTTCGAGGCCGGCCATCGCTTCTTCATGGAGCATGGCGAGGACACCTACGAACAGACCCTGCACCACTACGACGAATACACCGACGTGGTCGGCGACCACCCGCTGAACCTGTTCGCCACGACCCTCGCACTCAACGCCTATATGCTGGCGCACGAGCCGAAATACCGCGACTGGCTGCTCGGCTATGTCGACGCCTGGGTCGACCGGGCGAAGGCCAATGACGACCTCATTCCCTCCAACATCGGCCTCGACGGCGTCATCGGCTCGGCGGCCGACGGCAAATGGTGGGGCGGGACCTATGGCTGGGGCTTCTCACCCGTCAATCCGGTCACGGGCAAGCGCGAGGACCGCAGCCGCGTCCTGCGGACCATCCTCGGCTTCTTCAACGCCTACCTCCTGACCGGCGACGACAAATATCTCGAGACCTGGCGGAAACAGGCCGACCGGCTCAACGCCGCCAAACGCACTGTCGACGGTGTGGTCAAGACCCCGACCATGTATGGCGCCGAGGGCTGGTACGGCTGGAAGGATGGCCTGCACCAGCTCAACAGCCTCGACATCTGGTGGTTCTCGATGAAGCCCTCGGACCGCGCCCGCGCGCCGGACCATCCCTGGGTCGCCTTCCTCGAGGGCCGCAATCCCGACTTCCCCGAGACGGCCCTGCGCAAGGATCTGGCCCGCGTCGCCGAAATGGCCCGGGCCGAGCGCGAGGATGCGACCACGCCCGACACCCGCCTTGCCGACGCCCGGCTGGAGTTCAATCCGGCCAGCGTGACCGCCCTGATGCAGACCATGATGGGCGCCCTGCACATCGGCCGTCCGCCCTGGAGCCCGACCACCGCCAACGCCGGCGGCTCTCCCCTCTACGCCCGCCTGCGCTATTTCGACGCCGACGCCCGCCGCGCCGGTGTTCCCGAGGACGTCGCGGCCCTGATCGATTCCATGACCGCCGACGAGACCGCCGTCACCCTCGTCAACCTGTCGCCGACGCAGTCGCGCGCGGTCACCATCCAGGGCGGGGGCTATGGCGAGCACCAGATCAGAAGCGCTGCGTTCGACGGCAAGACGGAAGCCGTGAACGCCTCCGCCTTCACGATCAGACTTGCCCCCGGCGCCGGGGCGCGGGTGGTGCTGGCCATGGACCGCTACGTCAATCCGCCGACGCTGAAGTTTCCGTGGGACCGGTAGCTCATTCGCCGGAATGAGCGGTAGAGAGGTTGCATGCGCCTGATCCCCATCGCCCTCGCCGCCGCCCTCCTCGCCACGGCCGGTCACGCCCAGACGCCGCCCGAACCCGCCCGCTGGATCGCCACCTGGACCTACCCCCCGGTGTCCAACGTCGGCCCGGCCGTTCCGCCCTCCCCGCCGAACCCAAACGACGTGCGCGGCCCCCTAGGCCCCACGACCGTGGCCAACCAGACGGTCAGCCAGACCACCACCATCTCGACCGCCGGCGACCGCATCCGCATCCGGGTCTCCAACATCTACGGCGCCGCCCCGATCCGCCTCGGCGCGGTCCGTATCTCCATCGGCGACGGCGCCCCCGTCCCGGTCACCTTCAAGGGTGCGGACGGCCTGACCCTTCCCGCTGGCGTTCCCTTCCTGTCCGACCCGATCGCCCTGCCGGTCAGGGCGCTGGACCGGGTCACCCTCAGCATCTTCTACCCCGACCAGACCACCCTCCCAAACCACCGTCTGCGTCAGGTCGTCCGCGACGGCGACGCCACCGGTCAGCCTCTCGCTCCCGACGCGCCGCGCCTGCGCACGGGCGCCCTCGCCACGGGCATCGAGGTCGAGACCACGGCGCCCACCCGCGTCATCGTCGCCTTCGGCGATTCCATCACCGAGGGCACGGGCTCCCTGCCGTCCGGACCCGGCGGATGGCCCGAACGCCTCGCCGAACGCATGGCGGGGTCACAATGGGCCGTCGTCAACGCCGGCGTCGGCGGCAACCGCCTGCTGCATCAGGGCTCCGGCCCGTCGGGTCTCGAGCGCCTCGACGCCGACGCCCTCGCCGTTCCCGGCGCCAAATGCCTGATCCTGCTCGAAGGCATCAACGATATCGGCCGCCCCGCTCGCGCCGAGTACGCCCATGAGACCGTCACGGCCCAGGACATTATCGCCGGCTACCGCCAGATCATCGCCCGCGCCCATGCAGTAGGCCTCAGGGTGGTCATCGGAACCATTCCTCCGTTCGAAGGCGCGAACTACTTCTCCGAAAGCGGCGAGGCGATCCGCCAGCGGGTCAACCTCTGGATCCGCACCTCGCGGGAGCTCGACGCCCGCATCGATTTCGACCGGGTCCTGCGCGATGAAGACGGCGGCCGACGGCTCCGTAGGGAATATCAGAGCGGCGACTGGCTCCATCCCTCCGACGCCGGCTATACCGCCATGGCCCGCCTGATCCCCGAAGGCGTCTGCGAACCCAACAACGGCGATCCGCCCGGCGTCGGCGTCCCGCCCTTCCTCGACTGAGATGGCCCTAACTCTCCCTACGGGAGGGGGGTCTAGTGCGCATGTCGGCGCTGCTCAGTGCGCTGATCCCGAACGCCCTTTCCGCCGCCACACGCATTCGGTTCAGCACGCGCCAAACCCGGCGTACACTCCCCTGCTCCGGTCTTTGACATCCGCGCATCGCTTGCACGCGCCTTGCACTCAAGTGCAAAGCCTTTGCCTGTCACCAGCGCTTAAATTTCAACCTCTTGAAAGCCAAACCTTCTACTCGGCCTTCAAATTGCACCTTTTGCACTCTCTTTTTTCGAGTGCAAAATTCAGGTCCCCTGTTTCAGGAAGGGCGCCACCTGGAACAGCTTGCGCTCCTCGGCGCGGGGGTCGTCGACCGACCGCGTCTCGACGTCGAACACCATCGTGGGCCGCCGCTCCAGATCATAGGGCGCCCAGTCGGGGATCGCCGCATTGTTCGGATTGCCCGTCTTCGCGAAGGCGATGAAGGTCTCGCTCATCCGCGCCGCCACGGCCCGCGCCTCCGGTCCCGTCCCCGTCTTGGACGTCGGCTGGTGGCAGTTGTCGAAGGCCAGGGCGATATCGAACGCGTGATAGGCCCCCAGCTTCGGCTCCACCGGCGAGCCGAAGTCGAGCTGGTACATCCAGGTCCTGTCGCCGAGCTTCGCCCGCTCCTGCGCCTGGATCAGATGGCCGGGGCGCGACCGGCCGCAGGTCGCGGCGGCGAAGAAGACGTCGACCGGCGACATCGCCGGGAACTGCCTCCGATACCAGTCGACGACATATTGCGCGTTCAGGTCGACCACCAACTCGGGCGCCAGCTTCGCCGCCACCGTGTCCCAGGTCAGGGAGAAATTCCGCGCATCCCCGGCGGTGAAGGCCCGGGCCTCGTCGTGGGTGTTGCCGATGATCATCGGAATATGAGCGCTCTCGCGCGGCGCATCAGGCACGAACGGGTGCCGGGGAAGCGTGTCGTGGTCCATCACCGACCAGAAATAGATGCCGCCGGTCTCGATCGGGTCGTCCATCGACAGGGCCTCGACCAGTTTCGCCGTCGGCACGGTCGCCAGCTCGCCCGCCCGCTCGGGCGTCAGGCCCAGATGGGCGAGGAAGGCGCGCATCCTCAGCGCCGCATGCTGCGGTCCCATGGCGGTCACATGCTGGCCGCTCATGGTGATGACCTTGTGATAGAGGCCCGCCGCCGAAGGCATGGCCATCAGGGTCACCAGCTTGGCCCCGCCGCCCGACTGGCCGAAGACGGTGACATTGTCGGGATCGCCGCCGAACCCGGCGATATTGTCCCGCACCCAGTCCAGGGCCAGCAGCAGGTCGAGGTTGCCGACGCTGCCGGACCGGCCATAGGACCCGCCCAGTATCTGACCCAAGCCATTGTATCCAAAGACATTCAATCGATGATTCAGGGTCACGACGACCACATCCCCGCGCCGGCACAGGGCCACGCCGTCGTACAGGGGGCTCGACCCCGAGCCGTTGGCGTGGGCCCCGCCGTGGACATAGACCATGACCGGGCGCTTGCCCCCGTCGGCAAGCTCGGGCGTCCAGACGTTCAGGAACAGACAGTCCTCGGACGTGTTGGGCTCGTCGGACCGCTGCGGGCTGGCCGCGCCATACTCAAGCGCGTCCCTGACCCCGCTCCACGGCTCGGGCGCCACCGCCGGCTGGAACCGTCGCGTCGCGGTGTCGGCGCCGTAGCGGACGCCCTTGAACACCTTGATCCCCTGATCGACAGAACCCCGAACCCGGCCATGCTTCGTCGTCGCCACCGGCGCCGGCCCTTCAGCCCACCCCGCCCCCGGCAAGCCCGCGACCAGAGCGGCGGTTCCGGCGGTCGCGATCACACTACGGCGGGTCGGCATGGAGGTCTCTCCTAAGGGCGCTCCGCCTGCGCCTCGATGAGCGCCAGCAGGGGCTTCAGACTGGGGTTGTCGTTGTCGCGCCGCCAGGCCACGAACAGCTCGACGGGCCGTTCGGGCGCGGTCTCCAGAGGCCGGAACTCGACCCCCTCGAAGTGCAGCTTCGTCGCCGCCTCGGGCACCACGGCGGCGCCGATGCGGGCGTGGACCAGTGCCAGGATCGAATGGATCTGGGCCATGTGCTGGACGTACTGGGGCGAGACCCCGGCCTCGTCGAACATGGCCGTCAGCATGCCGTGGAAGTAGCCCGCGCCCTCCGGCGCATACATGACCATCGGCTGACCGTCGAAGTCCGACAAAGCCAGCGAGGCCTTCTCCAGACGCGGGTCGCCGGTCGGCAGGGCCGCCACCAGAGGCTCGGTCAGGACCCGGACCTTGTCGAACTCGGGCCGGGTCAGGGGCGGCCGGACCAGACCCAGGTCGATACGGCCGGTCAGCAGGGCCTCGACCTGCTCGCCCGACACCAGTTCGCGCAGGGTCAGGTCGACGTTGGGCAGCCTGGTCCGCGCGAGATCGACCAGATTGGGCAGGAAGCTGTAGCCCGAGGCCGCCGTGAACCCGACCGCCACCCGCCCGGCGTCGCCGCTGGCGATCCGCCGCGTGGCCAGGGCCGCGCTCTCGGCCAGCCGCAGGATCCGCCTGGCCTCGATCAGGAAGGACCGCCCGGCCGGCGTCAGCCGCACCGACCGGCTGGTGCGGTCCAGCAGGACCACGCCGAGGATGCGCTCCAGCAACTGGACCTGACGGCTCAGCGGCGGCTGGGTCATGTTGAGCCGCTGCGCCGCCCGCCCGAAGTGGAGTTCCTCCGCGACGGCGACGAAGCACCGCAACTGGCTGAGTTCGAACATGTTCATGACCGCCTGCGTCCTGCGCTCCCGCAGCCCGAACGGGCGTCAGCGCACAGAGTGTGTAGGCTTGCCGTCATAGGCGCTCCGGCGGACACCGGACAGGCCCTGCGACTATCCGTTCGCCGCCAGCCTCGGGGCTCCCGCCTTTGCCGAGGGCGGCCGGACGCGCGCGATCAGGGCCGTCAGCTCGGCCAGCTGGGCCGCGTTGAGGTCGACCAGCGGCGTCCGCACCGGACCGGCGGTGCGGCCGATGGCGGTCATCCCCGCCTTCACGATCGAGACCGCATAGCCCCTCCCCTGGTTGCGCAGGGCGATGTAGGGCAGGACGAAGTCGCGCAGACCGGCCATGATCGTGACGTGGTCGCGGGCCCGAACGGCCTTGTAGAAGTCCAGGGCGAACTCGGGCACGAAGTTGAAGATGGCCGAGGAGTAGGTCGTCACGCCCATCTCCAGATAGGCCGGGGCGAAGGTCTCGGCCGTCGGCAGGCCGCCGACATAGGTCAGGCGATCGCCCATCCGGGCATAGACCTGCATCATCAGCTCGATGTCGCCGACGCCGTCCTTGAAGCCCACCAGGTTGGGGTTGCGGTCGCACAGCGTCGCCAGGGTCTCGGGCTGGAGCACGGCGTTGTCGCGGTTGTAGACGATGACGCCCAGCGAGGTCGCCTTGCAGACGGCCTCCACATGCGCCGCCAGGCCGTCCTGGCCCGGCACCATCAGATAGGGGGGCAGCAGCAGGATGCCGTCGGCGCCCGCGGCCTCGGCCGACCAGGCCAGATCGACCGCGATGGCCGTGCCATAGCCGCAGCCCGCCACGACGGGGGTCTTGCCGTTGGTCTCGTCGACGGCGGCCTTGACCACCTTGCCGACCTCTTCGGGGGTGAGGGAGAAGAACTCGCCGGTGCCGCCGGCGGCGAACAGGCCGGCCAGCTCGTACTCGAGCATCCAGGCGCAGTGCTCGCGATAGTCGGTCTCGACGAACTGGTGAGCGGCGTCGAAGTGGGTCACAGGGAAGGACAGCAGGCCGCCGCCGATCGTCGCGGCCATCTCGGCGGGGGTCATCCTGGACATTGAGTTCCTCACTGAAGCGGCCCTTGCCGCCCGGCGCTGTGATCGCGCCCTGTTGAGAACGGTACCGAGCCCGTTGATGCGGGTCTAAGCCAAAGGAGCTATCGACCGATGCGGGTTTTGGCTTGATCAGGCCGGAACGGGGTTCTGCGGCGGCGGATCGATGCGCCGATGCTCTGGATCGATGCCCCATTCGATGTCGGCGGCGGCCCGTCGGGGGACTACACCGCCCACCATATCGCCGTGACAGACCGCTTGAGGATCACTCCCATGACCGACGCCATCCAGCTCTCCCACCTGATCGACGGCGAGCGCGTGGAAACGGCCCGACCGGGCGAGAGCCGCAACCCGTCCAACACCCACGACATCGTCGCCAACACCCCCGACGGCGGACAGGCGGAGGTCGACGCCGCCGTCGCCGCTGCGAAGGCCGCCTTCCCCGCCTGGTCGGAAGCCAGCCCCGAGATCCGCTCGGACGTGCTCGACCGTGCGGGCACGCTCGTCATGGAGCGCCGGGAACAGCTCGGCCGCCTGCTGTCGCGCGAGGAAGGCAAGACCCTGCCCGAAGGCATCGGCGAGACCGTCCGCGCCGGCCGCATCCTCAAGTACTTCGCCGGCGAGGCCCTGCGCCGCCACGGCCAGAACCTCGACAGCGTCCGCCCGGGCGTGGAGATCCAGACCTATCGTCAGGCCGTCGGCGTCTATGGGCTGATCACCCCCTGGAACTTCCCGATCGCCATCCCGGCGTGGAAGGCCGCCCCCGCGCTGGCCTTCGGCAACACCGTGGTCATGAAGCCCGCCGGCCCGACGCCGGCGACCGCCTCGGCCCTGGCCGACATCCTCGTCGAGGCCGGCCTGCCAAAGGGCGTCTTCAACCTCGTCATCGGCCGCGGCGGCGTCGGCCAGGCGATCGTCGACCACCCCGACGTCGACGGAATCAGCTTCACGGGCTCGCAAGGCGTGGGCGCGGGCGTAGCCCTCGGCGCGATCAAGCGTCAGGTCCGCGTCCAGCTCGAGATGGGCGGCAAGAACCCGCTGATCGTGCTCGACGACGCCGATCTGGAGCGCGCCGTCATGATCGCCCTGGACGGCTCCTACTACGCCACCGGCCAGCGCTGCACCGCCTCCAGCCGCCTGATCGTCACCGACGCCATCCACGACCGCTTCGTCGCCCTGCTGGCCGAAAAGGTCGCGGCCCTGCGCGTCGGCGACGCGCTCGACCCCAACACCCAGATGGGCCCGGCGGTCTCCGAGGCCCAGATGGAGACGGCCTACACGTACATCGACATCGCGCGTCAGGCCGGCGGCCGCATCGTCACGGGCGGCGAGCGTCTGACCCTCGAGACCCCCGGCTGGTACGTCCAGCCGACCCTGATCGCCGACACCGATCCGTCGATGCGGATCAACACCGAAGAGGTCTTCGGCCCCGTCGCCTCGACCCTGCGCGTCAAGGACTATGAGGAGGCGCTGAACGTCGCCAACACGACCGAGTTCGGCCTCGCGGCGGGCATCGTCACGACCAGCCTCAAACACGCCCGCGACTTCCAGCGCCGGGCGAAGGCGGGCATGACCATGGTCAATCTGCCGACCGCGGGCGTCGACTATCACGTGCCCTTCGGCGGCACGAAGTCGTCCAGCTACGGCGCCCGCGAACAGGGCTTCGCGGCGGTGGAGTTCTATACCCAGACCAAGACCAGCTACAGCTGGTCCTAGCGGCTGCTCACCGTCGGCACGAACCCGACATCGAACCTGCACGGCTCGCCATAGGCCGCCGCATGGGTCTCGCAGGCCGCGGCGACCGAGGCGGGGGTCGGCCTCTCGCCCCGGGTGATCCAGGCCATCAGGGCGTCCAGCATCCCGGCGTACTCG
>Ga0209023_10006753_pt1 | contig 11992 bp, 11 predicted proteins | sample LakOneMetagenome_FD_187468 | JGI IMG/M metagenome (GOLD analysis project Ga0209023, IMG submission 187468) | Freshwater and sediment microbial communities from Lake Erie, Canada (SPAdes) (version 2) | ecosystem: Environmental > Aquatic > Freshwater > Lentic | place: Lake Erie, Canada...
CAAAGGAACTATTAAAGATCGATTTGTTTTAAGATATACAAAAACTGATAAAATAACAGAAATAACAAATCAATTAACTGTTTTTGATAATAATGTTCTAACTGTAGAATCAAGTAAATTAAAAATAAAAGAGGTAATAATATTTGATACTTTAGGAAAAATCATTCTAAACAAAAACAATGTAAATAATAAAAATTATCCGATCACAAATTTAAACAGAACAAATAGTTTAATGATTGTAAAAGTAACTTTAGAAGATAACTCTGAAGAAATTAGAAAAGTTATTTACTAATAATAGTTTAAAAATCTCCAAAAAGGCCTTTGTTTTAAATAATAAAGGTCTTTTTCATTTGTATATGCCTCACGTTCAAAAGAAATATTCTTATACGCTTTTTGCCAATTCTTATATTTTAAATATCCTATTAAAAATTCTGTTACATAAATAATAAAAAAAGGCAACACCAACATTTCTAATTGTTGCCTGATATGTATTTTCTCGTGGTTCAACAACACAGCATTATTCCTATCTAATTTCTCAGATAAAACAATAAAAGGAAATAAAGTTATTCCTCTCACCCACTTTGGGGTTAAATATTTAAAAACTATTACAATCATTTGATACAAAGTTGCTAAATTTGCTTTTATGAACAATGAAATAAATCCAAATAATTTAAAAGAAGGTGAAGATTTTTATTACACACCTGAAGGATATAAATGTTTTACTGAAAAATACCACCTAAAACGTGGCTATTGCTGTAAAAGCGGTTGTCGTCATTGTCCTTATGGATTCGACAAAAAAACCGGCACCATCAAAAAATAAAAAATGGACATTCAATTATTCAAATATAGAATCAAAATTCACAAATCCTACCATAGGTCGGACATTCGTTATCCCTAGGTTTCAATAATCTGAAATTTAGAATATAAACCTAACGAATAAAAAAACAAATAAAAAATGACTTTCAAAGAACAAATACAACAAGGTATTCCAACAGTTTTACCTCAACCAAAAGCATACGAATCTAATATAAACCATGCGCCAAAACGTAAAGAAATATTATCCGCAGAAGAAAAAAAACTAGCCTTAAAAAACGCTCTTCGTTATTTTGATGCGAAACATCATGCAGAATTACTTCCAGAATTTAAATCTGAATTAGAAACGTATGGTAGAATTTACATGTACCGTTTGCGTCCAGATTATGAGATGAAAGCACGACCAATATCTGAATATCCTGGAAAATCAGAACAAGCTAAAGCGATTATGTTAATGATCCAAAACAATTTAGATTATGCAGTTGCACAACATCCTCATGAATTAATTACTTATGGTGGAAACGGTGCCGTTTTTCAAAACTGGGCGCAATATCTGCTAACCATGCAATATTTGTCTGAAATGACAGACGAACAAACGTTATCTATGTATTCTGGTCATCCAATGGGATTATTCCCTTCTCATAAAGAAGCACCAAGAGTAGTAGTTACAAATGGAATGGTTATCCCTAATTACTCTAAACCAGACGATTGGGAAAAAATGAATGCGTTAGGGGTTTCTCAATACGGTCAAATGACAGCAGGAAGTTATATGTACATTGGTCCGCAAGGAATTGTACACGGAACAACTATAACAGTTTTAAATGGCTTCAGAAAAATCAAAAAATCACCAACTGGAGGTTTATTCGTAACTTCTGGATTAGGTGGAATGTCTGGTGCACAACCAAAAGCTGGAAACATTGCAGGATGTGTTACGGTTTGTGCCGAGGTTAACCCGAAAATTACACATATACGTCATTCTCAAGGTTGGATTAACGAAATTGTAGAAGATATTACACTTTTAGTAGCTAGAGTTCGAAAAGCTTTAGAGAATAAAGAAGTAGTTTCAATCGCTTATTTAGGAAACATTGTTGATGTTTGGGAACGTTTTGATCAAGAAAATCTACATATCGATTTGGGATCAGACCAAACTTCACTTCATAATCCTTGGGCTGGTGGCTACTACCCTACTGGTTTTACTTTTGAAGAATCCAATGAGATGATGGCAAATAATCCAGATAAATTTAAAGAAGAAGTTCAAAAAACTTTGCGCCGCCATGCGGCAGCCATTAACAAACACACTGCAAAAGGAACGTATTTCTTCGATTACGGAAATGCTTTCTTATTAGAAGCTTCTCGAGCTGGAGCTGATATTATGGCAGAAAATCATATCGATTTTAAATATCCAAGTTATGTGCAAGACATTATGGGACCGATGTGTTTCGATTATGGATTTGGACCATTTCGTTGGGTTTGTGCTTCTGGAAATCCGGAAGATTTAGCCAAAACAGATAAAATAGCCTGTGACGTTTTAGAAGAAATGATGAAAAACTCTCCAGTTGAAATTCAACAACAAATGGCAGATAATATCCAATGGATTAAAGGCGCACAACAAAATAAATTAGTTGTGGGTTCACAAGCCCGAATTTTATATGCTGATGCTGAAGGAAGAATTAAAATCGCAGAAGCGTTCAACCAAGCTATTACTCGTGGCGAAATTGGCATGGTAGTATTAGGTCGTGATCATCATGATGTTTCCGGAACGGATTCACCTTACAGAGAAACTTCAAACATTTATGATGGTTCTCGTTTTACTGCAGATATGGCTATTCAAAACGTTATTGGAGACAGTTTCAGAGGTGCTACTTGGGTTTCAATCCATAACGGTGGTGGCGTTGGCTGGGGCGAAGTGATAAACGGAGGTTTTGGCATGCTTCTTGATGGAACTAAAGAAGCATCTAAACGTTTGGAAATGATGTTGTTCTGGGATGTAAACAACGGTATTTCAAGAAGAAACTGGGCACGTAATGATGGCGCTATTTTCGCCATAAAACGTGCTATGGAAACACAACCTTTACTAAAAGTAACGCTGCCAAACTTAGTTGACGAAAATTTATTAACTTAAATAAACCGCTATGAAAACATTAAAACTACTTACTCTTTTAGGATTATTTGTCCTTACTTCATGTTCATCTGTTTATGTGAATACTGATTTTGACAAAAAAGCAAATTTCGCTTCGTATAAAACGTATGCCTACAGCAAAACAAGTATTGATAAACTTGAAATTTCTGATTTAGACAAAAAACGAATTTTATATGCCATTGACGATGTTATGCCAGCTAAAGGATTTTCAAAATCTGAAACCCCAGATGTGCTGATTAGTCTTTTCACAAAAGAAAGAGAACGCGTTAACGTATATAACAATATGGGTTGGGGATATGGCTATGGATGGGGCTGGGGACCAAGTTGGGGAATGGGTTACACCAGAACAACCACCACTCCAGAAGGAACTTTATATATTGACATTATTGATGCTAAAACAAAAGAATTAGTATGGCAAGGTATTGGTACAGGATATTTAACAACAAATTCAGATAAAAAAGATGAAAGATTTCAAGAGTTTGTATCTAAAATTCTTGAAAAATATCCACCAGTAATAAAATAAGTCTTACATTCAAAACCGCAAAATAACTTTGCGGTTTTTTATTCTATAAAACACGCCTAAAACTAAAAATATGATGAAAAAATACTTCCCTAAAGTAGCAATAATTACTGTTCTAATTTTAAGTTCTTGTAGTTCTACAAATTACCTAAACTTAACCGTAACAGAACCTGCACCAGTTTATTTAAATATAAATTCTAAAAAAATTGGTATTATTAATCGTAGTTTACCCGATAAAAAATATGAAACTATTGATGCTATTGATAAAATTTTAACGCTCGAAGGTAAAGAACTTGATAAAAAAGGAAGTTATGCCGTTATACAAAATTTAAAAGAAGAATTATTAAAAACCGATAGGATCGAAAATGTAAAAATTATTGATAGTATCGACTTTAAAAAATATGGTTTAGACCAATTTTCAAACGAGCTTTCATGGGAAAAAATCAACGAAATTTGCACCAAAAACAAACTAGATGCCATCTATGAACTTTCTTATTTCGACACCGATTCAAAAATTGCTTATCGTACAATTACAAGTCAAATTAATAATAATTTAGGTATAAAAATTCCAATTATAGAACATGAAGCCACTGTTTCAACATTAGTAAAATATGGTTGGAGAATTTATGACAATACAGATAAACAAATTAGAGATGTATATTCAGACGCTACTACATTAACCACTACCGGAAGAGGAATTAATCCAGTTAAAGCTTTTGAAGCAATTTTAACAAGAAAAGATGCGGTTTTAGATGCTAGTAAAAATATCGGAATCAATTATAGCTATAGAATTTTCCCTTACAACATTAGAGTTTCAAGAGATTATTATGTAAAAGGTACTAATAATTTTGAAATTGGAAAAAGAAGAGCTCAAGCTGGAAAATGGGATAGCGCAGCCGAATTATGGCTTCTGGAAACAAATAACAAAGATTCTAAAATTGCAGGAAGAGCTTGCTATAATATGGCCATTATTAATGAAATAAATGGTGATTTAGATAAAGCTTTAGAATGGGCTACCAAATCATATACCGATTATGGTGATAAAATAGCTTTGCGTTATATCAATATTCTTAAAAATAGAAAAGCCAAAGCACAACAATTGGAACAAGAAACAAAATAAGCTATCGAGATTTTTATTTTGCATGATAAAAATCATAATTTGATATAAAATTTATCGTAATTTTACATCAAACAACATGAAACCATTATGGAAGCAAATTTTGAAAGTAACCCACTGATAGACAGGTTACCTAAACATTTAAAACAATTCATAATCCCACAAGATTATAACGATTATTCGCCAATAAACCAAGCGGTTTGGAGATATGTAATGCGTAAAAACGTAAATTACTTATCAAAAGTCGCACATAATTCTTATTTAGAAGGCTTAGACAAAACAGGTTTAGAAATAGACAACATTCCAAATATGTATGGCATGAACCGTATTTTAAAAGAAATTGGTTGGGCCGCAGTTGCCGTAGATGGATTTATTCCTCCTAGTGCATTTATGGAATTTCAAGCATATAACGTTTTAGTAATTGCTTGTGATATTCGTCAGTTAGAACATATTGAATACACTCCTGCTCCAGATATCATTCACGAAGGTGCTGGCCACGCTCCTATTATCGCCAATCCAGAATATGCAGAATATTTACGACGTTTTGGTGAAATTGGCTGCAAAGCGATTTCTTCAGCTCGTGATTACGAATTATATGAAGCGGTTCGTTTGTTATCAATCGTAAAAGAAGCAGAAGGCACTCCAGAAGCAGAAATTAAAGCTGCAGAAGACCAAGTAGAGTTTTTACAAAATAACATGGGCGAATTATCTGAAATGTCTAAAATTAGAAATTTACATTGGTGGACCGTTGAATATGGTTTAATCGGAACTGTTGAAAATCCAAAAATATATGGCGCTGGTTTGTTATCTTCTATCGGAGAAAGCGCTTGGTGCATGACAGATAACGTAAAGAAAATTCCTTATGATATTTCGGCTGCAGACCAAAGTTTCGATATTACAAAACCGCAACCACAACTTTATGTCACACCAGATTTTGCGCAATTAAGTTCTGTTTTAGAAGAATTTGCTAATAAAATGGCCTTACGAACTGGTGGATTATCTGGAATTAAAAAATTAATCACTTCCAAAAATTTAGGAACGGTAGAATTAAGTACCGGTTTACAAATTTCTGGAGTTTTTACCAATGTTATTGAAAATGAAGGAAAACCAGTTTATATCCAAACTACTGGACAAACTGCTTTATCGTATAGAGAAAAAGAACTTGTAAGTCACGGAACAGATGCGCATGCAGAAGGTTTTGGTTCCCCACTTGGAATGCTAAAAGGAATCAATTTAGCGATTGAAGATATGGGACCAAGAGATTTACGTGCATATGATATTTATGAAGGTGAACAAATTACCCTAGAATTTGAAGGCAACATTAAAGTTTCTGGTGAAATTATCACTGGTACGAGAAACTTACAAGGTGAAATTTTACTGATTAAATTCAAAAATTGTACCGTAACACACGGTGAAACGATATTATTTGCTCCTGAATGGGGAATTTATGATATGGCCGTTGGTAAAAAAATAACCTCAGCATTTTCTGGACCAGCAGATGTAAATAGTTTTGACATGATTAGCCATGTGCCTACAAGTCATACTATCAAACAAAAAAAATCTGCTAAAAGAGAAGAATTAGAAAACTTATATAAAAATATTAGAAATCTAAGAGAAGGAAAACCAGCAGAAATCACACTAAAAGAAGCATTTGGAGCTGTAACAGCCAATCATGAAAACGATTGGTTACTTTCAGTAGAAATTGCCGAATTAGCTAAAAAAGAAAACAATTCTGACCTTATAGATAAAGTGTTAAATCATTTAGAAAAATTAAAAATCAATCGTCCTGAAGTAGCACATTTAATTGAGGGTGGATTAGAATTAATTTTCGAAAAGGCTGAAAACATAAAATAGTAACATTTGTTACAAATCAAAATCTAACATTCCCATACATTTGCTTAAAACAAATAAATATGGGAATTTTAGATTTTTTTGGTTTTGGAGATAAATCCAAACAAATTGCAGAATTTACAGCAAAAAACGCTGTAATTATTGATGTAAGAACGTATGAAGAATTTGCTGGCGGACATATTAAAAATTCGAAAAACATTCCATTACAAGTTATTGAATCAAAAATTAACGATATTAAAAAATTAAACAAACCCGTTATTGCTTGTTGTAGAACTGGTAGAAGAAGTGGAATTGCAGCAATGATTCTTAAAAAAAATGGAATCGACGCCATGAATGGTGGTGGTTGGCAAAGTTTACAAAGTAAGTTATAATAAAAAGTCCCGATTTCCTCGGGACTTTTTTTAGTTTAAAAACTTCTGTTTCACTTCTTTATCGGAAGTTATGACTTCATCTTTATATTTCATGGTCCAACCTAAGTTTTTAGTTACAATAAACAAACTATTTAATTCTGATAATAATCTGTTTTTAGCGTTGGTTTTTAAAGCTGATGCTTCTATTTTCTTTCCTAAATTCGTTCTAGCAATTTTATTTATTTTATTATAATCTTCTCCTGTAAATTCATTGAAAGTACTTGATTCCGTATTATAATATTTAAAATCTGGTGCGATTTTTATTTCTTCTTTCGGAATTTCAACAACCGTAATCACTTTATTTATCGAATCAATATCGTATTTCATTTTGCTCAAATCGAAACTTACGGTAACGTCAGCATTTATCACCACTATTGCTTTTTTCTCAAAAGAAAGTAAATCACCCATATATTTTTTCGAATCTTTATAGGTAATTACTTCTGCAAAGTGCCCTTCTGTAACCACCAATTTACCTACATTTTTAATTTGTTGTTGAATTAAAGCCGTGTCATATTCTACAACAGACGTATCACCTTTTGAAGAAAAATACTTATATCCAAAAAACAAAACTAATGCTACCAAAATTAGAATAATCCATTTTCTAAATTCAGTTAGTATTCCGAAAAAACTAGGTTTATTGATATATTGTGTCATCTTTTTTTTACGAAGATATAAAAACTATTTAATTAATTCAATGCTTCAAAACTGGAACGTCAAATTGCAACTATTTTATAATTTGATGCGATATTTCAATCTTAAATGTAAACGGGTTGTAATTGAAATGCCCTTCAATACTTGCACAACAATCAGGATCTTCCATTGTCCAAAGTTTGTAATTTCCTGAAATATTAGTTTTAAAATCCGTAATAAAAAATATAGCTCGTTCTACATCTGTATTGGTTTGTTGGTAAAATTCATTTTCTATTTTAAGAGCTATTTTATCTCTGAGATTTGTGTTCTCTATAAGCTCATTTCCATTTGAATAAATTAATTTTAAAAAATCGGAGCCTTCATTCATTCCAACGGAACAACTACAACAATCTCCTGCAGGAAAATACAATAACACCTCGTTTATTTTATCATGATTAGCATCAAAAAATTTTGATTTTATAGAATCTTTTGGAAGTCCATAAAAACGTTCAGGGTTTTCATTTGACCATTTTTCAACATTGTTTTGACATGGCTTACCAATTTCACCATTCAAAACTAATTGTTTTCTCCAACCTTCAATGTGTTTTTTAAGAAGTTCATTCTCACTTGGTTTTTCTGCTTTTTGATAGCATGAGAATGTAAAAACAAAAGAAGTTAAAGCTATTATTTTTCTCATCATAATTGTTTTAATATTTTATGGAAAATTAATACCCTTTGAAATATAAAACTATACGTAGAATTTCGTATTTTACTTAAATCAACTTGTTATTCTTAGCTTTTTGAATAGCTTCCAATTTGTTATGTACTTGAAGTTTGGTGTAAATATTTTCTACATGTTTTCTAATGGTTCCTAGAGAAAGAAATAGATTTTCGGCTATAGCATTGTAAGTTAATCCTTTACTTAATTGCTCTAAAACTTCTATTTCTCTTGTGGTTAAGCCAATTTCTTCTTTTGTGATTTGGTTATCAAAAACGATTGGTTCTCTCAATAATTTAAGCGTTTTCAAGGCTATTGAAGGTGTCATTCCTGCGCCACCAGTTAACGTTTCTTGAATACCGTTATACAATTCTTGCGGATTTACTTCTTTTAAAAAGTAGCCATCTGCACCTGCTTTTATAGATTTGAAAATATTTTCGTCAGTATCAAAAACAGTGAGCATTATAATTTTTATTTGAGGAAATTTATTTTTTACAATTTCTGTAGCTTCAATACCATTCATTTTTGGCATTTCAATATCCATCAAAATTAAGTCAATATTGTGGTTTTTTTCTAATTTAGAAATCAATTCCTGTCCGTTAACCGCTTTAAATTTAATTTCAATATCCTCAAAAAAAACTAATTTATCCTGAATGGCTTTTTGCAAAAATAAGTTATCGTCAACTATGGCAATTTTTATCATTCTCATTTGTATTTAGGTAATAAAAAAGTTGTTTTTGTTCCTTTATTTGGTTCAGAATGAATTTGAAAAACACCGTTTACTTCTTCTATTCTTTTTTTCATATTATGAAGTCCATTTCCAAATTCAATACTTTCTAAATTGAATCCTTTACCATTATCACTAACTTCAATTTTTATTTGATTGTTGGTGTCTAAAATTTCAACAGCAATTAGGTTTCCATCCGAGTGTTTTACTGAATTATTTATAGTTTCTTGTATCGTTCTGTAAAGATTTATTCCTACTAATGATGATAATTTTATTTCTTTTAATTTTTCATCGATTGTAAATTTAAAATCAATTTCTGATTTTGCTGCTTTTGCTTTTTCTATAAAATTAAAAATTCTGGAGCGTAAATCTTCAAAAGTAAACTCATTACTATTCATTGCCCAAATAGTATCACGAAGTTCTACTATTGTAGCTTTTGTAAAATCACTAATTTTATTTAATTGATTGGTAATTTTGTTATCAGTAATAGTATTTGCAAACTTTAAATTATCAACAGACGAAATAATAAAAGTTAATTGCGCACCAATATTATCATGTAAATCTCGTGAAATAGACAAGCGTTGCTCATTTAATTTATTTTGAGTTTCTATAGATGCTATGGCATTTTTAAGTTCAAACTCTTGATTTTGCTGTTTGTTTTTCAGTTTTTGCTGACGAAAAAACAAATAGCCTATTAGTGCAAAACCAATGGCGATAATAGAAATTAAAACCAACCATAAATTTCTTTCTTTATCCTTGGCTTCTAACTCAACCACTCTTTTTTCTTTTTGAGCTACTTGAAATTTAGTTTCTGATTCGGAAATTATTTTTGCGTTTTCTTTTTGAAAAACACTGTCTTTAATTTGGTAATAAAGTTCTTTGAATTCTAATGCTTTTTCAAACTTATTTTGATATTTATATAGTAAATATTGACTTTCATAATAATCCCGAAGTTTTTCAACAGATTTACTTTTCTTTACAAAAGGATAAGCAATTGCCATATTTTTTTCAGCGGCTGAAAAGTCTTTTAATTCTGAATATACTCTTGCTAAATTAGTGTAATTGGTAGCATTTTCATAAAAATACTCGTCATTTTCTACACCATTAAAATTAGTTTTAGCAATTTTAATAGCATTTAAAACCCATGGTTTTGCTTCTTTATATTTTTTTTGTTTTAGTAACGTGTTCCCAATATTATTGTAGGTAAAACCTATTTGAAGTGTATCGATTTCTTTTTTGTATTCGAATACTTTTTTATGATAAAATAAGGCGCTATCCAATTTGTTCCAATCGTCAAAATTTATTGCAATGGCATTAATTGCTAAAACTGTGCTATAGGCATCTTTTTTATTTTTCTTTAAAAATTTATAGGCTAATTTTCCATAATACACCCCTTTTTCATATTGTCCAAAATCGTGAAAATTAAGCGAGATATTTTGATAATACCAACCTTGCCATTTCTCATCATTAGTTTCCTGAGCAAATTTTAATCCTTTAAATGATTCGGCAATTGCTTTTTCGTAGTTCCCTTTTTTTTGATATGCTCTAGTATTATTACTATAAATGTATAAAGGTTTTATTTTTTCTTTTAAGACTTTAAATTTATCCAATGCAATTTTACCATAAAATAGCGTACTATCAGATTTTCCATAATCTGAACAATACGCATTTTTATAAAAATAATATTCTGCTTCATCACCCGAATTTTTTATTGCTTTTTTAGCTTTTTTGAAATAATAATCCGAGGAGTCTTTTGTGGTAACTGCTTTTTTTAAAAATGTTTTATTATTTTGCGCCAAGAGTACAGACGAAAATAAAATTAGGAGAAATGTAGTATATGTATTTTTGAGCATTTAGTTGGATTTGAAAGAAAGTTAAATTTAGTTAAATTTTTATTCTTCTTAAATGTTTTTAGGCAAAAAAATCACGGTTTTAGTACCTTTTTTAAGTTCAGAATATATTTTAAAGCTTCCATTAACTTCTTCTATTCTTTTTTCCATGTTGTAAAGTCCGTTTCCTAATTCAGTTGTTTCTAAATCAAAACCATTTCCGTTATCATTAATTTCAATTTTTATTTGGTTGTTACTATCTAAAATTGCAACAGAAATTTGATTACCATCTGAATGTTTTACAGAATTATTAATAGTTTCCTGGATAGTTCTGTAAAGATTAATTCCAACTAAAGAAGACAATTTTAGGTCTTCTAATTTTTCATCTATCGTAAATTTGAATGCTATATTTTCTTTTGCTGCTTTTGCTTTTTCAATAAAATTAAAAATTCTGGAACGTAAATCTTCAAAAGTAAACGCATTCGTATTCATTGCCCAAATCGTATCACGAAGTTCAATTATAGTTGCTTTTGTGAAATCGCTAATTTTGTTTAATTGATTAGAAATATTAGTATCGGTAATGGCATTGGCGAACTTTAAATTATCAACAGACGAGATTATAAAAGTTAATTGCGCGCCTATATTATCATGTAAATCTCGAGAAATTGACAAACGTTGTTCGTGTAATTTATTTTGAGTTTCTATTGCTGCAATTGCATTTTTTAGTTTAAACTCTTGTTCCTGTTGTTTGTTTTTTAGTTTTTGTTGACGGTAAATTAAAAACCCAATTAGTATGGAAAACATTGTCAATAAAGAAACTACAATGAGTTTATTTCTAGAATTTTTTATTTCGGTTTCCTTTTGAAGAAGTTGCTTTTCTTTTTCTGCAGTTTGATATTTGGTTTGAATTTCTTGAACCGCTTTAAGATTTTCAATATTTAACAACGTATCTTTTACTTTAGCAAATTTTACTTGATATTGATAGGCTTTTTCAAAATCACCTTTCCCTTTATAAAGCAACGCATACATTTCATAAATTTCTTTTAATTGCTCTTTGTTTTCTGCTTTATTAGCCATCACAAAGGATTTAGACAAGTATTTCTCACCTAAATCATAGTTTTTCAAACTAATATAAACATTGGCTACATTGTTATACTGAAATAACAATCCGTCTTGATCATTTAGTTTTTCTTTAAGATCAATTGCTTTTAATAAGTAATTCAGTCCTGTAACAGTG
>Ga0209023_10006754_pt1 | contig 11992 bp, 7 predicted proteins | sample LakOneMetagenome_FD_187468 | JGI IMG/M metagenome (GOLD analysis project Ga0209023, IMG submission 187468) | Freshwater and sediment microbial communities from Lake Erie, Canada (SPAdes) (version 2) | ecosystem: Environmental > Aquatic > Freshwater > Lentic | place: Lake Erie, Canada | collected...
GGGAAATGGATTGGGGTAATAGCACAGAAGGATAGCAACAATGAAGACCCAATGCCGGACGATATCTACCAGGTAGGTACCTTGGCCAAGGTCGTGAAGCAGATAAAGATGCCGGATGGTAACATTACCATATTTATCATGGGCAAGATCAGGTTCCGTATTGAATCTTATCTTCAGGTCGATCCTTACTTTACCGCACAGGTGAAATACCTTGATGATGTATATCCTAAGGAAGATGCAGGCTTTGATGCACTCATCTCGTCCATAAAAGATTATTCAGAGCGTATCGCCCAGCAGTCACCAAACCTCCCTACTGAAGCAAGTATTGTATTGCGCAATATAGAACAGCAGTCATTCCTGATGCACTTTGTAGCATCCAATATCTCTGCAAAGCTGCAGGATAAGCAGGCTATGCTGGAGGAGAATAATATTACAACCCGTGCTGAAAAATTGCTTGGTTTGCTGCAGGGCGAATTGCAATTGCTGGAATTAAAGAACGAGATAACCAATAAAACCCGTGCGGACATAGATCGTCAGCAGCGTGAATATTTCTTACAGCAACAGCTGAAGTCTATACGTGAAGAGCTGGGTGGTGACCCGAATGAGCGGGAGATAAAAGACCTGCAAAAACGTGCAGAAGAAATAAAGTGGACCGATGCGGCAAAAGAACTGTTCAAGAAGAATATAGAAAAGCTGGAGCGTATGCATCCAAGCACACCTGATTATTCGGTGATATATAATCATCTTGACTTGATGTTAGATTTGCCGTGGGGCACTTTTACTGAAGATAGCTATGATCTGAAAAAGGCCCAGAAGGTGCTTGATGATGATCACTATGGTATGGATAAGATCAAGGATCGCATCCTGGAATATCTTGCTGTGCTGAAGTTGAAGGGTGATATGAAATCCCCTATACTTTGCTTCGTTGGTCCTCCGGGTATTGGTAAAACGTCCCTTGGTCGCAGTATAGCCAACGCTATACACCGTAAGTACGTACGCCTTAGTCTTGGTGGCTTGCACGATGAAAGTGAACTCCGCGGTCATCGTAAGACCTACATAGGCGCTATGCCAGGTCGTATCATACAGCAGCTCAGAAAAATAAAATCAGCGAACCCGGTATTTATATTGGATGAGATAGATAAGCTGGGTAAGGACTTTAGAGGTGATCCAAGTTCTGCTTTGTTGGAAATACTCGACCCGGAACAGAATAACTCATTCTACGATAACTACCTGGAGTTGGAGTTTGACCTTTCAAAGGTCTTATTCATAGCCACGGCAAATAGCCTTAGCGATATACAGCCGGCATTGCGTGATCGTTTGGAGATCATACAACTTTCTGGCTATTCACCGGAAGAAAAAACGGAGATAGCCAAGCGCCATCTTATACCAAAGCAGAAAGAGATGCATGGCCTTGATAAAGTGCCGATGCGATTCCCTGATAAAGTAATTTTAAAAATAATACAGGAGTACACCCGTGAAAGCGGAGTTCGTGAACTGGATCGCTTACTGGCAGGCATCATGCGTTCAGTGGCTAAGCATGTAGCCATGGGCGAAAAGACCGCTCCGCAGGTAAGTATAGATCAGGTAGAGCAATCTTTGGGCAAACCACGATACAGTAACGACATATACACTAAAGGACATCCGACTGGTGTCGTTGTTGGTCTTGCATGGACCGCAGTTGGGGGAGACATTCTCTTCATTGAAACCTCGTTGTCAAAGGGTAAAGGCAACTTGACACTCACCGGCAACCTGGGTAATGTGATGAAAGAAAGTACTAGCACTGCGCTTTCTTATCTTAAGGCTCATGCGGCACAATACAATATCCCTGATGCTAAGTTTGAGGACGTGAACATTCATGTGCATGTGCCGGAGGGCGCTGTTCCAAAGGACGGTCCTAGTGCGGGCATCACTATGCTTACCTCATTGGCTTCTGCATTTACGGGCAGAAAGGTAAAGTCATATTTAGCCATGACAGGGGAGATAACACTGCGAGGCCAGGTGTTGCCTGTCGGCGGCATAAAGGAGAAGATGCTGGCCGCAAAGCGTGCAGGCATTAAAAATATCATTATGCCGAAGTTGAATGAAAAGGATGTTGAAGAGATCAATAAGGAATACATCAAGGGGCTTAGCTTTCATTATGTATCAGATGCATCTGAAGTAATTGACTTAGCCTTGATGAAGAAGTGATCTTGAATTAGTTGATACTTTCAAAGCCCATGTCGTTTCATGGGCTTTGCATTTTAGATGCATTTAACATTTTTGCTGCCTGTTAGCTTCGCCAAAGCAGTTAAATTTCGTAATTTTGCGTGCTCATGAAGTCGTTCAACGTTCCTGTACAATATCGTAGCCCGCTCGTAACCGCCATCAAGCAAAAACGTAAAGGCGCTGATAAAATGAAAAAGGACTTTACTCCTACGGTGTTGGAGTTAGGTTCTTTGCAGGTTATCCTTGCGCGCCATTTTGGTTTTTGCTATGGAGTAGAGAATGCTATTGAGATCGCGTTTCGAGCTGTTGAAGAGAACAAAGGCAAACGCATATTTCTGTTGAGCGAGATGATCCATAACCCCGGCGTGAATGCAGATCTGCAGGCAATGGGCGTAAAGTTCATTATGGATACTAAGGGCAATATGCTGATGCCATGGGACGAGCTCACAAGCAATGACGTAGTTGTCATACCTGCATTCGGCACCACGCTGGAACTGGAGCAAACATTACGCGATAAAGGCATTGATCCTACTCATTATGAAACTACCTGCCCCTTTGTGGAAAAGGTATGGAATCGTGCAGAGAAGATAGGGGATGATGGGTATACAATAATAGTACACGGCAAGCCGGGGCATGAAGAAACCCGTGCTACTTTTTCCCATAGCAAGGCTCATACGCACACTGTTGTAGTGCGTGATATGGAACAGGCCATTCACTTAGGGAAATACATTACAGGCGATCTGCCGTCAGAGCAATTCTATATAGATTTTAAGGGTGTGTATTCGGAAGGATTCGATGTGACTAAAGACCTGCAGCGTATTGGTGTAGTAAACCAGACCACAATGCTGGCAAGCGAAACTCAGGGTATTGCCGACTATTTAAAACAAGTGATACTTGCACACTATAATACTCCGGCTGATAAAATTAGCGAACGTTTTGCAGACACACGTGATACGCTTTGTTATGCCACAAATGATAATCAGAGTGCAGTTCAGGGAATGCTGGAACAGCAGGCTGATCTGGCTATTGTGATTGGTGGTTACAACAGTTCCAATACTTCTCACCTTGTAGAATTGTGTGAACTAAAGCTCCCGACTTATTTTATTAACGATGAGTACTGTCTTATATCTCCTGATGATATAAAGCACTTCGACCTGCACACTCATAAAGAATTGATCACGTCAAATTACTTGCCTTCAAATCGTCCGTTGAGGGTGATGATTACTTCGGGTGCATCATGTCCTGACGCACTTGTAGAAAGAGTTATTGAGAGGTTAGCTGCAATTATGGGCAATGAAAATGTTATTCAGGATATCACTGATGAATGGCAAGCGGGCTAGGGTCGGCTATTTAGTGGTCACTTTATAATACTTATACACGCTCAGTATTATTTCTTTACCAGTTGCGCTTTCTTCCATAAAGGAATCAACTTTTACGATCTCATTCTTGTTTTCTATTAGCTCTTGATACTTATTGCCGGGATATGCAATGCTCATCCATTTGTTTTGTCCCAGCTTATCATATCTTTTTGCGATCACCGAAACGGGCAATGGCTTCTTTGTGCCGTCATTATCTCTGTACGTATGATCGTGGTCGGTGAAATTTTTCAGTAATGAAATATATCGCACCTGCTCAAAATTCTGCACTGTATCCATATCCATAATGCTGTCGCGGCGATCATAGCAGGAGTACACAAATGAAGTATCACCGTTGTGTACTGAGTCTATTGAATAAAATTCAGGAACAAGATAGATATCAGTTATAAGTATCGGCGTTTTTTCTATGGCATTCATGTCATGGCAGCAGGCATATGGGTTCCATGCTTTTCTGTCTACCTTATGCTTCTTTTTAGCGTCTGCAAATGCATGTTGCGCACTGATGCCTATAGCTATAATGATTGCCCAAGGGATAGCTCTGTTCATGCGGGCTATTTTTCGGTGTCAGTGTCTATCTCTCCTTTGTGCTTCAGCTCGGTCACTTTGTAGTACTTACGTATGGTCAGCCGCTTGCCGCCCGTTACAGAGTTGATAAAGGTTGTCGTGTCTTGCTTTACTATCTCTTCTTTGTTTTCCTTTAGTTCAGAAACCCAGGTACTGCCGTAGTCGAACGATTTCCAGGTATTGTTGTCTATCTTATCATACCTGAAGATCGTTTTGGCTGCCGTTGATGGCTTGGGCTTTCCCTCTCCGTCAATATAGGTATGCAGGTAATTGGTGAATACCTTCATTAATTGGATATGCTTCACGGCATTGATGTCACTAAGAGTATCGATGTTTATATAGCTATTGTCCGCATCATAACACTGGTACTTGATCACAGTATCACCCTTGGTTACTGGCCAGTAAGAATAAAATTCCGGCAGCAAAAAATAGCGGGTAGTCGTACTTGTGTCCATTACATATTGCAGCTCACCAAACGAGTCGATTAATGTATCGGTTGGCGCAGCAACAGCCACATTGGTTTGCGTTTGCTGAACAACAGGCTTTTTTTTCTTGCCCTGCGCAAAAGCCTGCACCAATCCCATACCCGTAATTATTGATATTATCGCAATTGCCGTTCTTTTCATTGATCTTAACTTAATTCCAGTATCAGGTCATTCGTGTTTACTAATGTACCTCCGATAAGTTCTATATTTCCTATTGTTGCATCAAATGGTGCAGTAATGATTGTTTCCATTTTCATCGCTTCAATAATAAAGAGCTGTTGGTTCTTTTTTACATTATCACCTTTCTTTACAAGTAGTTTGGAAAGCATACCTTGCAGAGGGGCGCCAATCTGTTTTTCATTGGCTTTGTCTGTTTTTCTGTTTTCCTTACGTTCTACTTTTATCGACTTGTCCCGTACTTCTACATTCCGGGTCTGGCCGTTCAGTTTAAAGAACACCGTTCTGTTGCCCTTATCATCAACCGGCCCTATGCTCAACAAGCGTATCAGTAAGGTCTTTCCCTTGGCTATCTCCACTGTTGTATCCTGTCCTACCTTCATGCCATACAGGAAGAGTGGGGTAGGCACTACCGATACATCGCCATATTGCCTGTAGAACTTAATGTACTCTTCAAATACTTTCGGGTAGAATCTATAAGAAAGAAAGTCAGTAAGTTTCAGATCACTGCCAAACTGTTCCAGGAACAAAGCGAAATCCTTGTCAAAATCTACCGGAGGTAAGTGTTTGTTTGGTCGGTCATTGAATGGTTCTTTGTCTTTCAGTATAATACGTTGCAGGTCTTTTGGGAAGCCACCTTCTGGCTGGCCTATTTCGCCCATAAAGAATTGTTGTACTGATTCAGGGAAAGATATCTGGTCTCCTTTTTCAAATACATCATCCCTGCTTAGTCCGTTAGCTACCATGAACTGAGCCATATCACCAACAACTTTCGAGCTTGGGGTTACTTTTACAATGTCGCCAAACATATCATTCACTGTGGCGTACATGTCTTTAATTTGTTCAAATTTATCCCCCAGTCCCAGAGCTATCGCTTGTGGCTTCAGATTGCTGTATTGCCCACCCGGTATCTCGTGTTGGAATACCTCCGCAGCGCTGGCCTTAAGTCCTGATTCAAACGGATAATAGTATTCACGCACGGCTTCCCAGTAGTTGCTGAACTGGTTCAGTGTTTTTATGTCGTAGTGGTTTTCTCTTTCATGGAAGCGCATCATTTCCACAACAGCGTTAAAGTTAGGTTGCGATGTCAGTCCTGAGAGTGACCCGATTGCGCAATCCACTACATTCACGCCGGCATCTATTGCCATTAGGTAAGTGGCTGGCTGCAGCGAAGAAGTATCATGCGTGTGCAAGTGCAATGGTAGCTTCACTGTATCTTTCAGTGCCTCTATCAGTACCTTGGCCGCATATGGTTTCAGCAGTCCGCTCATGTCCTTTATAGCAAGTATATGCGCTCCTGCATTTTCCAGGTCTTTAGCCAGTCGCAGATAGTACTCCAGCGAATACTTGGTACGCTTAGGATCAAGTATGTCGCCCGTATAACAAAGCGAACCCTCTGCCAGTCCTCCGGTACGTTTGCGTACCATATCTATGCATGGCGCTATATTCGGCATCCAGTTCAGTGAGTCGAATATGCGGAATATATCTACTCCCTTCTCCCACGATTGTTCTACGAATTTTTCTATCAGGTTATCCGGGTATGCGGCATATCCTACGCCGTTACAGCCGCGAATCAGCATCTGCAACAGCAGGTTAGGCATAGCTGCACGAAGTGCTTCCAGCCTGCGCCATGGATCTTCATTCAGGAAGCGCATGCATACATCAAATGTTGCACCACCCCATACTTCCATGCTGAATGTTTGTGGGAATGCTATCGCAAAGCTTTTCGCAACCCTCAGCATGTCCTTGCTGCGCATACGGGTAGCCAGCAAGCTTTGGTGCGCATCGCGCATCGTTGTGTCTGTATAGTGTATCTTCTTTTCGTTTCGGAGCCATTCGCTGAATTTATCAGGGCCTAGTTCAGTAAGGAGATCTTTTGATCCCTTCGCAAATGGCTGGTGCGTATCCACATACGGCAGTACCGGCGTTTCAAAAACTTTTGCCGGGTCTTTTGTTTTTACATCAGGGTTGCCATTCAGCGTCACATCAGCCAGGAAGTTGAGCATCCTCGTGCCCCTGTCTTGCCTCAATGTATAGGTAAACAGTTCAGGATGCTCCTGAATGAAATTTACTGTAGCATCGCCTGAAATGAAATCTTCGTTCGTGATCAGGTTCTCCAGGAACTGTATGTTGTTCTTTACGCCCCTTATTCGGAACTCACGTAAAGCTCGATGCATTTTTAGCGTCGCATCTCTCAGAGTATTACCAGACGTACTCACCTTTACCAGCATGGAATCAAAGAAAGGGCTGATCTTCATACCTGGATAGGTGCTGCCCTCATCAAGTCGCACCCCGAAGCCCGTCGCATTGCGGTAAGTTACAAGAGTACCATAGTCCGGTTTGAAATCATTTATCGGATCCTCTGTAGTTATACGGCATTGTATGGCAAATCCGGTCTTCGGTATTTTGTTCTGGTCGCCAAGCCCTATTTCAGGGTCTGATAGTTTATAACCGGATGCAATGAATATCTGTGTCTTTATAAGGTCCACACCCGTTATCATTTCTGTAACGGTATGCTCTACCTGTATGCGCGGGTTTACTTCTATGAAATAAATATTCTGGTCACTATCTACAAGGAATTCTACAGTTCCTAGATTATTATAGTTTACGGCTGCCGCGATCTTCACTGCATAGCCATATAGCTTATCTAGGGTGTCCTGCCTTAATGAAGATGATGGAGCCATCTCCACCACTTTCTGAAAGCGGCGCTGCACAGAGCAGTCGCGCTCATACAGGTGTACAATATTGCCAAAGCTGTCTGCAGCTATCTGTACTTCTATATGCTTTGGGCGCTCTACGAATTTCTCCAGGAATACGGTATCGTCACCAAATGCATTCTTTGCTTCGTTCCTTGCCTCAGGGAAAGACTTCTTAAGATCATCGTCAGTTCTTACCACGCGCATGCCTCTTCCGCCTCCGCCTGATGCCGCCTTCAGCATCAATGGATAACCTATCCTTCCTGCTTCAGCCAGCGCAGTTGCTATATCATTCAGCTCGCCAATATTGCTTTCTATCAGCGGTATGCCTGCTTTCTTAGCTACTTCCTTTGCTGTTACCTTATCACCGAGTGCAGCCATCGCTTCAGGTCGCGGGCCTATGAAAATGATATTGTTCTCTGCACACTTACGGGCAAACTCCGCATTCTCTGAAAGGAAACCATAGCCGGGATGTATAGCATTAGCGCCACAGTCCAGTGCTATCTCTATTATATCATTGATGTTCAGGTATGGCTTCAGCGGATCGTTATCCGCGCCAACTTGGTAGGCTTCATCAGCCTTGTATCGGTGCAGCGAATAACGGTCTTCGTAAGTATAAATTGCAACAGTTGGTATATGGAGCTCTGTAGCCGCGCGTGATATGCGTATAGATATCTCCCCCCTGTTCGCGATTAGCAATTTTTTTATAGTCATTTATTATATATGTCGGTGATGGAATTGTAAAGCAAATATAACCCTCAAAAGCAACAAAAATGCCCTTTCTTCATTTATGAAATAATAAGAATAAACAACTCACGTTAATTGAATTATGCGAGCTCATTTTAGTAGATTGGAGCTTTCTTAAATGCATCATGTTGAACCGTTGTCCATAATTTCGCGCTTGCCTGTCACAATGGAATGAGTTATATTTACCCAACGCTATTTGATTTTAATACACTACCTATGAAAAATTTCATCCTTCCTTTACTCGCATTGTTTACCTTGATCTTAACAGGTTGCAAGAAAAAAGAGATAGATAACACTGGCAATTCGAATGCTCGATTAACGATTATCTATGTCAACTATACGCCTGATGTTACAACAGGCCCTGTTGTTGGTCACCCGGTCCATTTTTCGTCAGATGCCAAGGGGGCTTCAAGCTATCGTTGGGATTTCGGTGATGGCAAAGTTTCGGGCGAAGAGGCCCCTGCGCATGTTTACGATAAAGACGGATCTTATAAAGTAAAGCTCAAACTGGATAATGATGATTCTGTTACCGCATCGGTATCGCTTTATATAGCTAAAACCCCGACAATTACAGCCACTTTCGCCGGAACACATATGTGGCGTATCGTTGCTCATAGTCATGTGGGTGGTGTAGACTCTACAATTACTGCAAACGTTAGTAAGGAGATAAAGTACATAGACCCTGTAACTATCAGTTTTTACGATACGAAGCTCTATTTCCAGACTTTGGACGACTATGGTGACAAAACAGTGGTCACATATCGTTTTGTAGATATGTCGCATGGGGGAGGATCTGAATATAAAATGATCGCAACCCACACCCCAGTTAAAGATTCCTTTTATTATACCGGTTACCAGGCTGTTTCTTTAGGAGCAAACTATTCTTCGGTATACATTTCGCCTTAGCAGCCTCCGATACAGTTAGGAAAATATGCTAATTAAGTCTTGAGGAAAGATAGGAATGAGGAAACAGCCTCAATCATACTGATCCAAATTATACCGTTGTATCAAATTGATTAGTAGATCTGGGTACTTAGGATTAGTTGCATAGCCGGCTTTTTTCAACCCCTTTGCCCATCCCTTATAGTTGCTTGTTTTCAGCTCGAAGAGCTTAGCGTACCGCGGTCGCATCAGGAATTCAGAATGGTCCCTGTACGATTCATCTGCATTCCTGTATTTTCTGAAACATTCGTCCGGTTTGTCGTCGTCCTTATAATAAGTTTTTCCGTTCCAGTCATTGGTGCACTTTATCCCGAAATGATTATTGGCATATCTTGCCAGGTCGCTATTGCCATTGCTTGATTCCAGTATGCCTTGGGCCAGGATAATACTTGCGGGTATACCATATTTGTGCATCTGGCGTACTGCAGTTTTCTTATATAGTTCTATGTATTCTTCGGTAGTATTTTTATGAACGGCATGTCTGCTGCCTTCCTTGCGTTGTGCCTCTTGTCGACGAAGAGTTCTCCTGTGCGTATGGCAGGAGGAAAGAGCAACCACTAGCAATAACATCAGTGCGTATAAGTAGCGCATGTTACGAATGTTGTGCGAATATAATAGAATTACAGAGAGTTACATAATTAAGAAACCCGTTCAAATGAACGGGTTTCAGTTAACAAAGTATGGGTATACTTTTCATTAACCTTTTTCTGTAGTAGTTTCCGTGGTGGTAGTGGTGCTTTCTCCCTTGTGAGATTTGCTGCGTTTCTTCTGTATCGGTATGCTGCCGCCTAAGTAGAAGTTAACTCCATACGCTTTTGCGCCAACAAATGCCAACAGGTCATCGCTGCCGAAATACAATCCTGAAAGACGGAAGCCTATGCCGGCTTTCATGCTGCTGGAAAGGTTATTGTAGGTCAATGGTAATCCTACAGAGAAATACCTTGTGTCCCACCTTGGTGTTACAGTAACCTGGCTGTAAACAGAATTGCCATAATTCTGGCGTTTAGCGAGGTTCTTGATCCACATGGCATTTACATAGAAGTGACGTGCTACGTAGTAATCAAAAGCTATGTTCAGGTTTGTCGGCATGTGCACTTTTGTAGTTCTTCTGCCGGTATCCATTACATAGCCGTGACTCGCAAAGTAATTGTTGAAATCATGAGAGTTTTTCATTGTGCTATCCATATCCCCGGCTTTTACATAACCGTTTGCGCGTACTTTAGCCTCAAGTGCGTCATACTTTATGGAACCAAGATCGTTTATTGCCATAGAGCCGCGGAACTTATATTTGTTGCTGCTCTTATCTTCACTGGTTGTTGACTCGGGGCGATATTCGTAGACCACACCTATGTCTTCACCAAAGCCATGTCCACCTTTTTTACCAAAGAACTGGCTTGCTACGTTACCTAATCCGTTTGTCAATTCGCTGCCGTTATCTACAAGGCTTGTTGCGAATTGAATATCTGTATTAGTTGTATTTAGTGAATCCGTTGCTTTGTAGTAATGGCCGTCAAGATTGTTTCCTTTCAGGGATAAGAAGCCTACGCCGCCCAATCTGGTAAGGCTGATGCCGGCCTTTATATAGTGGTCGCCTTCATTGTATACTTCCCTTGCGTAAGTCAATTTCAGTTCGGTCCATACGTGTGCGGTCCAGTTGAAGTTTTTTGAATTGATCGCAACGTCACCCGTTACATTACTCGGTGCTAGTGCGGAATTCAGTAGATCGCGGTTGAAGTTGTTGAACTGGTTATTTATCCTCAGTCGTGTAGTAATTGCGAAACTGTTCTTATTGTCTATAGACACCATCAGTCCAGGTAGGTGCAGGTCAACTGTCGGAAACTGGAGGCTGAATTCTTTGCCGTTTGAAAGAGTAAAGACATTGCCTATGTCACCTCCGGTGGTTTTCGTAGCCTTGCTGAAATCAATGGAGCCAAGGTTGTTGTCTGCACCAAAGTTTAAGCCAAACAGGTCCAATTGAAAGCGGGTCCTGCTGTCAGCTATGCTTGCAGGGTTAAGGTCAATACTTTTTGTACCACACCAGTTGCTTGTTGATACACCCAGCATCTGTTGTGCATTAGCAGTAAAGGCGGTGCCCGCAAGCAAGAGAGTAGCAAAGCTGATCTTTCTCATGATTATGATTTTTAATTGATTGTGAATTTAAAAAAACAAAAATAGAAATATTATTAAAATAGTGTATTGTTTTACAGCGTACGTTTTGCTTCCCATGTTCCTGTTTCTCCCTTGTCGCTTTTAAACGTGCCATTGATGATTTTATCACCGGAAAGGGTTGCGTTTCCGCTATTCCCACTGCCCAGATCATAGCTAAGTGTTGTGCCATCAAATGTGCCTGGAACATTAAATGGTTTTGATCCTCCATCTGCTTTTACTTGGGCACTCCATTTTTTAAGGCTGGCGCTCAGGAATAGGTCAAAATTTCCTGTTTCGCCGCTTGTTGTATTCTTGTAGGTTCCTTCAAAACATTTGATCAGGTTTGTAGATGTTTCCTTTGAGATCGTAAGTGATGCATTTGGATGGCCCGGTATACTCATCGTTGTAACTGTCGGACTTTCACCGTCTGAACCTACAGAGAACGTAATGCTCACCGCTTCGCCTTTCAATGTACCCTGGAACGGAGATACAAATGCTTCACCTGCTTTCCAGGCAACGGAAGCAGTAAGTGTTACACTTTCACCATCTATTACCATGTAAGCCTTAATAGTGGAGTCATTGTTCATAATATCAAACTTGATGGTTCCTGAAGAACCAACTATGACACCTTTATAGATTCCTTTACTGATAT
>Ga0209023_10006755_pt1 | contig 11991 bp, 9 predicted proteins | sample LakOneMetagenome_FD_187468 | JGI IMG/M metagenome (GOLD analysis project Ga0209023, IMG submission 187468) | Freshwater and sediment microbial communities from Lake Erie, Canada (SPAdes) (version 2) | ecosystem: Environmental > Aquatic > Freshwater > Lentic | place: Lake Erie, Canada | collected...
GTCGGCCTGAAGCCGACGATTTCGATTTCCTCGCCAACCTTGACCTTGCCGCGCTCGACACGGCCGGTGACGACCGTGCCACGACCCGAGATCGAGAACACGTCTTCGATCGGCATCATGAACGGCTTGTCGATTTCGCGCGTCGGGAGCGGAACGTAGGTGTCCAGCGCTTCCATCAGCTTGACGATGGTCGCAACGCCCTCGGGATCGCCCTGCAGCGCCTTGAGCGCCGAGATGCGGACCACCGGGACATCATCGCCAGGGAAATCGTAGCTCTTGAGGAGCTCGCGCACTTCGAGCTCGACCAGGTCCAGCAGTTCCGGATCGTCGATCGCGTCGCACTTGTTGAGCGCCACAACGAGGCACGGAACGTTGACCTGGCGGGCCAGCAGGACGTGCTCACGGGTCTGCGGCATCGGACCGTCGATGGCAGAGACAACGAGAATGCCGCCGTCCATCTGCGCCGCGCCGGTGATCATGTTCTTGACGTAGTCAGCGTGGCCCGGGCAGTCCACGTGGGCGTAGTGACGATTGGCCGTCGAATACTCGACATGGCTCGTCGCGATCGTCATCACCTTCGAGTCGTCGCGCCGGCCCTGTGATTCAGATGCCTTGGCAACTTCGTCGTACGAGATGAACTTCGCCCAACCCTTGTCAGCCGCCACCTTTGTCAGCGCCGCCGTCAGCGTGGTCTTGCCGTGGTCGATGTGCCCGATGGTGCCCACGTTAACGTGCGGCTTGGAACGATCGAATTTCTCTTTAGCCATGTCTCAGAAACCTCGCGCTCTCGTTATGCCCTTCGTCGTACTCTGGAGCCGATGACCAGGATCGAACTGGTGACCTCGTCCTTACCAAGGACGTGCTCTGCCAACTGAGCTACATCGGCCTTTGCGCCTGCGGCGCTTCGGCCGACAAGTCGGCCGCGTCTCGTGTGGTGGACCATCCGAAGACATCCACCCGCTGCGTCTGCCGGCGGCCAGCCACCGGAAGCTCCCGCCGTTGCTGTGAGCGAAGGTTGGAGCGGGAGACGGGGATCGAACCCGCGACCAACAGCTTGGAAGGCTGTGACTCTACCACTGAGTTACTCCCGCCTGGCGCCCACCGACTTCGCTGCGTCACGCGGCTGCCGTCGCATCCGCGCGTCGCTCTCGTACCAAAAACCTGTATCTACCAAGAACCCACTGCGTGACCCCGTCCACCCAACCGCTGCCGGCATCGCGACAAGCCGTTGCCGCGGCGCTGACTCCATCCAAACGCTTCGCACATGACGAAGAAAAAGGATGGTGGCGAGGGAAGGAATCGAACCTTCGAAGCCCGAGGGCGACAGATTTACAGTCTGCTGCGTTTGACCGCTTCGCTACCTCGCCAGCTGTGTGTGTGCGTGGAAACCGCGTGTTTCGATGCGTACCTTGAGGACCGGGACACCCAGGTCGTTGGAGCTGGCGAAGGGATTTGAACCCCCGACCAGCTGATTACAAATCAGCTGCTCTACCGGACTGAGCTACGCCAGCCAGACAAAATGAGGACTTTAGCACGTCCTGTGCCACGCATGCAACCGCATTGCGGCGTACTCTTTTTTGTGTTTACCCGGCTACCCACGACTTCGCTGCCGCACCGCCTCGAAGAGCGTGACCGCCGCCGCCACGGACACATTCAGACTTTCCACGTGCCCGCGCATCGGAATGGACGCCAGCCAGTCGCATCGCTCGCGCACCAACCGGCGAAGCCCCGTGCCCTCGGCTCCGACCACGATCGCGGTCGGAACTGTTAAGTCTAATCGATCGTATCGATTAGGTGAATCGCCCGCAAGCCCAATCGTCCAGACACCAGCCTCTTTCAGCTCTTCGATGGCCCGTGCAATGTTGACGACCTCGGCGATTTTGACGTGCGACGCGGCCCCGGCGGCCGCTTTCGCCGCCGCGCCGTCAATTGGCGCCGCATGCCGCGACTGTCGGATGACGCCGTCTGCCCCCGCCGCATCGACACTACGCAGAATCGCCCCGAGGTTGTGCGGGTCTTCGATGCCGTCGAGCACCACGATGAGCGGCACGCCGCTCGCGCCCTGCACGAGATCGGCAACCGAGTACGCCGGCGCGCGCTCGACGTCGGCCACCACACCCTGATGCACGCCGCCCTTCGCAGCGCGCTCGAGTTCCGCGGGCTGCACGCGCCGCACTTCAATCCCCAGGCGTTCTGCAGACGCGATCACTTCGGCAATGCGACCACCCTGCCGATCGGCCACGCGCAGACTGCGCACACGTCCCGCGCGCATGGCTTCGAGCACCGGATTGATGCCGTAGATGGCCATGACGCTACACGCGCTCGAGCGCCCGCACGAATGCCGCGACGCGTTCGCGACAACCCGTGATAGGCGGTACACCAGCCGACGTCGGCAACTCCGCGCCACGCTCGATCGCCGGCACGACGAGATCGAGTTCCGGTCCGTCTGCCTTGCCGGTGAGCGCGACACGAATCGGATGAAAGAGCGCCTTGCCCTTCTGCGACGTCTTCGCACGCACGGCCGTCGCCGCAGCGCGGAACGTGTCGCGGTCAAGACGCGGCGCACTCGCCAGTTCCTCTGCGAACGCGCGCACGACCGCTCGCGCGCCGTCGCTCGCCATCTCCTGCTGAATCGCGGGATCGGCGCACGCCTCGTCTGCCGAGAAATGAAACAGCACGGAGAGACGCGCCGGAATCTGATCCACGCGGTCAACCGAGCCACTGGCAATCGGCATCACGGACGCGAGATAGGCCAGTCCTTCCTCAGACGGTGTCATCGAGAGGCCAGCCGCCGCGAAGTGCGGCAACGCGAGCTGCGCGAGCCGCGCCGAATCGGCCACCTTGAGATAGTGACGATTGACCCACGCGAGCTTCTCTTCGTCGAACACACCCGCGCTGAGACCAACCGCCTTGAGAGAGAAGCGACGCGCCATTTCCTCGATCGGCAGAATCTCGTCGTCCTGCCCCGGCGACCAGCCAATGAGCGCGAGGTAGTTCACGAGCGCCTCCGGCAGGTAGCCCTTCGAGCGGAACTCACCAACCGAGGTGGCACCATGCCGCTTCGACAACGGCGTGTGATCGGGTCCCATCACCATCGCCAGATGCGCAAAGCGCGGCGGGCGGAATCCGAGCGCTTCGTACAGCAGGATTTGTCGCGGCGTGTTCGAGATGTGATCCTCACCTCGAATCACCTGCGTGATTCCCATCAGCGCATCGTCGACGACGACCGCGAAGTTGTAGGCGGGCATGCCGTCACTGCGAATGATGATCGGATCGCCGATGACGTCGGTGTGGAACCGCACCTCGCCGCGCACATCGTCATCGAACGTGACGTCGCGATCTGCAGGCACACGGAAACGAAGGGACGCCGCTTCGCCGGCCGCGATGCGAGCGAGTGCGTCGTGCGGCGCAATCTTGCGACACGTGCCGTTGTAAAGCGCGGGGCGTCCGGCCGCGAGCGCGGACTGGCGATCGGCATCGAGCTGTTCGCGCGTGCAGAAGCAGTAGTACGCAGAGCCCGTGTCGAGAAGACGCTGGGCGTTGGTTCGATAGAACTCGCCGCGCTCAGACTGACGGTAGGGTCCAGACGAACCACCGTTGTCAGGGCCCTCGTCCCAGTCGAGCCCGAGCCAGCGGATGTCGTCGATGATCGACGCTTCGGACGTACGCGTCGACCGCTCGGTGTCAGTGTCTTCGATGCGGAGCACGAACGTGCCGCTGTTGCCGCGCGCCAGCAGCCAGTTGAAGAGCGCCGTGCGCGCATTGCCGACATGCAGCATGCCGGTCGGACTCGGAGCGAATCGCACTCTCATGATGTCTGGCCTTCTCCGACGCGTCCGAGCAGTGCGGTGGCGTGTGCCGCAATGGCTTCGCCGCGACCGACCGCGTCCACGCCTTCGTTGGTCTTGCCTTTCACGCTGACGTTGCTCACATCGGTGCCAACCGCACCGGCCACGGCCTGGCGCATGCTGTCGACGTAGTGCTTGATCTTCGGCCGTTCGAGCACGACCGTCACATCAACGTTGATCACGGTGAAGCCAGCAGCGCGAACAATCGCGACCGCCTGGCGCAGCAGCTCGACAGAGTCTGCGCCTTTCCATTTCGGATCGGTATCCGGGAAGTGCCGACCGATGTCGCCCATGGCCGCAGCGCCGAGGATGGCGTCTGTCACCGAGTGACACACAACGTCGCCGTCGGAATGGCCGAGCGGTCCGCGCTCGAAGGGAATCGTGACGCCGCCGATGATGAGCGGCCGACCTTCGACGAGCCGATGCAGGTCGTAGCCGGTGCCGACACGCGCGACGACTGATTCGCTGGCTCTTCCGCGCGCAATGGCATCCATCACCGGCAGGTCCTCGGGAGTCGTGATCTTCACGTTGGTGGATTCGCCCTCGACCAGGCGGACCGGATGACCCGCCCGCTCTGCGAGCGCCGCTTCGTCGGTGGCGTCAGCGCCCTGTTCGCCAAGCGCCAGCGCGTCGGCGAGCACACGTCGTGTGAAGACCTGCGGCGTCTGCGCGAGATAGACGACCTCGCGAGGAATGGTCTCGCTCACAAACGGCGTCTCGCCAATCGTCGCCCGCTTGACCGTGTCGCGCGCCGGCATGGCGGCCAGTGCCGCACCACTCTCGACCGCGGCAGCGATGGTGCGCGAGATCAGCGCCGGCGTGGCCAGCGGACGTGCCGCATCGTGAATGACGATGACTTCGGACGCGGACGCCACGGCACGAAAGGCGTTGAGTACGGAGTCCTGCCGACGCGCGCCGCCGGTCACGACACGCACAGGCTTGCTCGTGTTCAGAAGATAGGCAGGCGGATGCGCCACCAGATCAGCCGGAAGCGCGACGACGACCTCGTCAATCTCGGGATGCGCGAGGAACAGCCCGACGCTCCGCTCGAGCACGGCCGTGCCGCCGAGCGTCAGCAGTTGCTTGGGGAGCGGTCCGCCGAAGCGCTGGCCGCGGCCTCCGGCGGCGATGATGGCTGAGACGAACATGGGGGAACTGTCGATTATAGGTCGGGCGGGGCTCGCGGATCTGTGACCGCCGGTTCCTGGTGCGTGGTTCCTGGTTCCTGGTCCCGGGCGGCGCCCGACGCGACGTGTCGTGTCGTGGGCGCGAAGGCGGATTCCTGAAGCGCAGACCGGCCGTCCGAGCCAGCGCTTGTGAGCCGGCAAGCGGAAGGAGTCCGGCTTCGCGTCTTCAGCCTATGCGGCGCTCTGTTTCTTCGTCCACTCCTGAACCGTCGCAGACACGACCGCGTGCACCTGGTCGGCCAGACGCTTTGCGTCACGCACGCTTGGCGACGCCATCGTCGGCGGCAGGATGGGATCGTGCACGATGAGATCGACGTGCCCGGGCTCCGTGCGCAGCCGTCCCTTCTGCATCACCTTGCGCGTGCCGATGACAGCGATGGGCACGATCGGCAGCCCCGCTTCGAGCGCCAGCAGAAAACTGCCGGCCTTGAAGCGAGCGACCTTGCCGTCCATGCTGCGCGTGCCCTCCGCGAAGATGATGAGCGACAGCCCATCCTTCACGAGAGCACGCCAGCGATTGAGAATGCCGCCGTGGTCCGGATGTGCGCGGTCCACGAACAGGTGGCCGCCGCGCCGCAGATGCCAGCCAAGCACCGGGAACTTCGCGAGCGAGGCCTTGGCGATGATGCGCAGTTGGTAGGGCAGGTTCGTGAAGAGCACCGGGATGTCGTAGATGCTCTGATGGTTCGACACGAACACGTACGTCGTGCCTGGCACGATGCGTTCAAGCCCCTCGACGTGCACGTCCACACGCGTCGTCTTGAGAATGAGCCACGACCAGGCTCGGGCGCAGGCATGTGCGAAGTGACCACGACGATCGAAGACACTCGATGCAATCGACAGCGTGCCGAGCACGAGCGTGTACACACTGATGGCAGGAATGAGGAAGAAGACCGTCTTCCACCAGTGATACGGAGGGATACGACCCACGGAGTCCGACGCGTCAGCCTTGCTGCGGAGCGGGCGCCACAGCCGCAGAGGCCGGAATGCTCGGCGCAGGCGCCGTGGCCGAGCGCTGCCGTTCAGCACCGGTGCCCGGGGCAGGAGCGGGAGCCGTTGTGCCTGGCTCGATGTAGCGACCGAAGATCATCTTGCCGGCCGTCGTCTGCAGCACGCTCGTGACCACCACGTCGATCGTCTTGCTGATCATCTTGCGTGCGTTGTCCACCACCACCATCGTGCCATCGTCCAGATAGGCCACACCCTGGTTGTATTCCTTGCCTTCCTTCAGGATGAATACCTTCATGATTTCGCCAGGCAGCACGACCGGCTTGAGCGAGTTGGCGAGCTCGTTGACGTTCAGCACTTCGACGCCGCGCAGCTGCGCCACCTTATTGAGATTGAAGTCGTTGGTGACGATCTTCCCGTGCAGCGTGCGCGCCAGCTCGATCAGTTTCAGATCGACTTCCTTGACCTCGGGGAAGTCGACGTCGGAAATCGTGACCTCGACGCCTGACATCTTCTGAATCTTCTGGAGAATGTCGAGTCCGCGTCGTCCGCGATTGCGCTTGAGCGAATCGCCGGAGTCAGCCACCAGCTGCAGTTCCTTCAGCACGAACTGCGGGATGACCAGCGTGCCGTCCATGAAGCCGGTATCGCAGACATCCGCGATGCGGCCGTCGATGATGACGCTCGTGTCGAGAATCTTGAACCGACGCTGCGGCCCGGACCCGCGGAACAGCGAGACCAGACGCGCTGGCTCGAGCCACTCGCCATTCTTCGCACCGAGCACGAGACCGAGATACGGGAGCACGATGAGCACGAACGACTGCAGGAACTCGACGCGTGGATCAGAGTTGTCCACGAAGAAGAGAGCTGCCTCGATGGCGCGTGCGATGCCGAGCCCAACGACGCAGCCAAGCAGCGCGCCGAGCACACGCGTCGGCGCCGTCTCACGCAGACGCGTTTCGAAGAAGACCACGAGACCGGCCAGGACAATCGCGAAGACGACGTTCGGAATCAGGCCGATGGACAGCGGCTGCAGCAGCGCGGCGGAGTAGGCGACAGCACTAACAATTGCGATACGGGCGAGCACGAACCAGGCCATGGGGGTCCCCCGCTATGAATCGCCAAACATACCATCAAACTCACGAGAGCAGTGCGTCGAGCGCCTCGCCGATTGTCCGGACTCCGACGAGTTCACACGCATCCGTCGCGTTGATCCGGTCGGCTGGATCGATGTTGGCCTCCGGCATGATGCAGCGTTGAAAGCCCATCTGCGCCGCTTCGCGCACGCGAATGCCTGCCTGCGTCGTTCCCCGTACTTCTCCCGCCAGACCAACCTCTCCGAACACCGCGGTCGTGGCCGGCACCGGCCGGTTGCGCACGCTCGACGCGATGGCCGCCACGATACCGAGATCGGCGGCCGGTTCGTCGATGGACATGCCGCCCGCGATGTTGACGAACACATCGTCTCCAATGAGATTGAGGCCGACGCGCTTCTCGAGCACAGCCAGCAGCAGCGACAGCCGCTGCGTCTCCACGCCGTTCGCCATCCTGCGCGCGTTCCCATAGGTGCTCGTGCTGACCAACGCCTGCACCTCCACGAGGATCGGACGCAGGCCTTCAACCGAGCAGAGCACGGCCGACCCCGGTGCGTTCGTCGGTCGCTCGGCCAGGAACAGCTTCGACGGGTTGGGAACCGGCCGGAGTCCGCCCGACGTCATCTCGAACACGCCGAGTTCGCTGACGGCGCCGAAGCGATTCTTCACCGCGCGGACGACGCGATGCGAGTGATGGCGTTCGCCTTCGAAGTAGAGCACGGTGTCGACGACGTGCTCGAGCGCCTTGGGACCAGCAAGACTCCCCTCCTTCGTCACGTGTCCGACCAGGAAGATAGGAACGTTCTGGCCCTTGGCAGCGAACAGCAACTGCGTCGCCGCCTCGCGCACCTGGCCGATGCTGCCGGGGGCAGACTGGAACTTGAGCGAGAACACCGTCTGAATCGAGTCGACGATGACCAGTGCGGGGCGGATGCGGGCAATCTCTTCGAGGATGCGCTCGAGGCAGGTTTCAGCCAGCAGGAACAACGGCGCATCTCCGACACCCAGTCGTTCACCGCGCGACTTGATCTGATGTTCCGATTCTTCGCCTGAGCTATAGAGCACCGGACCCACGGTGCGCGCCATGTTGGCAGCGGCCTGCAGCAGCAGCGTCGACTTGCCGATGCCAGGCTCACCGCCAAGCAGCACGAGCGAGCCGGGGACGACTCCCCCGCCAAGCACGCGATCGAATTCATCGATGCTCGTCGAGAGGCGCGCGTGATGTTCGATCTCGATGTCTGCGTAGAGCCGCGCCGACCCGTTCGCTCCCGTCAGCGCGTAGCGATGCCCTGCGGACGCGGCGCCGGCCCCCGCGCCTGCGCCCGTCTCAATCGGTCGCTCTTCGACGTAGGAGTTCCACGCGCCGCAGTCTGGACACTTGCCCAGCCACTTGGCGGCTTGCGCACCGCACTCCTGACACACAAACACGGTCGAGGGACGCTTGGCCATCAAGGGAACTGTGAGATTGAAGATTTCAGATTGAGATTTCAGATGGGGATTTCAGATTGGAATGTCAGAGCTTCAGATTGCGCAGTGAGATCTGCGTAGTCGGGTGCCGCTGATCCCAATCTTAAATCTTCAATCTCAAATCTCACCGCTCATACACTCGTTCGATGCGTGAGCCGACGCGGCACACGACTTCCCACGGGATGGTGCCGATCGCGGCGGCCATCTCGCGGGCGTCGATGCGGTCGTCACCCTGCGAGCCGATGATCACCACTTCGTCGCCGGGCGACACTTCCATGCCGGTGACATCGACCATCAGCATGTCCATGCACACCGAGCCGACGATCGGCGCGCGGCGGCCGCGAATCAGCACGGCGCCTCGTCCTGCCAGTCGCAGATCGAGACCATCAGCGTATCCGGCCGGCACGATGGCGATCGTCGTCGGATGTTCGGCGGTGAAGCGACCGCCGTATCCGGTGATCTCGCCAGTGCGCATGCCCTTCACGGCCACCACACGGCTCTTCAACGTCATCACCGGTTCGAGCGGCACCGTGGAGGCGAGCGGTGGCGGCACGATGCCGTACAGCAGCAGACCCGGACGCACCAGGTCGTACCACACGCGCGAATCGCGCAGAAGTGCGGCGCTGTTGCACGCGTGCCGGTAGCGTGGTGTTCCGCCAAGCGCCGCCACATCGTCCAGGGCGCGAGCAAAACGCACGCGCTGCTGCTCGAAGAGCGGATGATCAGGCACGTCCGCCGTCGCGAAGTGCGTGTACAAACCTTCGAGCTCGAGGTTCTGGCTGGCGAGCAGACCCGGCAGCGTTCGCTTCACGTTGTCGGACCGGAATCCGAGCCGGTTCATGCCCGTGTCGATCTTCAGGTGGTAACGGATGCGTCGCTTGTAGCGCGCCGCGGCGGCCTGCACGGCAGCTGCCGCGCCGGGCGTCGAGATGGTGGGCGTGAGGTCGAGGTCGAAGATGCCGTCGAGATCGCTGACACTGAGCGCGCCGAAGATCAGAATCTGTGCGCGCACACCGGCCGCTCGCAGCACCGCGCCTTCTTCGATGTCGGCGCACGCCAGCAGTCCCGCGCCGGCGTCTTCGAGTGCGCGCGCCACCTGACCTGCCCCGTGCCCGTAGGCGTTGGCTTTGACCACCGCGATGACACCAGGGGTCTGCGCCGGGCGTTCGCGTCCGACGAAATCGACGATGCTGCGGTAGTTGGCTTTGAGAGCGTCGAGATCGATGTGCGCGGTTGTCGGGCGAATCACTCCATCCCCCCGCCGCCACCCCCAGCGCCAGGGGCGAGGTTCTCGAAGCGCGTGAACTCTCGGATGAACGCCACCTTCACCACACCGACCGGACCGTTACGCTGCTTGCCGATGATGAGTTCGGCGGTGCCCGTGGTTTCGGTAGGCGGCGCGTTCTTGTCGGCGTACTGGTCTTCGCGGTAGATGAAGATGACCACGTCGGCGTCCTGCTCGAGCGCTCCCGATTCGCGCAGGTCCGACAGCTGCGGACGATGTTCGGCACGCTGTTCGGTCGCACGACTGAGCTGCGACAGCAGAAGGATGGGCACGCCCAGTTCCTTGGCGAGACCCTTCAGTGAACGCGAGATCGACGCCAGTTCGAGCGTGCGGTTCTCGAAGCGTCCGCGGCCCTGCATCAACTGGACGTAGTCGATGATGATCATGTGCAGGCCATGCTGCGCCTGCAGCCGGCGGCACTTGGCGCGCATCTCGAGGACGCCGATGGACGGCGTGTCGTCGATGAAGATCTTCGCGTCGCTCAGCGTCCCGAGCGCCTGCGACAGCTTGCCCCAGTCGCGTTCGCCGAGGAAGCCGCCACGCAGCCGATGCGCGTCGATGCGTGCTTCGCCGGTGAGCATACGAAGGAACAGCTGCTCCTTCGACATTTCCAGGCTGAAGATGCCGACGGTCATGTCGGTCCGCGTGCCGACGTGCTGCGCCATGTTCAGCACGAGACTGGTCTTGCCCATCGATGGTCGGGCAGCGACGATGACGAGGTCGCCAGCCTGGAAGCCCGACGTCATCTCGTCGAGATCGGTGAACCCGGTCGGCACGCCGGTCACCAGTTCCTTGCGCGACGCCAGCTTCTCGATCGTGTCGAGACTGTTCTCGGCGAGGTCCTTCAGCGACACGAAGCCGTCGCGCACCTTCTTGTCGGCAATCGCGAAGATCGCGCTTTCGGCTTCGTCGAGAATCGTGTCGGCTTCGTCCTCGGCTTCGTACGCGTTGGTGAGGATCTTGTTCGCCGAGAAGATCAGGCTGCGCAGCGTGGCCTTCTCCTTGATGATGCGAGCGTAGTGCTCGACGTTCATCGCGCGCGGCACACCGTCGAGCAGCGAGGAGATGTAGGAGGGTCCGCCAACCGCCTCGAGCTCACCCGACTTGGTCAGCTCCTCTTTGAGCGTGACGAGATCGATGGCGTCGCCGCGCTCGCCGAGCTTCACCATCTTCTCGAAGATGCGCCGGTGCGCGTCGCGGTAGAAGTCGTTCGAGTCGATCAGCTCCGCCGCAGTATCGAACGCGTCGTTGTGCAGGAGAACGGCGCCGAGTACAGACCGTTCGGCTTCGAGGTTGTGCGGGAGCGTGCGATCGGCAGCGGGAACGTCGGCCATGGCAGGACTGACAGACCTTCAAATTCAGAGTGGGAACAGTGAGACGGTAACGTACTGCCGCGCTGTTGGGACCAAAAAGAAAACTCGGTCCCCGGCAAGGTGCCAGGGACCGAGCTTGTGTGCGTTTGCGTGCAGACGCGGAGCGTTACTCGGCGGTTGGCGCCGGCGCTGCCGCGGGAGCCGCCGGAGCCGCAGCGGCGCCTTCGGCAACGACCTTCACCTTGATGGTCGCGGTGACGTCGCGGTGCAGCTTCAGCGGCACGTTGTATTCGCCGAGGCGCTTGATGGCCTCGTCCAGCTGCAGCTTGCGACGATCGATCTCGAAGCCCTTGGCGGCGAGTGCATCGGCGATATCCGACGTGGTCACCGAACCGTACAGCGCGTCGGTGTCACCCACACGGCGTGCGATGGACACTTCCACGTTCGTAAGGCGTGAGGCCTGCGCCTCGACGACCTTGCGCTCTTCGGCTTCCTTCAACTCGAACTTCGCGCGCTCGCGCTCGACCTGCTTCTTGTTGCCCTCGGTGGCCTGCAGGGCCAGCTTGCGCGGCAACAGGTAGTTGCGCGCGTAGCCGTTGGCGACCTTCACAATCTCGCCGCGGCGACCGAGATGCTCCACGTGATCTCGAAGAATGATTTCCATTACAGCCTCACTGAAATTTCAGATTGAAGATGGAAGATTGAAGATTGAATTGAAGATTGGGAGCAGCGTCTGGCCCGCCGTCGTCTCGCACCACCTGTGCGTCAGTGAACACGCACCTGGAATCGAGGGGCCGGCCATCGGCTCACACATCTTCAATCTCACATCTTCAATCTGACAGATCGGAA
>Ga0209023_10006756_pt1 | contig 11988 bp, 9 predicted proteins | sample LakOneMetagenome_FD_187468 | JGI IMG/M metagenome (GOLD analysis project Ga0209023, IMG submission 187468) | Freshwater and sediment microbial communities from Lake Erie, Canada (SPAdes) (version 2) | ecosystem: Environmental > Aquatic > Freshwater > Lentic | place: Lake Erie, Canada | collected...
GCGCAGGCCGCGCGCGTTGAGCGAGCGTAGCCCGTCCTCGTCCTCGACCAGCAGGATGGTGCCCTGCCCGGTGAGATCCGGCGCCTTCGGCTTGACCGGCGCCTCGGCAACAGCAGGGGCTTCGCCAGCAACTGCCGTTGCCACTTCCGGAGCCTTCTCGACTTCGGGGAAATGACGCGGCAGAAAAATCCGGAACGTCGTGCCCTTGCCCTGAACCGAGTCGACATAGATGAAGCCACCTGTCTGCTTCACAATGCCGTAGACCGTTGAGAGGCCGAGGCCGGTGCCCTTGCCGACTTCCTTGGTCGAGAAGAACGGCTCGAAAATCTTGTCGACGATATCAGCGGGAATGCCGGTGCCGGTGTCGGTCACCTCGACGCAGACATAGTCCGCCGCCGGCATGCCTTTGAAGTCGCCGCGCTCGGCTTCCTTCGCGGTCATGTTGGCGGTGCGGACCGTCAACTTGCCACCTTCGGGCATCGCGTCACGCGCATTGACCGCGAGATTGACGATGACCTGCTCGAATTGCGACAGGTCCGCCTTCACCGGCCACAGATCGCGGCCATAGACGAATTCCGGCTTCACCTTCTCGCCGACCAACCGCTTCAGCAGCACATTGACGTCGGACAGCACGTCGCCGATATCAAGCACCTGCGGACGCAGGGTCTGCTTGCGCGAGAACGCCAGCAGTTGCCGCACCAGCGCCGCCGCGCGGTTGGCATTCTGCTTGATCTGCATGATGTCCTGGAACGACGGATCGGTCGGCTTGTGCGCGTTCAGCAGGAAGTCGTTCGCCATCATGATGGCGGAGAGCACGTTGTTGAAGTCGTGGGCGATGCCGCCGGCGAGCTGTCCCACCGCCTGCATCTTCTGCGACTGTGCAAAGCTGTTTTCCAGCGTGCGCTTTTCGGTGGTGTCGAGCAGATAGACGATGGCGACTTCGGCGTCGCCCGCATCGTGCTCGACCGACGTCACGAAGAACTGGCCCCAGCGCTCCTTGGCGCTGTCAAGCGCGGCTTCGACAGGCGCGATATCGCCCTGCCCGTCCGCCGCCTTGTTGATCGCAGCAACCAGTGCACCGCGGTCGCGCTCGTGGACCACCGCGAAGATCGACTTGCTCGATGTCCCGGCGGGCGAAAGGCTTTGGGTGAGTTTCGCAAAGCGCGCATTGGCGCGGACGATGTTGCCCGCCTTATCGACGGTAGCGATCGCCATCGGCGTGTGGTCGAAGAAGCGCATGAAGCGCACTTCCGCCGCGCGCTGCGGATCGGAATGATCGTCGCGCGCGCGGTTGATCACCAGCGTGCGCGATGCGCCGGGCGCGCCGTCCGCGCCAAACGCCAACTTATGATAGAGGCGGACCGGCATGGTCTTGCCGTTGCGCATGCGCAGGTCGAGGTCGAACACCTCGGTCTTCACTTCGCCCGGTTCGGGCATAATCGAGGTCAGCAGCGCCGCGCCATCGCCGGACATGATGTCGGCGACCTTCAACCCGCCGGAACCGATCTCCGCCAGATCGTAATCCAGCCAGTTGGCCAACGTGGCGTTGACGTAGACCAGTTCACCGCGGGCATTGACCGAGAAGAAGCCGCACGGCGCATGATCGAGATATTCGATGGCGTGCTGCAATTCCTGGAACACGTCTTCCTGACGCTCGCGGTCGCGGGTGATGTCAGCCACCGACCAGACCGCGAATTTTGCCTGACGCTTCTCGCTGCTCAGCGGCCGCACGCGCATCCGCAACCACCGGCCATGTCCCGCCTCCGCTCCGGCGACGCGGACCTCCTCCTGCTGGCGCTTGCCCTCGCGTGCGGCCTTGAGCAGGCGGAACACCGCTTCGGACACATCGGGATTGCCGATGAAGACGCGCTCGACGGGACGCACATCGTTCGGACCGGTTGCGCCCGTCAGCGCCAGATAGGCCGTGTTGGCATAAACGATGTGGCCGCGCGGATCGGTCACCGCCAGCCCGTCAAAGGCGTGATCGGCGATGGGCCGCGTCACCGGATCTTCCGTGAGCCGATCGGCAAAGCGGACGATTCCCGCCGCGAAGGCGAACAGCGTGAACAACCCGACCATGGCCAAGAGAGCCAGCAACGCCAGAATGTAAGGCTGCGCCTGACTGCGGCCGAGGGTCATGAAGGCAACGGCAGCAGCGATAATCGCGCCCGCCACCAGCAGGACAAGCAGGATACTGCCACTCCGCCGTGCCGGCTCATGGACGGCCGCGAAGGATGAACCCAGTTCGTTGTCCGTATCGGTCGTCATCGCACCCTGCTCGCGCGTGTTCCACAAGGGATGCGCAGGTCATTTTGGCAGTCTACCGGCCCCTGAGTGCCTGAATCGGGGCTATTTACGCAAGGCACATTACGACCGGCCCCATGCCCGCACCAGCCTTGTCAACCGGAGATCCGGCATCAATTCAGACCGCGCCGCAGGCGCATCACGTAGCCGATCACTTCGGCAACGGCATGGTAGTGCTCAACCGGGATTTCGTCATCGACCTCGACCGTCGCGTGCAGGGCGCGGGCCAGCGGGACGTTTTCGACAATCGGAATGTTGTGCGCGGTCGCGATTTCCCTGATCTTGAACGCCATCAGATCGACACCCTTGGCGACGCAGACTGGCGCAGGCATGCCGCGATCATACTTCAGCGCCACCGAATAGTGGGTCGGGTTGGTGATGATCACGGACGCGCTCGGCACCGCGGCCATCATGCGTTTCTTCATGCGCGCATGGCGAAGCTGCCGGATGCGGCCCTTGATGTGCGGATCGCCTTCGGACTGCTTGTATTCTTCCTTGACCTCTTCCAGCGACATCTTCTGCCGCTCGAACCATTGCCGATACTGGAAGAGGTAGTCGAGCGCCGCGACCAGCGCGAGCAACGCCACCACCGTTCCCATCAACTGGATCGAGATGGTCTTGGTGATGTTCAGGACCGACATCGGATCGAACCGGACAATGGCGTCGAGACGATTCCGTTCCGGCCACAGCACGAGGCACATCACCACGCCGACCAGAACGACTTTGAAGATGCCCTTGAGGAAATTCGCGCCCGCCTGCTTGCCGAACAGACGCGCGAAACCGGCTGCCGGTGAAATTTTGCTGAATTTCGGACTCAGCGGTTCCGTCGAGAACACCAGCCGGTGCTGGATCAGATTGCTGCCGACACCCGCGATCAACAGCATCAACAGCGGCACGCCGAGAACGCCGATCAGCATCAGCTCGATCTGGCTCAGCAGTTGCAGCAAGCCGGGACCATCGACGCGGATCTGATGCATGTTCATCAGCAGGTTGCGCATCGGCACCTCGATGCCCTTGCTGATGGACCCTGAGAACGACGACAGCAGCAGCGTCGATGCACCGATCACGAACCAGGTGTTGACCTCCTGACTCTTGGCAACGTCGCCCTTCTCCAACGCATCGTCGAGACGTTTTTGCGTAGGGTCTTGTGTTTTGGATTCCTTATCGTCGTCGGCCATACCCTGCCCTCAACGCCGTGGTGTGAGGTCATGGAGGACCCCACCGAAGTAATCGAGGTAGGTGCCCATCATGGTGGCGATGATCGCCGCGAGAATGAGGAAGCCGGCGAGAATCGAAAGCGGCACGCCGACGAAGTAGACCTGCATCTGCGGCATCAGCCGCGCCAGCACGCCGAGGCCGAGGTTGAAGACCAGACCGAACACGATGAACGGCGCGGACAGTTGAATGCCGATCTTGAACGCCGTCGCGAACACTTTCGTCGCCAGCGCCGCGACATCGCCGCTCGGCAGCAACTGCCCCGGCGAAAACACATTATAGCTCTCGCTCAGCGCGGCGATGACCAGATGGTGCATGTCGGTAGCGAACAGCAGCGTCAGCCCGAGCATGGTGAGGAAGTTGCCGATCAGCGCGCCCTGCTGGCCCTGCGTCGGATCGATTGTGGTGACGAAGCCGAGCCCGAGTTGCTGGGCAATCACGGAACCCGCCACCGCCAGCGCCGACAAGGTCACCCGCGCCGTTGCGCCGAGCACAATGCCGATCACGATCTCATGCACCATCAGCACCAGCAGCGGCGCCATCGAGGACATGTTGACGTTGTAGGCGTTGCGATGCATCGGCAGCAGAATGAGCGTCAGCGCCAGCGCGATGCCGAGGCGAACCCGGACCGGAATGTTGGCCTCACCGAATCCGGGCAACAGCATCACCATGGCGCCGATACGGGCGAACACCAGCATGAAAGCTGCAGCGAGCGCCGGAAGCAGCGAGATGTCGATACGCATGAAAGACCTGCTCCGCGAAGACCGGCTTCGCTCGGATTTGCCTCGCCCCTGAACATCGCGTTCCTGAACAAGTCCCCGATCATGCGCTAGCCGCCGATGATTCGCGACGATATCCGCAACATCTGGCTATGCAACGCGTCCGCCATGAACGGCAACGCCAAGACCAGCGTGATGAAGATCGCGAGGATTTTCGGCACGAAGACCAGCGTCTGTTCCTGAATCTGGGTCAGGGCCTGCACCAGCGAAATCGCAACACCGACCACGAGGCCGACCACCAGCAGCGGCGACGACACCTTGACGATTGTCCAGATCGCATCGCGCGAGACGTCGAGAACTTCAGCACCCGTCATATCAATCCCCTGCCCGCAGGCACGTCGCAAGATCAGATCGGCATCCGCATGATGTCTTCGTAGGCCTGAATGACCTTGTCGCGCACCGACACCAGCGTCGACACCGCGACATCGGTTTCAGCCACAGCCGTCACCACATCCATGACGTTGGCCTTGCCCTGCGCCATGGCGATGGTCTGCGCATCGGACTTGCGGCCCGCGTCCATCACGCTGCTCATCGTTTCCTTGAGCACCGCGCCGAACGAAGGTCCGTTCGTGTCGCCGATTTTGCCGAGGGCGCCCGCGCCCCCTGCAGAATCCATGATCTTGGCAAGGCTGGCATAGGCGTTGGCGGCAACGGATGGCGAAGCCATGGGCTAGTGTCCTGAATCCGAAGTTCGCTTCATTTTGCGGCATCCTCCCGAGCGAACTTCGGATTCGAAAGGACACTAGTAAAATATAATTCCAGTGCGGTTTTGGTTCGCAAGTCCGCAACGGGAGCGCGCCGTACAAATAATGCGGACTTGCGAACCACCGCACTGGTCTCCTGTCAGGCCTTGAGAATGTCGAGCGTGCGCTGGATCATCCGGCGCGTCGCGGAAATGATGTTGAGGTTCGCCTCGTAGGACCGCTGCGCCTCGCGCATGTCGGTCATTTCCACCAGCGAGTTCACATTGGGATATTTGACATTGCCATTGGCATCGGCCGAGGGATTGCCCGGCTCGTGCTTGACGCGAAAGTCGGATGTATCGGTCTTGATCTTGCCGAGCGTCACCACGCGCGATTCAATCGTTCGATCAAGCTCGGACGAGAAAGTCGGGATCTTGCGGCGATACGGATCGCCGCCCGCGGTCTTGGCGGTGGAATCCGCATTGGCGATGTTTTCCGAAATCACGCGCATCCGGCCCGCCTGCGCGCGCAGACCCGATGTCGAGATGCTCATCGAGCGGAGAAAATCGTTGCCGTCGCTCATGCTGCTGCTCCCTCAACTGCGGCCATGCGCTTAGCGCTTTCCAATGGCGGTCTTCAGCAGCCCGAGGCTGCGGGTGTAGAGCGAGGTCGCCGCCGCATAGTCCATCTGGTTGGCCGAGACTTTCAGCATCTCGTCTTCGAGATTGACGGCATTGCCTGCGGGGCGCGTGGCATAGCCGCCGCGGTTGTTCATGTTGAAGGTGTCGCTGGCGCCCGCCCCCTGGATGTGACCGGCGCTGGTGCGGGTCATGGACAGTGAGGGCATGTTGCCGGTCACCGGCCCGGTTCCGCTCGAATCGAACTTCGGCTCGACCAGATCGCGCGGCTTGAAGTTCGGCGTATCCGAATGGGAGACGTTTTCGGCGAGCACGCGCTGCCGCTCCTGATGCCACTGCATCTTGGTGCGCAACGCGGACAACATCGGAAGATCGGTGATTGCCATCGGCCTGTTCCACCTCAAGGCCCGAAGCGGCGCTTCAGGTAGGCAGAATTTGCCGTGTGTATGGTTAATAAGTGGTTAAGAGCCGGACCGGCCTACTTTCGCCATGAATGGTCTGCAACCGGACAAGTCATTGAAGTTCCGGCACAACATGCCCTTCGGGCCGCCGGCCTTTTCCAGCACAACACGCGCGTGGCGGGCAGCAAATGCCGCCGCGCATTAACGGATCGGTCAAACTTCGTTTGCAATTCGCGCCAAGCCGCTTGTTTCGCGGCGATTGACCTGCGAATCTGGCATAGATGCGGGTGAGGTTTGACGGGGACAGGACATGTCGCAAACTATCTGGTTCTTCTTTGCCTTCGTCATCGTACTGGGCTTGATCGGATTGGCCGCATGGCTGGTCCGGCGGTTCGGCGGCGGCAATCTCGGCTCGAGCGCCAATCGGGGACGGATGCCCCGGCTCGCTGTCATCGATGCCGCTGCAGTCGATGGCCGCCGCAGGCTGGTGCTGGTCCGGCGCGATAACGTCGAACATCTGCTGATGATCGGCGGCCCGGCCGATCTCGTGGTCGAGCCCAACATCGTGCGCGGCACGCCGCAGCGCGATCAGGCCCCACCGCGCGCGCCCGCAGGAACCGAACTTCCGCCGCGCCTCGCCCCCGACAGCGGGTGGTCCGACAACGAGGCTCCGCACGCCGATCCATTCGAGCATCGCGAGCCGCCGATGGCGGAGCCGCCGCCGCGTCCGCTCCGCGCGCCTTATTCCGAAGAACCGCGCCGTCCTCCTGTGATGCCGCTGCCGGATCGCCACAGCCCCGATACGATTCCGAGCTTTACGCCTGAGCCGATGATCCGGCCTGAGCCTTCGATGCGTTCGGAACCGCCACGCGCCATTCCGCGCAGCGAGCGCACCGAACCGTTGCCGCCGCGAATGCCGCGCCCGACCGACGCTGGCCCGAAAGCACCACCCATGCCGCCGCGCGCGCCCGCTCCTCCGGTGCGTCCCGCTGAACCGCTCTCATCGGCGGACCAGAACCTTGCCGACATGGCACAGCGGCTTGAAGCGGCCCTGCGCCGTCCCGGCGGCGAAATGCGCCTCGATGCACCGATCGAGCGGCCCAGTACCGCGCCCATCCCGGTGCCGGACGCCGGAAACCGGCCGGTGCCGCGCTCCGAAGGCGCTCCGCGCCCGGCAGCCCCGCCCGCGCCTCCGCTGCCCCCCGCTCCTGCACCGAAGGCGGCGTTTGAGAATCTTGAAGACGAGATGGCCAATCTGCTCGGCCGTCCGAAGCCTCCCGCGTGAGGCCGTCGAAATCACCGCGTAGAGTTTTATTTTTTGTCAGTCTCCTCGCCCTCGCCGGACTTTTGATCGATCCGGCGAGCGCGCAGGATATCAGCATCAATCTCGGCCAGGGCAACGGCGGCGTGACCGAGCGCGCGATCCAGTTGATCGCGTTGCTGACGGTGCTGTCGATTGCGCCGTCGATCCTGATCATGATGACGTCGTTCACGCGTATCGTGGTCGTGCTGTCGCTGCTGCGCACGGCGCTCGGCACAGCCACCGCTCCGCCGAACTCGGTCATTCTTGCGCTGGCGCTGTTCCTCACCGGCTTTGTGATGGGGCCGGTGCTGCAGAAGGCTTATGACGACGGCATCAAGCCGCTGGTCGCCAACCAGATCACCGTCGAGCAGGCCTTCGAGCGCGGCACCGGCCCGCTGCGCGGCTTCATGCAGAAGAATGTCCGCGAAAAGGACCTCAAGCTGTTCATGGACCTGTCCGGCGAGCCGCCCGCAGCCTCCCCCGAACAGATGTCGCTGCGCATCCTGATCCCGGCTTTCATGATCTCGGAATTGAAGCGCGCATTCGAGATCGGCTTCCTGCTGTTTCTGCCGTTCCTGATCATCGATCTTGTGGTCGCGTCGGTGCTGATGTCGATGGGCATGATGATGCTGCCGCCGGTCGTGGTGTCACTTCCGTTCAAGCTGATCTTCTTCGTGCTGGTGGACGGCTGGTCACTGGTGGCCGGGAGCCTGGTGCAAAGCTACGGCGGCGGGTGATCTCAGCGCTCGGCCTTCACCCGCTTCAAGCCAACAATCTCGGGCAATGAACCCGTTGGATTCGGATCGGCCTTGATTTCCGGCGGAAGTTTGGCCCGCGCCATCGCATCGGGGAAGCGCACGCGCATATCGCGCAGGAAGCCGTCGAGCGTATCGATGCTGGCCGCCATCTTGGCGATCCGGGCGAAGTCCGCGCTGTTGGCCTTCGCGGGCTTTGAAGCCAGATCGAACGCTGCGCGGTCGGCCTCGCCGTCCATCTTCGGATTGTACTTTTCCCGGAACCGCGAAAGACCGACGGCATCTTCCGCGAGCGCGTAACCGATGGCTGCGCGGATCACATCGCTCTTCTCGGTTGGAGACAGCGGCTGGAAGTCACGCCAGCGGTCGCCATAGAGCAATTCGATCTGCTCGGCGGATTCTCGCCAGCGCCGCGAGGCCCAATAGATATCGGAGCGCAGCCGGATCGCTTCGCGGCCACCGACATTGGTGATGATGTCGAGCGCCAGATCATGACGGCCGATGTCGGTCTGCGCGCGTGCTTCCAGCAACAGACGCTGCTGCCGGATTTCTCCAGCGAGATCGGCGATCCGTGTGGTGCGCAGCGCCGCGATGGCGCGCTCCGGCTTGCGGTTCATCAGGTAGACCATCGCCAGCCGTGACGCGACCTGCGCACGCGCAGAGCCTTCCAGCCGGTGATCGATCTGGTATTGCAGCAGTTCGCTGGCCTGATCGAGCAGATCCACGCCGACAAGCCGGTCCGCCAGCCGCCGGATCATTTCGTCACCACGGCGGCCAATCGGTGTCAGGTCGCGAAACTCGTAGAACATCGCCAGCGCTTCAACCGGCGCCAGTTCGTCACCCTTCGCGCCGTTGTAGATCTGTTCGAACAGGACCGACGCGTCGTCCTGCATCTTCCGCACGGGTTCGGAATTGGGCTCAAGCTGGTTAGCGCGGCGAACGGCTGCGAACGTCTCCGGATAGCGTCCCTTGGCCGCATAAAGCTTGCTCAGCATGGCCTGTGTCTGGACTTCGATAGCGTCGCCGCGCCAGGTCGCCGCAACGGTTTCGAGTTCGCGCAAGGCGTCGTCGTTCGAGATTTCCTCGCGCTTCTGGCGCAGGGCGACCTCGCGCACCTTGGCTTCGGATGCGGACTGACGATCCGCCGAGCCGGATGCCGCCGCATAGGCCGCCAGCGCATCCTGATCGCGGCCCAGCGCTTCAGCCAGCCGCCCGCGCAACACCGCGACCGATGCGGCGAGTTCAGGTCCGGCTCCCAGAACATCGAGATCATTGCTGCGCACCGCTGCGCCGGGATAATCCCTCACCTCAAGCGCCGCGCGAAATGCCTCCGCCACCACGATGCGCTGCAGATCGACCGGCAGCGAGGTGATGGCAAACTCGACATTCTTGAACTTCTCGCGTGCCTCGGCCCACTTGCGCAGCCGCGCCAGCGCCAGCGCTTTCCAGAGCTGGGAATCGATGTTCACCGCCACGGCCGGATTGCCGAGATCGGCAAGCGCGCGCTCGGACCGGCCCGCAAGCGTGCTGGCGACGGCATGAACCGTCAGCGATGACGCGTCTTCATCTCCGGGTTTGACCTCCGCAAGCGCCAGATCGAGAATGCCCTTCGCTTCCACATACATGCCGCGCGCCAAATAGAAGCGCGCCAGATCGACATGCGCCGGCATCCGCGCCGGTCCGCTTGCCAGCGAGGCTGCCGTCATCAGCTTGTCACGCGTCGGGATGAACTCGGCATTCTGATAGGCGCGCCATTCCGCGATATCGAACACCGGACGGACAATGGAGGTGGCGCGCTCCGGCGAGGTCATCGCCGTGGAAAGCGTCAGGCCCCCGGGGCGCGACAGCGTGAGCGTATCGGAGGAAATGCCTGCGGTGAGATCGTCCGATTTCTGCTGGACCACGACGCCGTGAATGGATTCGAGCAGCGAGAACTCCACAAAGTCCTGCCGCTTCATGAATCCGCGGGCCGGTCCGCCCGCCGTCATCACAAGCAGAAGATCGCCGGCATCGGGATCGCTGAAGCGATGAATCTGTCCCGGCTTGAGAAGGCTGACGCTGACACTGGCGCGGCTCGGATCGGTCAGGTTGCGCGTGGCGGTCAACTGCTGCGGTGGCGCAAGTGCCTTGTCGGCAAGGGTAAGCGTCCATCCGCGCTCATCGCCGCTCGTGGTGGCGAGTTGCGGCCTGTTCAGCCGGATACGAAGCGCGCGCCCCTTCGGCAGGTCGACATTCGTCGTGTCGGCGACAATCCACGAGCCTTCACGCTTGATCGCGCTGGCATCGATCGCCTGATCGGTATCGAAGATCAGCCAGATCGAATCCGAGCGGCGGAACACCGCCGCCGGCGTGGGATTGGGAAAAGGAAATGTCAGGCGGAAATCGTCGCTGGTCAGCCGTGCCTCGACGGCAATGCCCGCCGCAGGCACTATCGCCGGAGCTTCAGCCTGTTGCACCTTCGGCGCCGCTGCAGGCGGCGTCACGGCAGGCATTGAAGGCGGCGCTGCGATTTCGGGCCTGGCAGGCGTCACTTGCGGTTTCACCTCGGCCGCAACAACCGGCTTCTCGTCAGATGGTTTGGTGTCCGCAACCTTTGCTTCGACAGGTTTCGCTTCCGGCTGCGGAGCCTCTAGCGGCTTCGCTTCCGCAAGCTTGGTCTCCGCAGGTTTCACCTCGGCTGATTTGGGTTCGACCGGCTTGACCTCCTGCGCAATCTGTTTGGCAAGCTGCTCCGATGTCGGCGGCACGATTTCGGCGGCCTTCTCGGCGGGAGTCGACGGCTTGGCCGCGGCTTTCGGCTTCTGCCCCTGCTCGAAGGCAACATCGATGACGTAATTCTTGTCCTCGCGGAAGGTGTGAACATCGGCCTCGCCGATCAGTCCGATATCGACCCGCGAGGTCTCGCCGTCGATCTTCTGATTGATCGACTGGATATTCGCAGGCATCGCGATCTTGGCATCGGCGAGATCGAACACCAGCGGCGCGGTGAACGACAGCGAAAACTTCTCGGCCCCGAGTGATGACGACACGCTGACGCCATCGGGCATCTCGAAAACAAACCGCACAAACGTCGGCTGCACCGATGCCCTGACCCGGACTGGCGGGCGCTTCTTGGCTTCATCCGCCGTCTTCTGGATGCGCAAAGCACGCTCCGCGGCAATCGCGCGGTCGGACAATTCCTTGACGACCTCCGCAGGTAATGGGGGCGGCAATCCGACCCATTTCTCCGGCAGGAGATCGATGAACACACGCTCGCCCGCAGTCATCACGTTGACGCGCAATCTCTGCGTCAGTGCCATGCGGATGCCGGTGCCATCGGGATCGCGGCGGACCGAACCGACATAAGCGGGCGCGGCCTCGGACAACAGATCGATGGGAACGGCGACCGGCTTCTTGAACTGAATGACAAGAATGGAGCCTGCGACCGTGACGTCGGTCGGGACGTCTTCCTGAAACTGGAGCACGAGCCGCGCGTAGTTCGGCTGCGGCGTCAGGGTCGCCTCACCGCGGATCGGGTCGGCATGGGCGGCATGAGCAAAGCAGGAGAATGCAATGACCAGCGCCAGGGCCGCCGGCTGCAAGACATGATGCTGCAGGACTTGATGTCGCAAGACATGACGCTGCAAGGCATGGCAAAGCCGGTCCGCAAAAGACCGGACCCTTGCCCCGGACTTCCGGGCAGCCTTGAATATCAGGCCGGCCTTGCAGGACATTCCCAAATCTTTCTCGTCAGGGTCTTTGCCGGACGGTCTCGCCAGTTGTCTCCGGAAACCTGTGGTGGAGGCGCAATCCGAATCTAGATTTCGCCTGTTAAGGAGCTGTTAATCACATGCTTTAATTGCGCGGCTGTGCCTGCGGCTTGCCCTCGATCTTCGGCAGATCGCTGGCGGAGGCCGAGCGCTCGCCGCTC
>Ga0209023_10006757_pt1 | contig 11987 bp, 6 predicted proteins | sample LakOneMetagenome_FD_187468 | JGI IMG/M metagenome (GOLD analysis project Ga0209023, IMG submission 187468) | Freshwater and sediment microbial communities from Lake Erie, Canada (SPAdes) (version 2) | ecosystem: Environmental > Aquatic > Freshwater > Lentic | place: Lake Erie, Canada | collected...
GATATTTCCCGATATCATTCTTTCGCAGGCACAGTTAGACAGTGCGAAAACTATTTTTCTAAACCTTCCTTTTTACAGATCGCTGTTATATAATGATGCTACGAATGCTTACCTCGTGGGTGTTAGGATCAATAAAGAGATACTAAGTTCAGCAGGGCGTTCAAAAGTGGTTGGGGATATTATCAATGTTGTAAATAATTTTCAATCGGAAACAAATATTGAAACACATCTTAGTGGTTTGCCACTTATCAGGACAGTTGTGGGAGACCGCATCCAGCAGGAAATGAAATTATTCTTATTTGGTTCCCTGGCATTGAGTGTATTGATATTGCTGCTTTTTTTTCGCTCACTCAGTACAACATTGATCTCACTGTCAGTTGTTGTACTTGGTGTTGTATGGACTGTTGGGCTCATCTATTTATGCGGCTACAAGATAACGTTACTAACTGCATTGATCCCTTCACTGGTAGTGGTAATAGGAATACCAAATTGTATTTACTTCATTAATAAATATCATACATCTTATTTACAGGGAGAAGGAATGGCCGAACAGGAAAGAAAAACAAATGCCCTGGTGAATATGGTAAGCAAGATGGGGGTAATTACGTTGTTCTGCAACCTCACCGCAGCTATCGGGTTTGCGGTATTTGCATTGACAAAGAGTTCCATTCTGAAAGAGTTCGGGGTTGTGGCCGGCATCAGCATCATGCTTATTTTTATCATATCATTTATTTTGTTGCCAGCTGTATTGAGTTATCTGCCATCACCCAAAAGCACTGAATTAAAGTACCTGAAAAACAAGTGGATCACTATTTTCCTGACAAGGGTGGAGCTATGGGCCTTTAGCCATAAAAAAACGGTGATCGGGGTTACTTCGGTTATATTGCTGATCGCTATTGCAGGAATATTCAGGTTGAAATCTGTTGGGCATATTGTAGATGACCTGCCTAAGACAGATAAAATATACACCGATCTGAAATTCTTTGAAAAGAATTTTAAGGGTGTAATGCCATTGGAGATCGTAGTGGACACCAAAAAAAGAAACGGGCTTACGGGAATGCGTGCACTACAGGTATATGAAAAAGTTGATTCTCTGGATATGTTCATTGCAGCGCAAAAAGAAATGAACAGGCCTTTGTCAATTGCCGAAGGGTTAAAATTTGCGAAGCAGGGATTTTATGAAAATGATTCCACACAGTATTTAATGCCCAATACTTTTGATGGTTCTTTTGTGGGCGAATACCTGCGCCCTGAGAAAAAGGACAACAGTAAGAGTAATAATTTTGCAAGGATGCTGAGCTCGTTCATCGACAGCAGTAAACAGCGTACCCGTATTAGTGTTAGTATGGCTGATGTTGGCACGGTTGAATTGCCCCTTGTTTTAGACCGGATACAAAAAAGATCTGACGAACTTTTTGACAGTACAAAATACAAAGTTGTGCTAACAGGAACCAGCATTACATTCCTTGAAGGAAGTAAGTTTATTATCAATGGACTGAAAGAGAGTATCCTGTGGGCATTCCTGTTGATCGCACTTTGCATGATCTATCTTTTCAGGTCTGTGCGTATACTGGTTTGCTCGCTCATACCCAATATCATACCCCTGGTTATAACAGCCGGGATCATGGGTTGGGTGGGCGTTCCTTTAAAACCTTCTACGGTTTTGATTTTTAGTGTAGCACTGGGAATTGCAGTTGATATAACCATCCGCTTCCTGGTAAATTATAAACAAGACCTTGCATCTTTTGATAATGATGTTCCGGCTACGGTGAAAAGCACTGTTCAGCAAACAGGGTTGAGTATAGTATATACTTCACTGGTACTTATGGCAGGGTTCATCATTTTTTGTGCCAGCAGTTTTGGAGGTACTTTTGCATTGGGTTGGCTCACTTCTGTTACATTGTTTTCGGCCACGATCACAAACCTTGTTTTGTTACCGGTTTTGTTATTGATGCTCAATACAAAAAAATCAACAAAAGCAATATAACAGCAAGCGCTGCGTTATGGGGACTAATCTTTTAAAAGGCTTGTAAATGCAGCAGTTGTATAAAGAAACTTGTCTGTTATTTTGACATTCTTAGATAATCTGATATATATTTGCCTTCATAAACCAAACTTCACATGAGAAAAACTATCTTAACCCTATCAGCTTTGCTATTGCTGGTACTTCAGGGTATTTCACAAAAAAAAATAACGGGTGTTGTTTCCGGGGCCGCAAATGGCGCTGCGATACCTGGTGCTTCTGTTGTTTCGGGTAAGGCCGGTGCAAAGACAGATGCCACCGGGCAATACAGTATTACTGTAGATGAGAAGGCACTCGAACTCACATTTTCTGCTATTGGTTTTGCTACACAAACTGTTGCCATTGCCGGGCAATCAACAGTTAATGTATCTTTAAAACAATCAGATGTTGAATTGAAGGAAGTGGTTGTAACAGCCTTGGGTATAACAAGGGATAAACGTTCACTCGGTTATGCAACACAAAATTTAAAGGCAGAACAGATCGCAGACAGGGGAGAATTAAATGTTCTCGGTGCATTGCAGGGAAAAGTTTCTGGTGTAAGCATAACAGGAGCAAGTGGATCAGCAGGAGCTTCAACAAATATTAATATCAGGGGTATTACTTCTTTTACAGGAAGCAATCAACCATTGATCGTAGTAGATGGTATTCCTATCAGCAATGATGTAGACCGTTCTTCCAATACATTATTTGATAACCAACCTGCAAACAGGTTGCTTGATATTGATCCTAATACCATCGAATCTATAAATATCCTGAAAGGTTCGGCCGCAGCTTCCTTGTATGGTTCAAGAGGTGCTAACGGCGCAATCATGATCACTACAAAAAAAGGAACTTCAAAGGGAGGTAAACTGGATGTTATATTTACAACTTCTTATGCTACTCAAACTGCTCAGGGTTTGCCACCCGTGCAAAACGAATATGGGCAAGGATTGGGTGGGGTATATAACCCGGTGAGTACCAGTTCATGGGGGCCAAGGTTTGACGCAACACCAACTGTGGCTAATGGCTTGATCGTAGGAGGCGTTACACAAAAATACCAGGCATATCCAAATAATATCAAAGACTTTTTTGAACAAGGCGAAATAAAAGATAACAGTCTTGTAATTAATGGCGGGGACGCAAAACAGAACTTTATTTTCTCCTTATCCAACAGTTACAATAAAGGAATACTTCCAAGCAACAAACTGAACCGTACCAATGTAAAGTTGGGAGTAAATACGATTTATAAAGACAAACTAAAAGTTGGTGGCGCTGTAACATTTGTAAATACTTTACAGGACGGTATTGTACAGGGAAATGGAGGAAGTGCATTGGGTGTGCTTGCCGGTTTGGCAAGAAGCATCGATCTTACTTCTTATAAAACAAATGGTACATACCAGAACATAGACGGAAGCAACAACTTTCTTATCCCGAATGTAGAGAACCCGTATTTCGGCGCAAACAACAATACTACAAAAAGCAATGTATACAGGTGGATAGCTGACGTTAACCTTGGATATGACATAAAACCATGGCTTAATGTTAGCTACCGTTTAGGGATGGATGCATATACCGATAGAAGAAAACAGGTTTATGCGATATCTTCAATCAGGAACCCTGCGGGCCAGATCATTGATAATAACATTAACAGGACTGAATTAAGCGGCGATCTGATGATTACTGCCAAAAAGGATGATATTTTTGTCAAAGGCCTTAATATCACAGCACTTGTTGGCCAGGGATTTAACCAGCGTAAATCTCAAAATCTGTTTCTGCAAGGAGATGGGCTGGTAATTCCGGGATTCTATAATATCAGCAATGCAACAACTTTAACAAGCGGCTCTTTTGAACAATCATTCAATTTAAGGACGCTTAGTTATTATGCACAGGTTTCAATGGCATATAAAAATTATTTATTTTTTGAATTGAACGGAAGAATTGATGAATCATCCTCACTTCCAAAACAAAACAGGAGGTTCTTTTATCCATCAGCAAATCTTGGTTTTGTATTCACAGATGCATTCAATATTAAATCAAATGTTTTCAATTACGGTAAAATAAGGGGAAGCGTTGCAAGTGTGGGCAAAGGAGCGGGACCTTATTTACTTCAAAATACTTATGCTGTTGCATCTTATGGTAATAATGTGGCATCATTTTCATTCCCCGACGGAACCGTACCAGGCTTTGGTATAAATAACACACTTGCACCTGTTAGTCCCCTGGAACCGGAATTTACAAGTTCCTATGAAGGAGGAATAAATCTTGGATTCTTTAAGAACAGGATAACCATTGACCTGGCATCATATTATCAAAGCAGTTCAAAGCAAATATTTCCTGTATCAACAGCTCCTTCAACGGGATATCTTAATCGTTTAACGAATATAGGGAAGATGACAAACAGGGGTACTGAATTATTGGTAACAGTTACGCCAGTAAGCAATAAAAACCTGCGATGGGATTTTTCATTCAATTACTCAAAAAATATTAATAAGGTTGTATCAATTGCCCCTGGTATTACAACCTCATCAATTAATGGTAATGCATTTACAGGGTCTATTCCTTCAATTATGGAAGGCCAACCTTATGGTGTAATACTGGGCGGTGTTATCCCAAGAACGCCAGACGGACAAAGGATCATTAACCCGGCTACCGGGTTATATCAAACGCTTGTTGCAGGGCAGGTGCTGGCTAATCCTAACCCGGATTATACCATGGGATTCACCAACAATATCAGTTATAAAAATTTCAATTTATCCTTTACCGGTGATTTTACAAAAGGCGGACAAATTCTCTCCTTTACATCAGGTCTTTATAAATCACGTGGTGTACTGGATATTACTGCTAAAGACAGGGAATTGCCGCATATTCTGGAAGGTGTTATTGAAACATCTCCGGGAAGCGGACAATACGTTCCTAATAACATCCAGATATCAGCCCAGACATACTGGCAAACTTTGGGTGGTTTGCAAAGTGAATTTAATGTGTACGATGCAACTGTATTTCACCTGAGAGAAGTTTCTTTAGGTTATGACATTCCTGTTACTGTATTTAAGGGGCTGCTTAAAGGAGCCAGGTTTTCAGTATTTGCAAGGAATCTCTTTTATGTAGCTCCAAATGCCATTATTGATCCGGAAGTAAATACACAGGGTGCAGGAAATATCAGGGGATTGGAATTGCAAAGTGCACCTAACGCAAGAACAGTAGGGGCTAATCTGAAAATAACTTTATAATAAAATTAAAATATTCAATAATGAAAAAGTTAACAATATTCTTAATAGCGAGCAGCTTTATCCTGGGATCGTGTAAAAAGCATTTTTTGGATATTAATGATAATCCAAATAACCCAACATCAGTTCCACCATCTGCTATATTGTCCAATATTTTAATTGGTGCAGCATTTACCAATGCCAATGATCTTAACCGGGCAACATCTGTACTGGTTCAGCATACAGCCGGAGTTGCCAACCAGGTTCAGCAGTATGACATCTTTAACCTGGATAATAATTTTGATAACCAATGGAGTTTTGAGATATATGGTGGTGTATTAGTGAATGCGCAGATCCTTATAGATCAGTATTCACAAACAAGCCCTGCTTATTCAGGGGTAGCGAAACTGATAAAAGCTTATGTTTTCTCTCTTACAACAGATGTATGGGGAGATGTGCCATATTCACAGGCCGCACAAGGTGTTTCTCCTTATCCCTCTCCGAGATTTGATAAACAGGAAGATATCTACCAGGGAAATTCAGCATTGGGAATTACGGGTTTAATTGACCTCGTAAAAGATGCTGTAAATGACCTGGGAAAACCAAGTGTACTTGTTCCAACTGCATCGGCTGACCTTGTATATAAAGGAGACCTTACCAAATGGAAAAGGATGGCCAATAGCTTGTTGCTGAAGTTTGCCATACAGATGTCTAACAAAAATCCTGCATTGGCAAAATCAACTATTGAATATGTACTTGCAAACAGTGCCGGCTATATAAATTCAAATGCACTTGATTTTGAAGTTCCCTTTGGTTCGTCTGTAGGTAATCGTAATCCTATATTTGATTTTAATAATAACCTCCGGAATGGAGACTTAATGTTAAGTTCAAGGCTTCTTGCTCTTTCAAGAAGTCTAAATGATACAATTAGATTGTCAAAGTTCTTCACTAAGCCGAATATTCCATTTACAGCTACAGTTACCGGACCTCCAACTTTTGTTGCATTCAACAATGGATCAACTGCTACACCACCAACACTTACTTCAACTGTAGGTAATACTACTTATATTCAAAGGTCAAAATATAATAAATACCTCACGGGAACTTCCGAACCTTTAACATCAATTCCAGCACCAGTAGGCGGAGATGCTCCAATACGATTACTTACAAACTTTCAGGCAAATTTTATCCTGGCAGAAGCTGTATTAACTTTAGGTGTAACAGCTCCGAGTTCTGCCGATGCTTATTATAAGGCTGGTATCACAGCCTCTATGCAAAAAGTAGGAATGACGCCTGCAGAAATAACCCAGTACTTTACTGATAATCCTACTATAGTAACACTGAGTGGTACAACACAACAGCAACTTCAGCAGATCATAACACAGAAATACATTGCATGGATAGGAAATGGCATTGAAGCGTATGATGATTACAGGAGAACGGGATACCCTGTTCTGACATTACCATTGAATTCGGCAGGAGATGACCCAACTGTGATTCCAACGAGGTTACCTTATACACCAAATGAATTGGCAAGAAATCCCAATGCACCAAACCCTCGTCCTAAAACGAATGTGAAATTGTGGTTTGCACTTTAAAAAAATTATTCAATATTTAATTATAATAAGATGAACCAAATCATTAAAAATATATCAGTTGTTTTAACAGCAGCGGTTTTGTTTTCAGGGTGCACCAAAGAAACGGGGCCATTGACCGACGTAAGGCCGGGTGTAGCCGTAACGGTTAGTAATGCCATTGCTTACAGGCCAGAGCCAACTGTGAGTGTATCAAAATCTGCGATCGTAAGTCCCGGTGTTGTAGGGCCGATCCAGATTGTGCTGTCAATACCGGCATCTTCTAAACATACAATTAAAAGTATTACCAAAGTAACTGCGAGTACATCTCCGGCGTCTGTACAAAGCACCGGAACAACCGGGTTTTATACTTCAGCACCGATATTGGGAACAGGTACAACAGCTACTTTTACCACCACACTTACAGAGTATATAACAAAAGTAGGGGGAAGCATACCTGCATCAAATACAGAGTTATCAAGAAGGTTTTATTTCTTAGTTACGCTGGATGATGATACTGTTATCATACCGGAACCTGTAAGGGTATTAGTAACCGATTAATTCGTTTGAAAGATATTTTAATAAAAAAGTCCTGGTATTACCAGGACTTTTTTATTCTCTTTAATTTTATTTCAATACTTCACTTAGTTTTTTATCAAGATCCTCACCTCTTAATGATGTGGCGATTATTTTCCCTTGTGGATCAATGAGTACATTGTACGGAATTGCATCAAAGCCATACAATGGAACCGCGGCGCATTGCCAGCCTTTTAAATCACTAACCTGTTTCCAGCTAAGGTTATCGTCTTTAATTGCCTGCATCCATGCAGCTTTGTCTTCATCCAGTGAAACACCAAGGATGGTGAAATTTTTATCCTTGAATTTATTGTACGCTGCAACAGCATTCGGATTTTCTCCACGGCATGGGCCACACCAGCTCGCCCAGAAATCGACCAAAACGAATTTTCCTTTCAGGCTGCTAAGTGAGATGGGCTTGTTATTTACATCGTTCATGGTAAAGTCAGGCGCATTGTCACCAACCTGCGGCATTCCGTTCTTTACGGGTTTTGGTTCATTTTGTTTAGCCATGAACTGGTTGTATTGCAATACCAGTGATGCAACACCCTGGTGTTTTGGAAATTTCTTTTCCAGTGTTGGAATGGCTTCTTTTAATACAAGCGGGTCAACATTGCCGGCAGCAAAAATGGCCACTACTGGATCAGATGTAGTGTCAATGAATTTCAACATAAAGCTATTGTAGCTGTTATTGAGTTCTGCAACTTTAGCTTTTTCAACTGCCATGAGGCTATCGTTGTTAGCGGATGTTTTTAATTTCTCAATATTGCCCGATGCTTCCATTAATGTTTTGCTCCTGTCGTTGATGTTGAGCAATAGTTTTTTTAATAAACCGTTTGCAGCTGTATTGAATACCGGCCCTTCCAGGCTCAGGTCTTTTATGTCGGCCTTGAAATTAATTACAGGGTTATCATTGATAAAAATAAATCCATGTTCAAGTTTTTCAAACCGGAGGCGAAACAATCCTTCTTCCGTTGCGATACCTGATACTTCAAATTTGCCATTTTTTATTTCTGCTGTGTCCAGTACTTCGGGATCTTTCTGGCTAAAGAAAAGTTGTTCGAGGTATATTTTCTGATCGGGTATATTTTTTATTTCCCCTGTTACATTAAATTTCCCTGTATCAATTTTGTTTTTACAGGAGAAAAAAAGCAGACTCACAATTATCATCACAACGATCTTCTTCATATAATATTCAGTTTTCTTTTATTGATTTAATTTTTCTGCCAACAATTTATTTACAAGCTGCATATCAGCTTTTCCTTTGCTTTTCTTTTTTACTTCTCCCGCAAACAAACCGATCAACCCCTTTTTACCGCTTTTATATTCTTTTATTTTGTCGGGCATTGATGCAATCACTTCGTCAACCCAATTCTCAATTGCACCTGAATCGCTTTCCTGTATCAGGTTTAGCGAAGTGGCTATTGATAAAGCTGTTTCACCGGGATTTTTTATAAGCTCCTGTAACATTCTTGTTGATGCATTGTTGAAATTTACCTTTCCTGATTCTGTTAATTCGATCAATGAAGCTATTGTTGAAACTGGTAAGGGAAATACTGCAATTGAAATATTGTTTTCATTGCAATAGAATTTCAACGGGCCAAGCATCCAGTTTGCTGCAGGTTTGAAATGTTTTGTATGAAGTATAAGTGATTCAAAAAAATCCGCATCTTCCTTATCATTGCTTATCACCGATGCATCATATTCTGATAAAGCATATTGGGTAATATATTTTTCTTTCAATTGCTCAGGAAGCACAGGCATTGAACGTGAAATATCATTTATATATTTATCTGTGATGTTGAATGGGGGAAGATCGGGTTCAGGGAAATAGCGGTAATCATCAGCTTCTTCTTTACTTCTCAAAGAGAATGTTGTATTCTTATCTGCATCAAAGCTTCTTGTTTCCTGTATAATTGTTTCATTTTTTTCCGTGATACCGATGAGGCGTTCGGTTTCAATTTCTATTGCCCTTTTTACATTGCGTATGCTGTTCAGATTTTTAACCTCTACTCTTTTGCCCAATGTTATTTCGCCCATTAACCTTACCGAAATATTGGCATCGCAACGCATACTGCCTTCTTCCATATTTCCATCACAAACCTCCAGCCATCTCACCATTTTCCTCAATTCTGTTAAAAATGAAAACGCCTCTTCTGCACTGTGTATGCAAGGTTCTGTAACGATCTCCAATAAAGGAACGCCTGCACGGTTAAGATCGATGCAGGTATAATTTTCGTCAACATCGTGTATGCTCTTGCCGGCATCTTCTTCCAGGTGGATCCTGTTAAGCTGTACGTCTTTTTTCCCTTCAGGTGTTGTTACGGTTAAATATCCTCCTTTGCAGATCGGTGCTGTATGCTGACTAACCTGGTATCCTTTTGGAAGGTCGGGGTAAAAATAATTTTTGCGGGCAAAATAATTATGCTTTTCAATTTCACAATGAAGTGCCAGTCCAAGTTTTACTGCCAGTTCAATTGCTTTCTTATTCATTTTAGGCAATGTGCCCGGGTGCGCCAAAGAGATCGGGCTTACCTGCGTATTGGGTTCAGAGCCAAATAAAGTACTGTCTGAACAAAATAATTTTGCCTTCGTAAGCAGTTGGGCATGTACTTCCAGTCCTATCACCACCTGGTATTTATCATTTTTATTCACGGGGCAAAGGTAAGTAAATGTAGGATGCTGGATGCTGGATACTGGATACTGGATACTGGATACTGGATACTGGATACTGAAATAAAATTCGGAATACAAGATAACAGGAAGCATTTTATGTAAAATAAAAAACACCGGATATTTTAGATCCGGTGCTTAATTGTTTTTCAATGGCGTTTTATAAATTAGCGGTCTTTAATTTTTTGGGAATTTTAATATCAAAACTCATTTCATTACCGTTGCGTTTTGCTTTGATATTGTATGATGATTTTTCTGCATTCTCCATTAATTGTTCCCTTACTTCATCGGTATTGGCTACTTTAACCCCGCCTATCTCAATAATAATATCATCTTTCTTTAATCCGGCTGTTGCTGCGGCAGAACTATCTGCTACGTCTAATACTTTTACTCCGTTGTCATCTTCTGTATCCTGTATCCTAAGACCAAGTTTTTTCTGACGTGGAAAGGAATTGTTCATATCGAAATTATAATTGAAACCATTGGGCGCTCTCAAATCGTTACCATAAGCATCACCATATGCCCTGGCCTGGTCACTCAGTGCTCTTGCCTGGTCGCTATAAGCCCTTGCCTTGGCGAGTGGGATCGTTAGTGTTTTGGTGTATCCATCAGGAGATGAAAAGGATAATACACCGGAATGTTTTCTTTCCTGTAATGTTGCTTTCACTGATCTTTCCTTTCCATCACGCAGGTAATAAACCTTCACTTCATCTTTTGGTTTTTTTGCAGTGATTGCTTTTGACAGTGATTCAGGGCCTTCAATTTTTTCATCCCCGATCTTTGTGATGATATCATCTTCTTTCAACCCTGCTTTTGCAGCAGCACTTTCTTCTGTAACATCAGTGATCTTTGCACCTTTATCATCTTTTTCGGTAGTTACGCCAAGGAATGCGCCGCTTTTATTGTTAGCAGATTCATCATCCCATGACAGATCTCCCAGTTTTCCTAATTCATCAAAACTATCAAACCACATATCACCTCCGTCACGCACAATGATATTTCTTTTATTGACCGTAATAGCATCGTCTTTAAATTCAACCAGCGGTTTACCATTGATGGTAACCTTATCACCGGATATCTGAACGGTAATTTTTGCATCCTTATCACCTTTTTTACGGATAATAATTTCCTGAGTTTCTTTTTTGTCGTCTGCTGCCTTTGCATCTTCCTGTGCCAGGGCCTTGTAACCAAAAGCTGTAAATAACCATGGCAGGAATGCGATCAGAATTTTTTTCATGTCTATATATTTTATGTACGAAACAATTAGTACTTCAAAACTAAGGGTATTTATTTAATTACGAAACTTTTCGCAAATAAAATTTTTTCTTTAACAAATTGTTAGAAGGTTGCGGTCTGGCCGGGTAAATAATATTTTTAAAGGATCTCTGCTACATGGTTGTGGATATTGCGGGCAATCTTATCGGTAGGTATGTCATTATCATCTCCGCCAAAAGGATCTTCAATTTCTTCTGCGATCAGCTCCAGACTTGCAAGTACATAAAAAATAAATGCCACCACAGGGATCACGTAATAGCCCAGGGTAAAAACATAACCCAGGGGTAAAGTCATGATATAAAAGAAAATGAATTTCTTGATGAACACACTATAAGAAAATGGAATGGGGGTGTTTTTTATTCTTTCGCAGGCGCCGCAGATATCTGTGAAAGACTGAAGCTCACCGTTTAAGATAATAAGCTGGTTCCCGTCTATTTTCTGCTCTTTATATGCCTGCTGGATATGGGAGTACATTAATAACGCGACCTGGTTGGGAACGTGTTTTTCTTTATCGATCTGTTGCATGATATGTGCATGCTCGCCAGTTTCAAAAAGAGCTGTCCTTGTTTTCTCCGATCTCAGGTGATGATGTAACGCATATGCATAGGCGGGAATGACCTTTCTGAAAAAAAGCCGCAACTCATTATCTTCTTTTGATAAAATGACTGAAAGCTTCATGGC
>Ga0209023_10006758_pt1 | contig 11986 bp, 8 predicted proteins | sample LakOneMetagenome_FD_187468 | JGI IMG/M metagenome (GOLD analysis project Ga0209023, IMG submission 187468) | Freshwater and sediment microbial communities from Lake Erie, Canada (SPAdes) (version 2) | ecosystem: Environmental > Aquatic > Freshwater > Lentic | place: Lake Erie, Canada | collected...
GTGAGGCCCACCTTGTTGTTGACGTTGACCTGGTTGACGCCCGGCAAATTGATTTCCGCCGGGTCTTCCGCGGTCGAGATGTTCGTGTCTTCCTTGTTGAGGATCGCAAGGCCCGTGTACAGCGACACGGTCTTGCCCGAGCCGGTCGGGCCGGTCACGAGGATCATGCCCTGGGGTTTCCCCAGGTGCTTCATGTAGAGATCTTTCTGCAAAGGCTCGTAGCCGAGCGCATCGATGCCAAGCATCGCCTGCGATGCATCGAGGATACGCAGCACGATCTTCTCGCCGAACAACGTCGGGCAGGTGCTCATGCGGAAGTCGATCGCGCGCGTCTTCGACAGGCGCATCTTGATGCGGCCGTCCTGCGGCACGCGCCGCTCGGCGATGTCGAGCCGGCTCATGACCTTCAGGCGCGCGCTGATCTTGCCGGCCAGCTGCACCGGCGGCTGCGCGACTTCCTTGAGCACGCCGTCCATGCGCAGGCGCACGCGATAGATCTTTTCGTAGGGTTCGAAATGGATGTCCGACGCGCCGCGCCGGATCGCATCGAGCATGACCTTGTTGACGAAGCGGACGATCGGCGCGTCCTCGACGTCATCGCGCGAGACCGAGTCGCCCAGGTCTTCGTCGCCACCGCTGACCTCGAGCGCCTCGAGGTCGACGCCGTCCTCGTCGCCGAGGTTGGGCATCGAGGTGTCGGCCTGTTCGATCGCCTTGTCGAGATACTTCTGCAGCTTGTCGTCTTCGACGACGATCGCCTCGACCGCCAGGCTGGTCTGGAACTTGATCTCGTCGATCGCGTGCAGGTTGGTCGGATCGGCGACGCCGAGGAACAAGCGCTTGCCGCGCTTGAACAGCGGCAGCACGCGGTGCTTGGCGAGGAGCTTGTCGGAAACCGTCTTGACCGTATCGAGGTCGACGGTCAGCGCGTTCAGGTCGAGCAGCGGCACGCCGTATTCGGTGGCTGCAGCGAGCGCGATGTCGCGCGCCGTGGCGGCGCCCGAGGCAATCAGCTGGGTGACGAAACTGGTGCGTTTCTCGTTGGCGGCCTGAAGCGCGGCATGCATGCCGGATTCATCGACCACGCCATCCTGGACAAGACGCTGCGGCAGGCCGCCGAGGCCCGAGCGCGTCGAGTTCATGACGAGAGAAGCGTTTTCGCTCATGGACTTAGGAACGACTCCAGTGCTCGATGGCCGCACCTAGTCTAACCGACAGGGTACTGCTATCAATGTCAAATCACAGCGGATATTTGCATATCCCGCCAGCCCCTAAGGTGACGGGTTTCCCAAAAGAAGAAGCCCCTCCGGGGGGAGGGGCTTCATGCCGCAAAAAGCGCTGGATCGACGAGGTTATTTGCAGGCGGTCGGCACGTACTTCGCCAGAACCGTGCCCGCGGCGGCAGCGCCGAGGCCCTGGTTCGTGGCGGTCGTCTTGGCGACCGAGGCGCAGGCCCAGTCGATGTTGCCCGTGTTCGCGTCGGACAACGCGGCCTTGTTCACGAACGGCGTCAGGATGATCGTGTTGGCGCCGCCCAGCTGTGAGATGCCGTTGGCCGTGTTGTTGTACGTCACGGTGATGACACCCGTGCCGCCGGCGATCGCAACACCCGACACGTACTTGGTCTGGATGAACGTCCAGCCCGCCGCAGCCGAGGCCATGCCGGCCATGCCGCCCGACTGAAAGCCTTCCGAGACGGTCGTCTTGGCCGAATCAGCCAGGTTGAGGCCTTCGGTGATCTTCGATCGGACCGTGTAGTCCTGGTAGGCCGGGATCGCGATCGCGGCCAGGATGCCGATGATCGCGACCACGATCATCAACTCAATCAGCGTAAAGCCCTTCTGGATCGACTTCATGACAACTCCTGGAAAAATTCTTGCTCGATGACTGGGAAAGAGCAATGCGCGTGCCAAATGGATCTGTTCTCTAAGTGCCTGTCAGATCAGGGATTAATGCTTCTGGCCGGTGTATTGCCTCTGCCTGCCGCGGGGTTTGCCGACACTTTCTGTCGGTCCGCGTCAGTCTTTGACGTTGCGCGTCGTCCAGTACGCTCCATGAAGCGTTCTTAATCGGCCTGCTGTGCAACTTGGGACCGATATTTGCATATTCCCGGCAGCCACTTAAGTGACGGGACTCCCAAAAGAAGAAGCCCCTCCGAGGGGAGGGGCTTCTTGCTTGGCTGTCAGACCCTCGAAGGGTCAGGCCATTACTTGCACGCCGTCGGAACGTACTTCGCCAGCACCGTGCCCGCGGCGGCAGCGCCGAGGCCCTGGTTCGTGGCGGTCGTCTTGGCGACCGAAGCGCAGGCCCAGTCGATGTTGCCCGTGTTCACGTCGGACAACGCGGCCTTGTTGACGAACGGCGTCAGGATGATCGTGTTGGCGCCGCCCAGCTGCGGAATGCCATTCGCCGTGCCGTCATAGGTCACGGTGATCACGCCCGTGGCGCCAGCGATCTGCACGTTGGTCACGTACTTGGTCGCAACGAACGTCCAGCCCGCCGCAGCCGAGGCCATGCCGGCCATGCCGCCCGACTGGAAGCCTTCCGAAACGGTCGTCTTGGCCGAATCAGCCAGGTTCAGACCTTCAGTCACCTTCGAACGGACCGTGTAGTCCTGGTAGGCCGGGATCGCGATCGCGGCCAAGATGCCGATGATCGCAACCACGATCATCAACTCAATCAGCGTAAAACCCTTTTGGATCGACTTCATGACAACTCCTGAGAAACGAAGTGGGAACACACGACGGCTCGTGCCGTTGGCCAGTAGATGAGCAACTGGCGTGCCATCCACCCGGAGTGCCGGTAAGTTACTGAAATGTTTTAGGTTATTTAGCCCGGCGCCGATGACAGCTCGTCAAATAGGCCCAAATCCCACGACACAATGGGCCGATGGGCGTCACATAGTGACGCCCCGCGTCACTCGCCTGTTTACTCGATGCCCAGCTTCTTGACCTTGTAGCGCAGCGCCCGGAACGTAATGCCCAGCAGCCGCGCCGCCGCCGTCTTGTTGTAGCGCGTCTGTTCCAGCGCCTTCAGGATCGCATCGCGCTCGATGTGCTCGAGCTGGTCGCCGAGGTCCGAACCTGCCGTTCCCGCCGTGGCCACCGCCGCCTTGACGATGCTGGCCGCGTCGCCGTCGCCCGTCGTGCCCGGCGAAGGTGTGCGCAGCTGCAGGTCGGCCACGCTGATCGAATCGCCGGTGCACAACGTCAACGCGCGCTCGAGGATGTTCTCGAGTTCGCGCACGTTGCCGGGAAAGGCGTAGGCCTGCAGCGCAGCGAGCGCGTCGTCGCTGAGCGCCGGCGCCTCGGCGCCGAGACGGCGACGCAAGCGCCGCAGCAACGTCGCCGCCAGGTCGGGAATGTCGCTCGCATGCGCGCGGAGCGCCGGCACGTGGATGTCGATGACGTTGATGCGGTAGTACAGGTCTTCGCGGAATTTTCCGGCCTGCACCAGCGCGCCGAGGTTCTTGTGCGTCGCGGACAGCACGCGCACGTCGATGGGCTGCTCGCGTTGTTCGCCGACCGGGCGCACCGTTTTTTCCTGAATGACGCGCAGGAGCTTGACCTGCATGTGCAGCGGCAGGTCGGCCACCTCATCGAGGAACAGCGTGCCGCCCTCGGCGCTCTGCACGAGTCCCTGCTTGTCGCTGACCGCGCCGGTGAAGCTGCCGCGCTTGTAGCCGAACAGCTCGCTTTCCATCAGTTCGGTTGGAATCGCGCCGCAGTTCACCGGGATGAACTTGCCGTCACGGCGCGCGCCACTGCTGTGGATCAGCCGCGCGACCAGTTCCTTGCCGGTGCCCGACTCGCCGGAGATATGCACCGGCGCCTGGCTGCGCGCGACGCGCGCGATCATCGCGCGCAGCGCTTCCATCGCCGGCGAGCTGCCCAGCAGCTGCGGGCCCAGCCGCGCGGTTTCGCCCGCGTTGTCGTCGCTGAGGCGGATCGCGACCGACACGAGCCGGCGCAGCACGCCGAGGTCGAGCGGCTTGGAGACGAAATCGAAGGCGCCGGCCTTCAGCGCACGCACCGCGGTCTCGACATTGCCGTGCGCGGTGATCACCGCCACGGGCAACTGCGGCTGGTTCTGCTCGATCCACGCCACCAGGTCGAGCCCGTCGCCATCGGGCAGGCGCATGTCCGCCAGGCACAGGTCGTAGCGTTTCTCGCCGAGCATCCGGCGCGCGGTGGCGAGGTCGCCGGCGGCCGCGGTCGCGAGTTCCATGCGCTCGAGCGTCAGCTTGACCAGTTCGACCAGGTCCGGTTCATCGTCGACGATAAGTACCGTGGGTTTGCCCATGGCGCTACTCTAAACCGCCCGCTCGCCAAAAATCACAGCGCGGGGTCCCCGGGCAACATCGCCGCGGCCCAACGAGAGGAATCGGCGAACACGAGCCGGAAGACGCTGCCTCCGCCCTTGCGCGCCTCGTACAGCAGCGTCGCGCCGTTGATCTCCGCGAGCTCGCGCGCCAAGAACAATCCCAGGCCCGTACCTTGCGTGCCGCGCGTGAAAAACGGCTCGAAGATGCGCTCGACATCGGGGAGCGCCACGCCCGGGCCGCGATCGGCGACTTCGAGGCAGACGCGCCCGTAGCGCGCGACGCGCGCGATGACCAGCTCGACGCCCGGGGCGCTGCCATCGGAGCCGCCGTGCTTGAACGCGTTCTCGCACAGGTTCCACAGGATCTGGTGCAGCTGGCTCGCGTCGATTGTCGTTTCGAGGTCGGGCGTCGACACCTGCAGCCGGAAGCGCGCCGGATCGCACTGCGTCGTCGCGCAGAATTCCTCGCGGAAGCGCGCGCACCAGTCGGCCAGCGTGATGCGCTCGGGGCGTGGCGCCTCGCGGCGCGACAGGCGCAGCACGTTCTCGATGATCGCGCTGACGCGCTGCGCGTTGTTGCGCATGATCTCGGTCATGCGCAGGTCAGCGGGCGTGAGCTGGCTCGATTCGCCGAGCAACTGCGCCGCGTGGCTCATCGCGCCGACCGGGTTCCTGATCTCGTGCGCGATGCTGGCCGTGAGCCGGCCCAGCGCCGCGAGCTTCGATTGCTGCACGCGTGCGGCCAGCGCGCTGGTGTCCTCGAGGAAGATCAGCATCGGCGCGGGTTCGGCCGCGCCCAGCGGCGCAAAATGCGCCTCGACGACGCGCGCGCCGTCGGCGGCCGTGAACGTGCCGTGCGGCGGCTCGCCCGGGCGCGTCTCCGCCGAGCTGCGCCAGGTGGTCAGCAGGTACAGCAACCGCGGCGACACCTCGCCGAGCAGCGCCCCGGGCACCGCGGCGGCATCGCCGAGTATCTCCGCCGCCGATTCGTTGATCAGCCGGATGCGATCGGTCGGGTCGACGACCAGGATGCTTTCGCGCAGCCGCTGCACGATGTATTGCGACAACTGCGCGAGGTTGGCCAGGTCGACTTCCTGGCGCCGCACCTGCGCTTCGCTTTCGCGCAGGCGGTTCGCGACCGGCCACGCCGAGGCCGCGACCATGAAGATGATGACGCCCATGACGCCGGCCAGCAGGTAGTCGGCGGTGCCGCAGAATCCGGCCAACTGGCTGGCAAACTGCTGCGCCAGGATCGCCAGCGCCGCGATCGCCGCGATCACCAGCGCTTCGCGGCCGACCGCGAGCAGCGCCATCGAACCCACCGGGATGACGAACAGGATGCCGAGGTTGCTCGAGACGCCGCCGCTCGCATGCATCAGCAGCGCGATCGCCGTCGCATCGACGAGCGTATGCGTCAGCACCAGCGCGCGCCGTCCCGGCCAATAGCGCCGGGCCGCGAACGCGAGGAGCCCCGCCAGCACGAAGTACAGCACCAGCACGGTGTCGAACAGCCGCGGCAGGAAATTGCCGAAAGTCGGGTTCGGCTGCGTCAGCAGGTGCACGGTGAGCAGCACGACCACCGACAGCAGGCGGTAGAGGTTGGTCAACCCGACGATGCGCCAGCCCAGATCGGTCTGCGTGCTCTCGCCGACCGCGACTGCATCCGGAGGGGAATTCATGCCGTGAAGGTAGCATCCGTTGCGGCTTTCCGCGACAATTCCGCACCTTCCGATCCGGGCCCGCCGATGAACCTGCACGAATACCAGTCGAAGAAAATCCTCGCGAGCTACGGCGTCGCGGTGCCAGAGGGAATGGTCGCCGCCAACGCGGGCGAAGCCGAAGCGGCCGCGCGCGCATTGGGCGGCGACGTGTGGGTCGTCAAGGCGCAGGTGCATGCGGGTGGCCGCGGCAAGGCGGGCGGCGTGAAGGTGGCGCGCAGCATCGATGAAGTCAGCGCGGCCGCAACCGGCATGCTGGGACAACGGCTCGTCACGAAGCAGACGGGCGCTTCCGGGTTGCCGATCGAGCGCGTGTATGTCGAGGCCGGTTCGAACATCGCGCGTGAGCTGTACCTGAGCTTCACGCTCAATCGCGAAAAGGGCCGCATTGCGGTGGTCGCATCGGCCTCGGGCGGCATGGACATCGAGCAGGTGGCGCACGACACGCCGGAGAAGATCCTGTCGGTGACGATCCATCCGGCAGCCGGGCTGCAGCCGTGGCAATGCCGGCAACTCGGTTTCGGCATCGGGCTCAAGGGCGATGAGCTCGCGCAGTTCCAGGCGATCCTGATGGCGCTCTATCGGCTGTACAACGAGCGCGACGCGAGCCTGATCGAGATCAATCCGCTGATCGTCACGCGCGAAGGCAAATTGCTCGCGCTCGATTGCAAGCTCGACATCGAGGCCAATGCGCTGTTCCGGCAAGGCGCGATGGCCGCGCTTCGCGACGCGGGCCAGGAAGATCCGGCCGAGCGCATCGCCAGCGAGCACGACCTCAACTACGTATCGCTCGACGGCGACATCGCCTGCATGGTCAACGGCGCGGGTCTGGCGATGGCCACGATGGACCTGATCAAGCTGCACGGCGGTTCGCCGGCGAATTTCCTCGATGTCGGCGGTGGCGCGACCGCGGCGCGCGTGACGACGGCGTTCGAGCTGATCCTGTCGAATCCGAAGGTGCGCGCGATCCTCGTCAATATCTTCGGCGGCATCGTGCGCTGCGACCTGATCGCCGAGGGCATCATCGATGCAGTGCGCGACGCCGGCGTGCGCGTGCCGGTGGTCGTGCGGCTCGAAGGCACGAATGCCGAGGCGGCGCGCGCCAAGCTCGCCGGCGGCTCGCTGTCGATCATCAGCGCGAGCGACCTCACCGACGCCGCGCGCAAGGTGGTCGCCGCCGCGCGTGGTGCGCCGACGAAAGCCGCTGGCGGCGGCAAGGTGGCGCCATGAGCATCCTCGTCAACAAGCGCACCGCGGTGATCTGCCAGGGCTTCACCGGCAAGCAGGGCACCTTTCACTCGGAGCAGAGCATCGCCTACGGCACGAAGCTGGTGGGCGGCGTCACGCCGGGCCGCGGCGGCGAGAAACACCTGGGATTGCCTGTGTTCGACACGGTGCGCGACGCGGTCAAGGCGACCGGCGCGACGGCCACGATGATCTACGTGCCGGCGCCGTTCGCGGCCGACGGCATCCTCGAGGCGGCCGAGGCGGGCATCGAGCTGATCGTCTGCATCACCGAGGGCGTGCCGGTCAATGACATGGTGCGCGTCAAGGCAGTGCTGGCCGGCACCGGCACGCGGCTCGTCGGCCCGAACTGCCCCGGCGTCATCACGCCCGGCGAATGCAAGATCGGCATCATGCCGGGCTTCATCCACAAGCCCGGCTGCGTCGGCATCGTCTCGCGCTCGGGCACGCTCACGTACGAGGCCGTGTTCCAGACCACCGGCAACGGCCTCGGCCAGAGCACCTGCGTCGGCATCGGCGGCGATCCGGTGCGCGGCATGAATTTCATCGACGTCATCGAGCTGTTCGAGCGCGACCCGCAGACCGAAGGCATCGTCATGGTCGGCGAGATCGGCGGAAGCGATGAAGAAGCGGCGGCCGAGCACATCCGCCGTTTTGTCAGCAAGCCAGTCGTGGCCTACATCGCCGGCGTCACCGCGCCGCCCGGCAAGCGCATGGGCCACGCCGGCGCCGTGATCGCCGGCGGCAAAGGCACGGCAGCCGACAAGTTCCGCGCGCTCGAAGCGGCCGGCGTGCGCACCGTAAAGTCGCCGGCTGAACTCGGCAGCGCGATGGCCGAGGCGCTGCGGCGTTCGCGCAGCGCGCGTGCGCGCGCCGCGCACATCGCGCCGCGGCCGGTCGTGAGCCGACCCAAGCGACGCGCGAAACCGGCCGCGAAGCGGAAAGTGAAGCGCGCCGTCAAACGCACCGTGAATCGTGCGGTGAAACGCGCCGCGAAGCGCAAGTCCGGCGGCCGGCCGGGGCGCCGGCAATCGACGAGCCGCCGTCGCCGCTAGCGGAGCCTGATGAACGCCACACCGCGCCTGACGCTGGCGCTCGCGCAAATCAACCTGCTGGTCGGCGACGTGCAGGGCAACCTGGCGCGTGCGCTGGCCGCCGCGACGCGCGCCCGCGATGAATTCCACGCGGACCTGGTGCTGTTCCCGGAATTGACGCTGTCGGGCTACCCGCCCGAAGACCTGCTGTTCCACCGCGGGTTGCGCATCCAGATCGAGCGCGCGCTGCAGGGGCTCGAAGCCGTGCCGCACATCGGCATGGTGCTGGGCTTTCCGGAATACGACGGCGCGCGCATCTACAACAGCGCGGCCGTGTATCGCGACGGACGTCGGCTCGCGCTGACCCGCAAGTCCTGCCTGCCGAACTACCAGGTGTTCGACGAGAAGCGCTATTTCACCGCCGGCGGCGAGCCGGCCGTGTTCGAATGCCAGGGTTTCCAGGTCGGCCTGCTGGTGTGCGAGGACATCTGGGAGGCCGAGCCGGCGCGGCGCGCGCGTGCAGCCGGCGCCGAATTGCTGCTGGTCATCAACGCCTCGCCGTTCGAGGTCAATCGCCAGGAGGTGCGCGAACGCACCGTGCGCGAACGCGTCGGCAACACCGGCATTCCGGTCGTGTACCTGAACCTGTGCGGTGGACAGGACGAACTGGTGTTCGACGGCAACTCCTTCGTCATGGACGCGCAAGGACAAGTCGTCATGCGCGCGCCTGCCTACGCGGACGACTTGTATCGCGTGCAGTTCGAGCGGCGCGCGGGCAAGGCCGTGCCGATCGCGGGTGAAATCGCGCCGATGCTCAGCGTCGAGGCCAGCGTGTACAAGGCCCTGGTGCTCGGCGTGCGCGACTATGTGCAGAAACACGGCTTTCCCGGCGTCGTCATGGGGTTGTCGGGCGGCGTCGATTCGGCTTTGACGCTGGCGATCGCCGTCGATGCGCTGGGGCCCGAACGCGTGCAGGTCGTCATGATGCCCTCGCGCTACACCTCGCAGATGAGCATTGAAGACGCCACCGCGCAGGCCCGCACGCTGGGCGTGCCGATCAGCACGATACCGATCGAGGGCATGTTCGAGGCGACGCTGGCTGCGCTCGCCACGGAATTCGCGGGGCGCGAGCCCGACACGACCGAAGAGAACATCCAGGCGCGCACGCGTGGCCTGCTGCTGATGGCGATCTCGAACAAGACCGGGCGCATGCTGCTGACGACCGGCAACAAGAGCGAGATGGCGGTGGGCTACGCAACGCTCTACGGCGACATGAATGGCGGATTCGCGCCGATCAAGGACTGCAGCAAGTTGCTCGTGTACCGGCTGGCGCACTACCGCAATTCATTGGCGCCGCCGGCGTCGCCGGCCATTCCCGCGCGCGTCATCGAGCGCGAACCGACCGCCGAACTCCGGCACGGGCAGAAGGATACCGACTCACTGCCGCCGTACGCGGTGCTCGATCCGATCCTCGAGGCATTCATCGAGGAAGACCTGTCGGTCGACGAAATCTGCGCGCGCGGCTTCGAGCGCGCGGTCGTGACGCGAATCCTCAACCTGGTGCAGCGAAACGAATACAAGCGGCGCCAGGCGCCGCCGGGCGTGCGCGTCAGCCGGCGTGCATTCGGACGCGACTGGCGCTATCCGATTACGAGCGGGTACAGGCGGTAGCACCAGCTGGCCGCGCGAGCGCGCGTGTCACCAGAAGTGCCACCAGCGGTGGTTGCGCGTGTCGCGCCGGCTGTCTTCGTGGTAGTTGGCCTGGTAGACCTTCTCGACGTTGGCCTGGAGGTCTTTCATGCCGAGCTGCTTGTAGCACTCGATCATGATCTCGAGCGCGTCCTGCACGGCCGGCGCGCCGTCGTACTGCTCGATCGTGCGTTGCGCGCGCTGCGCGGCGGCATCGTAGGCGCCGCGCTTCAGGTAGTAGCGCGCCACGTTGATCTCGTACTCGGCCAGGCGATTGCGCAGGTAGACCAGGCGGCGCTGCGCGTCGTGCGCGTACTCGCTCTTCGGGAACTGCTTGACCACGGTCGTGAACGCCGTGATCGATGATTCCAGCGAAGCCGGCGGGCGCTTGGCCGTGTCGACACCGAACCAGCGCTCGAACGCCCACGGCGTCTTTTCGTAGTCGATCAGGCCCTTCATGTACCAGGCGTAGTCGATGCGCGGGTGCGTCGGATTCTCGCGCAGGAACTGCTCGGCCGCGTCGGTGGCGGCTTCGTTCTCGCCCTTGCGGTAGTACACGTAGATGATGTCGAGGCGTGCCTGGCGGGCCTGGTCGGTGAACGGATAACGCGCCGTCAGGGCTTCGTAGTCGCGCACCGCGAGTTCGTAGTCACTGGCGCCGAGCGCCTTGCGGGCGTCCTTGTAAAGGCCTTCGGCCGTGAAGCGGTTCATGTCGCGCGCGCGGTGGTGCGCGCATCCGGCCAGGGCGACGGTGGCAGTGAGTAGCGACGCGACAACGACGGCAGGGCGGCGCGAAACCCTGGGAATGGAGACCTTGCTGACTGCCACGGTGTACCCTGCGACGCGAAAGCGCCAGTATAGCGAATAAACCCGACGCAGCTGCGACCACGCCATGCCCGCCAAGTTCCGCGTTCACGAGCTCGAAATGCCCGCGGCAGCCGCGGGCGAGCGCTTCGATGCGGCGCTGGCCGCCGCGCTTCCACAGTATTCGCGTGCGCGCCTGCAACAGTGGATCAAGGCGGGCGCCGTGCTGCTCGATGGACGCGTCGTGGCGCCGCGCGCACGCCTGAATGGCGGGGAGCGGGCGCGCGTGCAGGCGGAATTCACCGCCGATACGGCCGTCGCGCCCGAGCCCATCGCGCTGCGCATCGTGCACGAGGACGAGGCGCTGATCGTCATCGACAAGCCGGCCGGGCTGGTCGTGCACCCGGGCGCCGGCAATCCGGCGCACACGCTCCAGAATGCGCTGCTCGCGCACGATGCGTCGCTGGCGCTCGTGCCGCGCGCCGGGCTCATCCATCGGCTCGACAAGGACACGAGCGGGCTGCTCGTCGTGGCGCGCACGCCCGAGGTGCACCATGCGCTGGTCGGCATGTTGCAGCGGCGCGAGATCGCGCGCGGCTACCTGGCATTGTGCTTCGGCAAGCCCACCGCCGGGGGCACGATCGACGAGCCGATCGGACGGCATCGCTCGGTGCGCACGCGCATGGCGGTGCGGCGCGATGGCCGCGAGGCCGTCACGCATTACCGCGTCGAGGAGCGATTCCATGGCATGACGCTGTTGCGCGTGCAGCTCGAGACCGGACGCACGCACCAGATCCGCGTGCACCTCGCGCACATCGGATTCCCGATCGTCGGCGATCCGGTCTACGGCGGACGGCGCCGGCAGGTCGCCGGCGCGAGCGAAGCCGTGCAGGCGGCGCTGCGCGGTTTCCGCCGCCAGGCGCTGCATGCGCAGCGCCTGGCCTTCGATCACCCGTTGACCGGCAAGCACCACACGTTCGAGGCGCCCCTTCCGGACGATTTCCGGCAGCTGCTGGCGGCCTTGCGCGATGACGCCGACCAGGGCCCGTAAACAGTTGAAACATCGATGCGTTGCTGCTCAAAATGCTCTCAGACAAGGCGCGAGGCGCGCTGCGTGGTCATTCCACGTGAGCGCCGAGCAACGCGGTATGGGAGCATTTTGAGCGCAACCTT
>Ga0209023_10006759_pt1 | contig 11985 bp, 17 predicted proteins | sample LakOneMetagenome_FD_187468 | JGI IMG/M metagenome (GOLD analysis project Ga0209023, IMG submission 187468) | Freshwater and sediment microbial communities from Lake Erie, Canada (SPAdes) (version 2) | ecosystem: Environmental > Aquatic > Freshwater > Lentic | place: Lake Erie, Canada...
CAAACTACCTACTTACACTGTTTATTCATTAAAGGAATTAGAGAATATTTTTCTTTGAGAAAATATAGATGAAGAACCTGTTTGACCTAAGTTGTCTTTAGGGGCAGGGTTATTACCAGGTGGCAAGAACGGTAACACCGCCCAATGGTTTGTCGCCAATCTTCACATGTATCCGGGCATCCAGCGGTAAAAGCAAATCCACTCTTGAACCAAATTTTATAAATCCCATTTCAGCAGTCTGCTTAACCTGCTGACCGGGTTGCAGGTAGTTGACAATTCGTTTTGCCAATGCACCAGCAATTTGTTTTACCAATATTTCTTTTCCGTCTTTTCTGTACACCACAGAATGTCGTTCATTTTCTGTTGATGATTTGGGATGCCAGGCTACCAAGTATTTTCCTTTGTGATACTGGCTGTAAACCACTTCACCGGTAACGGGGTTACGGTTTACATGCACATTCAGTGGACTCATAAAAATAGAAACCTGTATGCGGCGGTCCGTAAAATATTCATCTGCCTGTACTTCTTCAATGGCTACCACTTTTCCATCTGCCGGAGCTATGATGGCATCTTCTTGTATAGTATGGACCCGTTTTGGAATGCGGAAAAAAGAAATCATAAATACCAACAGCCCGAGAGTGCCAATAAAAATAAGCCAGCTGATAAGGGGGGCTGAAGAGCTGATAAAATAAAAAGAAAGCAAATTAATTACACCAAAGAGAATGGTGCTGATAGCAATAGTCTTATAGCCTTCTTTGTGAATGGTCATTGAGCCTTGGTTATGGGGCAAATATAGGAAATGACGGGTGTAGTTTACTTTATATACCACTGAACATACAACCACACAAAAGGAGTAGCCAGTAGCAATGAATCGAATCTGTCTAAAAAACCACCGTGACCCGGCATCAATGAACCACTGTCTTTTACACCGGCCATTCGTTTTAGTTTGGATTCAAGTAAATCTCCAATGGTGCCGGTGACAGATGCTATGATAGCAACGATACCAACAATTATAGAAATATCTTTATCGTTAATGGAATAAAATAATCCCGGAAATAACAAAGCCATTACCAATACAGAAAGAATTATTCCCCCGACAGTTCCCTCCCATGTTTTCTTAGGAGAAATTTTTGAAAGCGGTGTTTTCCCAATTAAAGAACCGACTATATAAGCCATTGTATCATTAATCCATATACTGGCAATAATAACTACGGGTATAAAATGGGCTTTTAATACAAAGAGGGTGTCCTGTGAATGAATATCAAGCCCTTTGTACAAATCCATCATCAGCCCCCAGCACAATGAAATATAAACCAACCCCGCCAAAGCCATTCCAAAAGCTTTTATTTTAATGGTGTTTTTTTGAAAGATTCCTATAAGTAATAAGGCAAATCCTGCTGCTGATACCGGTAATGAAATATTTTCTTTCAATCCATATCCATTGATATGATAAGCCGGGCCGCAAAACCACAACATCAATCCATAACCCATCACCATTAGCCCCAGCTTTGTGTACGGATGAAAAACAGTCGTATGAATCTTCTCTGCCAGTTTTAAATACTCCCACCAGCAACCAAAATGAATAACAGAAAATAAAATAAGAAAACTCCAGTGATTCCATAGTAAACCTGCAAGCATCACCGCAGCAAAGATGATAGCCGTTAAGGTTCTTGTTCTGAATGTTTGCCAGTTAAATGCCATAGAAAATCAGAATGGGTATTTTTTTTCTGGTATTGCATCAGCAGCATATACTTCCTTGTAGGTTACTGTTGATTTTTTGATCATCCAGCTAACCAATGCCACCACCAGTAGCAGACTTATGCCTGCTCCTGCTGCCATTGCAGATAGCTTAACTGATTTGCTTTCATCAAGCATATCCTGGTTAAAATAGGTCAGCACAATCAATAACCCATCATACACAAAGTGTGCAAGCATAGCAACCCACAAACTACCGCTGTACCAGTAAAGCATACCTAATAATATACCCAACACAAATCTTGGAAGAAACCCGTAGAACTGCACATGCATGGCAGAAAACAAAAATGCTGCTATAATGATACCTGCCATCGGGCTTTTAAACATTTTGATCAGCAGCCGTTGTGCTATACCCCGAAACAATAGCTCTTCGCCAACAGCGGCCAATCCTGCAATACAAATAACATTCAATACTAAATCTTTGATTGTATGCTTTGATAACAACGCTTTGATTGTTCTGGCTGCTTCTTCCTCCTGCGCCTTCAGCCATTTTTCAAGACCGGCCGGAAATTGTGCATGGCGGTTTAATTCGCCCAAAAAATTCACTGTCGGAATTGCAAGTAATAATATCCCGGCGCCGACCAGCCAGTAAGTGAGATTAGATGGTTTTTTAAGCCCCAGGTATTTTTTTTCGTTACTGCTGAATAACCGGGCACATAGAAAAGTGGGTATAACAAACAGGGTGATAAACTGGATTATCTGCATTCCCCGTATTACAGTAGCCAAGCGGCCATCGTTATAATCCCATTTTGAATTATCACTCAGGGTGGCAAGGCTTATGCCTGTTATTTTGGTCAGTAAAACAGTACCCAGCATACCGATAATGAAAAAACTGCACAAGGCGATACTGACAAGAATAATAAACTGTGTTCCTGCTGATTTGTTTTTTAACAGCCCTTTCATTAGAAAACTCAGGTTTTAGGATGTAAATTTGCCGCTTGTAAAATGGTAAAGATAGGCAACATACAACTTCCTGACTTCCCGTTGCTGCTGGCACCGATGGAAGACGTAAGCGATCCGCCGTTCCGGGCTGTGTGCAAGGATAATGGAGCAGATTTAATGTACACTGAATTCATTTCCTCCGAAGGGCTTATCCGGGATGCTATTAAAAGCCGGAAGAAACTTGACATTTTCGATTATGAAAAACCTGTCGGCATACAAATTTTTGGGGGTGATGAAGATAGTCTTGCCATGGCTGCAAAAATTGTGGAAGTAACCAATCCTGATTTATTGGATATCAATTTTGGATGCCCGGTCAAAAAAGTAGCGTTAAAAGGAGCAGGTGCAGGTGTATTAAAAGATATTGATTTGATGGTACGTCTTACTTCAGCCGTTGTTAAATCAACATCATTACCTGTTACCGTAAAAACAAGATTGGGCTGGGATGATAAGACAAGAAATATTGAAGAAGTAGCTGAACGGTTGCAGGATGTTGGCATCAAAGCCCTCGCCATACATGGCAGAACAAGAACACAGATGTATAAAGGCGAAGCGGACTGGACACTAATAGGTAAAGTAAAAAATAATCCAAGAATCAACATTCCAATTTTTGGCAATGGCGATATAGACTCTCCTGAAAAAGCAGTGGAATATAAAAACCGGTATGGTGTAGATGGTATTATGATAGGCCGTGCAGCTATCGGTTATCCCTGGATATTCAACGAGATAAAACATTTTATAAAAACAGGCGAACATTTACCTGCGCCGACAATTGAAGATCGGTTATTTGTTTGCCGGAAACATTTGAACAAGTCTATCGAATGGAAAAATCCGGTAGTAGGTATTAATGAAATGCGCCGTCACTATGCTAATTATTTAAAAGGCTTACCGAACATAAAAGAATTCCGCAACAGACTGGTAACGCTTACTACTGAAGAGGAGCTAAATGTTGTATTTGATGATATAGCCCGAGCTTACGGCGGTTATGAATTTAAAAAAACACCTATCGAGCTGGTTAACTATCATGAGAAATGCCCGGTGAATTAGGCCCAGTACTCTTTCATTAACTCATTTGACCAAGCCGGCTGTTTGATTTCATTTTGCGGTAAAAACTCTTTCATCACTGGTTTAATATCCACTATTGGTGTGCCATCAATTGCATCCAGGTGCCGTACCCATATTTTATTCCCTTCCCTTTTTATTAATTCCACTACTGTGAGGCCAAGTGCATTAGGCCGATCTCTTTTCCGCTGGGCAAATATGCCCACATGCGGCCAGTTTTTATTACCCCGCGGGTGCCCACTCAAAACAATTTTCGATTTATCAGATTGGTTAAAATGAAAAATAATTTCCAGGTGCGAAAATTCATCAATACCATTAAAAGCATCCGCTGGAATATCTTTTGCCAGTTCAATTTCGCTGATTACAGGTCCCCAAAAATCATCAGACAAACCAGTCCGGGTGTTTTTTACAAAAGCAACAGGTTGTAATACAATTTCCATTTTTTATTTATTTTTTTGCAAACCCAATTAAAGAAACAAGGAACCAGGTTGCTTCCAGAATAATAAACGGCCAATAGCCAATGAGCCATGAAGCATAACAAGCAAGACCAGATCCGAGAATGTTTAAAAGATAAAACCCTTTGCCTTTTCCGCTTATCAAGCCAAAAGTAGTCAGAAAATAAGCCACCAGTATCAGGCCCACTCCTATTGTTCCTATAATATCATTATAGTTCATGTCTCATCTGCTGTTTAAAGCAACTACTAAGCATAAATTACTCAATTGCCTTTACTACTTCACTACTGCTTGGTGAGATGGCCGAACCAAAATAGTTTATCAGGACACCTTCTTCATTTACTAAATATTTAGAAAAATTCCAGGCTGGAAATTTATTGTTCCATCCATTCTTAGCCGGATCTGTCAGCCATTGAAAAACAGGGTTCTGCTGGGAGGAATTAATTACCACCGATTTCTGAGCTAATGGGAAAGTAATACCATAGTTTTTTTTACAGAAGTCCGCTATCGTTTCATCACTTCCCTTTTCCTGTTGCTTAAAATCATTTGCCGGAAAACCAATAACAACCAGTTTGTCTTTATATTCATCTGCCAGTTTTTGTAAATCTTCATATTGATTGGTGAATCCGCAATCACTGGCCGTATTAACCAGTAATACTTTTTTCCCTTTCAGGGTTGCAAAATCGAGGGTGTCACCATTGTTCAATATTGTTCGTAGTGAATAAAAAGGAACTACAGGAGTTTTTACACCAGTTAATTCTTTTGTATTACTTGATGTCAATTTACTAAACCACATAAAAGCCGGGTAGACCGCTTTTAATATTTTTTGCCGGTAAGTCATATTTTTGGAATTACGGTTCACAATTTCCACATATACTGAAAATGCCAGGATGAATAAAAGAAAAACAATCAACACCCGTTTAAGTTTACGATAAGGCTTTTTTATTACCATTAGCGAATTATTTTTTTAAACAATTTCAATTTGCCTTTAAATGGAGGGTACTTGATATTGGGGTCAAACCAGGTCGGCGTTTTCATCACAGCTTTTTTGTGGCTGAATGTTTCAAACGAATATTTGCCGTGATAACAACCCATGCCACTAAATCCTCTTCCACCAAATGGCAAGTGGTGATTCGTTAAATGCCAGCTCGAATTATTTACACAGCTACCGCCAGCCGGTACCGCCGCCAACCATTCCTCTTGCTTCTTTTTACCGGATGTATAAATATAAAATGCCAACGGATTGGGATGATTGCTGATAATCGCTTTTGCTTCCTGTAAACTTGTAAATGAGATAACAGGGAGTATGGGACCAAAAATTTCATCCTTCATTATTTCAGCACCCGGCATTATATCAGTAATGATGGTTGGTTCTATAAATAATTTTTCCCGGTCAGTTCTTCCACCATAAATCGTTCTGCCATTATGCAGATAGTTAGCGATACGATCAAACTGTTTTTCGTTAATTATTTTTCCATAGTTGTAGCTATCTTCCGGTTTATCACCAAAAAAGCGGGGAAGTATTTCCTTAAAAGCATCCAGTAATTTTTCTTTTACCGATTCATGGACCAGCAGGTAATCAGGCGCCACACACATCTGGCCAGCGTTAGAAAATTTTGTCATAGCAATGCGGCGTGCTGCTACTTTAATATTAGCATCGCTTTCTACCACACAAGGGCTTTTGCCACCAAGCTCCAATGTTACCGGCACCAATCTTTCAGCTGCCATTTTATAGATTATCTTTCCAACTGCTGTGCTTCCGGTATAAAAAACATGATCAAAAGAAAAGTTATTCATCATCGCCGGTATTACGGTTGCGCCATCTCCCTGTGCATACAAAACATATTCAGGAGGAAAAACGTCCTGAATAATTTTTTTCATAATGGCTTCGGTAGCCGGTGCAAACTCACTTGGTTTTAGTACTACACAATTACCGGCAGCAATGGCACCAATCAAGGGGTTAATGAGTAATTGAAAAGGATAATTCCAGGGGCCAATGATTAGTGCTACTCCAAGTGGTTCCTTCAGTACCCGGCTGCCCGACGGCATGTTCAACAGATTGGTTCTTACCCTTTCTGGAGCCATCCACCTGCAAAGATTTTTTATTGCTGCATTTAACTCCGCTATTACCATTCCTGTTTCAGTAACCCAGGTTTCTTCCCGGCTTTTCTTAAGATCAGTATATAAAGCATCGTACAAAGGCTGCTCATTTTTTAGAATAGACTCTTTTAATTTAGTGAGTTGTTCTTTTCGGAAAGTATAGGACAGTGTATTACCAGCGTCAAAATAATGGCGCATATTGTTAAGCATACTTATATCTGGCATTCCTTGTAATTTTGTTTGAAGTTAGGCAAAACTCTTCGCTACCATGACGGACGAATACTACATGATGCAGGCACTTAAAGAAGCCAGGAAAGCTTTCGAAGATGATGAGATTCCCATTGGAGCAGTGGTGGTGGTAAACGAAAAGATTATTGCCCGTGGGCATAACATGACGGAAAGGCTGAACGATCCGACTGCACATGCAGAAATGATTGCTCTTACCTCTGCCTTTAATTTACTTGGTACAAAGTACCTGCCCGAAGCTACTTTATATGTAACCGTGGAGCCCTGTCTTATGTGTGCCGGTGCTATTTATTGGAGCAAAATTGCCAGGATTGTATATGGTGCTGATGATGAAAAAAATGGTTATAAGAAAACTGCGGGAGCTAACTGGCCCTTTCATCCAAAAACAGAATTAATAAGAGGCGTATTGAAAGAAGAATGCGTAACACTAATGAAGGATTTCTTTAAAGGAAAAAGGTAGTGAATGGTTTACTATTAGTTCAATCGGGCAATACGGTTTACTTAAGAATTCCTATTTAATAAGCAAAGCACTGTAGAGATTTTTACCGATAAAGGGAAAAAGGTTGAAATGTTATAGTTAAATAGTTTTCGATATAAGAAAGAATTCATCGGAGTAGCTTTAATTCCACCCGATGGCTGTAAATTTGTAATCCATTCAGGGTTAGTCTGAAATCTTCAATTAAAAATTTAAAATAACTATTATGGCATTTACACTACCTGCCCTTCCATATGCTCACGACGCTTTGGAACCGCATATTGACACACTGACCATGCAGATACATCATGGCAAACACCACCAGGCTTATGTTGATAATCTTAATAAAGCTATTGCAGGAACGCCGCATGAAAATAAATCACTGGAAGATCTTGTAGAAAATGCAGGTTCTATTTCACCGGCTGTTCGTAATAATGGCGGTGGCCATTGGAATCATACATTTTTCTGGAATAGTCTATCACATGATGGTGGCGGGTCTCCATCTGGAAAACTGGCAGATGCTATTAACGACGCCTTTGGTTCATTTGATGAGTTTAAAACAAAATTTGCTGCTGGTGGCGGGGGACGTTTCGGCAGCGGCTGGGTTTGGCTAATTGTAAAAGAGGACGGCAAACTGGATATATGCTCTACCCCTAACCAAGATAATCCGTTAATGGATATTGCTGAAACAAAAGGAGTTCCTATTCTTGGTGTTGATGTATGGGAACATGCTTATTACCTGAAATATCAGAATAAACGGCCGGATTATCTTGCTGCTATCTGGAATGTAGTTAACTGGAATAAAGTAGCTGAACGATTTGGTAAATAATAAAGCAAAAAATTTGAAATAAAAAACCCTCCTGCATAATGCAGGAGGGTTTTTTATTTCAAAAGAAAATTTATTTACAGTTATTCATTATCTCATCCATTATTTTACCTGCTTTTTCATCCATTTCTTTATCATTCTTTTTGTCAGCATATTTCTTTCCCATTTTTTCACCGTATTCATCCATTTCTTTTTTCAGATCTTCCACTTCTTTCTTTGCTTTTTCATCTGATGGGTCTTTAGCCTTCAGCTGTTGCATTTTACAACGGTAATTGCCCATTTTTTTTACATCGCTTTCAAAAGATGATTTTGAGCTGCAGGCAGAAAGGCTTACTATAAGTGCCAGTATAGCTGCAGGCAGAAAAAAATTTTTCATTTAAGTTAGTTTTACTGATTAATTAGTTTTGGTGTGCAGTTGCTGCACTATCTGTTACAAAATAGACTTATTTTTTAACCCTGGAAAGGGAATTTCAAGGCACAGGATCGTAACCACTCCCACCCCATGGGTGGCAGCGGCTTATTCTTTTGATAGCCAGCCACATTCCTTTAAATACACCGTGTTTTTTTAATGCTTCTGCCGCATAATGAGAACAGGTAGGTGTATAGCGGCATTTAGGTCCCAGCCAGGGTGAAATAACCAGCTGGTAAATTTTTATCAGCAGGATAAAAGGAAGGCTCAGTATGCGTAAAAATGTTTTCATTTTATTTCAGCTGCAATTGTACATAGTTTAGCAAGCACCTTTCCTGTACTATGATACACCTCTTTATATTCGGGCAATTCTTTCGTTGTATAAATAAAAAAAATACTAAGCTGTAGCTTTTGATTTTCTAACTGTTGTTGCAATTGTATTTTCTGCACCCGATAGGCCTCTCGTATTAATCGTTTTACCCTGTTTCTATCAACTGCTTTCTTAAAAATTTTATTGCTTACGCCTGTACCAAACTGTACTGGCACAGTTTGCTTCTCGCTGAATAAATAATAAATTCTGAATGGTGTCAGGGTAAACCTTTTCCCTTCACTGAATAATTGCTCAGTTAGCTTACGGCTTTTGAGCCGCTCTTTTTTTCCTAATGTAAATTGCTTGGTCACTTATTTTTGAACAATAAAAAACTCCGTCTCGTTCCAAACGAGACGGAGCTATAAATATAGTGAGCTTCCTGTTTTTCCTTTATCAGGCAGGATATGCTTTCTACTTTAATTTACTTTCATCAGAAACGGTCAGCTTTTTACGGCCTTTTGCACGGCGGCTTGCCAATACCTTGCGGCCATTAGCAGTTGCCATACGTTTACGGAAACCATGTACGGTTTTACGACGTTTACGATGAGGTTGGAATGTACGTTTCATAATTATTTTTCTTTTTTCACTTTTTGAAATGCGGCCGGGAGAACGGACCAGGTCTCAACTTCACCAGCAAGTCACCACACCTGCTGTTTGTGAAAGGACGGCAAAGGTAACGGTTTGCAGTTTAAAAGCTAAAGGTTTCAGGCTGTTTTTGTAAAAAAAATGTACCGAAGATGTGGGCCATGTAAAATTATTTAATTCTTTCTAAATCAACATGTTTAGAGGCAACCGGCCCTCCGAAAAAAATCGCCGCATGACTATCAAAGTCAGTTATAGAATCAGTAGTATAAAACATTCTGCTGCCGTCTTTGCTACAGCGGGTTTCCATTTCAGGATGCCTGACTAAATAATCAGCAAGACTTCCTGCCACGATTTCTCCCTGCGAAATCAATTTTACTCCAATCGGCAGGTATTCCTGTATCTTCTTTTCCAGTAACGGGTAATGGGTGCAGGCCAATAGTATAACATCAATATTTTCTCCTTTTTCAAAAATATTATGCAGGTTTTTTTTGATAAAAAAATCTGCCCCGGGGCTTTCGTATTCTTCATTTTCTACCAGCGGCACCCACATCGGGCATGCTTCCTGGTACACTTTTATATCAGGAAAAAATTTAGCTGTTTCCATCGGATATGATTCCGATGCCACAGTTCCGTTTGTTGCAAGGACACCTATACTTTTTGTTTCAGAAAAAGTACCGAGTATTTCTGCCGTGGGCCTTATAACACCCAACACTCTTTTATCCGGTGCTATCTGAGGTAAATCATTTTGCTGAATCGTTCTTAATGCTTTTGCAGAAGCTGTATTACATGCCAGTATAACTAATGAGCAGCCCTGATCAAAAAACCATTGTACGCATTGTAAAGTGTAATGATAAACTGTTTCGAAGGAACGGTTGCCATAAGGAGCTCTTGCATTATCACCAAGGTATAGATAATCGTATTGCGGAAGTTTATGAATGATTTCTTTCAAAACTGTTAATCCGCCATAGCCGGAATCAAATACACCAATAGGTCCTGCTTTTTGCATAGAACAAAATTAAGGATTGAGTATGGCAGCATATAAAAAATTAACCCCGGCAGTTGCCGGGGTTAAAAATTCATTTATAAAATATCTTGCCGTACTATTTACCAGCACCAGCAGGTGTTGTCTTAGGTAATGGCACTTTTAGCTTGGCTGCTACTGCCGCAATCATATCATCGCCATCCGGTGCCACCAAAAATGCTTCTTTGGAGAATACATGGGTGTATCCTTTTTCTTTTGCTACCTGTTTAATAGCATCATAAACTTTACGATAGATAGGCGCCAGCAATTCATTTTGCTTGGCTTCTACCGCCTGGTTTACAATCTGCTGCCAGTTTTGAATCTGGTAGATAAGTGTTGGCAATTCCTGTTCGATTTGTTTACGAACTGCCGGGGGTGTTTTTAATGAATCTCTGTAAACACTGTCTTTGTATTGATACAAAGAAACAATCTGTGCATACTGAGGATTTATTGAATCTGCCTGGTAACGTTCCAGCAGAGAATCAAGCTTGGCTGTTTCAGGCATTATACCTACCATATTATCAACGCTGATATAACCAAATTTAGACTGTGCGCCAGCTGCATTTGAAAATGCTATTGCTGCTACTATTGCCACTACTGTAAGAATTCTTTTCATTTCTTTTGTTTTGTGATTGCTTATTATGATTACTTTTTAAAAGGTTTCGTTGCCTGCCGGGCTCCAGGTAATATTATCTATCTATTTTTTAACATTTACCTGATCCCCAGATCTTTTAGTACATCTTCGCTTTTATCCAGTTTTGGGTCGGCAAATATAATGGTAATTCCTTCACTTTTATCTAGCACAAAATCATATCCCCGCTGTACCGCCATTTTCTGTACGGCATTATATACTTTGTCTTGTATTGGCTTGATAAGTTCTTGCCTTTTTTTAAACAAATCCCCCTCAAAACCAAAGCGTTTCCGCTGTAAATCCCGAAGCCCTTTTTCCTTGTTAAATAACTGGTCTTCTCTTTTTTTCTTAAGATCGTCGCTTAGCATTACCTGTTCCGCTTCGTATGCTTTATACATTCTGTCGAGTTCTGCCTGTTGTGCATCAATATCTTTTTGCCAATCAGCAGCTATATCATCAAGCTGACTTTGTGCCGTTTTATAATCAGGCATTTTATCAAGTATATACCGTGTATCAATAATAGCATATTTCTGTGCCTGGGCAGTAGCGGCAACTAATAAAAAGCTGCAAACAACAATCAGAATTTTTTTCATCTTAATAAATTTTCAGTGTTGAATATACTAATTCAGTATTAATCCGGTTCGTATCCAAGCATAAATGTAAATCTGGACGCCCCTTTCAGTCCTGATTGTCCTGGTGTGATACGGTCGAGACCAACACCATAGTCGAATCCAAGCAATCCAAACATTGGCAGGAAGAACCGCATACCGACACCTACACTTCTACGGAGTTTAAAAGGATTGTAATCCTTATAATCATGCCAGCCATTTGCTGCTTCAAAGAATGATAATGCATAGATAGTACTGCTGGGATTCGTTACCAATGGGAAACGCATCTCCAAAGTATATTTATTGAAAATAATAAAGAATTTATCAGCATTTTGCTGATCGGGGTTCACGGTAGGATCTGACGATTCATATACCGGATAACCACGATGGGCTACAATATCATATCCTAATAATCCATAGTTATTAGTTAATCCGGCATCACCCACCTGGAAACGTTCAAATGGTGAATAATCAAGCTTATTATTATAGCGGCCCATAAATCCAT
>Ga0209023_10006760_pt1 | contig 11983 bp, 13 predicted proteins | sample LakOneMetagenome_FD_187468 | JGI IMG/M metagenome (GOLD analysis project Ga0209023, IMG submission 187468) | Freshwater and sediment microbial communities from Lake Erie, Canada (SPAdes) (version 2) | ecosystem: Environmental > Aquatic > Freshwater > Lentic | place: Lake Erie, Canada...
CACCGCCTTGGTGAAGGTGCCCCCCACATCGACGCCGATCCGTACGGCCACCGCTCAGCCCGCGCCGCAGACGGGCCGTGCCTTAGCTTGGTTGGAAGGCAAGCTGGACGGACGCGCGAAGGACAGGTTCACGTGGGGATAGTACGGGCAGGCGCGACGGCGTTCATGGTGGCTGGTCTGGCCCTGGGTTCGACGGCGTGCTCGAAGAGCGACAGCCGCGGATCCGCCCCCACGACCACCACCCCGGAGGAAGCTCGCACCACGCCGGCCAAGGTGGCCGCCAGCCTCGGGTCCATCAACGTCACGGCATCCAAGTTCGCCGCAGCGGTCGGCCAGGACAAGGCTGAGGCCCAGGATCTCCTCGATCAGATCGAGCCGACCTGGTACAAGATCGAGGGAACGGTCAAGGCCAACGACGAGGATGCCTACATCGCCTTCGAGGACGCGTTCGCCGTGCTCAGCAAGGCCAACGACAAGGGTGACGCTGCTCTTGCCGCCGAGGCGGCCCATGACGTGGCGACCGCCACCGCGGCATACCTCCAGGCCTACCCTGGGTGATGCCTGATCGTCGGACAGCCCGGTGGGTCTTCGCTGGTTGTCTCGTGCTCACCGTGGTCACGCTGGCGGTCTCGTCTGGCGCGATGGCCGCCTCCGCTCGCGCCCAATACCCCACGCAGGCCACCCAGGTCTCGCGCACCGAAGCGATCCGACAGCTCCGCATCGTGCGGACGTCGATCGACCAGACCCTCAAGCTGATCAAGCAGGGCAAGGCCAGCGAGGCGTTCGCCGAGGCCAAGGACGGCTACCTCGCCCACTTCGAGTACGTCGAGGTACCGCTGCGCGTGGTCGACCCGGGACTCACGAGCGAGGCCGAGACGAAGTTCGCCGAGATCCGCGGGCTGATCAACTCGGGGGCGTCCACCGGAGAGATCCGCACCTCGATCGTCGAGCTGCGCCGCATGATCGACAGCGCGGAGCGACGGCTCACCGACGAGGGCATCACCGCGCCGTCGGTGGTGGTCCTCCAGGCGTTCGTCATCATCTTCCTCGAGGGGCTCGAGGCCGTCCTGATCGTCTCGGTCCTGCTCGGCTACCTCGAATCGGTGAAGGCCACCCAGTTCCGCAAGCCGATCCTGTGGGGGATGGCGCTGGCGGTCGTGGCCACCATCCTCACGTTCGTCCTCCTGCAGACCGCCCTGACCCGCCTGCCCGGGGGCGAGGAGCTCCTCGAGGCCGTCACCGGTCTGATCGCCGTCGGCATGTTGTTCTACGTCTCGTTCTGGCTCATCGCCCGGATCGAGGAGAAGCGCTGGATGGAGTTCCTCCGGGCTCGGGTGTGGACCGCCGTCTCGGTCGGCTCCACCGCGGCGCTCGTGCTCGTCGGCTTCACCGCGATCTACCGCGAGGGCTTCGAGACCGCGCTCTTCTACCAAGCCCTCCTGTCGTTCGGGCCCGGGCTGGGCCGGTGGGTGGCCCTCGGCCTCGGCCTGGGCCTGGTCGCGCTGTCGGTGGTGGGGTGGTTCATCTTCAAGATGGGTCGCCGCATCCCGATCCGAGCCTTCCTCACCACCGCGGTCGTGGTGCTCATGGCCACCTCGGTGGCCCTGCTCGGCAATGCGGTGCGCGAGCTCCAAGAGGTCGATCTGATCAGCCTCCACCGCTACCCCGACTGGCCGCCGATCCCGATCTACGTCGCCCAGGCCATCGGCTACTGGCCGAGCCGGGAGACGGTCACCGCCCAGGTGGTGCTGATCGTGATCTACCTGCTCGGCGCCTCGTACCTGTTCGTGATCCGGCCGAACCGCCTGCGTACCCCGAACCCGGCCGATCCCACGGCGGTGATCGGCCGACGGATCGATGCCTGGTGCATCGATCTGTTCATCTACCTCGCGCTGATGTTCGTCATCCTCATCGGGCTGGGCGGCGAGTCGTTCTTCTACCACGGAGATGCTTCGAACCGTCCGTACCCGGATCGCTACTGCACGGCGTGGAACGAGGCCTACGACGGGATCTGCGTTACCCAGCGGATCGTCGACGACATCTCGGGCAACGGCACCACGCAGGCCACCACCATCGAGTTCGGGCTGCGGGCGTTCCTGGTGGTGTTCGGACCACCTATCGCCTACGTGATCTTCCAAGGACTGGTGGGCGCCAGCATCGGCAAGCTGGCCCTGGGGCTCCGCGTGGTCCGTCGCGATGGATCGCTGGCCGGGGTGGGCCGTTCCGCAGTCCGGACCCTGCTCTGGGTGCTGGACGCGATCGTCTTCGGCTTCCCGGTGGTGGGCGGCGTCTTCATGCTGGAATCCAAGGGCCATCGCCGCCTCGGGGACATGACCGCCGCCACCTACGTGGTGGACAAGTCCGCGGTGGGGCGGCCCGTCCTGCTCGACGGTGAGCTCCCGCCGGTGGAGGCCTCCCCGGACCGCGAGGACGAGGTCGGTCCGGCCGCAGGCCGCAACCCGGAAGCAGAACTGGAACTGGAACTGGAACCAGCGAAGGACCCGGTGAAGGTCCCCGCCGCGGTGCCCCGACCGGCGTCGTGCTAGTCGGGCCCATCCCTGGCGCCCGCAGCCACGAGCGTGGTGGGGATCGCTGGCTCCGTGCGACGACGTTGCCGCCTCCGCCATACGAACCGGAGGATGCAGATCGTGGCCAGCGCGATCATCACGACCGGGTACATCGGTCGGACGGCCTCGGTGTAGATGTCAGCCCAGAATTCGACGATCTGCGCCGGCAATCCGTTCGGTGGCAGCTCGCCGTCGGGCACCTAGATCACCTGTCGAGGGAGGAACGAGAGCCCCGGTACGCCACCGCGAAAGCATAGGCCCGAGAGCCAGATCCGGGTGTGTCAGCCGAGGGTGCAGTGGTCGGTGCGGAACGCGTCGATGCGGTCGTTGGCCATCTCGTAGTTGAGGCGGTTCTCGAGGACGGAGCGGTCCTGGCCGGACATCAGTTGGTAGCCGCGTACCGTGTCGACCTCATCCTGCAGCGATGGAGGTGTGGTGCCCTCCATGGCCGCTCGGGCACGCACCGCCGCCTCGGTTGCCGCTGCCACTCGGTCTCGATCGTTCTCGTCGGCGAGCCGTGCGTCGGCCAGCACGTAGGCGCGGTAGCGCTGGCAGTAGCGGCTGACATCGGCCGGGGTGTCGGAGTCGCTGCCCGCGCAGGCGACGAGCGGGGCGACGGTGACGGCGGCCAGCAGGGCGAGGCCGAGGCCGACCCTGCGAGTTCGGCCTTGCGCGGTGGCGAGGTGCGACAAGACCAGGACCGTAGCCACTGCATGGAGCCGGCGGTGCGGAAGCTCAGGGGCGGGGCAGCTCGTGGGGAAGGTCGATGGCCAGTAGCTCGCGGCCGAGCAGGACCAGCGGCGGGCCGAGGACTCGGAATGGCACGCCGTACTCCTCGGTCAGCACGTCGAAGATCCACGGGTCTACCCCGACGACCGCACTCCGCGCCTGGGACTCCTTGGCGTGGCGGTAGAAGGATCGGTACAGGGCCTCGGTGACGCCGGACGACGAACCCTCACGAGTGGGGTCCACCGAGACCGACACCAGCTCGCACGCCGGGTCGGGCAGCTCGACCGCGGTCTCGAGGTCTACTCCGGCGTTGGCCAGGGCCAGGCCCAGGTGGAGCTCGGCGAGCGGACCCACGGTGGAGGAGGCCACGCCCAGGGGTACACCATCCTCGGTCCGGCTCGGCGGTCCCGCCTCGGTGGCTCGGACAGATCCCGCTGCCGATCCTCAGCAGACCCGCCGGCGCGTGTCTACGCTCGAGGCCGACGGGGCGGGACGGGACCCCGATTCGTTGGGGGATCGGCGATGATGACTCGAACGGCTCGATGGGTTGTGGCGTGCACCGTGGCGGTGCTCGCCGCGGTTGGCGGCATCGCCGCCACGGCGTCGGCTTCGCCACCCACTCGAGCTGGTGCCGCGCCACCGGACGGTGGCGCGCGGCTGCGGGTCACCACCTCGCCGGTGCTCCCCTCGCAGATCACCGTCGATGGGCACGTCGCCGACACGTGGGGTCTGAACTGGTTGAAGATCCCCGCCGGCTCGCACCAGGTGTGCTTCCGACGGGTGCAGGGGTATCGCACGCCGAACTGCGAAACGGTCGACCTGGTCGATGGACAGACCACCACGGTGGTCGGTGAGTTCGTCGGACAGGCCTACCTCCACGTCACGACCTCGCCGGCCGTTCCCTCGCGGATCAGCATCGATGGGACCCCGCGGGACAACTGGGGGGTGTACACGGATCTGCCGGTGGGAACCCACCAGGTGTGCTTCGGCTCGACGGCGGGCTACACGCCGCCGGCCTGTCAGACGGTGGACCTCGTGGCCGGCACCACCTCGACGGTCACCGGCACCTTCGCACCGTCCTCAGGTGAGGCGCTCGGCGATGTGGGCTACCTCCGGGTGACCACGTCGCCGGCCGTTGCCTCCCAGATCACGGTCGATGGCAACATCACCGACACCTGGGGCCTGAACTGGCTCGAGCTGCCGCCTGGTTCCCACACCGTCTGCTTCGGCGACGTCGCCGGATTCACCACGCCGGCGTGTCAGGTGGCGACGCTCAGCGCCGGCGCCACCAGCACGGTGGAGGGGGTGTTTCCCCAACACGCCGCCATCAGGGTCTTCACCTCCCCCGCGGTGGCCGGCACCATCTACGTCGACGGCGTGCCCTCCGACGACTGGGGCCTCTCCTCCGATTTCCCGGCCGGTGACCACGAGGTCTGCTTCGGTCCGGTCCCGGGCAAGGTCGCACCAGACTGCTCGCACGTCTCGCCGAACGCCGGGTGGTTCAGCATCGTGACCGGGACCTACACCGACCCGCCGGCCTGACCGCTCGCTGTGACGCAGCTCCCGACCGTTCTCCTCGGCTCAGCGTGGCGTCAGCTGGTCGAGGATCCAGCCGCTGACCACGAGCGCACCGTCGCCGGAGTAGTGCATGCCGTCGGGGCGCAGTTCGGCCTGGTCGCCTTGGAAGGCCACCGAGGTGCGACATCGCCCGCCGCCCGGGCAGACCCAGGCAGACAGGTCGAGCACCTGCGCGCCGGCGATCCGGGCCGCCTTCTTGACCGTGCGGTTGCGGCAGTCGGTGTGGCGGTGGCTGCCGTCGGCGTCGACCGTGCTGTCGAAGTAGGCGATGGTGGTGATGGCCACGCGGGCACCGGAGCTCCGCAGGACCTTGATGGCCACCTCGACCTCGTGGCGGTACCAGCGGTCGAACACCGGGTCGCAGTCGGTTCGCCACCTCCCCTGGACCTGCCGAGCGACGCCGCCCGGGGCCACGTTGACCAGGACGACGACGTCGGGCTCGACCTCCCGGAGCTCCTGTGCCCAGCGGGTGGGCCACTGCCCGCACTTCGGCGGGTCGTCGACCAGGCGACCGCCCGGGTACCTGCCGACCACGCCGCCGCGTGCGATGCCGCAGGCCGGGGTGCCCCGGTTGACGACCTCGACGTCTCGGGTTGCGCCGACCTGGCGCAGGTTGCCGCCCATGGCGTAGGCACCCGAGTCGCCGACCACCAGGACCCGGGTGCCAGCCTGCTTGACGGGTGGAACGGGGTCGTCGGCGATGCGAAGGGCCTGTCGACCCGTGGGCTGCTCGGAGATCGGGACGACGGCGCCCGTGGTGGACCACAGGACCAGCACGATCACCGACGCGAATGCCGCCGGCACCGAGACCCTGGCCGCCCACCCACTGAGCGCGCCCCGCCGGATCGGTTGCTCCAGCAGGTGGTAGCTGAGGAGGGCCAGGCCGAGCGACACCGCGATCCGCAGCAGGGTGAGCTGCAGGCCGGAGAGGCCGACGCGGCCCACGGTGAGCGCGGTGATCACCGGCCAGTGCCACAGGTAGACGCCGTAGCTGATGAGCCCGAGTGCGGCGAGGGGGCGCAGCGAGAACACCCGAGCGAGCGGCCCCGGCTGCGGGTGGCTGATCGCGGCGATGATCAGCGCGGCACCGATGCCGCACAGCGCCAGGCCACCGTCGAAGAGGAAGCCGCCGCTGCCCGAGAGTCGGAACCAGCCGACCCCGAGCATCGCGACCGCACCGATGGCGGCCACCTCGAGGGCGGTGCGGGCCCGGCCCGTCGGGACGTCACCGAACCGGGCGACGCCGATGGCGAGCGCCGCACCGAAGAGGATGGCCGCAACCCGGGTGTCGGTGCCGAAGTAGATCCGGTTGACCCCGGTGGCGTCGTCGGGCAGCAGGGCGGCGAGAACGCCGGAGGCCACTGCAGCCACCACGCTCAGGCCGAGCAACCAGGTGAGGGCGCGGCGATGTATTTCGGCGGGCGACGGCTCCGCACGGCGGTCGATCCGCATCCGAGCCGGTCGGGCGCGAACCAGGCGGCGATACCCGACCAGGACGCCCATCACCGCCAGCGGCCACACGAGGTAGAACTGCTCCTCCACCGCCACGCTCCACGTGTGTTGCAGCGGCGACGGCCGGGCGAACAGGGCCCAGTAGTCCGTGTTGGCCGCCACCTCCCGCCAGTTGGCCACGTACCCCAGCGTGGCCAGGGCGTCACCGCGGAACTGGCCGAAGTCGGTGGGCGAGCTCCAGCGGCGGGTGAACACCGAGGTCACGGCCAACATGACCAGCAGTGCCGGGAGGAGCCGCCGGGCCCGTCTACCGAGGAAGCTGCCGAACGAGATGCGGCCGTTGGCCTGGTGCTCGACGATCAACAGCCGGGTGATCAAGAAGCCCGAGAGGGTGAAGAACAGGTCGACCCCGAGGTAGCCGCCGTCGAGGTACCCGAGGTGGAACGCGACGACACCAGCGACAGCGACGCCTCGCAGGCCATCGAGGCCGGGGACGTGGGCAGGTCTGGTGGGGGTGTCCACGCGTGCCGCGAGCCTTGCAGGCCGCGAGCGTGGTCCGCTCCCGAGCCGTCGGGAGGGCGACCGGTCCGATTGAAAACCACGCACCGCGGGTCTCCCACCACCAGGGCCTCCCGCCTCCTGACACGTGTCGCGTCCCCAGCCCGCGGGCCGTCCTAGAGTTCCGCGGCCACGTTGGCCGCAGGGGAGAGAACGATGTCGACGGTGCCCACGCCCACCCCTTCGAGCGATGACGGGCTCGCCTGGCCGCGCCACTTCGAGGCTCGGCACGGCGCAGGCCTCGACCTCGGCGTGGCGCTCGGTGGCGGCGGGCTCTTCCTGGTGGCGTGGAACATCGCTTACCTCTACGAGCTGGCCGAACACGGCATCGATCTCCGCAGCGCGGACCGTCTCGTCGGTACATCAGCGGGCTCGGTGATGGCCACCGGTCTGGCGGCCGGCCGGCTCGGTCGCCTGCACGCCACGGTGGCGCTGTTGGACCGGTCGCCGGCGTTCATCGGGCGCCTGGCTCCGTCGGGTGAATTGCACGCGAGCCAGTCGCGGGCGCTGGACCTGTTCCTCACCATGGCCGACGGCGAGCCCGAAACCGTCCGGCACATCGGCCACGCTGCGCTGGCGGCATCCACGCCGTCGGCGGCCTCGATGTCGCGGACCATCGGAGCGTTTCTGGGCGTCCGTCGCTGGCCGGCGGCCAACCTCTACGTGACGTGCATGGACACGTTCACCGGCGAGCGATGCGTGGTCACCGCCGCAGCCAAGGTCGGCCCGGCCCGGGCGGTGGCGGCCAGCAGCGCCATCCCCGGCGTGTTCTCGCCCCAGCCCATCCGAGACCGTCGGTGCATGGACGGTGGGGTCAGCTGGTCCGGCGTCCACCTCGACGTGGTGGCCGGCGCGCGCAAGGCGGTGGTGCTGGTCCTGCCGCCGATCATCGACGCCGCCGACGGAGGACTGGGCTCGGCCACCGACCTGAAAGGCGAGGTCGACGAGCTGCAGGCGGCCGGCACGGAGGTGTTCCTGCGCTCGCCGGAGTCCGTCGACCGGACCCGGCTGATGGACCCCGCCGCGGTGTCCGAGGCGTTCGAGATGGGGCACCGTCAGGCCCGTGACGATGTCGACGAGCTGCTGGCCTTCCTGGCCTGAAATCGCGGCCCGCCCACCGGCACGGTTCTCGTGTGCTGGCCGGCACAGACCAGGGCCTCAGATCCGTGGACGATGACTCCTGTCGAGCACCCCGCTCGGCACCGCACCAAGGAGTCCCACCCATGAAGATCACCGCTCTCGCCCGTCGTTCCGCCCTCGCCCTCACCCTGACCGCCGCAGCGCTGGGAGGGACCGTGCTCGGGTCGGCTTCGGCCGCCTCGGCTGCGCCCTCCCCGATTGCCACGCCGATCGTCTCTCGCTTCCAGAACGTGGTGGTCTCGCAGGTGGAGATCTTCGACTACCAGCACCTCGGCCAGCCCGACACCATCTCCTACCCGCCGACGGCGGGCTTCGCTGGCTACACCACGGTCAACCCGTACCGGGTGAAGAACCCGCTGCGCATGAAGGCCCACGACGAGCTGCTGGTCTGCGCCACCGTCAAGGCCCGCTTCCGGGCCGTGGCGGCAGCGTCGATGTCGCTGACCGGGCCGGACTACAACACGGTGATCCGCACCGATGCCCTGGCCGCTGGCGCATCGGCCAGGTTCTGCACCTCCCAGTGGTACTCGGTCGACTGGACCAACGCTGCCGCCAACGGCCTCCTGTCCATCGGTTCGCACTCCACCGCCACCAGCCAGCAGTGCATCCCGATCGTGCTCACCGCATCGGTGCCCGGGTCGTCGGCCAAGAGCGCCGGGTTCTTCCAGGATGGGCTGAAGTGCCGCTGATCCCCTCCCGAGCGATCCACGAGACCGATCCCGCCGCCTTCGGGAGGCGGGATCGTCGCGTCCGGGCCTAGCGGTCGGTGCCCCGGGCGGCCTTGCTTCGCCACGCGGCCCAGGCGCCGGTGCACCAGAGGGCCCAGATCACCAGGAGCGGCTGGAACAGGAGCCGGATGGCGCGGGCTGCGTCGGTGTCGAGCCCGAACGCGGCGTCGTGATCGACGAACTGGGAGATGTTGCCCGGAAACACCGCCACGAAGAACCCGGCGGCGATCCACCCGATGAGGGCCCGGCGCCGCACCCAGACGATGAGCGCGGTGCCGAGCGAGATCTCGACGATGCCCGAGAGCACCACCACCAGATCGACGTCGAGCGGGACCCAGCCGGGGACCTGGGCGTGGAACGCGGTGCGGGACCACGTGAGGTGGGACACCCCGGCCACGACGAGCCCGACACCCAGCAGGATCCGCAGGGCGTTGCGAGCGGTGCCGGTGGCCGCCATCAGAACGGCAGGGTGTAGGTGTTCTCGAGCTCGTCCTGCAGGACGGTCGCCAGCGTGGCGCTGGTGTCCACCACCAGCTCCTCGTCGAGCACCCTCGTGCGGAAGCCCCAGCCGTCGGGCAGGTCGAGGCGCTCGCCCAGCGTGGGGAGCGACTCTTGGGTGAGGTAGGGATCGACGCCGATGCAGTAGGCCTGCATCACGTAGGCCAGCCCGGTCGGATCCACCAGTTCGTGCACGGGTGAACCGGCATCGAAGAAGAACACTGCACCACGGTCCACGTGGCGCTCGGTGTAGGGGACGGACTCGGGCGAGGTGCCCAGATCGACCACGGCGATGCGCCGGGTCATCAGGTCACCGAACGCTCGGAAGATCGGGTCGATGACCGCCACCTTCTGGCCCAGCCCGTCGAGCATCCAGTGCCTGGGACCGTTGAGCTTCACCGTCAGCGCACCGAGGTCTTCGGCGATGACCACCGGATCGAGGGCGTCCCACTGCTCCTGCGGGCAGTCGTTGAGCATCTGGGTCCCGTAGACCTCCGCTCGGAACGTGGTGCCCTCGGCGAACACGGCGAGGACCTCGCCGTACCGGACCCCGCGCATGTCGGAGATCAGCCGCTGGGGCTCGTCGTTGGCCATCGCGCACCACCCTCTCGTCGGCCGGTCGCCGCGCTCCCCACGGTAGTGGCATTCCTCCTGACAGAACCGGTGCGACCGCTCGTCGGTGTCGCTGCTACAACAGCGTGATGCGCGCACCCATCGACCGTCCCTCCCTGGCCTGGCGCGCCTTCGTGATCGGTGGGATCGGAACGCTGGAGGTGCTCTCGCTCAGCGACGCCGCCTGGGCGTGGTGGGAGCAGCACGTCACGCGGTCCCTGTCTCGCCGCACCGTGCGGTCGGTGGCGGCGGGGGCGGTGCTGGTCCACGGTGCCGAGTCGGTGGTGGCCAACCGCCGCGCTCGCGAGGGCGGGCTGGACCACGTGGGATCCTGGACCTTCACCACCCTGCTCTACGGCTTTCCCGTCCTGGCCCGGATCCGCCGACGCCTCGCCTGACGTCGGTCTCAGGTCTCAGGTCTCAGGCCTCAGGCCTCAGGGTGCGCGGAGGCCGGGTCGGCCCCATCAGCACTGGCCCGCGAGGCGGCGATGGCCTTCTGCACGATGTCCTCCACGTGCGCCACGTCGATCCCGAGCTTCTGCCCGATGTGGATCGACCAGATCTCCGACCGGAGGTTGTTCTCGAAGTCGACGTTGGACCGCAGGTCCGATCGAGCCGCTTGACGGTTCTGGCTCACCATCACGAACGTCGACAAGAAGATGGCCTCGAGGCTGACGATCATGGTGAGCAGCCCGAACGGGTAGGTGTCGAACTTCAGCCCCGCGCCCAACAGCCCGATGTTTATGGCGATCCAGATCCCGAACCACGCGGTGTGCAGGTACACGAACCGCAGCGACCCGGCGAAGGTGGTGACCTTGTCGGCGGCTCGGTCCTGCACCTGCAGGATGTGCCGGAGCAGGACGCTCTCGTTCTCCACGTTGTAGTGCGCGGGCGTGAACACCTGGCCGTCCTCGACGCCGTCAGCCCGGTCGATGATCCGGCAGGCCTCGCAGGTCAGCGGGGTGAAGGCGTGGGTGTGCTCATCGCTCATGGCCAAAGCGTGGCACCACGCGGCACCCCGCAGGTGGGCAGGCGCTAGGCGGTCTGGTCGGCGGTCGGGCTGCTCTGCTCGGGGAGGTCGAAGAACCGGGCGACACCGGGGTAGCGACGGGGGATGGCGCGGACCACGGGGAGCTCGAACAGGAACCGGGACAGGCTGCCGACCTCCTCGAACAGCACCGCATCGATCACGAAGCTGACCGCCATCACCCGCCCGACCAGGAACAGGTAGCCCAGCACGGCGATCGAGAACCCGAGGTCGCCGGCAAAGGCGGACGATCGGGCGATCTCATGCGGCAGGTAGAACTGCATGAACCACTGCAGGACGACGAGCGAGACACCCACGAACCCCGCCCCCGGCAGCAGCGCACCGGGATCCTGCGTGCCGCGCGGCAAGAACGACGTGATCACGAACCAGCACGCGGTGAAGACGGCGGCCGACAGCACCCAAGAGGTCCCGCCCGCGGCCACGCCGTGCAGCGATCGGATGCGGTTCAGGACCAACGTCACGAGCAGCATGAGGAGGGCCATGGCCGTGATGCAGCCGGCGGCGGTGATGGTGGCCCGGCTGACCTTGGCCTCGAGCCGCCACGATCGACCGGCACAGGCGGCCAACCCCTTGGTCAGGCTTCGTCCGGCCCACGCCATCAGCCAGAGGCCGACGAAGAACAGGGCGAAGCCTGCGGCTCTCGAGTCCGACGTGGCGCTGCTGATGTCCTGGGCCACCGTGGCGCCCATGCTCGAGCTGGACAGGAAGCTGTCGAGCGAGTCGTGGCCGAACAACGCGATCAGCACGCCCACCACGGTGGCCACGGCCGGGATCAGGTAGAGGTAGAGCCGCATGGCGATGGCCGCTCCGAGCACCGAGGCGAGCGCCTCGCGGTCGCGCTCGAAGAGCGTGACCGCCACGTCGAGCGGCTGGAACTCCTCGCGTCGACGCTCCAACCAGGTCAGTGCCCCGTCGGCCATCACCTGGCCGCGCTCCTTCGCCCCCTGGAACCGACCGCGCGCCACAAGGTCGTCCGGTGGCGTCTCGGCCTTTGCGTCGTCGTCCATCACCGCTCGGATCTGGTGGGTAGGGGTGCGGCAGGGGGAACGCCGACACTACGTCTCGGTCGGGTG